>Ga0315280_10000588_pt1 | contig 67283 bp, 67 predicted proteins | sample YL17G06_40_MG_FD_203697 | JGI IMG/M metagenome (GOLD analysis project Ga0315280, IMG submission 203697) | Sediment microbial communities from Yellowstone Lake, YNP, Wyoming, USA - YL17G06_40 | ecosystem: Environmental > Aquatic > Freshwater > Lake > Sediment | place: USA: Wyoming | collected... | reverse complement strand
AACTGCCTAACGTGGCGTAACCGCCGAGTGAGGATACGGCAAGACCGAAGCCCCATCAGGGGCGGAGAGCTTGCCGAGGAAACGAGGCGGAACAGGGGATTATAAGGGCGCAGCCCTTATTGTCATTTTGTGGTATCTTGCAACCATTTCCTAATGCGCAGGTATCCAATTTTTTTCTCTCCATCAAACCAGAGGATTGGAGCAGTTTTCTGCAAATCTTCAAAGACATTATGGGATTTCGCAAGGGCGAAATCATCATCCTTCCATTGATTAATATCATGGGGAAAGGTGATAATCTCAATGTCGTCTCTTCCTGCAAGTAACTCCTTTGTCTCCTGACATTTCATGCATTGGTCTAATGAGAATAGAATCGCCTTCACCATACTTCCGCCTCAGCCAGAGAAAATCTTATTTTGAGTAAATCTTATGATTCTGAATAGCGAGATTTTTTTTAAAGGTTCCCTCATTGAGCGTACAACTAACAAAACTATATCAACTCTTTTCTTTATTCTCCCCCGGGACCAATAGTGGAGAACCATAAAATTGTACGAGATCCAATTCATGGTGATATTAGAATCACAGGATGCTTACTAGAGTTACTTGAGACACCGGAGGTGCAACGGCTCCATAGCATCAAGCAGTTAGGGTTTGCACACCTCGTGTTTCCTGGCGCGCATCACACAAGGTTTGAACATTCTCTTGGTTCCTGCGCAATTGCCACACAAATCGCAGAAATCCTTGAACTACCAACAGAAGAGAAAGAACTTATCGCCTGCGCTGCATTACTCCACGACATCGGTCACGGTCCTTTTTCGCATACCCTCGAATCAATCCTCCTTGAACGATTTGGTGTGGATCATGTCGATCTCACGGAGAAGTTGATCCTCGGGACCTACACCATTTTTAATGCAAAAGAAAAATCTTTTATTCATGCGAAAACGGCACATCAGATTCTTGAAAAATACAGCGTCGATGAAAAAGAAATCGTAAGGATTATCCGGGGGAATCCTTCGAAGAAATCATACCTGAGTCAATTGTTGAACAGCACGATTGATGTGGATCAACTCGATTATTTGATGCGGGATGCATACTATACCGGTGTCTCCTATGGGATGATTGATGTGCAACGACTTCTGCAGACGATTATGATCCACAAAGGGAATCTGACGATGATGCGCAAAGGAGTCAATGTCGTGGAAAATATTCTCATGGCGCGAGCCTTGATGTACTCATCAGTGTACTTTCACAAGACGGTCCGTATCGCGGAATTGATGCTTCTCAAAGCGCTGGAGGACATCCCTGATGCAGAGCCATTTGAATTCTTCCGGATGACCGACGCTGAAATCATGACAAGGCTCCTTACCATGGGGCGATATCAGCAGGAAATCATTACCCGGTTGAAATATCGCGTTCTCTTCAAACAAGCCTATACAGCATCCTTGCAGGATCTTGAGAAACAGGATCGTAAAACGCTCATAAAACTCGAGGATGCGGCGAAACGACGGGAAAAAGAACGCGAGTTCGAAGCGGCCCTTGGTATCCCGAAAGGTCACATTATCCTTGATATCCCTCACCCCGAGTTGCTTCGGGCTGAACCTCGGATCAACAGAACTGATATCCGTGTCATGGATAGAAATTTGATGAAAACCCTCGATGATTTTACTCCCATTGCCAAGGCGATCCGCTCCAGGATCGCACCTGATTGGGCGGTAATGATGATCACTGACGAGCGCTATCGACAGAACGTTGCAAAAAAGGCACAACGATTATTATTTTCCTGATGGTAGAATAAGGAGAGAATGGGGAAGATTGAAGGTGGTGAGGAGAGATTAAAAAAAATTTGCTTCCCCCATTCTTAGACTTGATAAGGAGAAACAGTATATAAATTTTTTTATAGAATTTAATTAAAACCTTAAAAACCTTCCGAAAAATTTCGATTTTACTTAGAGAACATCACAAAAATAAATGTAATTTATAAAACATTTTTAATATAATTAAGAACCATGTCAATCGTTGGATGGATAGGTTCCGGTGTTGAGATATAAAAACCAGCAGCGACATTCGCAAAAAGCAAACGCTCATCGGTTTCAAACCTGAAAATCTCTGCGAACAGGTTTGCTGCGTTCCATGCATCCCCTGCACCGGTGGATCGATAGATTGTTGGAAGTGATATCGTGGGAATGATCGTTGGCGTGCTCCCCATAGAACATGAAAACCGGGATGTGTGCAGATCAATGCGTGCCGATATCTGCTTTTTTAATCGCGATACCGCACTAACGAGGTTCTCCTGCGACGTCCCTGAAACGGTACTATAATATCTCAGTTCATTTTCGTTCAGGCCAAAGATATCAAGGTTTGGATTTCTGAGTACCTGTGTCATGAGTTCAGGGATGTCACTTACTCGCGGTGATGGATCGCCGGAGTCAAAGAAGGTTTTCACCCCTTGTTTTTTTACAGTCTCAAAAATCTTTTTCGCTAGCATGGTCCCACAGGCATTGAGATTCCAATTAACAACCCCAACGATATCTGCTGAGGTGATATATTCGTGATCGTGAGCATCGAGGAGGTCAAAGGAAAAATCAGCGACCGATCCTGGGTCTCCCATCATGACGTTTGCATGGTTTTCACGGAACTCTAAAGCAGTCGTGATTGCAAGTTTCCCGGTGGTTTTTACCCCGGAGAGGTCCACCTGATGTTTCCCAAGGAAAAACTGCAGGAGATGCAACCCGAAAGGATCGGTTCGACAAATTAAATGAGACGATACACCAAGACGGGCGAGCGCAAGTGCAGTATTTGCAGCATTTCCTCCTTGACAAACCTGCTGTGGTATCCCCGGGAGATTTCCACCCCCTTGAACCGCTAACGCATTCACAACCAGAAATGTTTTTTTAACGCTTTCCAATGACACAAAGTGATCAACAAAAAAATCAGGAAGCATCACCACATGGAATTTTCCGATGTTTCTCCTGTCAATAGCCTGTAATGTCTGTACTAACCGTTTCGGAAGAGACGACTCCATTGCTCACCATCAAATGATATCTTTCATCCCCTATTTTAGCTTGAACGCTTATCACCTTATCCTATTTTTAACCTGGAAAATAGCAAAAAAATAGACCAAAAAAGAAAAGTATATATAGGACTTCTGTACACATATAATAGAACTCTGATAGAAAAAGAATGAAAGGAAGCAGCATAAAGAGATACGAAAAGGAAACAGATAGAGGATTTTATGACGATTATAACATTAGATGACTTATCAAAAGCAATAGCAAACAGAGTCGGTATCGACATCGAAGAAGCACGACGTGACGCAGGATTTGTCATGGATATTTTCGGTTTTGACGACCGTGTCATCGACAATGTGCTTGACCCTGAGGACCGCCAGCTATTTTACATCCTTGAGGAAGAGGGGATGTTAACGACAGAGCGAGAAGAGACCACTCTGTACGACGGGAGAGAATGGCGAACGCACTACTGGCGGCTGAAGAAAGACACGATCGCGCGATACGCAAAAGAACGAGCCTCAGAGCGTAGCGCCCTCATCGACAAGAGGCAGCCGAAAAATGTCTCAGACGATGATATCTACAACACGATTGATGACGAACTGTGGGTGACAACCCGAAAAATCGGGTAACCCCTCCTCTCTTTTTTATTTTATTACACCATAATTTTCTTATTTGATAAACTTAATAAATTCCTTGGAGTTGTGGATTCCCTTATACCATAGTCTTGTTACTTGGGTGAGTGTATGGCAAAGCGAAAAAGTATCATAAGCTCAGAATCTGTTACTGAAGGGCATCCTGATAAAATGTGCGACCTGATCTCCGATGCGATCCTTGATGAAGCGCTCCGACAGGATAAAAACTCCAGGGTTGCGGTTGAAACCGCGACAAAAAACGGAGGCGTCATGGTCTTTGGGGAAATGACCACCGATGCATACATTGATATCCCGCATGTCGTCCGCGATACCATCAAAGAAATCGGATACACGAAGTCAGAGTACGGCATCGAATGGGAAACCTGCTCCGTCTGGGTGCAGATCACCGAGCAGAGCCCAGATATCTCCCAGGGAGTCACCGCAGGGAAAGGCCTTCATAAGGAGCAAGGAGCCGGTGATCAGGGGATGATGTACGGGTACGCATGCAACGAAACAAAAGAGCTCATGCCGCTTCCCATCATCCTTGCCCATAAGCTCACGAAACGGCTGTCTGATGTCAGGAAGAGCGGGGGGATATCATACCTGCGACCTGACGGGAAATCCCAGGTTTCTATTGAATACGACGAAAACGGGAAACCGCTTCGAGCGCATACCATCGTCGTGTCAACGCAGCATGATGGCGGTGTCTCCCATGATCGGATTCGGCGGGACGTGATCGAGAAAATCATTACCCCGGTCTGTAAAGAATGGATTGATAAAGATACGATTTATCATGTGAACCCCACGGGAGCATTCGTTCGGGGTGGACCGTACGCAGATGCGGGGCTTACCGGCAGAAAGATTATTGTGGACACCTATGGTGGGGTTGGCAGGCATGGTGGTGGCTCGTTCTCCGGAAAGGACCCGACAAAAGTAGATCGGAGCGCTGCGTATGCGACGCGGTATATTGCAAAAAACATTGTTGCGGCGGGCATCGCTGAGAAATGTGAAATTCAATTTGCGTACGCGATCGGTGTTGCGGAGCCGGTCTCCATTAACATTGATTGTTTTGGCACCAATAAAATCTCGCTGGACCGTATCGAAAAACTTATCCGGGAGTTTTTCCCGGTGAACCCCGCTGATATCATTGAGCAACTTGATCTGCGCAGGCCGATCTTTAAGAAAACCGCCGCGTACGGGCATTTCGGGAGAGACGACCCCGATTTCATCTGGGAGAACACCGATAAAGTAAAACTCCTTAAAAACGAAGTGAAAATCTGAGCTATACTTTTATTCTTTTTTTCTGTTTATTTTTTAAGGAGAAAGACCGATATCCTACGATGAGGAATGCAAGAAAAAGGTTATTTTCTACTGCTGTATCGTTTTAATCAATGACGTCGACTTTGTACAACTCGTGGTTCTTCGGGCATCGGATTTTTTCATAGACTTTTTTTATCGTGTAACTTCGTCCGTTTTGTAATCCCATGTTCGTGCAAATCTCAAACGAATCACACCCAATGTTTTTGCATTCTTGTTTCTTCACCGAAGTTGATTTACCCTCTGGAAGCTCTTTGGAGATTGCGACGGTTAACGGGAGTTCTTCGACTTCGACCACCACGACTTTTCCTTCATGGAGGTTACATTCATGATGTTTCTCCCGCAGTTTTGTTATTCGATACTTCCTCCCTGGTTTGAGGTTAAAACAGACGGTTTTTAATTGGCAGTTCCTGCATTCGCTATTGGAGCCAAGGTACGTGAATTCCTCCCCCTCCACAGCGAGCTGTTCGCCGACAAGTGTCACGAGAACCATTAAATCACTCCGGTAATTTTCGCTAGTTTCTTTGCGGCATCCTCGGTGAGCCCCTGTTCACCAAGGATCGTATAACGATCAGGGCGGATTTTCTGCGCGCCCATGAGCGCCTGAATGATCTTTTTCTTTGGGATATTCAGCTCTTTCACGGTCGTTGGGGCACCGATGATTTTTAATGCCCTACGGATCTCCTCCCAATCGCCGCCATGCAGGTACATCATCATGATTGATCCGATGCCGCACTGCTCCCCGTGTAAGGCTTTTCCAGGGGCGATACAGTCGAGCATGTGGGAGAACATGTGCTCCGCGCCTGACGCGGGGCGTGTGTTTCCCGCTACACTCATCGCGACCCCTGAGACCACCATGGATTTGATCGCCTGCCAGACCGCTTCCTCAAGGCCTGAGCGGATATCCTCCGCTTTCTCAAGGATCAGCCTTGAGGCGGTTGTCGAGAACGACGCGGCGAAGTTACTAAACTCCTCGTCTTTAAGCCGGTGGGCAAGTTCCCAGTCCTTTACCGCGGTAAGGTTTGATATGACATCAGCGCACCCAGATGCAAGCATCCGGTACGGCGCTTTCATGATTACCGCGGTGTCGGCGAGGACCGCTATTGGTGACACCGCTGATCTTGATATGGAGCCTCTCTTGTCTTTTAAGGAAGCGCGGGGGGATGCCATACCATCATGCGATGCAGATGTCGGGACGCTGACGAAGTTCATTGAAAGTTCAAAGGTCGCTAGTTTCGTGACGTCGATCACCGAGCCGCCTCCGGCACCAATTAGGAAATCTGAGTTGGTTTTTTTTACCTCTTTAATGACCGTGTTGACCTCTCGGATTGTCGGCCAGGCTGGAAGGACATCTCGTTTGATAATGGGTAATTGAAGAACCACCATGTTGACGTCATATCCTGCATTCGTAAGAATCCGTTCGATACGGTCACCAGAGATCTTCTTTGTGTTTTTATCGCAGACCAACAATACATTGTTACTGGGGGCAAGATGATTGCAAATACTTTTAATTTGGTCGGTCGTATTATGACCGACGATAACCTCACGAGGGAAGATCATCGTCTTGAATTTTGTAAAGCGTTCCATAGGTAAATCAGGAAGGTAAACCACAGGTTAAATATATTATCTTTTCTGGCAGACTCCTTCATTTTTTTTCTTTATATACGTCACTTCTGTGAAAAACCGCTCTGGTTTCTTAATTTTTATTATAAAATGGCATAATGGAGTATCCCGTCTCACGAAATTACATTGTTTTCTTTTGAAGAAGAGGTAGTTCGATCACGCTTTTAACGGATTCCTTTAGGAAAAAGCATAGAAATCGACGATGTCGATTGATGCATTATAATGCTCGTCGGTCGCTTTCACTTCAAGGGTATGCAGCCCGCGGGTTGCGTGCAACTCCCACGAAAAAGGTGCTTGTGTATCGAGGTATTGAGACACGTTATCGACGAAGAATTCAACACTACTTGTGTTGTCAGCGGCGACGGTCACGGTAAGTTTCCCAAGGATCCGCACAGCTGCTTTTTGGAGTGGTAGTTTTTTAAGCAGCGTCGGAAACCCGTTGCCAAAGAGATACGTATGATAGTACACCGGTGTTTGAAGGTGCACCCTGGGAACATCGGGTTTGAGGTTTCCATAGACCCCGTCGAGATACATGACACCTGTGCCACCATACCATTCAGAGATCATGTCTGCGTCATAGGCCATTTTGAACCATCCGTCTTCTCCCCATTGTGTCCCCCCGCTGTTTTTTACAATCCAACAGTTTTCGCTGTCATTGTATCCGACGATAGCGACAACATGCCCGCCGACAGGTCTTCCTATATGATGTTTATAGACACCACCACGATACCAGTAAAAATCTCTCCAAAAATGAATGCAGACGACAAGCGGCCCATGGTCTATTAATGCTTGTTTCATCATGGTGACATTGTGGGCGACCCATCCCCACTCCGATATCTTCACCGTTCTGTTTTCCCATCCAGAGAGGCTCTGGAACGGGTAATCAAAGGGTCTATGGGGGTCAGGGTAACATCCCTCATCAGGAACCCCGTAATGCATGAGGTAGTTTGCCGCATCGGTGAGGCTCACGTATCCTTTTGCTATGGTCCCACCGGCATTGAAGAATAGATGATTTTCTGAAAGATCGGGTAAATATCGTTCCTTCAATTTGTATTGCATTTCTGTTTCAAGCGCGGCGCATATCGCAAAAGCCTCGCAGGTTGGCGCTGGCCTTTGGTCTTTAATTGGTGTGGTATAGTCGGTTCCGTTGATATCCCGCCAGCTGAAATGGGATGGTAAACCGGTCCTCAGCACAGAAGAATCGGTTGTATTCGCACTCAATGAGGTCACTGGGATTACCAAAAGGACCAGACAGAGCATCACAATTATTTTCTTCATACGGTATCCCCTAATTATTTTCTAATAAACGGCACTCTTTATATACATTGTCATCCGTGTTAGATCCTAAGGGAGGGCGGGTAACTTAATATATTATCTTTTTCTTTGTCCTACTGCAATGATCTCACGCGCGCCCTTTACACGGCATAAACTCATGATTTTTTGGGTTCTTCTCATTGTTGTCATTGGGATCATCTCTTTTGGCTTGCTCCTGTCTCCATCCCTTTTTTATGACCAGTGGATCTGGAAGTACTACTGGGGGCCGGTGGTCGCGGATGCAGCGGGACATACCCTCTCGTATCATGGGATTGCTGCTGATGAAGGATATACGATTATCTCGGAGATCACCTACGGCATTATCCTTGTTGGTGCGCTGTACGGGTTATATCAGCTGTTAAAGAAGCTTGAGATCACCGTCGATTGGTATTTTTGTCTGGCGTTGCTCCCGTATATCCTTTTTGGGCCGGTGACACGGGTGCTCGAGGATGCGAATTATTTTTTTGTCCCTGGGGTGTATTGGTTTATCTCCCCGCTCATTTACGTTCAGACCACTGTCTATGTCTTGATTTTTATGTTCCTCGGATACTTTCTTCAAAAAAGAACACCCGCATGGTCGCAAAAACAAATCTTCCTGGTGTTGCTCTTAGTCTATGGTATCATTGATATCACATATACAGTCATTTGGAACCTTCAAATCCAGTATGCTATGTACCGAATCGAACCAGGAGTTTTTTACCTACTTTCCGCTCTTGCGTTCCTCCCAATTGTATACCGTGCCATAAAACGACGACCACAAACGATCAATACCGTGATCTTTTCTGGGGGTTTGCTTGTCTTATTTCCCTGTCTGTACCTCATAGGACGCTGGATGGTGGGATATCAATGGAGCAGTACAGCGGGAGTCCAGTTCGATGTTTTTCTTCTAGTCATGGGCCTTACCACCCTGCTTGTAACCGCAGTGTTCCTTCTTGCATATCGTTATAGAAGAAATGAGACTATCGCGGTCTATAAAAAACCGCTGAATCTTGCGATGCTCTCCGGTCATCTCATTGACGGCCTCACGAGCTGGATCAGTATCTACGACCCCTTCCATATGGGACTTCCCTCCTATATGGAAAAACATCCTGCATCAAACCTACTCCTTGAGATTTGGCCGCCGTTATTTCCGATTGTGAAATTCCTTCTCATCATCGTCGTTATTTACGTTTTTGATGTCTTATATAAAAAAGAGCTCAAACGATATTCTCGGCTTGTGAATCTCATTAAAATAGGGATCTTTATTCTCGGGGTTTCACCAGGGCTCCGTGATTTGTTACGGGTCACCATGGGCGTCTAAAATGAATCTGATCTCATTCATTAAAAGATATAATGTCAGCAATATTTTTTTGATTGGCGAATCACCATTTTTTTTACGTCGACCGAAAAATACCAAATAAGCCTTTTGTATCTTGGAAATTATTTCGGGTTCTAATGGAGTTATTCAACTTATAAATTGGATATCCATTCCGACGCAATAACTATAAACATGAATGGTTTTTCTCCTTGAATGATGAGGCGGCATCCAGATTGGCTGAAAGTAAAGATCGGCGGCGGGGAACAGTATCGAAGAGTAAAAAACTTGTTGCGATCTTCGAAGCTGCATACTATTTGCGAAGAGGCCAAATGTCCGAATATCGCTGAATGCTTTGGGAATGGCACCGCCGTGTTTTTAATCCTGGGAAATATCTGTACCAGAGACTGCAAATATTGTAATGTTACCCATGGAACACCAGGGTTAGTAAATGAACAAGAACCACGGGCTATCGCAGAAAGCGTACGAACACTTGGGTTGCGGTATGTGGTGGTCACGTCTGTGACACGGGATGATTTGAAGGATGGAGGGGCACGTGTTTTTTACGAGGCGATAAAAGAAATTAAAAAAAGAAACTGTACCTGTAAAGTTGAGGTGCTCATCCCTGATTTCAAAGGGGATACTGAAGCGTTGCACACGGTTATTGAAGGAAAACCCGATGTGATAAATCATAATATCGAAGTTGTTGAACACATGTTTCCCCAAATAAGACCACAGGGAAACTATCAGACTAGTTTGGGACTGTTGAAAGCAGTGAAAAAATTCGACACACATATTTTAACAAAATCAGGGTTTATGGTAGGATTAGGAGAAAACACAACGCAGGTTGTCAAAACGATGAAGGATCTGAGAAACGCAGAGGTTGATATTTTGACGATAGGACAATATCTACAGCCAACAAAGAAACACATTGAAATCAAGAAATATTACTCTCCTGAGGAATTTCTTGAACTCAAAAAAATCGCACTGAGCCTTGGTTTCGAATATGTTGAATCCGGGCCACTCGTTCGAAGTTCGTATCATGCTGAAAAAGCATTCATGTAACGTTTTTTAAAGGAACTTTATAAAAACAACGATGCATACACCTTTACACTATGCTCTCTCGTTCGATATATAAGGTGCCACAAGGTAAGCTACTCAAAATTTCTCTTACGTATGATGAAAATACGAATATGATAAGTCAGGTCAGAATTACCGGTGATTTTTTTGCGTATCCTGAAGAGGCTATCGAACTATTAGAAAAAGAATTAATAAATTCGGTTCTCGAACGAGAATATCTAATAAAAAAGATACGTTCAATCATTAAAAAATACAACATTCAATTTATCGGCATCGATGCAGAAGGATTAACCCAGGCGATAGTGATGTGTAAACCATGAGCGAGCAATGGCGATTGTTACTGACTGGTGGAAACACCGCATCTGTAAACATGGCGGTCGATAGAGCAATACTTGTCGCACATAGCGAAGGAAAAGTTCCTCCAACAGTACGGTTTTATAATTGGGTTCCCCCTGCGATTTCTATCGGGTACTTTCAAAGTCTCACTGAAGAGGTTGACATCAATGCGTGTAAAAAACTCGGTGTTGACTATGTCCGCAGAATCACCGGCGGGGGCGCCGTGTTCCATGATAAAGAGTTAACGTACAGCATCGTGATATCAGAAACGCATTCCTCGATCCCAAAAAATATTTTAAAAAGTTATGCACGAATCTGCAACGCATTGATACGTGGCTTGCAAGAATTGGGAATCCGCGGCACCTATGCCCCTATTAATGACATCGTCGTTGATGGAAAAAAAATCTCTGGGAATGCACAGACCCGGAAAATAAACACCGTTCTCCAGCATGGCACGATCCTTTTAGATGTCGATGTTGACAAGATGTTTTCCTTGCTAAAAGTCCCGAATGAGAAGATAAAAGACAAAATGATAACAGATGTGAAACAGCGGGTGACCTCGTTGCATCATGTGCTTGATACCTCTATCGGGTTTGATCAGGTGGCTGCTGCGATGAAAACAGGATTTGAGGATGAGTTTCGCGTAACGCTTGTGGAAGGAACGTTAACAGATGAAGAAATCATACATGCGAAGAGATTTGAAAAAGAATATTTTTCTTCCTTTCAATGGAATCATCGACGATGATATACGACACTCATCATCGCGCTCCATGTTAAAATGAACGTTTTCATATGATGATGGTATCTCTTTCCTAAATTAGAAACAGACCCAGGGTTTCTGCGTACTCCTTTATCTTAAGATAGTCCTCTTTGAGGACTGGTCGGGCAATCTCCTCATAGTCATCTGCGCGGTACGCGGGACGGTATTGTGGCATGACATTTACCAAAACCTCCGGGAGGTTCTGCTTGATCCACTGGAGTATCGGGTGCGAACAGCACTGGCTGTGATTCGGCAACACCAGATGCCGCACGAGGAACTCCCCCTGGGTGTATGCAAGACGATGATTTCGTTGCACAATAGCGGTATATCCGTCGACCTTGGAGAGTCGATACGCACAGCGATCATTCCCGTATTTAAAATCTGTCAGATACACATCCATGACTCCTTGCAACAGTTTCATGGTTTCCGTTGAGCAAAACATATTCGAATTCCAGATTTGTGGAATATTGCTGTCTAATTCTTTCAGGACAGTCAGGATATACAAGAGATTTGAGGTAGGGTCTCCGCCAACCCAATTAACATTTCGGGCGCCCTGTCGTCTCCGTTGTTCGATGGCCACGGCAAGGGCTTTTGGCTCGACGGTTGCTCCGCAGATATTCTGGCTGATATCCCAATTCTGGCAAAACACACAATGAAATGTACACCCTGAGAAAAAGATTGTATATGATGGGACCAGCATTGGCTCCTCGCCGAAATGAAGAAACTCAGAGGCAACCCGCGATTCTTTGACCCCGCATTTCCCGGTAGTTTTTTCCCGATTTACTCCACATCTATGTTCGCAGAAACAACATGCTTGATACAGGCGGTGGGCGAGTTCGACTTTCAGATCAAGAAGTGACTGGTGAAAGTTTTTTCTCTGCAGGGTCATCTGCTGAAGTGCGTCATCATGGATTTTCCAGAGCTCATCAGTCGAGGTAGAAGAGTCAAACGAAACTGGGACTTGTTTACACTCAAGGTATTGTGCAGACCTATTTTCTTCAAGAATGCCGTAGTATTTCGGAAGAAGAGATCGCGTCGTATTCATCTAGGTTGATATCCCCTCATCCAATTAATACTTTTATTCCACGGAAAAATCACTTACTCCAGATAAAAAGTCGAATCATCGTAAGACGATTATCGTACGCACGCTTATCCGTTACCAACAATTATGCGACGTTTCTTCTGTTATGATCATAGGAATCACGTAGATCCATTTTCTGTTTAATCTCGTTCTGGAGTCGCTATTGGGTTTTGATATTACCGAATAATTAATGCGATGTAGTTCAAGCGTCGTAATGGTGAACTATAGCTCTGAAAGAGAAAGCAGGATTTTATACACACGTTTCGAGGCGCTCTTCTCTTAAACACCGGGTTCTTTATCGGGAGGATACGGTGAGACATTCTTTCCAAATAGCAATGCTTTTAACGCATGCCCCACCACCACATAATGTGATGCTCCAGGTGATATAAAGGAAATGCCAATTCCAATAAATCCGAGTGCCACGCCAAGATGAGGGCCAGTAGCGTTAAAACCTTTCATTGTGTCGATGTTGACAGCGAAGGTTGTTCCAGAGGTTGCTATCCAGAAGGTCGCGATACGTGGGCGTGGGAAAAGAAACATGGGTATTAAAAGCCCTGATCCATTGCTGCTTATACTGCAGTTCAACACAGTTCCTTGGTTGCCATAGACGGAAAGCAAACAGGAAGCTTGACTCGATGCAGTTGAATTCTCTTGAAAATTTTTTGGTATGGATAACGAATGGATGACCTTAGCCATAGCATCTTTTGACAGCATCCCGTATTTATCGAGAGCTTTGAGCAATTGTCGTTGTAATTGAGAAGTATCGTTGGTTTGTGGACTAACGATCTTCGCATCGTTCCATGCTTTGACGAGGGTGTAGAGTTCCATGGCATCATCAAGAGAAAGAACAATCTGATGTTTTTGCGTCCTTGTTTTATCAAATGTATAAAATGAAACCGTTGCTGTCTGTTGATTCATTTGTTGGACAGCGGTATTCTTTATGGCGTGCATTGTTTGTGACGACCCCTCAAAGGACGGCAAGATGCTCGCTGTAAAAAGAAATAGACATACCAGAACCCCCGCAATATTTTTTTTCATATATTTCTCCCTCGATACCCTTCGTAATACAGGAGTGATATATAAATTTTTATGAGAAAATCATATAATAATAAATGTTGTCTTACCAAAAATATCAAAAAATTCTATTTTTTATACTTATCAATATCAATTTCCATTCCATCTCGCGCTGCCAGTACGGATACACCAAGTTTTTTTGAGAGTTGTTCTGCGATCTCCCACGGTCTCGCTTTGACCATACCCATACCGAAATGCGTGAGAATCGCGAGTCGCGGTTTATTGTCTGCGATAATCTGCTCCGCTTCTTTGAGGCAGAGATGCTCGATAGTCCTTTTCTCCTCGAGCAAAACTACATTGAGAATGAGAATATCTCCCTTGAAATGAGATGCGAGCCCGTCGAAGTAATCGGTGTCGGTGACTATAGATATGGTGTGTGTTTTTCCTGTGATGTTTACTCCATAGGTTTCCACGCCATGTTTCATTCGTATCGGCGTCGAAAACGAGATGTTCCCTATCGTATACGTCCCTTTTTTTCTAAGGAGTTCGATGCGTTCGACTTGCTCACGGACGTACTTAAGTATTACTGGATCATTTTCTAATGCGTCCGAAGGAGCGAACACCACCCCTTTTTTCTTAAACCCACCGTTTGTCATCGCCTCGATCATGATATTGATGTCATTCGCATGGTCTAAATGACGATGCGTAAGAATGATCCCATCTAGATCCATAGGGTTTAATTTAGGCTTACTAGAAAGACAGCGGACAAGCGACCCAGGGCCCGGATCGAGGAGGAGGGTTGTCCCGTCAAGGGTAAGCCAGAGACCTCCTGATGCACGAAGTTGTTTCATAACGACAAACCGTGCACCTGCGGTCCCGAGGAATTTTATCGTGTTCATACCTTGTGGCTGCTCCTGAAATCATTCTGGTTACGATGGAAAATTATTTACCAGGCATAGCTTATGGTTCTTTATGAACCTTTTCGAGTACACCTATGATCTTGTCAGGCAAATCCCCTCCGGAAACGTATCGACGTACGGTGCCGTCGCGCAAGCTCTCGGTGACCGCGTCGCTGCACGTGCGGTAGGCCGGATGATGAATCAAAACCCAGACCCGGATGATATGCCGTGCTACAAGATTGTCCATTCTGATGGCAGGCTTGGTGGATTTGGGTGCGGTATTGAAGATAAGATCAGGCGATTACGTGAGGATCATATTACCGTGAAAAATGGGAAACTCGTTGATTTTGAGAACCTTTTTTTTGATGATTTTCAAACGAACTACCCCCTGCGAAAATTACGAAAGGAGCAGATTTCCTTAAGTAAGAAGGTACGGCTTGATGATGATTCCCAAGAGATAGAAACCGTTGCTGGGGTTGACGTTGCGTACCCGGAGAATGAATTTGAGGCTGCCTGTGGTACCTGTGTTGTGCTTGATTATCGAACGAGGCAAATTATTGATGAACAGCTTATGTACGCGAAAACTGATTTTCCGTTTATCTCGACCTATTTTTCATATCGGGAGCTTCCGATTGTTGAACAACTAATAAGCCGTTTACGTATCAAGCCTTCGATCTTTCTTCTTGACGGCAATGGCATCCTTCATCCGTATCGTTGCGGATTCGCGTCGCATGCAGGACTACGACTTGATGCACCAACGATTGGTGTGGCAAAAACCCTTCTCTATGGCACGATCAAGGGGTCATTAGTGACAATCAACAATGAACCGCGAGGATATGCATTTTCTTTGAAAGGGACGAAACCTGTGTATATATCGCCAGGTCATCGGGTTTCACTTGCGCGCAGTCTTGAGATTGTACAAAATGTAAGTGTCTTCAAAAACCCTGAGCCTCTTCGTCTTGCTCACCTCCGAGCAAAAGAAGGGTTATTGAAGCATCGGTAGGTCGTTACTGGAAAAAACCCGGATGTCATGGGTCTGGAACCAGTGTTTGTACTCGGTGGCTTGCGATTTTTTCAACGCTTTCTTATGAAGGTACACACCGGTGAGGTTTGGCGTTGTCTGCATCGCTTTTTCAATCATCTCTGTATCAATGGTTCCCGCATCGATTTGATAGGACGGAATCATGTGGCCAAACGCGACATTTCTTTCAAACACCACATCGGTGAATCGCGGTGCGTAATGCCCGCCGCCGATTCCCAGGAGAACCGGGATGTCATTGGGGAAATCCTGTTCATAATGGTATGCCGAGAGAAGCTCTAGGAGTGATGTCGCGATGATCTCCGCTGGTTTTTTTTGCCGCCATTGATGTTCTGTGCTACCTACCTCTACGAATAGCGTGGGGATGTTCAGATACGGTCCATGGTGGGTGACTTCGTAGCAGACGTGATACTGTAGTTCTGTTGTCTGGAGGTGTTTCTTGATGAGTCTGAGAAGATGGGCCATGCATCGCGGCGCGGCAGGTATGAGGGTGCGTGGTTTTCCGCCAAATTCAGCAGCGCCGTAGTTTCCAATCGGATGAACCGTGAGTGTCGGTTCCTCCATTTTGCTGCGATGACGGGAGAGGAACACCGCGATCCGCGGGTTCAGGTGGAGTTGTTCGCGGACTTCCGTGTCAATGTTTTCGTGTCGTATTTTTTTATCTGGGATTGTGACAAGAACCACATCGTTCATGGTAGAATGACGATAGACAATCGAATTGTAGAAAACACCGTGTTCCTCCCAGGTTGCTTGTTCCAGCAAGCTGTTTTTCATGTTAGTGCTGGCAGGGTCCTCGGTCGAAGAAATAATCAGAACAACCATATCATGGCAGATACAAGGCGTGTGTTTTTGTAGTTTACGATATTCCTTTTAGTTGCGTTTGTTGGCGTTTTTTTACTTTGTCGACATAGATGATGTGTCGGATGCGGTTTTCGATGGTGCAGATTTTGGCGATAAACTGAAGTTCTTGCGCCTCTTCTTCCGTTGATATGAGCCCGATAACTATCATATGCAAAAACCGTTGTTTTCATGCTTATAAAACCTTGTTGTACAACCGGTACCAAATTTTATATAAAAAATAAAATAATAAATATGTTTTACTTCAGAGGTGTTGATATCTCTCCATGGGGTTTTTTTGTGTTTCCGTTTCTTCGGCAAACGTTTTCTCATATTCTTTGTGAGTAAAGTAGCTTAAATAACTTGCTGCAATCCTGTTGAGATAGTACCCGATAATCTCTATTTCCCGTGCAGAATACCCTTGTTCATATAATAGGCAGTTAATTTCATGGGCTTTCTTCCGTATTTCCTCTAAGGATCGTTCATTTTCCATAATATCCCATCTCTTCATTCTATATAAGATTCCTTTTTTAAAAGGTTACGTTTTATTTTATTGTAAAGCGTTCAAACCCGTTTGGTTCCTGGAGGATACCTGAAATAAAACCGTGTGATGCTTTGGTTTTAATAGCTCATCGTCATATTAGGGGTACAATGGCTAAGCTTAAATCAATTACCTGCGGAGAGTATACACTGTCATTTGATCGAACGCTTCTTATGGGAATATTAAACGTCACCCCAGATTCCTTCTCCGATGGCGGACTGTTCATCGATACAGAAAACGCAGTCGCCCATGCAAAACAAATGGCGCGCGACGGGGCAGATATCATCGATGTTGGAGGGGAAAGTACACGGCCTGGCTCAGCACCGTTATCCGCCAAAGAAGAGTTAGATCGCGTACTGCCAGTGGTAACTCAGCTAACATGCGAGCTACCGATACCGATTTCGATAGACACATATAAACCCCAAGTCGCCAAGGGATGCCTGAAGGCCGGCGTTCATCTTATCAATGATATCACGGGGTTGATTGATCCGGGCATGGTTACGCTTGCTGCGGAGTATAATGCCCCAGTGATCATTATGCATATGAAAGGGACACCAAAAAACATGCAAGAAAATCCGACCTACCACGATGTAATAGAAGAAATCAACGCGTTTTTTCATGAACGGATAACTACCGCGCGAAAAGCAGGCATCAAGAATGTGATCATAGACCCGGGTATCGGTTTTGGAAAAACCGTGGAACACAACCTCCTCATTCTGAAGCATCTTGATAAATTCATATACCATGGGTGCCCTCTTCTTGTTGGTCCTTCGCGAAAATCGTTCATCGGCATGATCATCGGGTTACCCCCACAAGAGCGACTGGACGGAACAATCGCTGCAGTTACCGTCGCGGTCATGAACGGAGCGCATATCGTTCGAGTCCATGATGTGCGTCAATGTAAACGCGCGATTCAAGTTGTCGATGCGATTCGAGGTGCCTGATGCCAATCGTGTATCTCAGCCTTGGGTCAAACATGGGCGATAAAACAGCACAAATCACACAAGCACTCAGCCGTCTTGCTAAGATCTGCACTGTCAAACGAGTCTCCCCTTTTTATCTCACGGAGCCGGTAGGGTTCAAAGATCAAGATTGGTTCCTCAATTGCGTCGCTGAAGTAGAAACCGAGAAAGATCCGAAAAAATTATTATCCGCTATTCAATCAATAGAGAAGAAAATGGGGAAAACAAAGACAAGAACAAACGGTCCCCGGACAATTGATATCGACATTTTGTTCTACGATGATCAAGTGGTGAATCTAAAAAACTTGGTGATTCCGCATCCCCGGCTTCATGAACGCCTATTTGTGCTTCAGCCGATGATGGATCTGAATCCTGGGTTTGTCCATCCCATATTGAAAAAAACAATCCAAGAGTTGTACGCGGAACAACCATGGGCTGAAATTGTGACTCCTTACAAAACATGATGTTTATAACCTCGTTTTCTATTCTCTAGATAAAAACGTAGGAGCTTACTATCATGAGGTTATGTCATGAGTTCTATTTTGATGCTGCCCATTATCTTCCCCATTACAAGGGTAAATGTGAGAAGCTACATGGTCATACCTACAAATTAGAGGTCGTCATCGAAGGAGACATCAAAAAGGACGGCATGATTATTGATTTTTCCAAGTTAAAGGATATCGTAGAAAAAGAAATCATCGAAAAACTCGATCATCAGGCATTAAACGAGTTAGTTGAGAACCCGACCGCTGAACATATCGTAGAATGGATTGCTTCACAGTTGAAAGGGAAGTTACCGTTATCCTCGATAAAACTCTGGGAAGGACACGGAAAGTGGATTGAGAAAGTATTCTGATAGAAAAAACCGGCTTTCTTTGAAAAGTAGGATTTGATATCGTGGGGCGAATCAAACAATATGTGACGCTTATTCGACCGTACGGGATCTTGTTTTTAGGGTTCATGCCCGTGTTCGGTGCACTGTGTAATGGCGAATTCAACCTGTTCCATTTATCGGTGTTGCTTGGTATCGGTCTGCTTGCGCATGTATTTACGTTTGTTCAAAATGATTATTTTGATGTTGAGGTGGATCGACGATCAAAATATGTTGAAGGTCGTCCGCTGATAACCGGTGGGGTACCACGACGCCATGCATTGATTCTTTTTCTTTCCTCCTTCATACTCTCTCTAGGACTTGCTGTCGTATTTTTATTTTCCGTTCGTTCCCTCCTTTTTTTACTGCTCTCATTTCTCTTTATAACGCTGTATAATTCATATAGTAAACGATTGCCAGGGATGGAGTTTGTGCTTGGTCTTGGCGTGTTAACATATGGATTATTCGGTGGATATACCGTTTCTGATACCCTCTCACCGCTCGTTCTGATCATTTCATTGATTGGTTTCCTTCAATGGGTATTTAGTGTTGGAGTGTCAGCGAATTTAAAGGACGTGGAATCTGATGCGCGCCTTGGAATACGGACAACCCCGATCATGTTTGGAGTACGCGCCGTGCACATGCACTTGAAAAAACCCACGATTTTTTTCATGTATGCATACGGGGTAAAGATCCTTCATCTCTTTGTTGCATCACTTCCTTTTCTTTTGGGTTACACGTCAATTATGATCGCTGGTCTTCCGATTCCTCTTCTGTTTTATGTACTCATTGCAGGGGTTCTTCTCTTCACAACGTATAAAATTCTTACAACGTCTCTTAAGAAACGAGAAATGATGCTTCGCTTTGAAGGGGTTCATGAAGGTTTTGCGCTCTTACTTTTTCCAATCGCATTACTAAGTTTCTTAATTAAGCATGCCGGAATTTTACCTACCATCCTGCTCTTTGTGTTGCTGGTTATCTGGCCGTTATTTTCCTTATGGATTTTATTTGGAAAAACCCTGATTCCCTTGGAATAATACATAAATAGAGTGATTTTTTCGAAATCATTAAATAGCTCTGAGAAGTTCAATTTCTAACGATAAAATGTGGGGAGGTGAAACATACCAATAAAAGGAGAAGTCATCGAAAAAATAGCCGCACTTATGACCGCTGCTTTCGGTCTGATCGCAGCACTCGCATGGAACGATGCAATCGGTGGGTTATTTAAGGAAGGGGGTGCGTTGCATTTCCTTGCAAACTTCGGCGTCTGGGCATACGCTATTTTTATCACAATACTTGCGGTCGTCATGACAATCTGGATTGGACGAGTTGCAGCAAAGATGAAATAAAAAAGAAAAACATACTCGTTGAACTCACTTTTTTTATTTTTTTTTTATTATACTTTGCATCCACAGCATCTTTTCTTAAGGAGATAAAACTGTTGTTCATACGAATCAATAAACACTGTTTGGTATGCCGCTCCAGTAGCGAATCGTTTATCCAAAGGAGACCTATGATGGTACTTTCGTCGACGCATTTCGTTAACCAGTGCTTCATGACGAACGTATAATGCTTTCTGTTTTCCTTTCCATCGCAAAGTTTCTGGGTGAGTAGTGTACCCTTTTTTATTGTGTGTTAAAATCGACCAGATCGCATGGAGCTTTCGATGTTCGCCTAACAAATGATTTCGGCACAGTTTTTCCGGTGGGATGTTCCATATTCTCATCGAGATAAACCACTTAGGTATTAGAAAGTGAGGCAAGGTGTTTGATTCGTTTCACGACATTTGGATGGGTACTGAGAATCTCAAGGAGTTTGTCTCCTGCGCTCAGCTTCACCGTCTTACCGGACAACTGCATCATCTCGTTTTGATCTATGGTACCGCTCATGTCCAGGTCGATGTCTTTTAGATCCCGGAGATCATTCATGGCCCGTGATGGATCATTGATAAAGAATGCTTTCATGCCTTCGCTTTGTTTTAACGCATGTTTCGGGATTTTCGCGCTCTGAACAGTGATTTTATAGAGAGCGGTCGCAAGGTGATGCGGTTGGTTTCCAAGCTCGGTGCTTCCCATGTCCGCGTAATATTCACGGATGCGTGATCCATACATGACCAGGAGATTCGTGATAAAATAGACCGCGAGTGCGAGCAACCCAACCGCGATCGCTCCCCCACTATCTCTACTGTTCCGTCGACCCATACCACCCCATACGAATGTGATGTACAACATGTAACAGATCATCGGGATCACACTTAGGACGGTAATCACTGCGACATCACGATGTTTAATATGGGAAATTTCATGGCCTAGCACTGCTTTTAACTCATCACCACTAAGCGTGTCAAGAATTCCTTTCGTAACGCAGACACGTGCGTCCCGTTTGGTTCTCCCAAATGCAAATGCATTTGGAATTGGCAACTGGGAGATCCCTATCTTTGGTGTATTCGGTAGCCCTGCTTTCTGGGCGAGCTCTGCGATCATCTGATGAAGCTTCGGATATTCCTGTTCACTTACGTACTTGACGCGCATGGACCATTCAACGATTTTCGGCCCAATCGCATACTGTAAGAGAAGGATTCCTCCCGCAATTCCTATGATGAAAAGATAGAACATGAACCCGGAAACACCTATATAGAATCCTATTGCCACAAGTATCCCGTATAGGATCCCAAACATAAGCGCTATAAGTAAATATAATCGTGCTTGCAACCACATAGCTATTCAGACCCCCGACTAGCCAATTAGTGAAATATAACCCCTTCTTAAAATTTACTATATGCTTATTGATACCGGAAAATAAAAACTCCGACTCTTAAAAAGAACAACCCGGAACCATGTTCAACAGAGTTGTTCATTCAATAATACGGAAACCATTTCCTGGAGGATTTTATCTTATATTTAAACGATGAGATTCGATACTCGATTGTATTTCATATCCTGAATCCCTTATGTTGATATGGTAATCCCAGTCGTTGGAAAGCCCTTCGTTACACGGGAGCAACAATTTTCATTTTAATGTTCTTCTAGTTCCCTTTTAAAATATTTTTATGTTATAGAATATTAATTATTTTTTTATATATTTCATAAATTTCATATAACTCATCTTAAAAACTTTAGGAAGGACACCCCAGTAGATTCTTTTTGAACAGTTTTTTTATACAAACTTATTTATAGTGGATAAACCTAACTTCTATAATAGGGGTGATAAATTGAAGACCAAAAGCATATCGTATTTAGTAATAGGACTATTCTTAGTAGGTAGTATAACTACGCTAGGAATAGGAAAACAAGCAGCTGTAAATGAAAAGACGTTCAACTTACAATTTGTAGAACCAAAAACCACTGAAACAAATATAGGGACCAACATCTACACACAAGTGAGTATTGGAGGAGCAGATAACACATATTATGCTGCTGGCGAGCCAGTACTGCCGATGTATATAACCACGGTAGAATTTCCATTGGGAACCAGCGTTACCAATATCGAATTTGTTCCTCAAACAATAAAAACGATGACCCTACCAAACAAGATTATACCTGCTGCACAGGCGGTTACATTGGATTCTGAAAACCCCGTGGCGCAGTACATTGAAGATGAATCTATTTACGGTTCAGCACAATACTTCCCTGACAACTGGTTCGATTATTCCACCGGTGGTGGACTTAACAGTAACAATGAACATACCACATTCGTTAATGTTCGGGCTTTTCCAGTAAGGTATAGTCCAGCCACAAACACCATTCAGTACATTGAGAGCGCTGTGGTAAAAATTGACTATAAAACCCCAGATAAGCCAATGACCTTTGGGTCAGGGTATCAATTAGTCATTATTACTCCGCAAGCCTTCTCTAGCGAATTGACAGGACTTGTCAATGCGAAGATAGGTCATGGAATGAATACGACCCTCATGACCCTTGAAGATATCTACAATCAATATCAGGGATATGACAAGCCAGAGCAGATAAAATATTTCATAAAATACGCCTTAGACACCTGGAATACAAAATATGTTCTTCTCGTCGGTGGGTTTAAAGGATATCTCTTCGGCGATGGTGGAAAAGATGATCGGAACCAGGGTGTAAAAAATTGGTATCTTCCTGTAAGATATTCCAACCTCGACGAGGGTGGGACTGAGCACGATCCTGGATATATCAGCGACCTGTATTACGCAGACATTTATAACAGCACTGGCAACTTCTCAAGTTGGGATTCCAACAACGACCATATTTATGCAAAATGGACGACCATGGGCGGTGGGAAAGACATCATTGACCTCTACCCTGATCTCTATGTCGGGCGGTTAGCCTGTCGAAACACCTACGAACTCAAAATCTTGGTGAACAAGATCATAAAGTACGAAAGCACTCCACCTGATCCATCCTGGTATAACAGAATGGTTCTTGTCGGTGGCGATTCCTTTGATGATAGACCAGGGAGCAATATACCAGAAGGAGAGTTCACCACGTCATTCGTCTTTAATGAATCCATGGCTTCTGCCGGCTTTACCCCGATCAAACTATTTTCATCGAATAGGAACATCTCTAATGATTTTACCCCAGCACCGAAGAACGTCGAACGAGAGGTAACCACCGGCTGTGGCTTCCTGTACTTTGACGGACACGGTAATCCTTTATCATGGGCCACACACTGGATCGATATATTCGAATGGGGCTATGGAAAAGGTCCCGGGTCATTATCCATTTATGGGATGATGAAATTCAAAAATCGCGACAAACTTCCCGTCTGCATCGTTGGTGGATGCCATAACAGCATGATCAATATCTCGCTCCTGTGGTCGCTCCAAAATGATACATATACATTTGTCTATCGTCAGCCGTGTCCACGGAGTTGGAGCGAATGGATGGTCGCGAAGAATCACGGCGGAGCCATTGCCTGCATTGGGAATTCCGGTCTTGGCTACGGATATGTTGGAATGATTGGTGGTGTGCCAGCTTGCATCCAAGGTCTTGGTGGATATATTGAACGGGTGTTCTTCAAATCCTTCAATGAAAGTTCCACAAAAGCCTTTGGAGAGGCATGGGGTGGTGCCATCACCAAGTATCTGGTGAAATGGCCAGGTATGACTGATCAGGCAGACTGTAAAACCGTTGAAGAGTGGCTTCCCTTAGGTGACCCAAGTCTGATAATCGGTGGATAAACCCGCGGCCGAGGCACGACAGAACTGATATCGACTGTGCGAGTACATCTATTGCGGTTCCTTGGAAATCGAGGAACTGCTCTCTTATTCTTTAACACATTAATTCGAACTATCGGTTAAAACAATCCTGTTTATGATTCGTTGTTGCGGTAAAATACTAAATTGTTAGTTGTTAAATCGAGTATTTATTCCTATGATTTAATACCCTTCGATAATTCCTATTCCAAATATGGATTCTACATCTATTATATGATTCAACGTAACTGTAGTCATTTGGAATTCTAACCCCATTTTTAAGAATGTCGGGGGCGGGAGTTGAACCCGCGGCCTCCTGATTTCTTAGCGTTTTCGACGCTCGAGACGAACCTTTGAGCTTTGCTTATGAGTCAGGCGCTCTGACCAGGCTGAGCCACCCCGACAAAACCGCAAGCAGAATGGAAAGGCGTTTATAAAAACTTTCTTGGCAATAATACCTTACTCTTCAAGAGCTAATTTTTTCCGGCCACGTAACAAAAGAACAGGGATGCCATCATCTCGCAAGCGCTTGCGTAATTCTGCATCATTGGTAAAGACGACCCCTTGTGTTTTTTTTGCCGCTTCAATTATGGCATCATCAGCGTTCTCCGTGCCGGTATCAATGGTTTTGTATCTTGATACGAATTTTAATGATGCTTTTGCTTTCCTTTTTCTCTCACTGGTTCCACGTTTCGAGAGGATCTCAAGTTCCTTTATCACCGCTGTCGGAACGACTATCTGATATGTGTTTAATAGTCGTGCTGCTTGCTTCTCCCAGTCGACGGAACATTCAAAAAACATGAGAAGCGCGCTACTATCCAATATCACTGTTTTGCGGATTTTATCTCCCCGTACCCTATTAGATGCCATTTTCCTTCGATGCGCCTGCTCACCGCAATCCGCTGTCCACGATCTGCACAGACCGGTAATTTCAGTTTTACCCGAATCCAGTCCGGTCGCAGCTCTGAGATAATGCCGACTGTTGTTGCGGTACCAACCGTCAACATCAGTGGCTCATTGGTTTTCAACGGGTCAACGTTCTTCTCATCGATCGTCCCCACAACGCGTTTCAATAAACACATGGAGAGATCAAAACTGTCAAGAACGGGCGGCAGCTGCCCAGGTCGTCCCACAATTTTTCCTGCAAGGGAATCAGACTTGACCATCGCTGGATCAAGCTCCGTCCCAATCGCAAGCAGGCCGCCAGGCAATGCCTTCTCGGTGGTTGTCCCACCAGTGACCAATGAATACGCGGTCGCAAATATCGGTTCAAGGACTTGTTTTCCTTCCACCTCCCGCTTCCGACCAGGCGCGATCTCAATTTTCTCGCCTTTCTTCAAAATACCCTGTATAAGTGAGCCCCCAACAACGCCGCCTTTCAGTTCATGTGGCTTCGCACCAGGCCTATTCACATCAAAACTTCGTGCGACGTACATGAGCGGTGGTTTTTCCGTATCTCGTTTCGGCGTTGGAATATGTTCCTCCATCGTTTTGATGAGCACGTCGATATTGATATCATGATGGGCACTCACTGGGATAATCGGTGCACCTTCGGCACACGTGCCCTTCACAAACTTTACGATCTGCTCGTGATTCTTTATCGCGTCCTTCTCAGACACAAGGTCAATCTTATTTTGTACGATAATGATTTTTTTTACGCCAATGATCTCCAATGCCATGAGATGCTCCCTTGTCTGCGGTTGTGGACATGGTTCATTGGCAGCAATAACTAATAAAGCACCGTCCATAATTGCAGCACCGGAAAGCATCGTTGCCATAAGTGTCTCATGGCCTGGTGCATCAACGAACGATACCACGCGAAGTAACTCACAAGATCCTTTACACGTCGGGCATGTTTTCTGCGTGGTGTAGCATTCCGGTTCGTTGCAATGTTTGCATTTATAAAACGCAGCATCAGCGTACCCCAATCGAATCGAAATACCACGTTTCAGCTCCTCAGAGTGCTCGTCTGTCCATTTACCTGTTAGCCGCTGGGTAAGGGTGGTTTTCCCATGGTCAACATGCCCGATCATGCCGATGTTGACTTCAGGTGGTTTCGGAAAACTCATTTATTGTTCCCCTTTTTTCTCCTTGGATGCTGATGCTTCTTCTTTCTTTTCAGCGGTTCCTTCCGCTTTGATGATTTCCTCAATGGGTTTTGCGCCAGGTTTCGTGACCTTCATGTTCACCTGGACTATTTCCTGATTAATGGTGTTTCCCCGCACCGATTTTTTCTTACGTTTCCCTCGTTCCTTCGGTTTACAACCGATGCCTTCACTCAGCAGTAATCGTCTTCGAATCCCTCCAGGAACATCCGCTCTCATCGGAAAACCGTCTTTGTCTGTCCCTCCGACGATCTGGAGCTTGTATCCAGGGAGTGAAACGAAGATGCCGTCGACCTCATCGTTGATCTTTTTTCCAATGAGTGAATTTGCATGATGTCCACTCACAGGGATATTATATGATTTACCGGTTTTTGTATCGTTTACAACCACTTTAAATTCAACCATAGTTGTTTCTCCAATCTATTTTTTTTGTATCTGCAAAGTAATCCTGTCTCTCGTTGTGTTACAAGAAGTGGAATAGCGGATGTTTTATAAATCTTCTCCCTGCCTTGGAACAGGGGGGAGATTACATCTTTGTTTTGGATCTATTTTTTCTTTTTAGACGTGACTTTTGAACACTCAAAAAGAATTTAAGGGATAAGACCATTCCTGTTCGAACCTTATCATGGATGATAGAATGTACACGGTAGTGAAGATTCGTGATACCGTCCGAGTGCCGCCAGAGCGATTTGGTGAGGATTTGGACGAGGCTGTGAAAGATATTGTTCAAAAAACGTTTGAGGGAACCATTCGGCGAAATCATGGGCTGATTGTGGTTGTCGATAACATCGTTTCGATGGAGGATGGTATCGTTATTCATGGCGATGGGGGCATGTACCAGAGAGTTGAGTTTGAGGCGCTCACCTTCAATCCGCTGCTACAGGAGATTGTGGACGGCATTGTCTGTGAGGTTGTCGAGTTTGGTGCATTTTGTCATATAGGCCCCTTGGATGCATTGCTCCATATGAGCCAAATCATGAATGATTACGTTGATGTCGACGTTGAAAGCGGCCGAATTATGGGAAAAGAAACAAAACGAGTGATCAAAATCGGTGATGCTATACGTGCCCGTATTGTCGCCGTTAGCTTAAACGAACTCTCTGCACGGGAAAGCAAAATCGGCCTAACGATGCGGCAGCCCGCGCTTGGAACACACGAATGGCTCGCGGAGCCCAAGGATGAGAAGCGTGGTGAAAAACGACGGGATGAAAAAAAGAAAGAAAAAGAAGAACGACGAGATGAAAAAGGTGTTCGTAAATGAAGACGTTAAATGCATGTAAAAATTGTCATTTCATCAGTGAGAAAGATCGCTGTCCGAACTGTGGTGAACAGACCGTCAATCGGTGGCGTGGATATGTGATTGTTCGTGATCCCGAGCATTCCCAGGTTGCGAAGAAGATGAATATCACAAAACCTGGCAAATATGCCTTAAAGGTCAGCTAAGGATGTATATCTTACCCGCTGAGCTCAAAGAGCAGCTTCAGCAGCCCATAGGGCATCTTGTTGATGAACCTGGGCTTTTACGATTGCTTGCGCATGAAAAATATGTGGTCTCGGTGGGTGATCGTGTTACGTATACGCTATTACGACACAATATCACCCCGGTTCTCTGTATCATCGATTTCATTGTAGAGCGGAAGCCATATCCAGTGGAGATGAAAGAGGTGATATCACGGTTCGGAAGGGTCCGTCTTCATGTTAAAAATCCTGCTGGAACGATCACCGATGACCTTTGGGAGGCGATCAAATCTGTGTATCAACACTTAAACAATGGCCCCTATTGTATCGAAGTAGAAGGAGAAGAAGACCTTGCGTCCCTGGCCGCTATTTATCTAGCTCCGGGAGGCGTAACTGTAATATATGGATTGCCGAATAAGGGGGTCGTGGTTGTGAAAGCGACCAGATCCAATAAACAGAAAGTGAAAGAAGTATTGGATAAAATGTGATGCCCTATGGAAATTGAGATTCAGTCAAAAAATGATAACCTGTTGCTGGGAAGAACCGAAGTACGCTTTGTGATACTGCATGAGGGTGAGGGTACACCGAAACGGGAACTGGTGCGCAGCGAGCTTGCTGAGAAACTTAATGCGAAAAAAGAAACGATCATGGTTGATTTTATGCGATCCAGTTTTGGCGCCCGGAAAACCGTTGGGTACGCGAAGATTTACAAATCCATCGAAGATGCGAAAGCTGGTGAAGCTGATCCCATCTTGAAACGAAATGGTCTTGGAACGAAGAAGAAACCGAAGAAAGAAACCAAGAAAGAAGGCGAAGAGAAGAAAGAGGCACCCAAGGAAAAACCAAAAACGGAACCGAAAGGACAACCAGTAGTGGAGAAACCAAAAGAACCTCAAAAACCAACGGAGACAAAGAAGGCGTAATCCATGATGAAGCGAGAAATATTTAAGGTGGAAGGCGACAAGATTGTTCGGCAGCGGAGGAGCTGTCCGAAATGCGGTGATGGTGTGTTCCTTGCAGATCATAAGGATCGATATAGCTGCGGGAAATGCGGGTATACGGAGTTTAAAGCAAAGAAACCGGAAGCACCCAAATCATAAAAAAAGACGTTACCTCACCATTTGTCAAGATGTATTAATTTTTTTATTTCCATTCTTGATGTTGGTTCAACGTTGCCTTTCTGGTACCCGAGCGGTATGATAGCGACTGGCCTGATATGAGGGGGAAGGTCAAGAATTTGTATTGCTTCTGCTTCATTGAACGCTCCAACCCAACACCCGGCTAACCCGTAGTCTACCGCGAGAAGCAAAATATGTTCGACGGCGGCTGCTGCATCCTGGATGCAATAGAGTTCCATCCCTCGTTTTCCGTAGCGCTTGATACGATCCAAGTTTGCGCACACGACAATATCAATTGGTGCCTCTATAAGAAATTCTTGATTGAGCGCGGCCTTGCACAGCATTCGTTTGACTTTCGGATCGTTGACGATGATGAAATCACGTGCTTGGAGATTTCCAGCGGATGGTGCAAGATGTGCATGGAGTATTATATCATATATGATATGAATTGGTACTTCTTTTTCTGAAAAGCTTCTCACACTATGGCGATTGATAATCGCATCTTTCACGTTCAATTATTACCACCTCTGTCGTTTATGCCAAGTTTGATACGACTCTGAACCTCGTGAGAAGGAAAACCTATTAATTGCCCTGCAGATTAGCCGCACTGTTTGGGCCTGTAGTGTAGCTTGGATATCACAGAGGCCTCCGGAGCCTCTAACTCGGGTTCAAATCCCGACAGGTCCGCTCCCTTCCCTTATACTTTTGTAAAGAGTAAAAATTGAACACCCTGGATTGATTTTTGTTCATATGCGCCGTCGGTACTTCTCGCGGTGGCGACTACCGTGATTTTTCCAAGCCCGAAGATAACATCGCTTTTCAGGGTTACTTTACTTCCTACAGAGAGTGATCCAATGATTCCTGTTTTTTCTTTGTGGATTCGATTAAGGAACCCACCAGTGACCGTCACACTCAAATTAACGTTCGTAGCATTCGCATCTCCAACATTTTTTATGATCGCGGTGACACCAAGACCAAACCCCGGTTTCAGGGTGATATTTAATTGAGGTAAGAAGCTGACGGTGAGCCCCTTAATGCAAAAGTTCGCAGTATTATTACTGTTATAAAGGTCGGACCAGCTCGACCCATTGCGATAGTAACTCTCACCCGGATGTGACGATGATTCAACGATCGTACGAGATGATGCGCCAAGAAGCACGGGAACATCTGATGTTCGATCATACGGCTGGCCCCCAGCCGAGAGATTCAGATAGAGATAGAAGTCATTTCCTATGGCCAGTGGCACAGGCGAGGTTAGGTCAATCGTATGAAAACCGGTATACTTGATCGTACCAGAAGTCGTCGACAGTTCGTTTTGAAGTTGACCGCCTTCAAAACTATCATAAATCTTCACGGTATAGGAGACATTATCGGTTGCGGTGTAAAAACTCACTGCCTCTAAAGATCCTTTGGAGGTAGCTGTGAAGGCGTTAAACGCCTCGGTACAATTCGTTTTTGTATCGCGCCAGCCATGGTAATCGTGATAATAAATTTTGTTATACGGCAGTGGTTCGACACCTTGGAACGACACTGCACCCATCGTGGGATCTTTCCCGGAGTATTTATCGTAATAGGATATCCAGAAGAAACCGTCAAACCCCCAGTCTGTTCCCCAGCTGTTTTTACAGAGCCATGCACCTGGAGACGGTGCTTGGGTTATCTTGTTATCATCCCAGCCTATAATTGCAATCGCGTGGTTCGGCAGGAGAGAGCTATCTGGTGGTTGGTAATGGGTATAATTATCAGACATGAATTCACCATCGTAGCACATGCAGGTCCCCATAACGCCTTCTGTCATTATTTTGTTTTTAATCGTGTTTATGTTGCTTGAATTATCCCCAGCGGTATACCATTCAATATCGTGAACATAATATTTATGATAGCTTGGCAAGTTTCGTACTGGTGGGGTTTCGAAGGATTGACCGTCTATATCCCGCACCGCGCCTTCACCTCTTGTCAAGTACGCTGAAGCAACCAGATAATCACCTCCTTCATGAACCGTTAATCCCCCACCCGTCGGCGGGTTTGTGTCATCATTATTAAACTGATTAAACCCGTTCCACCAATCGAGATGGTATTCCGCAAGATTCGGCTCCCCGATTTCTCCAGCCGCTGCCCAGTTTCCAGTCATAAGAAGATTACCCTCTATAGCGGCCATGGTTCCATGGGTCCAACATGTTCCACCCTGCTGATTTTTCACCGAGGTCACATAGTTTACACCACTAACATTTCTTAAATCAAAAGAACTTGGTGGATTATTCAAAGGAGTTTCATACGCATGCGAGGCCAGCGATTGTGTGCTGCTCAGCGTTGGATTGGCAAGGATCGTAGCAGGCATGATCAGCACGAAAGCGATTAGCGTCGTGACGAAGAGATTTACAGATAAATCACTCCTTCTCATATATTATCCCCTTTTACTGTAGTGATATATGATGCATTCCTATATAAAAACGTTCGTGGACCACAGGTCATCTCTCTTTTAATGTCGTTTCAACTTGTACTTTTGCACGTTCCATCGCAGCACTTGGCTCAACTCAAAATCGTACTTCGGCCGATAATAGAGAAGGAAAAGCACACAATTAATGATAAAGAGCGGCCCGCGTAGCTTCAAGCCATCAATCATGTACTCTTTTATCTGCCACCGTTTTACTTTGTTATTGAATCGATGCAACTGAGCATGCGACACATACTTCGTTCGATGTACTGGGCCCATATCGTGCCGATCGTAACCAGTATCCTCTGATGTTCCGATCACACTTTCTTTCTCACATATCTTTTGTATTTCAGTACCTGCTAATGGATATAATGCTCCAAAAAAGATCTCATCGGCTAAAGACTTTTTCGCCATCGCAAGGCTCTCCTGCATCATGGCGATGGTTTCATACGGCGCACCAACTATAAAGTACAGTCGTAACTGCAGGCCATTGTTGTGAATGATTTCAAACGCGCCATAAATTTGCTGATCGGTCATACCACGGTTATAGACCTTATTTCGAATATATTCATTGCCTGATTCAACACCCATACGAACTTGATAACACCCTGCCTCTTTCATCGTCCTCGTTAACTCATCGGTGACAAGATTCGCCCGCACGTTGACATTCCAGCGCACCATTGTATGATACCTTTTGTTCTTGTACTGCTTACAAAACTCTAAAATATACTCTTTATCCAAAATAAAGGTGTCGTCAAAGAAGTAGAGGTACTGCAAACCCTTCCGATAGTACTGCTGCATTCGAAGATCGATCTCCTTCATGATATTCTCCACGCTGCGGAAGCGAACGTAATGGCCTTTGAGGGTTTTTCTCAGCGCATGATTACTGCAGTAGGAGCATGAATACGGGCATCCGCGTGACGCCATGATGGGCAGATGACCATGGTTAATGAAAAAATATTTCTTGAGATCGAAATCGTCAAAATCGGGGAACCCTAGCGAGTCCAAATTACTAATGAGCATTCTTGGTTTATTCTTCACGACTTTCCCCTTTATTTTGTACCAAATACCTTCGATATCTTTCGCATGAAGATTATGATCCAATAATTCCCTGAGCGTTTCTTCTCCTTCCCCGGTACAAATCATGTCGACTTCATGACGGCGAATCACTTCATCAGGAGATAAGATCACGTGAACGCCTCCAAAGATTATAGGGGCATGGCACCGCTGTTTGATGAATCGAGCGATCATCAAAGCCTCATGGAGATTAAAACTTAACACTGAAAATCCAATGATGTCTGGTTGTCCTTTTTTTATTTCGTTGAGAATAATTTTCTGCCAATCGTTTTTATGAAACACGAGATCAAGGATCGTTGCATGATGTCGTGTTTTCGTATTGATGAATCCTTTCAACGCAGTAAGCGAAATCGGCGGTAGTAACGCATAAGAACGGATATTCGGCTCAATGAGCAGAACCTTCATATGGTTCCCCCTATTTGTCCAAAACACATCACTGTTTATAAACAGAATGTTATGAAAATAATTTGTTCTTTGATAAAATTTTATAAAAATTTACTCATCCTTACGTCGTTATACCCTCGCCTTTATATGTCACATGTTGATGTAAGGTCCATTCCAGGAACCCCCTCGGAGGAAGGTGAATGGCTGATGGGAGAAGCCGAAAAAATACAAAAAAATGCGTTCTATGTATCACTCTCAAAAGAAGGCGTCACGACAAAGGTTGAGAGCGATAACATCTCTGAGATCGTTAGCCTCTTTAAAGAAGATGCATTGGAGTGGATAGATTTCTCTGTTGAAAATATCCATGAGGATAGTTTTATCATCGCAAGCTCTCTGAAGTTCAGCCTGCAGCTCTGTGCAAGTGTCCTTTCCGATCGGTTTTCATCCTATGAGGATCTAGATGTCGAACTCGGATTGATGCTTCCTGCGGTTCGTGTTGAGCGTTTTGATGTCCAGGTCTTTCCTCTTCTTATTTTCGTTCGGAAGAATCTAATACTAACGATTCATCCGAAAGAGGTTGTCAGATTGCAGAAGATTTATCGGTACGCTGATATTTTCATGAAAAAAATCCGGCAGGACTTGCCCTGGAACGATAAACTCACCATTTTGTTAACCAGAATTATCGACGAGAATAACCAGAAGAATTTCAACGGCCTCCGCATGATCGAGGAAGAAGGCGATGAACTTGGAAAGTACATGGTGACAAAGGTACCACGAACTGAAATCGGTAACGACATCTATAAAATGAAGCATGCTTTAATTACCTATCTCAATACGCTTTGGGCATCATGGGATGTGATTAACTCTTTACGATATGGGGATGCAGAGACAATAACGGATAATCAGAAACTCCTGCAGCGTATCGGAATTTTAGGAGATGACATCAACAGACAGATCGCGCTCAGCGAACATATGAGTGAGGTACTCGCGTCTGGATTAGAAGTGTTACAGACTATCTATAATAATCAATTACAAATGTTGAACAATCGGTTAGCATTTCTTGCTACATGGCTTGCTGTTCTTGCAACAGCAGGATTGGTACCAAATACTTTAGCAACAATTTTCGGTATCGGAAAAATAAATGATCTTATTGACTGGCCTTGGATCATTACCATATTAATTATATCGACTATTATATGCACCTATCTGATGTACCTCTTGTTCAAGAAAAAAGAGTGGTTACCTCCAAAAATCGAATGCTAACAAACCATGCGAGATGGTGCTGAGGTCATTAAAAGATCTTTGGTATCATCCTCCATGGTACCATTTTCATATACTCTTTATACGGCTCTCCGTATTGTTTTATTAATATTTTTTCTTCATCGATAATGCTCCATATCATGATGGGGATTGCAAGAACAGCAATCGCAAGTGCGAACAGTGAATAGAAGAAGAACGCAAGGCCAAATCCGACGATGATGATGGATGTGTAATGCGGGTGCCTGATGTATTGGAAAATCCCTCCGGTGACGAGTTGTCCCTTATAGGTCTGATGCCAGAAGATCTCCCATTTGAAGTACACGAACGCTCCAATAAGGAATATGATGATGCCAAGAAAGATCGTTGCAAGTTTAGGAAGTGGGATTTCCCAGACGCCGTAAAATGCAGTGAGCGGTCCGATAAGAATCATTAGTACCAGTGGTGTATAATGGAGAATGAAGAGTGCTCGTAGTTCTTTCGGTGGTCTGTAGTGAAACATGATGAATTACACGATATGAATGCCGCCTTTTCCAATTTCGATGTTTTGCGATTTGAGCGTGTGTTTGGTGCTTCGCATTTTCATAACCGTGAGTTTTCGTCGATCCATAGTCGGATCAAGGCTGAGGACAATAACGCCATCAGCGAGGAATTCTGAAAGACCGTCACGGGAATAATTATTGGAGCCTGATGGTAATTCGGAGGTCACGACTGCGGTACATTTCGCGGTTTCAAGTGCATTCATGATGTAATAGAGGTGTAATCGTCGAACTGGGAAGTTCCCTGTAGAGATTTCTTCGTGGTTAATATTGTCGACTTCGCTGGTGAACTCCGGGTTGTTGACATAAATCGGCATCTCTGAGAGTGGTGTAATAGAGTCGAGGACGATGCGATTGTAATTTCCTGAAAGGATCTCGTTTACCATGGTCTCGTAGATGAGTTTCTTGTTGATGTTCAAAAACAGGAATTTGATTTGTCCTTTTTCGATTGCTGGTTGGAAGTCAAATCCGAGTTCTGACGCTTGCAGGAGTATTCTTTCGATTTTCTTATCCAAGGTCATGTAGAGACATTTATCCCCTTCTTCGATTCCTTTCGCAAGAAATTGGTAACAAAATATTGATTTCCCACTCCCTGGCGGTCCTGAGACAAGGGTGATACTATCTTTCGGGATTCCTCCTGAGATTAGCTCATCAAGTCCTTTCACACCAGTATGTATTCGTTCTATTTTTCCCACTGCTGCTTGATTTTCTGTTTGGATGAGTGCCATGAATCCATCCTCGTGTAGGTATAAGTGAGCGCATATAATTATTTTATTGTTGTAAAAAAGAAATGCGTGCTTATATTTATCATGGCTTTCTCATTGTATATTAACATTTATGAAAATATTTATATATTTATAAATATAAATATATCATTGTATACAGTGAGAATGAGTGACATGATCGCAAAAGGTGTCAAAATCTGGATCTGGGTGCAAAACAACCGAATACTCAAAGCCATATCAAATCAAGATGCAGGCACCCTCACAATATACGACGATTGCGACAACATCATTCTCAGACGTACCGGACTATCAAAACAACAAGTCAAAACAATCGAACTTATTTTCTCAACATACAACCTGAAAAGAATCGACGACCACAACGAACCATTTACTTACTTATGACTCATTGGAAGGAGCACTTGGCGATCAGAATATACTTTTATGCCTTGACTTGTGATTTCCATGGCAAACACCTTCTTCTGATGATTCGAATACCGCATCTTCAGGATTTCCACAGCATTTTCCCGTTGATCCCCCCGTTGAATGTTATACAATACAACGATACCATCCGCTAAAAACTCTTCAATACCAGTATCACTAAAACGAGTCGGTATTGGTTCGGTTTCTGTAATCAAAAAGGATGTCGCACCTGTTTCCTCAAAAAAATTGAACAACTGCTGCAAATATACCCGATAATTCTTCTCTTTACTAATCGATGCTGAAATCACCGCAGTCAATGAATCAACCACGATAATCTCAGGATTGAAATCCTTTGGGATAATCAACGGTTTAATTTTATAAGAAAGCTCGGTCGCTGACCCGGATCCGCTCACCGATCCAAACTTCATCCGTAGAATATCTAAGGGATTGATCTTCTGAATCAACAAATGGCCCGAGTCAATATATTTTTTTGCATCCCAGCCAAATGCCCGCATACTTTTCTCGATCTTCTCGATGCTTTCCTCAAAACTCACGTACATACAATGCTTCCCCTGGGAAACCAAATTATAACACGCCTGTCTGCAAAACGTGCTCTTCCCGGTCCCCGTTCCACCTGCCACTAACACAGAGTTACGCCTTGGGATACCACCCTCCGCGAACAACTCATCAAACCCGTGAATATTGGTTTTCAGGACAAAGTTCTCGTCTTTTTTCTTCTCCATTTTCAGCTCAGCCATAAGGCTCACTTACGTCATATACTCTTTACAAAAGATATCTTCACACTTTACATATCCTTTTTATTTAATCCAGCCTGGACCTATTTGCGCAAAGATATCAATGACATTGAGTTGCAACAGGATATTTTTCGTGCCTGGTAAGATTTCGATGTACCCGGTTGGCTGTGTTCCTACTACATTGATGAGAAGACAACCGTTTGTATCATAGATGCCTAATATATTATGCAAAGACTCATTCCACGCATTTAGGTACTGTGTGTAAATCCTGATATATCCACCAGGAGGAATGTCATCGACATATGTTCTATTACTCGAATAATTTGTTCGAATGAAACATTTCCCATCGCCATACGTTGAGTTCTTTCCCGGAATTGCGATCACATGCGGATAATCGACATGGATTGTGATACTATTCGTGTTATTCACTGACGAAATTGACGGATCAGCCCGCATCACAGAAGTCCCTTCTGATTGTTTGACAATAATTCCACCGCCTTCAAGGATATAAGATTGATCGACAAAATAGGAATTATCAGCCATATACTCAACTGATGTCAATGGTACTGTACCGGATGGGAGAGCCCCTGGAGGTGGATTAAGGGTAATCTTGAATGCAGCATCTTGTTTTGTGCTCAGTTCCCCTGTAGCCTTTGCCGTGATGAAATACGGAAGCTCCCGACTCCCCAAAGTAATCATCGAGGAGATGGGTGAGGACGATCGTGTTGTCGCTTGTACATCCATCATGGACTTCATGGATGAAAATTGATTGAACACCTGATCCATATGTTCTGCTTCCCTTTGCTCCATGATCTGTGGAATATAAATTAATTGAATCACCGAAATCACAATTGAAACAAGCGCGACAAGAAGTAATGCTTCGATGACCCCCGCGACAGCCTGCGCTTGCATCCCAAATCTTCTGTGCATCATCTCTCCTTCCATTTCCATATCAAGTGCCTACCACTTATATTTTTCTTTCCCTTTATTTTCCTACCTTTTCTTCATCCAATGGATAAACATAACAAAAATAGAGAGCATTGAAAAAACCATGACAACAATAATGACAGGGAACGGAATGTTGAGTGCGAAATCAATAGCCCCACTAGGATTAGTCCCCTGTGAAGATGATTGAGTAATAGTGATCGGTGTTGAAGCTAGTGAGATTGCCCCGTCATCGTCTGTCACTTGTACTGTGACTTGATACGTCCCAGGGATCGTATAGGTATGCATCGGCGAAGAACCTGTACCCGAACTGTTATCTCCAAAGCTCCAGACATACGAAAGTATAGTCCCATCCGAATCATAGCTTCTGGAGGCATTAAACACAATTGGTTCGTTGATTCTACCTTGATACGGACCGCCGATATTCGCAATCGGCGCATGATTTGAAGGATCCAGCGAAGAGTTTTGTTCGATAACCAACGTCATAGTCGCTGATGAGGACCATTCGTTCATGTCGTCTTTCACCTTGAAATAAATTGTATGGGTTCCAATCGTAAGATTCGTGGGAATAAACGACGATGATGTACTTATCACACCTTCTTTACTTGATAGCCAGCTATAAGCGATTATAGTACCATCATCATCCGTACCATGCCCTCGAAAGAGAACCGGTTGTCCTTGTTTCGCTGGATTTGGGGTTATTGTATCAATCGTTGCAGTTGGTGCATGGTTTACCCGAGGATCAATAGTGACACTCGTGGTTTGCTCCGTGGACCAAGCACCAGCATTATCCTGAACTTTGAAATAGATGGTATGTGTTCCAACGGAAAGGGTCGTAGTCGTAAAAGATTGTTGCATGCTCAAGAATCCATCAAGATTTGATCGCCAGTAATATCCAACAATTGTTCCATCGGAATCTGTTCCATCTCCGTTAAAAGTAACAGGATCTCCAAAGAGCGCTATGGTGGTAGAAACGACAGGGACAAGCGCGATGGGCAGCTGATTTTGACCTCCTGGTTGTTCTGGTTGTTTGAAATAACCGAGGGGATACAAGTCTTTATTGGTTCCCCCTGGAATGTTATAGGGTATGTCTCCGATGCCATCGCTATTATTATCATAACCGGGATAATCATCCCAATAATTTCCCTGACCACTTTTACTCCACATATTTATAGAGGAGTCCTGGGCATGTGGATGATTTCCCACAAAATCGTTATGAGAAAAAACATTGTTCGATGATTGAACGACGTATACACCGTATACACTATTGTCTCGAATTGTGTTACCCGTAATTTCGTTAGAATTTGAGAATGATGATAAGTGAATCCCCTTTTGGTTATCCTGTATGTTATTGTTTCTGATGATATTCTGTTCAGATAGTGATACACTGATACCAGAAATTTTATTACCAGAAATGAGATTGTTACTGATTGTAATTCCCTGGATGTTACATAGTTGTATTCCATCTCCTTCATTACTGTTTATAATTTTATTGTTTGTGATTTCGCTATTCGTCACATAGTAACAGGCTATATTGGCAAACCCGCCCCCACCAGCATCTCGTATCGTAAATCCGGAGATATGAATCGTGATTGAATTTGTTTCCGATCCATAAAGGTGAAGAACACGCCCATAACCGCCCCCGTCAATGAACGTGGTGTCCTTGCTTTCGCCAGCAAGTGTCAGATTCTTTGTGATAACGATGTTTTCTGTATAGGTACCTCCGAACACAAACACAGTGTCACCGGGATTTGCGGCAGCAATCCCTTCGTAGATGTGCTGATAGGGGTGTTCTTGCGATCCATCCCAGGGTCCAACCGTATTACTATCATCGACATATATGGTCGCACCAGCGGCAGAACATCTTGTGTAAAATAAACCAGCGATAACGGAAAACAATAGTATTCCTAACATTAATACATTGATCACTTTTTTGTATACCATCTTCGTATCCCGTTCCATCTCTTACGTATTCCATGTCAAATTCTCTTTATGATACTATATAAACATAAGGTGGCAAAATGTCAGACTGAAAAAATCTCTTCCTGATTCATATTTTTTTTCGTATTATTTTCTTCTTTTTCTGTCATAATGTTTATATACTTATAAATTAACATTTATATATAAATTTAAAGGAATAATTATGACAAGTGAACATGTCTGGGCTTGGTTACAAGCGAAAGGAAAGATATTCAAAGTGATTTCCGACCCGGAAAAAGGAATTATCGAAGTCATTAATGAAAAAGGAGAAATCCTCATCCGAAAGACAAACCTGAGTAAACGTCAGGTTGAAATGGTAGAAAAAAACTTTCTTCATCTTATTGCAAAAAAATTGTCCGGACGCGGGGCTGCTGGCCCTTCTGATACTAACCGGGATTCATTTGACCCGATGATTACATAACTTCACGAGGTTCTGATTCCTTTTTTTCCTCTCATAACCTGAGAAAAAGTATTTTCGTTATATTTAGTATTACTTCCTGACTTTACCAATCACTATACTTCCTCAACATAGTTTCAGCAATTCCTCTCGCTTTTCTCCGAGACAGATGATGATCTTTCATAAGATGCTGTGTTGCTATCTCATGCACAACTGATCTGACTACAGTTGTTGGAAATGAAGGCAGATTCACCCCTGTTTCTCTTTTCACCCGTACTTAAGCAACGAACGCATACGTCAGGAGGACTTTATACACATGATGATGCCGCCCTCTCCAGGAGAAGAAATCAAATTATTTAAAGTCAGGAAGTAATGTTAGATGCAAAAAATTAATATCCACAATAAGTATTTACACGTGGATGCAAAGAAAGGTCATGATCGTTGATGACGATCCTGATATCCTTATCACAATTCGCGAACTTTTGGAACCAGAGGGCTTCGAGGTATTCACAGTTCAAAACGGAAAAGAATGCATTGACGAGCTCGAGAAAGGATTCAAAGGCGTTATTCTCATGGATGTCATGATGCCGCATATGGACGGTTGGACGACCATTCGTCAAATTATCATCCAGGGGTTTCATAAGGACAATATCATTTCAATGATCTCAGCAAAAGATGAATGTGACTGGAGATTCGATGACCTCAAACAGTATATACGGAATTACATCACAAAACCATTTGATTCAAAGCAACTCATCAGCATAGTAAAGGGTTATTTTTCTCCGACAAATACTAAGGTACCGATGTCCAAGGACTAGATTCTTTTTTTCCACATATCACCCTGTTTCGCCTGGTGTTCCAAAAATGCATCGACCTCGTGGTGGATATCCTTCAGCACTTCTGTTCTACTTGGAATTGGTTTTTTCTGAATAACCTTTGTATCGACACAAAGCTCAGACATCATCTGATGAAGTTTCGCTATCTCCTTTTGCATCTCTTCCTGGGTTTTTTTTGAAAAGCTCTGTATCTCCTCAATTTCATTTTTTAAGTCACTCAATGAATCACGGGACATCATACTTGAATTATCTTGAATGAATGACATAGTTTTTTCATTGGTATTCAGAGCTGTTGCCTGATGAAGGTATTCAAAATATTGTCGGAGTGCATTCCGTAATAATTCACTATTCGTCATCCCTTGTTTGTTCAGTTGTGCAACAATCTGTTCTTCATTCTTTGATAGTTTCAATGCAATCGTCCTACCCATTTGCACCCATCCCGTATTCACATTGGTTAATACTTTCATCACATATAAATGTTGATGGTTCTTTTCGCTTCCTTCCATAAAAGCAGGCTATTACTCTTGAGAGTGCATTCTCTACTACATACGGATCATAAGCAATGGTTACCCTTTCTTTTGTTTTCTCAATCTATTGCCTGAACATATCGTCAGCTGCAAAAAGAAAGTGACGATCGCTACCTTACAGTACGTAGTAATATTTTCTGATGTCTTCTTCATATTTTTTCCTCAACATAAAATTAACGTATGTTAATTTAATAATTTATTTCTTGCCCATCTCCGTTATATAAACATGTTGCTACATAGCTAACTACCCAAATAAAAAACGACCGCGAATAGATGACAAAACCTTATAAGACCATGAGAATTCCCTCATCGTACAATGTATCCAATTGAAGATTGTAAAAAAGAAATTATCAGCGATCTGAAGAAAATACTATCAACGTATCATTATGCAGATGACATCAGATTAGACATCCCGCCTCCCGGTATGGGTGATTTTGCATTTCCCTGTTTCGCCCTGGCTTCGCAAACAAAGAAATCACCAGCAAGTATTGCACAAGAAATCGCACCTCAAATACCGCGCACAGAATGGATACTGAGAGCAGAGGCAAATGGCCCTTATGTCAACTTCTTTGTTGATACCTCCTGCATGACCGCTGCTGTCCTTCAAACAATTTTAGAAAAAAAGGAATCGTACGGGTATCTCCCCGCTAAAAAAAAGAAAGTCATCATCGAACACACCTCCGCAAATCCAAATGGACCCTTGCACGTCGGACGAGCAAGAAATCCTATTATCGGCGACACCCTTGTTCGGATTTTCAAAGCAGCTGGATATGACGTCGAATCCCAGTTTTACCTTGATGATATGGGAAAACAGGTCGCGATACTTACCTGGGGGATGAACAGTATCAACCCACAGGAAATCCAAAAATCAGAAAAGAAAAAACCAGATTATCAGAATGTAGGGTTCTATCAAAGAGCATACGAGCGAATGAAGACAGATGAAACCGTTGAGGCACAAATCAATGAGATCGTCAAAAAATCGGAGCACAGCGACCGGAAAACCTTACAGATGATCCATACTGCCTATACTCCCGTACTCGACGGTATTAAGGAAAGCCTCTCCCGCATTAATATCCACATTGATACCTACATTCCCGAGTCAACGTTTGTGCAGGATAAAAGCGTTGAACGCGTCGTCAACCAATTAAAAAAGACGTCGTATTGTCATGAAGAGGACGGTGCGTTTTACCTTGATATGGAACCATTTGATATTCACGGGAGGAACACCAAGTTCTATTTTTTACGAAGTGACGGAACAACGCTATATGCAACCCGAGATATTGCTTACCATATCTGGAAAGCAACCAACGCAGACCTGCTTGTCAACGTTCTGGGTGAAGACCATAAGCTCGAATCAAAACAAGTGTTGATAGCACTTCAATTGTTAAAAATAAATATATTACCACAGGTTGTATTCTATGCGTTTGTTTCTCTTCCTGGTGGAAAGATGTCCACCCGGAAAGGGCGCGTCGTTTATCTTGATGATCTCATCGATGAATGCATTGAACGAGCGTACGAGGAAGTCAAAAAAAGAAGAGCGCAAGAACTCTCTGAAGAACAAATGAAAACAATAGCTGAGGTTGTTGGCATAGGCTCATTACGGTATAATATTATAAAAGTGCAACCAGAAAAAGACATTATCTTCAAGTGGGAGGACGCATTGAATTTCGAGGGAAATGCGGTCCCGTTCATCCAATATGCTCATGCCCGCGCATATAGCATTCTTGCAAAGGTACACGAAAAACACCGGAGGTTTGATGCGTCACGTCTCACGCATGACTCGGAGATTGCGCTCATCAAGCAACTTGCCCACCTTCCCCTTATCATCGAAGATGCTTGTAATGGTTGTAAACCGCATGTGCTCGCAAATTACCTGTATGAAACTGCGTCTGTGTTCAACCAATTCTATCGTGACTGTCCTGTGCTCATCGAAGAAGACACATCGCTTCGCGAATCAAGAATCGCACTCGTTGAGGCGACCAAGACTGTTCTTCACACTGCCCTTGATTTATTAGGAATCACAGCTCCAGAGGAAATGTAGCATGAAATACAAACTAATCAACTGCGACTCAGTCATTAAGAAAATAACCCGCAAAGATGCCCTCTTTCATGGGAACTACTGCGTGGATCCTTATCAAAACTGTGAATTCGGATGTCTCTACTGTGATTCCTCATTTGAAAAAATCATTTATGTGAAGGCAAACATCGTCGACGTCCTTAAAAAAGAAATAGCGCAGATCAAAAATGGGCGAATCATCATCGGGTCTGTCCATGATCCATACCAAAATGCCGAAAAGAAATATGCGCTCACAAAAAACATTCTTGAGACCTTGCAGCAATATCATTTCCCCTGCCACATCCTTACAAAATCGCCGTTAATTCTTCGTGATATCGATATCCTCTCATCGTTACAGTGTATGGTCACCATCAGCCTCACTTCTTTTGATGATAGAGTCTTACGAGTATTCGAACCAGGCGCCCCGTCACCATGGGATCGTCTGAAAGCAGTTGAGAAACTCCGCGATCATGGAATTATCACTGGGGTCGCTTTGATGCCACTGATTCCATATATCATCGAATCTGAAATTGAAGGGATTGTTAAGGCAGCCCACGAGGCACACGCGCAATACCTGCTTCATAAACATCTCGAACTGAAAGGAGATCAAGAAATTCTCTTCAAGAATATGATAGAAATTCATTATCCGCACTTGCTGCCAAAGTACGATGAATTGTACAAAGATGATTTCAACCCGCGGAAACAATATATCCAAGAGCTCAATAAAATGCTTGATCTGTATTGTACCAAATATCAGATCCCCAATAAAATTACTGTATAGAAAAATGAGCTGTTATTCTTTTTTCTTTTTTTGTTTCAACATGCGATCAATACGTGATTTATCGTCGGATTCAATCACGTATTCTTCAGTAAAACCTGATTTTTTTCGTTTGATGATCTCATCGATTTTTTTTTCGTCAGCTTGAACGAAGATTTTCTCATCTATCTCTGTATTTTTTAAATGCTGAGTTTGTCCCGGGTCGATTGCGACTTCGAGAACAGAATCTGAAGGAGGCGTGATTCGTATTTCAGAGGAATTATGAGGTTGTTGATAGGTCGTTGAATCAGTAAATGGTTGTGTCGGTTCTGCTTCTTCAGTGGTTGTTCGTTGATGTGGCCGGCCTGTGAGAATATTAAATACCTCTGAAATAAAATCAAGCTCATCAAGGGTTGGGTTCCAACGCATGACCTCATTCTCTATCGAAAAATTTGGTGCGGTAGTATCAAAATGTATATTGAGAACTAATGCTTTTGTCTCATAATTTTTTTCTATTTGTAATGTAATAAAGATGTTGTCGTTTTTTATCATAGTGTCCTATTACTGTGGAGGAAAATTAATATCGTTTACTGGAATTTATACTTTTCTTCTACATAATGTCGTCGATTTAGTGTCTCTCAGATAGATTCAAAAAAGAAATAGCGATATCTTCTTATAGGAAAAAAGGGCTTACGAAAAAGGATGAGGAGACTCGAAAATGAAAAAAATCATGGTTGTCGATAATGAACCAGATATTGTTGATCTCACTCGGACTGTTCTTGAACTCGGCGGCTATACGGTTATCCCTTCTTATAGCGGTGAGGAAGCCTTACGGAAGCTTGAGAAGGAAAAAGTCGATTTAGTCCTCCTTGATATCATGATGCCTGGGATGAGCGGTTGGGATGTGTTTAACCGTATCAAAAAGAAGAACAAGGAGATTAAAGTCGCTTTCATGAGTGTCTTAGAGATCTCCGAGAAACGTAAGCAGGTACTCCTTGATGAAGGCCTCGCCGATTACATCATGAAGCCGTTTGATAAAGAAACACTCTTACAACGTGTCGATAATATTCTAAAAAGTTAAATATTCTCCTTCGATTACTCTTAATCATTTGGGATGCACAAAAGAAGATTCAAACTTCGATAGAGGTACCACTAGGAAGAGGATCATGCAAGAGGAACCTGAAATTGTAAAAATCTTGCGAGACGAAGAACGACGAGAGCAACTTCAAACAAAACTTCTAATAAGTACCGAGGACACATCAAAATCAGATTTCGATACAAAGGATGAAGCACCCGGTCAAATCATGATCCTTACCCCAGATGAGAGTCGAAATCCCCCTAGTATAAATGAAGATTATGTTGATGCTATTTATACCACCATTTTTCAATATGCTCCTATAGCTCTCCTTGTCGCTGATGAACAAGAACGTCTCATTTCATGGAATGCGTATGCCGAAATCCTGTTAGGGGAAATTACGAAAAAATTCTTCAATCATTCAATAAAAGAACTCTATCCAGCTGAAGAATGGGTAAAGATACAAACACATCGTGAACAGGCACAGGGACTTCGTCAACAAATTGAAACAAAAATATATACAGCCAATAATCACCTGTTAGATATTTTCGTCTCACTTTGCGTTTTACGAAATAATAAAGGTTCACCAATTGGAACTCTTCATCTTTTCAGGGAAATCTCCGTAGAAAAGCAGGCGGAGCAACGACTGACCTCTCTCGTTGAATACGCGGATGATATAATTTATGTCGTGGACCACCAAAGCCGGTACCTTGCGGTCAATCATGAGCTTCTCTCAAGACTTGGCTATCCACGAGAAGAGGTAATTGGTAAGACCTTTAACACTTTTCATACTCCTAAGGAAACAAAAGAATTTAGTGAGAAACTCGGATGGGTATTTGAGCATGGGCAGCCTCTCAAAGACGAACATTACAAAGATTCAAAATGGTTTTTAAGGACTTTAAGCCCTGTGAAGGCAACAGATCGAAGTCGTACATCAGCGGTTCTGGTTATCTCCAAGGATATCACTGACTATAAAAAAAGAGAGAAACTGCTAAAGGAAAAAGAAAAAAAATATCGAACAATGTTGGAGTTTTTCCCTCAGATTATCGTTCTAATCGATGTCCAAGGGACTCTCCTGGATGTGAATGAACGGATCAATGATTGGTTAGAATACAAACCAAATGAAGTCATTGGAAAAAATTTGTTCACCTTACCTCTCTTCACCAAAGAGACGCAAACAATAATGAAAAATAAATTCTCAAAAAGAACCTTGGCTCCATCTGTGTCACCTTGTGAGATGGAGATACTTACAAAGCATGGTCGGAAACGCATCGGACTTATTCATGCAACTCCTTTAAAAAACAATCATAAAAAAATCATTGCTTATCTTATCGTAATCTCAGATATCACAGAAAAAAAAGAAATGGAAGAAACGATGAGAATCAAAGACAGTGCGATTGCCTCTTCGATTAATGCAGTCGCTTTCACTGATCTTGAAGGAAATACAACCTATGTGAATAAGTCATTTTTGAGAATGTGGGACTATCAAAGCGAAAATGATGTCACTGGAAAACCAATAGCGCAATTCTTGGATATGAAAGAAAAATATGCCGAGGTCATCGAAGCCCTTCGTAGCAAAGGGGAATGGGTCGGAGAACTCACCGCAGTGAAAAAAAACCATTCCACCTTCCAAGTACAATTCTCCGCTAATATGATCAAAGACGAATTGAACAAACATATCTGCATTATGGGATCATTCGTCGATATCACAAAATATAAAACAGCAGTAAAAGCCCTCAGTGAAAGTGAAAAGAAATTTCGTGTCGTTCTAGAAAACTCTCTTGACATGATTTATCAGTTGAATTTGAAAAAAGGGACCTATGAATATGTTAGTCCTTTTTCCCTCAAGGTCATAGGATATTCACCACAGGAGATGACGTCTTTTGGACTCGAACAGATGGAGGAATTGATCCATCCTGAAGATAGAGATCAAGTGAAACAACATTTGAGGGTACAGATCGACGCACAGAAAAAACCTGACAACGCTGTTCGGGCAATTGAATATCGAATCAAGCATAAAACGTTAGGATATCGATGGGTGAGCGACACCTGCTCAACAATATATGATGAGAAAAACGAGCCGATTGCATTTGTTGGAAATGTCGAGGATATTACTGATCGAAAGAAAGTCTGGGAAGCGCTCGTGAAATCAGAGGAAAAATACCGTATTTTAGCGGAGACATCCGCGGACGGCGTATTTACCACCGATGCTCTGGGTCGTCTGACTTACGTTAATCCATCATTTGAGAAGATGCTTGATCGGCGAAAAAGCCAGATTCTTGCAACGCCGTTTAGGAAATATCTGCTTGAGGATTCGATTTATTTTTTTCAGCAAATCTTCATGGATGTTAGAAAGAAAAATGAGAAAATCGAGAATGTCGAATTAGAGATTGTTGCTGAAGATGGTACTATCTTGCCCATCGAAGTCAATATTGCACCCCTGGAGAAACAAGAGGAATTTAGTGGTGTCGTGTGCACAGTACGTGATATTACCCAACGCCGGGGAATCGAAGATGAACTAAAGAAAAACGAGCGTCTCAAAACCGAGTTTATGAATATCGCTGCTCATGAACTTCGATCTCCTGTTACCCCCATTAAAGGATACCTTGATCTTATTATCCATGATAACGAAACCAATGCGAAGATTAAGAATTGGTCAAAGATCGCCTTGCGAAATGCAGAACGTTTATTGAAACTTGTCAACGATATCTTAGATGTCGCTCGGCTCGATAGCGACACGATGCGTTTTGATATGGAAAAACTTGATCCGATCGAATGGTTAACGGAAATCGCGGAGGATTTTAAACCTGTCATCACAAATAAAAAATTAGAATTTCGAGTAAATGTTCCTACCACCCTTCCTCATATCCTTGGTGATAAAAATCGATTATCTCAAGTGTTGAAAAATCTCATCGGAAATGCATTAAAATTCACTGACTATGGATATATTGCTCTTGAAGCTGAAAAGAAAGATAATCTTATTATTATCTCCGTCATTGATACCGGCATCGGGATTTCAAACGATGAATTGAAGAAGATATTTACTAAGTTTTATCAAGCGTACACCGGTGAGGATCGAAATAATGAAGGCACAGGTCTTGGTTTATTTATCTCCAAAGAGATTGTGAAAAAACACAATGGGCGGATTTGGGCGGAAAGCGAGGTTGGAAAAGGAAGCCGTTTTGTTGTTGAGATTCCTTATGTTTATAAAATGACTGTGGATTTTAAAAGCTAAAAATATGGGATGAAAAAATGACCGCATTAAAAAATTCAGAAGTATTAGAAAGTATCTTACGAGCTCTCTTTTCTGTCGCGAGTCGACGCACCACACAAACTTTTGCTGCGACGGTGATAGGGGCAATCATTAAGACACTTGAGCAAAATTATGAATTTTTAAGATATGTACATGTCGAAAACCCCGAATATGTCAATATGGAGGGAATCATTAAAATCTCATCAGAAATAGATACCTTTGATCACCATCAGGTGGGAAAAGCAATTGAGGCGATTATCAGAATAGTGTACATGGACCTCGTTGGAAAAACAGGATTATTCTTCATGAAAGAATTAAAAGAGTTAGCCGGCGAAGAAATTATCGCTGAATTAAAAAGCTACGGGGTTGATTTGGCAATCCTCCAGACAGAGCAGCGATATCTGCACCGGCAGTATCGACGGAAGAAACAAGAGACTCGTCAAACAACGAAATCTAAAGGAGATGCGGGGACACATCGCGATGACGTTAGTCTCCTCGGGTACACCTGGAAAAACGTTGGATCCTGGAAATATGATCCAATTCAAAAAACCTGTGTTCTTTTCGATAAAGACGGAAAAGAACTTGACCGTCTCAATCTTGATACCATCATTGAGAGTTATGTCACCAGCTTAACCGAGGAATATGAGGATTCATCAAGTGCGTACAAAGAAGAGGTCGTGCTTACCGAGAAAGAAATCGACCTTCTGAAGCTTCTGTATTCACGGGATATGGATGCGGAAACCGCCGAAGTAGTTCTGCATGTATCAAAAGGCGAGTTTGAGCAAATAGTGAAACGTTTATTGCAAAATGAGCTTTTGCATTACGTATCGTTTAATGAAATAGAACTTACTGAAGAAGGTATCAACTTACTCGCTCGGAAAGATCTCGAAAAAAAGGGTAATGAATCATCCTAGATTCATTTTTTCTTTTGGCAAATTAAAGATATAAAACTCCATTTCCCCGCTTGAAATACCATTCCCTTCTTCATCGTACACTTTTGTCTCCATTGTATGCTTCATAAATGCTTTTTCATTCCACTGCCAAAGGTACGGGAATGTCGTGGTTTCACCTTTTAACGCTCCGTCGACGTAAAATTCAGCTTTCCGTAGATTTTGATCATCGATACGTATGCTCATGGGTCCGACGATAACAGGTTTAAAGAACGGCATGATCTTTTGATTTTTTATGTAGATAAACGAATCGGCAGTTACCTGCTTTCTCTTGAAGAATATAAGGAGCGCGCCCATCGCGCCGATAAATCCGCCAAGTATTATCATCAGCCAATTTTTTTCAAGAAAACTTTTTTGTGGCGGCAGTTCATATTTGAAATAAAAGTAGGTGACCGAGGATAAAAGATAGTGGTCTCCCTCTAGCGTCTGCGCACCGATTTCGAGGTGGTATGTCCCATTTTCTAAATATCCTGGGGGCGTATAGGTAAATGTCGTGTTATCAGTAGTAGTAAGCGCAGTATCTATATCGAGAGTGTCAAATGATGCGGTGATGATGATGACTGGTGCATTGTAAGTGATAGTTATTGTCGGATTATCTACATTAATAACTCCGCCATCTGGTGGAGAAAATGTCCCGAGTAATTCAGGGTAGATATGATCATATCTGAATACGTACTCACGCTCTGGGTCATCAAAGACATAGATGTTTCCGTTTTCTCGCCATATCAGATTCGAAGAAACAGTTCTGTCACCTGTGGAAACGTTTATCGGCGAATCGATGTAATCGTCTGTGGTCTCGATATAAATCCATTGTCCCTTATCGACTGTCACATGAATCGTTGCTTGTTCTAACGCTTCATTGATTACTTTGTCTTGGATGATACCGATCGTATGCGTGATTGAAAAAATACGGTCTGTTGTCGTGTTCCAAAAGAATTCAGGAATCCGATTATCTTTTGTGGAGAGTAAGAAGCAAACATTATCGCTGAAATTCACAGGATCAGGATGTACTGCTGTTATCATATGATTTGGATCAACAAAGGTGTCAAGGTTACCGTCACCATTAGAATCATAACAGTAAAATTGTTCGGAGAGCATGACATTATATCGAGCATTAATTAAAGCAAGTTGATCGGGGGGTATCTTATGCCTGGTTAATCCAATAATATGGATAACCGTCGTATTGGTCCCAGTATTCCCTTCATTATCGGTAACATTTAAAGCAATCCTATAGGTACCATTTGAGTAATAGGTATGCGTGGCTGTACTGCCGGTTCCTTTTGTTCCGTCGCCGAAATCCCAGGTATAGCTGATGATGGTACCATCAAGATCATAACTCTGGGTACCATTGAAGATGATTTCTTGGAGGACAAACCCGTTGTTCGGCCCGTGTGTACATGCATATGGTTTTTTTGTGTCGTTTTTATTCCCTGCGATATCGGTCGCATAGATGACGCAAAATATATTGGAAAAAATTCCCTGCGGGACAATCACCTTCTTGTAATAATTCTGTCCCGTGTAATCCATTTTCGCTGACATTTTCGTGGTGTTAACGCACCAATACTCTATAGTGACGTTGGAGACGATTGAATTATCAGTAACGGTGACACCGAACGTGTAACTATTCGGGATATCTTCAAAGGAAGGTCCATGCCTCTGTACGTGAATCTTTGGCGGAGATGAATCAATGATCTTTACTTTTTTCGATTGGGTGCTGGCAGCGTTCCCCCATCGATCAACGGCATAGAAATGATACGTTAAATTTCCAATGCTATGATCAAGAGTAACTGTTGCTACAAAATAGTTATCCATGAGATTCGCAAGAGTTTGATTACGTCCCTTGCTCCCGTGACTCCAGATGACGTAGACATGGAGGTCAGATGCACTTGCATTTTTTGATGTCACAGAAGCATTAAAAGTAAATGAATCCGAGGGGGAACCCACAGTTGGAGAATTATCTTTGATAACCGGTGGCACTCCGGGTCTGATTGAAAACGTAAAGTTTCCTGTATGATCCCAGTTTCTTGGATCCTTTGCTGTTACAAAGAATGTGAAATTCCCGACTAGTGAAAATCGTTTTCTGCAATAGTACGTATCTCCTGTTTTATTTTGCAGTATTGAAAAATTACTTGTCTGTCCCGTGGGAGGGATGATGGTCAGATATACTTGTCGAACCTTTGTATTGTCAGTAATGGTGATTGAGATGTTTGTGTATCCACCGAGTGACTGAGATTGGGGTGATACCTGGGAGTTCCCAAAAGATGGTTTTGTTACATCCAATAATGCTCCATAATCCTTGTTCACTGTGTAAATCGTGTACGGGCTATCAGCGATTCCGTCACCGTTGTTATCTGTTGCGCCTTCAATAGGTTCGTCAAAGTTATCCCAGTAGTTTCCGCACAGAGAGGTTCCGCCAACGATATTTGTCCCTGAATGCTTGGTGGTGTTCCATATATTTCGATTGAGGCTTTTATCCACTGCGTTGATTATATTGTCATGGAAATAGTTGTTGTAGAGGTAATTTCTGACCGTGAAAAAATCGAGATAGGCGCCATGTTGATTGTTAAAGAATATTTCGTTGCTGTAAATGTAATCATTGGTCGAGTTGTAGAGGCGTATTCCGGCGAAGGAGTTATATCCTATGGTATTGCCGGATATGGTGTTGTTGTCATCGGCGCTAAAGTACAACCCGTCTTTGAGGTTGCTCGTGATTATGTTATTTTGTATAAAATTGTTAGATCCAATGATCATCACACCATAATTGGTGTTTCTCCGAATGGTATTTCCGTTAGCGATGATGCACCGGCTGCAGTTCTCTGCTTTTACTCCTGAGTCGTTATTATGGTATATTTGGTTATTTAAAATTGTTGAATAATTATCATAATCATTCACATAGATACCTGAATGATTGTTGTACGAACAGTTGTTGTTTGCGATATAGTTATCATTGCAGGTCTTATTCAGAAATATACCATTTGCTTTATTGTGTTGTATTATATTGGTGTAAATTCTATTTCCATCTGATGAATAAAAGTAGATTCCATTATTGTTTGCAGTTATAGTGTTGTAGCTAATGTTTAGGTTGTTGTCTGAATGATTTAGTTTAATGGCATCCCCTCTGTTATTATGAATAATGTTATCATAAATAAGATGTCCATTTGAGTTATTGAGAAAGATACCATTGAATCCGTTGGAGATGATGTTGTCGGTTATGATTGAGGTGCCTTGGTTTACTTGTATGATACTATCGTTTTGTGTTTTTCCTCCATTAGTAATGGTAAAATGGCTGATGTTGACATGATCTGCATTGACGATAACGGTGGTGTCCGTTCCGTTTCCGTCGATAATAGTGATGCTACAGTCTTCCCCAAATAGGTCAATGGAATAGTTGATTGTAAGGTTCTCAGTGTACGTTCCATTATAGACAAAGATTCTGTATCCATCAGAAGTCACATTATTGAGTGCATCTTGGATGCGAGTGTACATTTCTCCTTTGCCAACGTAGAGCGTTGGGGGAGTGTCTGCTTTGCAGGTTTCAAAGGGTCCTAAAAGGCGTACGCAGCTGATGCTAAGTAGTATGACAACTACCACTATGAATAACTTGTTATGTTTCATCCCATCCTGTTGCATATGTACTTACATATGCATATCTGCGTTTATCATAAAAATATTGCTATAGTACAGTGCAAAATGAAAGAGGGGTTAACGTTCCCAAGGCATCCTGGAATCAAGGAGCGTCGTCCAAAACAAACGGAGGTTTTCGGTGAGAAGATCATTTCGATCAAGAACAGTAAATCCTTTTCGTGCCGTAATATCAATATGTTTCCCAAGACTTAGTTCCTTCACCTGTTTTTGTAAAAGATCGTGGATGTTGGTATATTTACGTTCGATTTCGACATAGAGGCGGTTGTCTTTTTCAAAAGGTTTTTTCCTTGCGCGCGGGTTATTCTTCCATTTTTCAATAAATTCGTCTATATTTTTTTTCAAGGCTATTGGTGGACCCGGATGAAGAATTGTTTTTGAGATTGTTCTGGCCTCTGGACGAAGAATGATGTAAACCGCTGTTTCATTAATATAAAAACGAGCGTCGAGAATATGAAAGCCATAGTGCTCGCACAGCTCAGTGATTGATCGTACTGCTTTTCGAACCTGAGGGTAGAGATTTTCTGAGATAATATCTGGTTTTTGAAGTTTTACGCCAATATAATTATCTGTTCCGATTTCTTTTTTAATCTTTTCCAGGGGCCATGGGTGTAGTTCATTCGGAAAGAAAAAGGTGAGTTGTGGTTTTTTTGCATACGCTTTGCAGGCTGTGAGAAATAGGTCAAATTTATCGTTGGAAAGTGCCGATGCAACATTTCGTTCTGGATCCACTGGGTCGATAAAAATCAATGGCGTCTCAAATTTGGGGACAGCTCCTTTCGTTAGCGTGAGGATTTGTCCATGGCGCCACTGTTGCGCTGCTTCGATTATTCGTTGGAATGTCTTGTATTTCATAATCATGATTTCGCATAAATAACCGGAGAATCCTTCGATTTCAGCCTCTGCACCGTAGCAGCCAATTCCCCTGAGGAACTGTTTGAAGAGTCTGACTTCTTTTTTTTGTGATTCTTTCAGATGTTTTCGTACATATTTTGTGTGAAGTGGTGTGCGATCAACTGCGGAGAGTTTCTGCGATGCTGATTCTATTTTGTAGCAAGGGACAATTTCTGTTTTGTATCCTTGAAACATCCCTCGTACATATGGGTGTTCTGCGAAACATTCCTCTTGTTGGGAAAGAATTGCCCGGCCGATTGCAAGACCTTTTTCTTGCAATATCTCCCGTGAGATTGTAGCGGGAAATACAAGAAAAAGATCGATATCGACCGCTGTTCGAATGTAGGTATCCTTCGCAGTGGAGCCAACAAGCTCAATAGTGATCGGTAGAGAAGTTTTTTGAATCTCATTCATGACTCGTTTTTTTAATGATTTAATGGCTTGTGCTATCTCTTTTCTTTGTTGTGTAGTTGGAGTGATTTTTTTAAGCACCTCATTTTCTATTGTTTTAGAGCCAGGGATCATTTACGTCTCCTTTGTTAATCGTTTCACGAGGTAGAATACCCCAAAAGCGATGAGTGTTCCACCCAGCACGTCGGTTATCCAATGGATACCCAAATAGATAACTGAGCAAATAACGCAGACCGCAGAAAAGTAAGCTAGATAGGTATATCGTTTGTTGTTGGTAAGCGACACTGTATATGCGATGAGTAATGCCATTGCGACATGCAGTGATGGAAAACAGTTGTTAGTTGTTGTCGTGGCATAGAAAAATTGGTTAACGCCAGGTATCACACTGTTTAATGCCGATGCCGATCCAAAATAGGTATAAACATTGGTGATGGGTAGAAAAAGGTAAAATGGTACTGTGAAGGCATAGATTAGGACAAATCCGTATGTGAATGTTTTCATTGATTTTTTTTCATTGGCGAGAATAAAGTAAACCAGTGAAAACCAGAGGGTGAACGGGTAGAAGATGATATAGATGAAGCCGAAAAAATAGACAAGCGCCGGGGTCCAGTGTTGGGTAAACCAGTAGACAACGTTGTCTTCAAAGCTCTGTATTACCGGCGCAAAATTTGTTCCGACAAGTTTTGTGGTGTAGGAATCAATGATATTGACCTCAAGAAGATGGAAAGCAACCACGACAGCTATGATAAGCAGGTAGATGGAATGAAATGAAAATATATTTTTGTAGTCCGTCCTCGAATTTTTCCAAACATTTTTGGGTAAAATCAGAAAGGCACTAAGGATAAACAGGATGAGATTGAGTAATCCCAGGACGATAATCCAAGATATAATTGTTTCATCACCACCTTATAGATGTATTTCCCGTAGGGTTGTGTAGATTGGCCCTGCCGGGGTAAGATCACTTTTTTTCAATGTGACTGAGTGGATTTCCTGCCGGAGGAATTCTTTCTCATTATGGTTTTTTATCACTGTGAGGAGTTGTTCTTTGTTTTTTGCGGTTCTCACGCGGCCTATGGTGAGATGGGGCGAAAAACCCCTGTTTTCTTTTTTAAATCCAAGTGTTACGAGTTTTTCGTCAAGGGTATCCGCTATTTTTTTTAAGCTGGCTGCGTTCGTGATGCCTATCCAGATTACCTTCAGATACTTTTCATTGGGGAAGACGCCGGTTCCTTTGAGAGTAAGAGGAAATGGTGTCATGTTTGTTACTGATTCTTTGATGATGTGCTCAATGGCATCAATCTGGTTTTCGTCGGTATCGCCAAGGAATTTCAAGGTGAGATGGATGTTTTTTGGCTCAACAAGTTTTACGTCAGCACCGGTTTTTGTAATCGCGTTTTCAAATTCGATGATGGATGAAGCAGCTTGTATCTCAATTGCGATGAATCCTCGAAATGTCGTCATGGCTGTTCTTAATCTTATTTCTTTACATAAATATTTTTATTATTCCTACACTGAAGTCTCTGGTAAGTTTTTCATTTACCATTTATGTATCTAGGTCGATGCTGTACGTTTTTTCAGGGTTCTCTTTATGAATTTTTATCGCTTGCTCCATGGTCATCACACCAGTATCTAGTAATGCCTTTGTGAGTTTTGGCACGGTTTTCGGCCCGAGAACCGCTCCAGGGCGTCTCGGATCATCGATATAATCAGTTTCCATCATAAACCTATCTCCTTTGCGGATTGCTTCCAGGATGTTTTTTTTACTTGCGAGAACTGAAGGCATCAGACCGAAATTCTCTTCACGAGTGATAAGTGGTGGAGCAAAATGTTTCACTATCCTCTCTGGGGGCAACCCGACCTTTTTTCCCATAGCTGCTAGCTCCTTACACTGCAGTGGGGTTGTGCTTTCTGTATGCAAAACCACTGGGACTCCTGCCTCTTTTGCGATACTCATCCCATATTCTAATATCTCATTTGAGTCGATGAGTACTTGTTCGTCAACCGGGAAATGCGGGCGCCCTATTTCCCCTATTGCGACACACTCTTTTTCTTCACAGAGGGCTGCTGCCTCTTCCATACCATTTTTCATAATTGCGATTGCAAGGTTTCTGCCGAATTTTTCTGCCAATGGAACATAATCAACCGGATACGGTCCAACGACAACGAAGAGGTTGATTGCCAGCTTGGCGCGTATGTCATTCGCCATTTTGAGTGTCTCATTGTAGCAGGTTCTGTAACTCTTTTCATGTAAAACAATCGACGGCATTGGGTATTGACAGAGGATAAAATGTGTTCCTCCTGCCTGGTGAAACTCTCGCACAGCATCAAGAAATCTGCCATCCCTCCGTAGATGAAGATGATTATCGAAGAGAATCACCGATCATACCTCAGAAGACTGAGAAAGAAATGAATAATAAAAAGATATTGGATGAGCCGATTCTTGTTATGTTTCGATATCGGCTTCATTGCGTGAGTTTTTCTTTTCCATGACTAAATCAAGAATATCTTTGGCAAAGATCGTCCCAAAGTACCCCATAAAGAAAGTGAAAAATCCCATGACGCCGTAAATGATGATATTTTTCATTGAACCAAGTCCATCCTGGATCATGATAACAATGGTTCCAATAGCAAGAACGATGAACACGAAAAGAAAGATCCATCGTAACGCTTTCATCTTGAACCGAGCGGTAACAAAGGGGAGGATAGTAATGGGTACTTTTCGTCGTGCTGGTTTTTTCTGATGTCTCAAATTATCAGGTTGTACTGCTTCGATGGAATATTGAACCGATGGTTTTGGAGGTTCAGGAACTGGTGACGATGTCATCGATATGAGGTGTTGCACCAGCTCCTTTTGCTCCTTTTTAAGACGATGTCGTGTGCCAACCGTAGTTGTGAGTGGAAGCACCTTTAATGGTGCGTGTTTCAATCGAACATTTCGCGAGAGTCTTTTCTTGTTGATTTTTCTAATTGGCACCGTTCTTCCTCCTAATGAAGTTTACTGTTGAGTGATCCCACAGAAAGCAACGAATGATGTCTATAAAAGCTTGTTTTGTAGCTACCTATGCATCTAGAGTGCAGCTCGTTATCCGTCTGAGATGCAACCTTGTATGCATACGTATAAAACCATAGAGGGATGTGATTACACGTCCGCAATGATGCTGATGATGTCACCATCTTTCAGCTGATGGTCGGCTCCGATAATACGGTGTGTTCGTGCATCAATCGCTCTGATAAAATGATCGCCAAGGTCTGTATGGACTTTGTACGCGAGGTCTTTTGCCGTGGATTCTCGGGGAATTAAAAAGGCATCAGGTAAGATTCGTCCTTCTTTATCGGTGAGATGATGCTCATCCTCAACGGGGTACACGACGATGAGATCAAGCATTCGCACTGCTTCATCAATGCATTTCTGCACACCAGTGGAACCGTATTTCGCAAGCACATGTGTTCTAATGTACTCCAGGGCGTTGAGTTGTTTTTCTGTGATATCTTTTTTCAATAGTGTAAAATCTTTTTCCCCAGGGGTATATGCAATGATTCCTTTCTCAGCGGCGTTGTTCAATGCAAGCTCGCTTTCGGCACTTGTGGGTACAACACAATACTCTTTCAGTTCCGACATTTTTGCCATAAGATTCTCAGGTGCTTTGTCACATTTGTTAAACGCGATAATCATCGGTTTGCTAATCGCCCGAACGTAATCAGTTAATTTGAAGATTTGTTCATCGGTCCATTGAGCGGGCCGTTCTCGATCAAGATTAATTTTTCTGATCGCACCAGTGATATGGTCTTCTTTGATTCCAAGTCCGGTGAGTTGCTCTGCCAGCATTTTTTCTATTTTTTTTCCTTCCAGCTCGCATTTTCGTGCAATAATCTCCCAACTTTTTTTAATGATGCCAAACAACCAGTAGTTGATTTCCTTTTCAAGGAAATCGACGTCCTGTAAGGGATCATGCAATCCAATACCGACTAGGTTCCCTTCAGCATCGGTACTCCCTGATGCATCAACGATATGAATGAGCGCATGTGCTTGTCGAAGGTCATCGAGAAATTTATTACCAAGTCCTTTTCCTTTATGTGCATCAGGGACAAGGCCGGCGACATCAATAGCTTCAATTGGGACGAATCGGACGCCTTGCACGCATCGGGAGTTTCTCGGAGTACAGGTGAGACGGAAATCTTGGCAGGGACATGGTTTTCTGATGAACATGATCCCCCGGTTCGCCTCAATGGTGGTGAACGGGTAGTTCGCAATCTCAGCATGCGCTTTTGTCGCAGCATTGAAAAACGTGGATTTTCCTACGTTTGGTTTTCCAACAATCCCAAGTTGCATAATGCCTACTCCAACATTTCTTTAACGTCATCAACCAAATCGACATCTGATTCAAAACGTTTAAGCCTTTCAGTTGCCTGTTCTTTCGATGAATCCATGAAAGAGACGCCCTTTTTTCCAAGGAGCGTTCCCTGGACTACCGCGGTTTTGGAAAGAGTGATTTCTTCTCCGGAAATGCCTCCGATAATTTCGACAAAATCACCGATGTTGACGATACCGCTGGACGTGATGGTTCCATGGATTTTTACCCGTGTTCCACAAATGACGTTACCGGTCGCTTTCAATGAGCCGAGGATTTCTGTTTTTTCGTCAATCGAAATATGTCCTTTCACGTCATAGTTGCCAAGGAGTTTGCATTCTTTACCGATGGAAAGGCTTCCTTCTATTTTAGAATTCGAGACGCTGATAAGCGAGTTGTCTGGGATAAAAAGAAATGATTCTGAGATGGGAATGGTTTCTCCATCGCTTTGTTCGAGTTCCTCCAAGATTCGTTCAATTTCTTCGCTTCGCCCCATTTTCAACAACTGAAGTAGATATATAAAAATATATATGATAACGGGAATCGGACTACGAATATTTATCCACCCTTTTGCCTCGAACCCTTTCTCAATTTGGACGCTGTCCCCCACATCAAGATCTCCTTTTAAAGAAAGCTTCCCCTTAACTTTAACTTTCTCCCCTAAAAAAACATTCCCTCCACTTTGGATATCTCCACCAATCGTTGAAAAAATGTCAACCCGCACATCATGGGTCGAATGAAGAAACCCACCAATAATCACATGTTCACCAACGAAGATCCGTCCATCCGTACTCACCCCAAAACTAAGGAGGGAACGATCACCGACCACTACATCTCCTGTTGTCGTAATCGTTTGCTCCTCAAAACAAGTTTTATCTGGAATTACCAGCATTTTTCTATCGAAACTCATTACACCAGCGGTAATATTTAACTTGTTATAAAGCCAACGGCCAGATAACAGGACTGAAAAGAAAAAAATAGATATATGTAGTGTGTATATCACGGTAAATCTGCAACGAATTCACTTTATGGTAAAATCGTTCGCGGGGAGTTTTGTACATGGCTACAAAAAAAACACAAGAACAACAAGAACAACAGCAACAACAAAAGGAGGAATTACCTCCCATTGATAAATGGATTGAAACCATTAAATTCAAAACAACCGAAGAAATCAAGGTTCCAGAAAGCCTTCTTGATCAGGTCATCGGGCAGGATCAGACCGTAGCTATTGTGAAAAAAGCAGCGGAACAGAAACGGCACGTCATGCTCATTGGCGATCCTGGTACCGGAAAATCCATGGTTGCCCGAGCCATGACCGAGTTTTTACCCAAAGGAGAACTTGAAGATATCATTGTCTATCCAAATAATGAGGACACGAATACTCCGACCATTCGGGTTGTTCCCGCGGGAAAAGCACAAGAAACATTGAAAGCACAACGAGAAGATGCACGGCGAAAAGTAGAACAACAAAATACGATGATTCTCGGCATCGTCCTTATGATTGTAATATTCTCCCTTATTGGAGCAATAGCGACTGGACATTATGAATATGCGATTTTTGGGTTCATCGCCGCGGTGCTTGTATATCTGATTGTCGCGCGAGGCGGGTTTTCTCAGAGACGAGAACTTCAAATGATTCCGAAGATTCTCGTTGCCCATGAAAAAAATGATGTACCGCCGTTTATCGATGCGACCGCGGCACACTCAGGAGCATTACTAGGAGATGTTCGTCATGATCCATTCCAATCGGCTGGCTTGGAAACACCACCGCATCAACTCGTGGAGGCTGGTGCGATTCACCGAGCACATAAAGGCGTCTTGTACATCGATGAGATCAATACCTTAAGTTTACCATCACAACAGCATCTCCTTACCGCTATTCAGGAGAAAAAATTCCAGATCACCGGGCAATCAGAACGAAGCTTCGGTGCGATGGTGAAAACCGAGCCTGCACCCTGTGATTTCATATTGGTATCAGCAGGAAACCTTGATGCATTAAACGGAATGCATCCTGCATTACGATCACGTATCAGAGGATACGGATATGAAAGCTACCTGAACAGTGTCATGGATGATACCCAAGAGAATCGGGAGAAATTGATTCGTTTTGTCGCTCAAGAAGTGAAAAAAGACGGGAAAATCGCACACTTCGATAAAGCAGCCGTCGCAGAAATCATCCATGAGGACCAACGACGAGCAGGACGCAAAGGTAAGCTATCGTTGCGATTACGAGAACTTGGTGGATTGATTCGAGTGGCCGGTGATATCGCGTATGAACGTAAAGAAAAACCTGTGACCCAGCAGCATGTGCTCGTAGCAAAACGGATTGCACGTTCTTTGGAGCAACAGGTGGCAGATCGAGCGTTGGAATCGCAAAAGAATTATCGGTCATTTCGAACCACGGGTGAAGAAGTTGGTGTAGTCAATGGCCTTGCGGTACATTCCGCTGATCCGTCCATGAGTGAGTTCTCCGGGTTAGTGTTACCGATTGTCGCAGAGGTGACACCAGCGGGATCGCAATCCGAGGGAAAAGTGATTGCGACTGGGAAACTTGGCGACATTGCGAAAGAATCGGTGCAGAACATCTCCGCCATTATTAAGAAGTACATGGGGCGGGATATTTCAAAACATGATATCCATATTCAGTTCATCGGCACCTATGAGGGTGTAGAAGGCGACTCCGCGAGCATCTCGCTGATCACCGCGGTTATTTCTGCCATGGAAAACGTCCCGGTGCGTCAAGATATTGCGATGACTGGTTCTATTAGCATCAGGGGCACAGTTTTGCCTATTGGCGGGGTAACAGCAAAAATTGAGGCAGCCGCCGAGGCTGGTATGAAAACCGTACTTATCCCTAAGGCGAATCTGAATGATGTTCTCATTGAGGATAAATACAAAGATAAAATCGAAATCATCCCCGTTGAGACGCTCACTGATGTTCTGCAGACGGCGCTCGTCGGCGAAGGCAAAGAAGAGCTTTTAAAGAAATTAAAGGAGATGCGACCACCAAAGATCATTGGGAAATTAGAAACGGAAACCGAGCGAAAAATACGAGCACCCTTAAAGTCAGAAGAGAAGAAGGCAAAGAAGCAGATCACATACCACGGGCAAAAGAAAAAGTAATAGTATTCCCTCTCCATTCTTTTTTTGTTTCAAAAATGAAGACGTTATACATCGGCCGTTTTCAGCCATTCCATAACGGTCATTTGTTGGTAGTGCGATCGCTTAGTTCAGCATATGAGGAAGTCATCATCGGCATCGGATCGTCACAGGACAGGGATTCCTCTGACAACCCTTTTTCTGAAAAGGAACGCATCCAGATGATCACCCGATCCCTTGACACCGTGGGTATCCATAACTATCGCGTTGTCCCGATTCCTGATATTCATAATCCGCCTAAATGGGTTTCCCATGTGCGAGCGATTGTCTCAGATTTTGACGTGGTGATCGCCAATAACCCGTTCACGAGGGAATTATTTTCAGAAAAAGGTTACACGGTGAAAGGGACGCCATATTTTGATCGTCAGCGTTACTCTGGAAAAGAAATCCGCAGACGCATGCTTCACGATGAATCCTGGGAGGAACTGGTCCCTGATGCTGTCGTAAAAATCATCAAGGATATCAATGGAGTACAGCGGATAAAAAATATCGTGCGTGGAACTACAAAAAATTAAGACTCTTTTCTGTATTGATAAGAACTGTAAAGATATATTTATATATCGACAGAACGCCCGTATGATCAAGGATTGATCCGGGTGAAACGATTGACCAATAAACTCGCTGGCTATGCCGAACTTCTCAGACCGTTCACGCTTCTTGCGCCTCTTTTTGTCTCCATATGTGTCATGATTGCAAGTCTCACCTACACAAAAGCAACTCATCTTACGATTCTTACGTTCCTTAGTGTTATTGTCCCGGCCAGCATCTGTTTTGCTCTCCTTAATGGCGCCTCGAATGCACTCAACCAGTCAACCGATTGGAAGGAAGATCGGATTTCTAAACCGTATCGCCCAATCCCAAAAGGGATAATAACCAGAAGAGAGGCTTATACAATTTCCTTTCTTCTCTATACAATTGCAGTTTTGCTTTCTCTTACCGTAAGCATCGTATTTAGCATATTTATCCTCCTTATCGCTATTTTTTCTATCACCTATTCCATACCCCCACGGATGAAAAAAATCTTGTTCCTGAATCAAGCATGGGTTGCTCTCCCGAGGGGTTTTTTTGGGATTATCGGCTCATGGAGCGTCTTTGGAGACCCATTTCAACCATTACCGCTTGCTATGGGATGCATTGCGGCCTTGTTCCTTTTTGGCGGGACTGCAACAAAAGATATCCTTGATGCTGATGCGGATAGGAGCGTTGGGACAAAAACATTGGTAAATGTTTTCGGGGTAAAGAAAACCGTTCTTATCTCACTATTCTTTATGAGTAGCGCATTTGGGTTGATTGTTCCCTTGGTTTATTGGAAGGTGATTGATGCTTCTTTTTTTCCCCTCATTTTCCTTGTCGTTTTCAGTGGCATCATTGGCTGGCTCATGCTTCATACCCATAAAAACGAAACCTGCGAAAATACGTCAGCATGGACCCTTATGTATGCGACATATTTTCTTTTTGCATTGAGTTTTGCAGTAATTACAATTATTTTTTCTTCCTAACTATCAGCCTTAATTCAAGTATCACTGCAAGCACTGCTAGGCACGTGGCAAGGATAATTAAATAATACCCACTCCCAAAACCCCAGCTTGACTGCATGGGTATTTCTGATGCTCCAATGGTGATAGTAATCACGCCTTGGCCCTGCACCGGTCCAATACTTGTTTCGCATAATTTTTGGGTCCCAACGTAAAACGCGGAAAGAAGGATAATAAAAAGGACCAGACTCCCGAGGCTAAAAAGGAATGAATAATTTCGTTTCTTCAATTTTTTCAGTAAAACACTAGAGCAAAGAACAAGACATGTTATGATAATGGTAGGCACAATCAACCCAAGGAATGAAATGAAAATATCAGGCATTTCCGCAAGATCAAGCGATGTCCCTCCCTTATAAGTCGTAGATTCTATCATCACTCCAGGGTTGACATACAGCGTTGTGTTTCGTTTAGCGACAGGGGTCATGCTAGAGCCGGAGAACCCCCACCATGGTTGAAAGAGTGCCAGGACTATCAGGACAACGGCGAGACATTTAAGGAATGAAGGAATTGAGAATTTTTTTAACACCATGGGGATAAGAACCGCCCCAAGAAATAGAAACATCGATATCGTGATAATAACTGGGAGAATGGAACTGAGTGACGTCACAAATGTGAGATGTCGATCGTTCGTGAGGATCACATCCTCTATCCCAATAAGTGTCCCACTGGTGTATGCCTTAATCATATAATGTGCTGGGGGTAAGGCGAACTGTGTTTGATCCGTTTCGAAAACCATCTGTTCGTCCCGGAAAACCTTAAAGGAAATCGCGCTTTGATCGACCATGTTTCCTGTGGAATCAAATAAATCAACTGTGAGATCATACATCGTGGTAAAATTCATGTGGACAATCTCGTCACTATCTGGGATTGTGACGAGTTTTTGGTCCATTGTATCGCCGTAGGTGAGTTGAACAGTATAATCACCTGCAGGAATTGCGGGGAAAAAGTAAACTCCTCTCCCGTGATCGTTCGGGGTCAATTGTATCGTTCTATTTTCTCTGGTTGTTGAAAGTGTCGGGGTTATGTCAACACCAGGAGGTAGATTTAGCATGTCAGTGACTACCACTGTTAAATTATACAAATCAATACTGATTTGCATGTTAAGTTTTTTCAAGGTCTTTTCCAGTTCTTTATCGTACACGATAAAATCCTTGTAATCCGCCTGTACCGTGTATGGGTCCTTGGGATTATAGGGTGCTCTGAGAATCACCTCTCCGCTTTGTTGAGTAGTGTTTTCATCGAAGAGCACACCGTTTTTATTCGTTAGACGTACATGAACACCTGTTATCCCTTGGTCATGTTGATCCTTGAATTTAATTTTTATCACACGTTCCCACGTGCAAAACACATACACCTTAGTATTATCATCAACGGCAAGACTTGTTACTCCGGTGAATTTCTTAGTGTTGTCTCCCTTTTTCCAATATACCTTTATGAGGTATTTGCCCTCGGGAATACCAAAAAATGTCCGTGATGATCTGAGAAATAGTGATCGATTTGCCGCACCAGCAGCAATTAACTCACCGTCACGATATAACTCAATCCACATTACTGGGAGGTGATAACCCGTTCTATTCGCGAGCCATGGATAGGAAAAATGCGTTCCTCCAAAATGCGTAATGACCGTGACGTTATACCGTCTTTGTTCTCTTTCAAACGGTTCTTCACCTGAAAAATACCGTGATTTTGCGAGGGTTTGATAGATGTATGATTCCTTCTGTACTGTGGTGTACCCACCAGTATTTGAAAAGAAGACCTCCGCGTCAAATTGTACGACAAGATTAGACGGAATCTTCACATCATGATAATACCCTGGCTGGTATGAGTTTCTTCCGAAATTGATAGAAGCATAATCAACCTCAGTCCCCAGGAAGTTAAAATATTGTTTTTCAGCGGCTTTTAACTGGATGCCATCGCGTTCATCTGTCCCTGAAGTAACGATGCCTTCGTTCGAAGCAAAAAGAACAGCATTTGCCACTCCTTGTTTTCCTTCTCCATAGCTTAACCATGCTTCTTTCCCGAGATCAGCGTCGTCTTTGTATGAAATAATCCATTCTCGGTCTTTGGTACTTGGGTTTTGATCCATTTGATATTCTTCGATCTTATCGCTAATCCCGTAAAAATCAAGGTACGGATAAATTTCTCCAAAGTTAAGAGCATTGACTGTCGCGCTTCGTGCTTTTAATGAAATAATGGAACCGAATCGTCCATCTACATTATCGATTCCTTGCACCGTCACGTTTTTCATCATTTCGTGTTTGACGTGAACGTTCAATCGTTTATCATCCAGTGGATTATAATAATACTTATACATCGCGGTTGTTTGCACGTCTCCTTTTTTAGATTCGCTCATGATGCCGAAGGCAACCATGAGGTTTCCATCGACTAAGATTTTTTTATTCAAAAAGACCTGGTCTGATGAGCTTTCATCTTTTTCTTTGCTTCCGTTGAAATAGGAGAACGCAAATGATACGATTTGGTCAGCACCGAGAACATCAAACTGCTTCGTTCCCTTCTTTTGTTTCACGACCACCTGGGTTGAGGACCTATCAAGGATTTGCCCTTCTTGTCCTACACCATAGATACAGTTACCATCCTCTTTTATCCCATAGAATCTCGCTTGTGCCGTGACATACGAAAGTGGGGAGTATGAATAGTTCGCATCTACCACGCTGACATGATCGATATAGGCGGGGCTTGGGGTCACCTTATCATTGTAGTAAATGAAGTATCGCTCCGTTCCGTCCGCAAATGCTGGTACGAGAAATATCACGTTACATTCTGTGATGTAATTTGTTTCCCTTGATCCCCTTTTAAGATTATATATCTGGGATTCGAGTTCATGCCATTCTTCTTTATACCATGAGAGGACCCGGATTGATGTTGCATTTTCATTTTCCGTCCAACAGGGGTTAGCGAACGTGATACGCAAATCGATCGGTTGGTATTTTGCGGTAGAGTCGTTTGTTTTAATTGGAAATTGTAGTTCTTGTCTGTAGGTCCACCCTGGTTTCCAATCAGGAATCCGGTTTTCTTGCGAGGATCCTGTTAAACCTACCGCTGGGAGAAGAAGCAGAAGAAGCATGCTGACTACGATAATTTTTAGACCTCGCATAGGTCTCCTTTCTGGTATTTTTAATACTGTACTACATAAAATAGTTGTTTTCTGGGTATAAGAACTTTATTTCATCTATAAAACAAGGGTTTTTCTCCTGTTATTTGCTTAAAAATTAATAAATTCTTTCGGCGCCATTAGATGGGGGTGAGGAATTTAAGATATCCTAGCTCACCAAAGATGATGAGTGCGGTGAATCCAACTGCGTAGAACAGGTACGTGACATACATCAAGGACCAGGCAGGGACGTTTTCAAGGGTTTCACTTTCGCGCTGCTTGAGCATAAAATAAAAAACGAAGATGCTTGGGATAATGAAAATCGTGAGCGGCAGCAGATAAGAGTTCATGATTTTATAATGAACGAGAAACGGGATTGCAGCAAAGGGTATTACGAGAAACGGCAGAGAGATGTACGCTGCTTTTTTAATGCCATACGTATTAATGAGGGTGCGTGTCCCCGTTTTTTTATCTGCTTCGCAATCAACAATGTCTTTTGTTGTCATTGCTCCGATGAAAAAGACAAAGGCGATGAGCCCAATCATCAAAGGCACGTTTTGGAATGGATCACCAAACACACTCCACGCAGCTAGCACACCAAAGAGTCCCCTCGGGACTGCGACCCATACCTGATTGATAAACAGGAACCGTTTCATCCGCGGTGGCAGTGAGTAGACCACGGTGAATAGCATGATAAGAAAAACGAACACGCCAAACCAGGTGTTGATCGTCACCGCTCGAAGTAAAGCGAAAAGGTAGAGGATGTAAGCGATGCTTTGTGCTTCGTCTCGTTCAACAACGCCCCGCGGGATAGGTCGGTACGGTTTTGAAATCTTGTCTGCCTCGACATCAGTTGCTTGATTCAACGCATTTGAAGCCCCGTTGAGAAACGCAAGTGTTAAACTTGCCTGTCCAATGATGATCCACCAGTTCGGGAATGCGGCGAACTTGTTATTGTACATGAGGCTTGCAAACATGATAAACATGGAAACAAAAAAGGGAGCGACTAACGTGAATGGCCTGAGTAAATCGAGGTATCCTCTGAATTTCGCTGAAAGAAACCGAGTTTTTGTATATGGTTCTTTCATAGTTAATTTCACAGACATTATGACACCGCAATCTGGGTATTACATTGGGGGGAATAGGAAATTCTCTTATATTAATTGCTCAGATACCCTGCATCATTACCTTTCTTGCAACCAATATATATATTTATTGATTATGGACAGTAGATGACCAAATTATTTTTGTACTCTTCTGCATCTCAGATTTTATAGGGATGCAGGATGGGAAAAACACAATTAGTGAACCAGTTCACCAAATCGATTATCAAAGAGAAACACCGGAAGAAT
>Ga0315280_10000587_pt1 | contig 67297 bp, 46 predicted proteins | sample YL17G06_40_MG_FD_203697 | JGI IMG/M metagenome (GOLD analysis project Ga0315280, IMG submission 203697) | Sediment microbial communities from Yellowstone Lake, YNP, Wyoming, USA - YL17G06_40 | ecosystem: Environmental > Aquatic > Freshwater > Lake > Sediment | place: USA: Wyoming | collected... | reverse complement strand
CAGGGGTGTGGAGTTTGCCGAAGCAGGCCGTCTTGTATCCTTTGGCCCGCAGGACTTGAGCAAACGAAAGCTGCTTGCGGTTGGCACGATAGCCATTACTGACAACGCCCGTCGAATGGCTGTAGCGGCCGGTCAGGATGGAGTTGCGTGAGGCCACACAGATGGGGGTGGAACAATACGTCTGCCGGAAGCTCACTCCCGATGCTGCCAGCGAGTCGAGCACCGGGGTGATTGCATTGGCATCGCCGAAACGGCGAAACGCATTCGGCCGATACTGATCGCACATGAGAAAAAGGAGATTCAGCGGCCGCTTCCGCGTTTGTGGAACGCTCAAAGACGGCGAGCAGGCCGTCAAAATGCCGGCAAACGCGGCGCTATGATGCAGAAACCGCCGCCTGCTGATAGAAGTGCTCATGTTGTGTCCTTCACCTCGAATTCGGGCATGCCTATCTTACTGCTTGATATGAGCGGGCCTAGGCGGTTGTAATCCGCTGAGGTTCCTCTTCCAAGCGCGGCAAGGCACTCAATCCCGCGCAGCCGGTTTTCGACTGGCTGATTTTCCGGGGTGCCCGCTGTAGAATAGCCGACCAGACGCTCTCCTGTTGCACCACAGTATGCGGAGTGCGGTCTTTGGAGGTCTCGTTGACAACCACGTCGCGGCAAGCGGAACGGAATCAACTCTCCCGGCGCAGCCTTCTTCTTGGCATGGCAGGGCTGGGCGCTTTCACTTTGCGGCGTTATGCGGGCGCCGCTGAAAAACCTCCCCGTCCGAACATCCTGGTTTTCCTCTCCGATGACATGGGATGGGACCAGGTGGGCTTCAACGGCAGCAAAGAAGTGCCCACGCCGAACATAGACGGCATAGCGCGCGAAGGCCTCAAGATGACGCAATTCTATGTGCAGCCCGTTTGCAGTCCGTCGCGCAGTTGTCTCATGACGGGGCGGTACGCATGGAAAACGGGAATGGAACGGCGCCCGGCCGCGGCGTCCAGGCAGGGAATGCTTCGCGACGAGCGAACCGTGGCCGAAGCCTTGCGCGACGCGGGCTACGCCACCTGGATGGTGGGCAAGTGGCACCTCGGTGAGTGGCAAGCCGCACATTTACCGAGGGCACGGGGCTTCCAGCACCATTACGGTTTTTATGGCGCTCTCATCGACTCCTTTACGCACACACGGGAAGGGGTGCTGGATTGGCACCGCAACGGCGAGCCGGTGATCGAAAAAGGCTACTCCACCTTCCTGCTGGCAGACGAAGCGTGCCGCCTGATCGCCCGGCACGACGGCAAGCGCCCATTCCTCCTGTACCTCCCGTTCAACGCTGTGCACGGGCCAAACCAGGCGCCGGAGGAATACCTCAAGAAGTACGCGCATCTGGGCAGGAGGGGGCCGCAACGCGCGCAACTGCATTGCATGGACATTGCGATCGGCCAGGTGATGAAGGCCATCCAGGACCAGGGAATCGACCGCGAAACGCTGGTGCTGTTCGCAAATGACAATGGCGGGCCGGAGCGCATGACGACCAACGGGCCGTATCGGGGGTTCAAATCCTGGTATCACGAGGGGGGAATCCGTGTGCCGGCGGCCGTGCGCTGGCCGGGCAAGATTCCGGCCGGCAGCGCCACCGACGAGATGCTTCACGTCGTCGACCTGTTTCCAACGTTTTGCCGCCTGGCCGGCGGGAAAACCGACAAGGGCCTTCCGCTCGACGGCAAGGATGCCTGGGAAACGATCGCCTTGCACGGTCCATCGCCAAGGAACGAAATTGTCCATTCGCTGGAGGTCATCCGCAACGGCGACTGGAAGCTGATCGAAAAGGGCGCCAGCTACTACCAGTGGGAAGAACAGCCATTGCAGCTCTACAACATCCGGGAAGACCCGTACGAGAAGCAGAACCGGGCGGCGGAACATTCCGAAATCGTCGAAAAACTGCGAGGACGCCTGGCCTACCATCGCCGATTTGCGCGGGACGAAGAGACGCCCGAAAGAATCCCCAATTTCCCGCCGGCTGTTTACGGCGAAGAAGAGAACCAGAAGTATGGCCAGTCGGTCCGCGGGAAGGCGTCGGCCCTGGGACTCAAGGAACAGGACGAAAAGGCGATTCGGAAAAACAGGCGGGGAGCCACCCCAAACATTGACGAATTGTAGCTGTTGGAGTGCGCAGAAATTCGATCCGAGCGCCGCACTGGCATCCGCATCTGAACAAGCGCAAAGCAATTCCTTTCAAAAGAATGTGGCGTAGAGGTCCAGCACCTGGTAACGGTCATCGACCAGGGGGATGACGCGCCACTTGTCGAAGGCCGTGCAGGGATGCGAGATGCCGCAACAGACCCGGTCGGCGACCGATAACGCCAGGCCGGAGGGCAGCGAGAGGAAGGCGTGCTGGTCGTTGAGGCGGGTGATGGCCGCCCCGTCCAGCGCCCGCCGGCTGTCGAGCCCGCCGCGCTCGCCGATGGCGAACAAGGGGACGGGCAGGCCGACATCGTACGAGCAATCGCGCTTGCCGAAGTTCAGGATGGCCACGTTCTCTTCCGGCAGCGACTGGACCGCGGACCACAGCTCCAGGGCCGGCTGGAATTCCGGCAGCGGCGCGCGCCCCTGCTGGCGCCTGCGCCGCGTCGCTTCCCGGTGATAAGCGGCGTAGTGGCCGTGATCGTGCGTGACGTAGCAGCCGGCGCGAAGCACGGGCTGCCAGGCGCCTTCCAGCCGCTCTAGCGCCTCCCAGACCACGTCCAGGAAGGCGCTGCCGCCGATGCTGAACACCGGCGGTTGCCCGTCGCCCGGCCGCGGTTGCAGGCATTTTCCGACGGCTGCGATGAACTCGACGAAGGCGCGCGCCTGGGCCGCCTCCGCGTCCGGCCCTTCGGCGGACTTGGCCGACCCTTCGAAACCTTCCAGGCCGCGGAACGCCAGCGAGCGCGGGTGCTTCAGGATTTCAGCGTGCACCTGGCGGGCCTGCTCGACCGACTGCACGCCGGTGCGCCAGCCATGCCTGCCGCATTCCAGCAGCACCTGGAGCGGGCGCGGGGCGCTGAACTCTTCCAGCGCAGCGGCCTGGTGGCGCACCCCCGCGACGCTGTCGGCCAGACACCAGCACTCCAGCGACGGAAACGCCCGCATCATCTCCGCCAGCGACCGGACATTGGCCCGCCCCACCACCTGGTTGGCGATGAACACCTGCTGGACGCCGGATCGGGCGCACACCTGCGCCTGAAAGACGTTGGCCACCGTTATGCCCCATGCGCCCGCCTCGAGTTGTCGGCGGTAAATCCGCGGGCACATGGTGGTCTTGCCGTGGGGGGCCAGCAGGAAGCCGTTCTGCGCGCACCACCGCGCCATGGCGGTGATGTTGTGCTCTAGCGCCGAGTCCTTCAGCAGCAGCAAGGGAAACGGCAGGTCGTCGTCGAGCGCGTTCCAGTTGCGCGGCGCGGCCTCAGCGGGGGCCATCCGCGCGCCAAAGGGAATGCCCTTGGTCATGTCGTCGATCTCGGCACAGCGTTCCTGTTGCGCCATACCGCTCCCTTATATCACGACAGATGGCAGGAGGCAGGCCGCAGGAGGCAGTAGGCAGCAAGCAGGAAGCGGCTTCGCTAACTGCTCGCTCACGCTCGTGGCACTGTTGCCACCGCCTACTGCCTGCTGCTTACCGGCTGTCTGTGCTATGATTCACTGCGGCTGAGGGGGACGAGAATAGGAAGGGCCATTATGCGTACTGGGGGGTATCTCGGCCTCGTCTCGGCTGTTCTGCTCGCCGTGCTGCTGGTGACCGGCGTGTGGGGCTGGCAGCAGCCGTTCCCTTCCCGCCGCTTCCTCGACGAAGAACCCGCCCGGCCCGTCCAGGCCGGCGCGCCCCAGACCGAATATTCCTTCGCCCGCGTCATCTACCGTAACGCCGGGGGCTTTGGCTGGGGCTACCGCGGGGGGATGTGGGCCACCGATTATCCCAAGGCCGACCGGCAGTTCCTGATGGGCGTGAAGCGCTTGTCGCTGATCGACTCCAGGGACGGCCCGGTGACGCTGGCCTGGAACGACCCGCGCCTGTTTCAATACCCGATTCTGTACGCCGTCGAGGTGGGGCACATGGCGCTGGACGATCAGGAAGCCGCCCGCCTGCGCGAATACCTGCTGCGCGGCGGTTTCCTGGTGGTCGATGATTTCCACGGAACCTATGAATGGGACGTGTTCGAGACCGCCATCCGCAAGGTTTTCCCCGACCGTCCCATCCAGGAAGTGGACATTGCCGACCCCGTGTTCCATTGCTTCTACGACGTCAATGAGAAGATCCAGGTCCCCGGCGTGCATTACATCAGATCGGGGAGCACCTCGGAGCAAGGAGGCACGACGCCGCACTTCCGCGGCATCTATGACGATAAGGGCCGCCTGATGGTGATGATCAACTTCAACATGGACCTGGGTGACGCATGGGAGTGGGCCGATCTGCCGGAGTACCCGGAGAAATTCTCATCGATGGCCTACCGCCTGGGCATCAACTACATCATTTATTCGATGACGCACTGAGGGAAGTAAGCAGAAGGCAGTAGGCAGAAGGCAGAAGGCAGCGGGACTGCCCGCTGCTTACTGCTTACTGCCTACTGCTTACTGGCAGGCTCGCAGGGGTACTTTTAGCGCACATGCTCGGTTACCTGTTCCGGTTCCTGTTCGTCTACCCGCCCGTGGCCTTCGCCCGCGGCAGGCTCAGCCTGCTCTCCGCTGCGCCGCGCTGGCTGCTGGCGGCGGCCGTGGCGGCGGCAATCGTGGTTCCGGCCTGGCACTTGCGGCGGCGCCTCGGCCGGCTGACGCCGCGGATGGCGGCCGTCGGGGCCTTGCAGGCGGCCATGCTGGCGCTGCTGCTCCTGCTGCTCTGGCGGCCGGCGCTGGTGGTGTCCACCATCGTGCCGCGACAGAACATCGCCGTCATCCTGCTGGACGATTCGGCCAGCATGGCCCTGGACGAACCGGCGCGCATCGAGCAGGTGAAAAAGACGTTCGCGGCCGGCTCGCCGCTGCTGGCGCGGCTCCAGGAGCGCTTCCAGGTGCGGCTCTATCGCTTTTCGGAAACTGCGGCGCGCATCCCAGCCGCCGCGGCGCTCACGGCCGCAGGCAAGGCCACGTGCCTGGATGAGTCGCTCTCGGAAGCCCTCGCGGACCTGAAGGGGTTGCCGCTGGGCGCCGTGGTGGTGGTTTCGGACGGCGCCGATAACGGCGCCGCCGCGAACCAGGGCGCGCTCGCGGAGTTGAAGGCGCGCCGCGTGCCCCTCCACGCGGTGGGCGTCGGGCGTGAGCATTTCACCCGCGACCTGCAGGTGGACGATGTCTTCACGGCTTCCACGGTTCCGGCCGGCGGCGTGGCCTCCGCTACGGTGACCATCACCCAGGAAGGATACGCAGGCAAGGCGGTGGCGCTGGAGGTCCGCGAGAACGGGACGCCGATCCACAGCGTGCCGGTGCGCTTCGACCGCCCCTCGCAGACCGTGACGGCGCGGGTCAATTTCACCCCCCGCTCGCCGGGGGTGAAGGAATATGCGTTCTCGCTTCCCGTTCAGCCGGACGAAGCCATCGCCCGCAACAACAGCGTCACGCGCGTGATCGCGGTGGAAGAGCGCCGGTCCAGGCTGCTGTACGTGGAGGGCGAGCCGCGCTGGGAATACAAGTTCATCCGCCGCGCCGTGGAAGACGACCCCTCCATCCAGCTCACCTGCCTGCTGCGCACTTCGGCCAATAAGTTCTACCGGCAGGGGGTCGAAACCGAAAAAACCCTGGAGACCGGCTTCCCCAAGCAGGACGAGTTGTTCGCCTACGAGGGCCTGCTGCTCGGCAATATCGAGGCGAGTTTCTTTTCTCACGACGACGTGCAGGCCGTCTACGATTTCGTGAGCCGCCGGGGCGGGGGCCTGCTGCTGCTGGGGGGGCGGCGGGCGCTGGCCGACGGCGGCTACCAGAACACGGTTCTGAACGACCTGGTTCCGGTGGCGCTTCCCTCCTCCGGCGGCCCGACGTTCCTCCGCCGCGAAGCGCGCCCGGAGCTGACGGCGCAGGGGCGGGACGCGCCCATGCTGCAGCTCGCCGCCGACGCCCAGAAGAGCGCAGCGCGGTGGCGGGCGCTGCCGCCGCTCGGCGATTACCAGCGCACTGGCGAGCCCAAGGCCGGCGCCGTGGTGCTGGCGCAGGTCCTGGCGGCGGGCGAGCGCGCGCCGCTTCCCCTGCTGGCTGCGCAGCGCTTCGGACGCGGCCGCGCCTTCCTGTTCGCTACCGGCAGCTCGTGGCGTTGGCGCATGGAGCTGGACCACAAGGACGATTCGCACCAGTTGTTCTGGCGCCAGTTGCTGCGCGGGCTGATCAGCGACACTCCGCCGCCGGTCCGCGTCACCACCGACCGGCCGCTGTATCGCGACGGCCGGCGCGTCGAGGTGCGCGCCGAAGTGCGGGATAAGAAATTCCAGGCGGTCGAGGACGCCATTGTCACGGCCGCGATCACGGCGCCCGACGGCTCGCGCCGCGAGATCCCGCTGGAGTGGTCGGGGCGCGAGGAGGGGCTCTTCTCCGCCGCCGTGGAGTTGGGAGGCACCGGCCTGTTCGCGGTGGAAGCCGTCGCCCGCCGTTCGGGCACGGAGGCCGAGGAGATCGGCCGCGGCACAGCCTACTTCCAGCGCACCGAGGGTACGCTGGAATTCTATAATGCCCAGCAGAACCGGCCGCTGCTGGCCGCGCTCGCTGAAGAAACCGGCGGCCGCTACCACCCGCTCGACAAGGCGGGCAACCTGCCCGACGAGATGATTTATTCCGAAGGCGGCGTCACGGAACAGAACGCGCACGAGCTGTGGCACCTGCCGGCGGTGCTGTTGTTGCTGCTGGCGCTGAAGGGAACGGAATGGGGGCTGCGAAAAGCATGGGGCTCGGTGTGATGCAATTCACGTGGCAGAGACGGAATCGGACGCAGATGAACGCAGATAAACGCAGATCCTCAATGTCTTTCTATCTGCGTCTATCTGCGTTTATCTGCGTCCTGTTGCTCTTACTTCCGGCGGCGGCCGCGGCGGCCGAGCAGCCCTACGCGCTGGTGATCGCCGGGCTGGGCGGCGAGCCGGAATACGACAAGCAGTTCCAAGAGCTGGGCGAGCGGCTGACCGCCGGCCTGCGCAAAGCGGGGGTCGAGCCGGGGCGCATGGTCTGGCTGCCGCCGGAGGGCTCGCGCCGCGAAGAGCTGGCGCGCGCCTTCCAGGCCGCCGCCGCCCGCGCCCGCCCGGACGACCCGCTGTTCGTTTTTTTAATCGGCCACGGCAGCTTTGACGGCATCGAATACAAGATGAACCTGGCGGGGCCGGACGCCACGGCCTCGGAGTTCCGGCAGTGGCTGGACCGCGTTCCGTCGCGCCGGCAGGTGGTGGTGAATGCCACCAGCGCCAGCGGCGCAACCGTCGGCCCCTGGAGCCGCGCGGGGCGCGCGGTGATCGCCGCCACCAAGAGCGGCGAGGAGCGCAACGTCACCGTCTTCATGCGCTTTTTCGCCGAGGCCCTCACCGACCCGGCCGCCGACCAGGACAAGAACGGAGCGGTTTCGGTTTTGGAGGCCTTCCGCTACGCCACCCAGCGCGTCGCCAGGTTCTACGAATCGGCGGGCCGGCTGGCCACCGAGCACGCGCAACTGGACGACAACGGCGACGGCAAGGGCGTCCGCGACCCCTCGCCCTCCAACGGCGAGGGCTTGCTGGCCGCGCAGGTGGCCCTGGTTCGCGCCGCGCCGCAGAGCGCCCGCGCCGACACCCCGGCCGCCCGCGAGCTGCGCGCCCGCAAGCAGGAACTGGAGAACGCTATAGAAGCGCTCAAGTACCGCAAGGCCACGATGCCCTCGAACCAGTACCTGGCGGAACTGGAAAAGCTGCTGCTGGAACTGGCCAAGGTCCAGCAGACGCTGGAGAAAATGGAACGGTGAGGAACATGAGATTCTTAGCCACAGAGGCACGGAGACACAGAGAGAAACTTGGGGCTCTTCTCTGTGCCTCTGTGTCTCTGTGGCTAATAATCTTCTGTCCTGTTGACTCGACGGCGGCCGAGCAGGCCGAGCTGGCGTTCCGGCGCGGCGACTACGCCCGGGCCGCGGCCGCCGGCAACGCCAACGCCACGCGCGCCGCCCTGCTGCGCGGCCTGCTGGCCGAGGAGCGCGGCGACCGCAAGACCTCCCGCGAGGAATTCACTGGGCTGTGCGCGGCCGCCGAAACGGGCCGCCTGCGCGGCGCCCCCGACCTGGCCGACGCCGCCGAAGCCTGCCGGCACCTCGGCCGTTTCCATGAAGCGAACCGGGTGTTCGAGCGGGCCGCCGGCGCCGAGCCCAAGAACGCCGACATCCGGGCGCGCTGGGGCCGCCTTTTCCTGCTGGCCCACAACGAAGCGGAGGCCCAGAAGCTGTTTGAGGAGGCGCAGAAGCTCGACCCCGCGCACCCGGGCGCGCTGGTGGGTCTGGCCGAGCTGTTGTCGGAGCGCTGGGACTCCGGAGCCGAGAAGCCCATCGAGAAGGCCCTGGCGGCCGACCCCGAATTCGTGCCGGCGCATCTGCTGGCCGCGCGAATGGCTCTCGATGAAGAGCAGACCGATGCGGCCGCCGCGCATGTGGAGCGCACCCTGGCCGTCAATCCGCGGTCGCTGGAAGCCATGGCGCTACGCGCCGCCGTCGCTTACCAGCGCGGCGATGCCGCCGCCGTCGAGCGCGGCGTGGCCGAGGCGCTGAAGGCCAACCCGGTCTACGGGCGCGTCTACGAGCCGCTGGGGCGCCTGGCCGGAATCGCGCGCCAGTTCGCCGCCGCCGCCGATTTCTACCGCCGCGGCCTGCGGCTGGATCCCGAGTTGTGGGACCTGCAGACGAAGCTCGGCATCGCGCTGTTCCGCCTGGGCCGCGAGGAGGAAGCGCGGCGGGCGCTGGAGGCGGCATACGACGGCGATCCGTTTAACGTGCAGACGGTCAACACCCTGCGCCTGATAGACAGCTTCGCGCGCTACGACCAGTTCGACACCCCGCACTTCCGCGTGAAGCTGCATCAGAAAGAATCCGCCGCCCTGCGGCCCTACGTGGAAGAGCTGCTGGAGCGCTCGCTGCGGGCGCTGGCCGAGCGCTACCGCTACATGCCCGCCGAGAAAATCTCCTTCGAGATGTTCCCGGACCACGAAGACTTCGCGGTGCGCGCCCTGGGTCTTCCGGGCCTGGGCGCGCTGGGCGTCTCGTTCGGCGCCATCGTGGCCATGGACAGCCCGGCGGCGCGGCCCGCCGGCAGCTTCCACTGGGGCAGCACGCTGTGGCACGAGATGGCCCACGTGGTCACGCTGGGCGCCAGCGACAACCGCGTCCCGCGCTGGTTCACCGAGGGCCTCTCGGTCTACGAGGAGCAGCGCGCCGGATGGGGCGACCGGCTGGACCTGGAGACGGTGCGCGCCCTTCAGGAAAACAAGCTGGTTCCGGTGGCGCAGCTCAACGCCGCTTTCGTTCGCCCCAAGTTTCCGGGCCAGGTGCAGTTCGCGTACTACCAGGCCGGCATGTTCTGCCGCTTCATCGCCGAGAAGCACGGCTTCGAGAAAATCCTGGCGCTGCTGGCCGCGTTTCGTTCCGGCGAGAAGCCGGACGCCGCGCTGGTGCGCGTGCTGGGCCGGCCCTTGGACGACCTGGACCGCGCCTTCCGCGCCTGGTTGCAGCCGCTGACCGCGAAAACGGTGAGCGCCATTGACCTGGACTGGCGGAAGCCGCGGCCGCGAAAAGAACTGGAAGCGGAGGCGGCGCGGCGCCCGCAGAATTTCTTCGCCCGGCTGCAGCTTGCCCGGGCGCTCCAGGACGATAACCGGCCGGCGGAAGCGCTGGGGCACGCCGAAGCGGCCCGCGAGCTTTTCCCCGAGGCCGTGGAGGCGGGCGGCCCGTATGAGCTGGCCGCCGAGATCCATCTGGCCCGCGGCGAGCGCGACAAAGCCGCCGCCGAGCTCCAGCGCTGGCTGCGCGCCGGCGGGCACGACCCGCAGATGGCCCGCCGCCTGGCCGATTTGCTGGTGGAGCTGGGCCGGCCGCGCCAGGCCGCCGAAGTCTGGGAAGCGTTCCTGTATGTGGCGCCGCTCGACGCCGAGCTGCATCAGCGGCTGGGCGAGTTCTATCTGGAGTCGCGGCCGGGCGCCGAGGCAATTCGCGAGTTCAGCGCCGTGCTGGCGCTCAAGCCAGTGGATCAGGCCCAGGCGCATTTCAACCTGGCGCGCGCCTATGCCGCCGCCGGGCGCCGCCCGGAAGCGCGCAGGGAAGTGCTGGCGGCGCTGGAAATCGCGCCGGGCTTCAGCCCCGCGCAGAAGTTGCTGCTGGAGCTGAGCCAGTAGATGTTATTGAACCGCGGCGGTGAAAAAACACTCGGGGGATTAGAACGATGTTTGAAGAAGGTCCGGCACAGCCGGAAATCAAAACCGAAACGCGCGAGCTGCTGGAGCGCTTGCGGCGGCACCGCGACGCCATTCTGGCCCAGGTGCGCCGCACCATCGTAGGCCAGGACGAAGCGGTGAGCCTGGTGATGCTGTCGCTGCTGGTGGGCGGCCACTCCCTGATTACCGGCATGCCCGGCATGGCCAAGACTATGCTGGTGCGCAACGTGGCGCGGGCCCTGGGGCTGTCGTTCCGGCGCATCCAGTTCACGCCCGACCTGATGCCCGCCGACATCACCGGCACCGACGTCATCGAGGAAGACATGACCACCGGGCACCGCACCTGGAGCTTCTCGCCCGGGCCCATCTTCGCGCAAGTGGTGCTGGCCGACGAGATCAACCGCACCCCGCCCAAGACCCAGGCGGCGCTGCTGGAAGCCATGCAGGAAGGCAGCGTCACGGTGCGCGGCAAGACCTACCCGCTGGAGAAACCGTTCTTCGTGCTGGCCACCCAGAACCCCATCGAGCTGGAGGGCACCTACCCGCTGCCGGAGGCCCAGCTTGACCGCTTCCTGTTCAACATCGTCATCGATTACCTCGGTGAGGAGGAGGAATTGCAGGTGGTTTTGAGCACTACGGCCGAGCTGCAGGCGGAAGCCGAGGCGGTGACCAGCGCGCAGGACCTGCTGAGTTTTCAGAACCTGGTGCGCCGCATCCCGCTGGCCGAGAGCGTGGGGCGCTACGCGGTGAACCTGGTGCGCGCCTCGCGGCCCTCGCGCAACGACGCCGGCCTGGAATTCGTCAACAAGTACACCAGCTACGGGGCCAGCGTGCGCGCCGCGCAGTTTCTGGCGCTGGCCGGCAAGGCGCGGGCGCTGCTGGAGGGCCGCTACAACGTCTCCTGCGAGGACATCCGCGCGCTGGCCCGTCCGGTGATGCGCCACCGCGTGCTGACCAACTTCCACGCCGAGTCGGACCGCGTCACCGCCGACATGCTGATCGCGCGGCTGCTGGAATCGGTTCCGCCGCCGAGATCGGAGCTGTGATGATATTCGCGGCCACAGCGCGGGCAGAACGGTTCCTGGATCCGGGCGTGCTGGCCCGCATCGCCAACCTGCAGCTCGCGGCGCGCACCGTGGTGGAGGGCTTCATCGCCGGGCTGCACCGCTCGCCGCAGTACGGGCTGAGCCCGGAATTCGCCGAGTACCGCCCTTACACGCCGGGGGACGACCCGCGCTCGGTCGACTGGAACGTGTTCGCGCGCACCGACCGCTACTACATCAAGAAGTACCCGGGCGAGACCAACACGCGCGTCTACGTCGCGCTGGACGTGAGCCGCTCGATGGGCTACCGCTCCGGGGCGCTGACCAAGCTGGAGTACGGCTCGCTGCTGGCGGCTTCGCTGGCCTACTTCGCCCTCCGCCAGCGCGATGCGGCCGGGCTGATCCTGTTCGACACCGAAATCCGGGAATTCATCCCGCCGCGGTTGCGCCCCGGGCAGATGTCGCAGGTGCTCCGCGCGCTGGAAGCCGCGCGGCCCGGTCGTGGCACGGACCTTTGCTCCAGCCTGGACAAGCTGGCCCAGTTCGTGCGCCGCCGGTCGCTGGTGGCCATTATCTCCGACCTGTACGAGGAGCCGCAGCGCCTGTCGGGCGCCTTCCGCCGCGTGCAGTTCGGCCGCAACGACCTGATGGTGTTTCACGTGCTCGACCCCAATGAGGTCAGCCCCGACCTGCGCGATGCGGCCGTGCTGGAGGACCTCGAGACGCGCGACCGGATGGATGTGGCCCCGGCCTACGTGCAGCGCGAGTATCGCAAGCTGATCGGGCAGCACATGGAGCAACTGCGGCTAGCCTGCCGCGATTCGCGCCTGGATTATCTGATGATGAACACGGCGCAGCCGCTGGACGAAGCGCTGTTCAATTTCCTCAGCCTTCGCCAGCGAAAGAGCTAAATGGATTTGGTGTTACCTGCGAGGTAGTAGGCAGTAAGCGCTAGGCACTAGGCAGTAAGCAGTCCTGCCTACTGCCTGCTGCATACTGCCTACTGCTTACGGCCTACTATGCAGTTTCTCTCGCCATGGTACCTGCTGGGGGCGCTGGCGGTCGGGGTGCCGATCTGGGTGCACCTGATCCGCCACGAGCGGGCGCGGCCGCTGCCGTTCGCCTCGCTGATGTTTTTCCGGCGCATTCCGCAGCCCACCGTGTCGCGGCGGCGGCTGAAATACCTGCTACTGCTGGCCGCCCGCTGCCTGCTGGTGCTGCTGTTGGCCCTGGCCTTTGCCCGGCCGCACCTGAGCCGCGCGGGGGCGCCGGCCGGCCTGGGCCCCCAGGCACGGCTGTTCGTCCTGTTGGCGGACTGTTCGCTCAGCATGCAGTACGGCGACCGCGCGCGGCGCGCGGCCGACGCCGCCCGCCAGGTCCTTGGTCGCATGGGCGCGCTCGACCAGACCGAGCTTGTCGCTTTCGACTCCGAAGCGCGCGCGCTGAACGCGCCCACGTCGGACCGCGGCGTGCTGCGCGGCCTCATCGACAGCGAGTTGCGCCCGGGCGCGCTGCCAACCAACTATGCGGTGGCGCTGCGCGCGCTGGACAAGCTGGCGCAGGCGGCGAAAGCGCCGGTCTCCGCTTTCCTCATCTCCGATTTTCAGAAAACCGGCTGGCTACCCGGCTCGGCCCCGCTCAGCGTGCCGCCCGGAACGTCGCTGGAGCTGATGCCGGTGGATCAGGCGGCGCGCCCGAACTGGTCGGTCAGCGAGCTGGCCGTATCGCGCGACACCTTCCGGGGCCGCTATCCGCGGCGCCTGCAGGTGCGCGTCAACGGCTTCCAGACCGCCGCCGCCAAGAAGGAGCTGGCGCTCAAGATCAACGGGCGCGAGGTTGCGCGGCGGGCGGTCGAGGTGCCGGCGGGCGGCGCGGCCACGGCGGTCTTCGAAGGCTTCGAGCTATCGTTGGGCGCCAGCCGCGGCGAAATCCGCCTTCAGCCCGGCGACGAACTGCCGCAAGATGACGTCCGGTATTTTGCGCTGGTGCGCCGCGAGGCCGGTCGCGTGCTTTATCTGACGGGCTCGGATTCGGGCCGCGAGGCCGCATATCTGCGCGAAGCGCTCGGCGCCGCTGAGGACCCGATGTTCACGCTGGAGCCGCGCCCCCTGGCCGCGGCCGCCTCCGAGCCGCTCGAAAGCTACGCCGCCATTGTGCTCTCGAACGCGGGCGCGCTTCCCGGGCGGCTCGGCGCGCGTCTGAAAGAGTATGTCGAAGCTGGCGGCGGCCTGTTCCTGGTGCTGGGCGACCGCACCGATTGGCCGGCGCTGGCGCGCGGGCTGGGCGCGTTGCTGCCGGCCTCGGGAGCCGAAAGAGCATACGTGCGGCGCGACGCGGAGCAATTCATTACCCTGGGCGAGTTTCGCCGCGACCACGTCATCTTCCAGCCGTTTGCGGAGGCGGCGGCGGGCGGGCTGCTCTCGGCGCGCTTTTTCGGCTACTTTCGGTTGAGCGGCTCGAGCGACGAGGCCGTGCTGGCCCGCTTCAGCACCGGCGAGCCGGCGTTGCTGGCGCGCGCCGCCGGCCGCGGCCGCGTGCTGCTGCTGGCTTCGTCGCCCGACAATGTCTGGAGCGACTTGCCGCTGCACGCCGGCTTCGTCCCGTTCGTCTCGCAGGCGCTGCGTTTCCTGGCGGCGGCGGGAGATGAGCCGGCGGCCTACACCGTGCCCGTTACTGTGGCGCTGGCCAGTGTCTGGGGGGCGCGCGCGGCGCCGGAGAGCTACTCGGTCCTGGACCCGGCCGGCCGCCGGCAGCAGGGGGATGAAACGGGCGGCGCGAGCGCGCCGTACGCGCGGCTTACGCAGCTTGGATTTTATGAAGTCCGCTACAACCGCCAGACCGACTACATTGCCGCCAACCCCGACCCGCGCGAGTCCGACCTGACGCCGCTCAGCGAAGAGGACCGGGCGCTGCTGGCGCGCACTGCTGGGGAAAGTTCGGCCGGCGCCGCGGCCGCCGCCCCGCGCGAACTCGAACAGCGCCAGAATTTCTGGTGGATGCTGCTGTTGTTGGCCGCGATTGTCGTCGTGGCCGAGAGCATTCTGGGGAATAATCATTTACGGCAGAGTGGCACAGGCTTCCAGCCTGTGCGTCCGGTTGCGGGCGCGGAAGCGGAGGTTTCTTCAGCGGCCGATTCGAGGCGGCCCCCATCGGCGCTGTCTATGAAATAGTATTGACAAATTCAAAAAGCGGCGCTAGGCTGTTAAGCGTGAAGGGTTTTTTTTCGGGAGCACGTAATGCAAGGATCGCAGGAGTGGTTCAAGGTAACTCTGCTGTTTCCACTTTATGACAATGACGGGAACCCTTTCCCGGAGGACGTCTGGGACTGGTGGCGGAACGGGATGACAGCGCTGGTGCGGGGTTTCACCGACTTGGGCGTGGTTGAGGGGTGGTTTAAAGGGCAGTCGGATCGGAATCGGTGGATCGTGGTAATTGTCAAAACCGAAAACGAGGTGGACACGATCAGAAAATTCGTGCAGTCGGCGCGCCTGAAGTTCAGGCAGGACGCGATGTATCTGGAGTATCACCTGGTGCGTTATGAGGAAGTCAAGTGACTGGACCTCGTGCGGCTGCGGCCGCAGCGACAGGAGCGAGACAATTGAGATACGTGAATTTGAATACCGACCGGACAATTGAACTGGGCAAGCTGGCCGGCGAGGAGAAGGCTTTCTATTTGAGGGCTTTGAGGCGATTCCAGGCTAACGAGGACTGGCTGTCGTTTGATGATGTCTTCGACCCCGGGTCACCCATCTACTCTAAGCGGCGGTCGCATCTGGACGTGCTGAAGGACGCTCTGTATCTGGCGCTGAAGGACATGTGGCTTCAGTTGGGCGTCCAGCAGGGCATGATCGTACGGCAAGAGCAGCCCGTGCGTGTGCCCCGCCATCGCCGTTCCGCTCCGGCACCACGGAACGCGACAAAGCGCCTTCAACGGGTTGCCGGTCGTTGATCGGAGTGCGTGACAGACCATGAGTCGTGGAGGGCGTAGACCCGGGGCCGGCAGGCCGCCGAAGAGCGGGACAATCCGGCGGAGCGTGACTTGGCGCCTGCCGATTCACCTTTTGACCCGCATCTACACACGGGCGGAGGTCGAGGGCGTTACTGTTGCTGCCTGGGTAGAACGTGCGTTAACCGAGGCGGCAACCCCGGCTTCAAGAGCAAGCCCGGTGATTTGTGACCGACTCCGGGATGGGCGGGCGCTACAACAGGTCGCGGCCGAGGCTTGATGAACACAGCGGAACGGCTCCTTGACTATATCCGCACTGTCCGGCGGTGCCTGCGGGTGCAGGCGGCGGCGCGCGGCATGGCCCTCACGCTACTGTGCGCGCTGGCGCTGACGCTGCTCGCGGTTCCGGCGGCGCACTGGCAGCGCTTCTCCGAGGAGGCAGTGCGGTGGACGCGCCTGGCGCTGTTCGGCGGGACGCTGGCCGCCGCCGGCCTGCTCCTGGTTCTTCCGCTACTTCGCCGCCGGAGCGACCGGCGCATCGCGCGCTATATCGAGGAGCGCCACCCGGAGTATCGCGATCGCCTGGCCACCGCGGTGGAATTGCTGGAATCGGGCCGCCGCTCCGATCCCGATATCCTGGCCTTGCTTTTGGAGGACGCCCACGGCACGGTGTCGGCGGCGCCCGCTTCCGGCTACCTGGATCGCCGGCGCGTGGCGCGGTTCGGCGCGCTGGCCGCGGCCTGCATCGCCGCTTTCGCAGTCCTCGCGCTGGTGGGGCCGAGCATGTATCGTTACGGCATTGGCCACCTCTGGACGGGCTGGCTGAGCAGGGCCGCCGGCCCGCTCTACCAGATCGCGGTCACGCCGGGCAACGCGGCGCTGGCCCGCCACGCCGACCAGGCGATCACCGCGCGCACCCTCGGCTTCCAGGCCCCCGACGCCCGCCTCTTCGTTTTTTTCCAGAGCGGCACCCGCTGGGAAGCGCTGGCGATGAGCGTCGAGCCGCGCGGCAACGCCTTCCAGTACGCCTTTCACGACGTGCGCGAGAACATCCGCTACTACGTGGAGGCGGCCGGCGTGCGCTCGCCCGAGTGTCGCCTCTCGGTGGCGGATGTGGCCCGGGTGCAGCGCATCGACCTGAAGTATCGCTTCCCCGCCTACACCGGCCTTCCCGAGCGCGTCGAGCCCGACAGCGGCGACGTGCGCGCCGTCAAGGGCACGCAGGTCGAGTTCACCGTCCACACCGACATTCCCGCCGACGCCGGCGATTTGCTGCTGGATTCCGGGCGCGGCATTCCGCTGCGGGCGTCGGGCGACCGCCGGCTCACCGGAACCCTGGTAGTGGAAGAGAGCGGGCTGTACCACGTGCGGCTGGGCCGGCGCGGTGAAGCGCCGGCGCGGGCCAGCGACGATTACGTGATCGACGCGCTCCCCGACCAGCCGCCGGTGGTGGCTATCCGGCGCCCCGGCCGCGACCTGCGCCCGACCAGCATCGAGGAGGTCACCACCCAGGTCGAAGCCCGCGACGATTTCGGCCTGGCCGGCCTGCAGCTTCACTACGCCGTCAATGGCGGCCCCGAGCGGCAGGTGAACCTGCTGGAGCGCGGCGGCGCGAAGGAACTCCAGGCGCGCTCTACTCTGTACCTGGAGGAGTTCAAGCTGGCGCCGGGCGACGTGGTCGCCTATTACGCCGTGGCCCGCGACGCGCGGCAGACGGCGCAGACCGACATCTTCTTCATGGAAGTGCGGCCGTTCGAGCGCGAATACCGCCAGGCGCAGTCGGCCGGCGGCATGGGCGGCGAACAGGGCGAGGGCGGCGAAGGCGACGAATCGAACCTGGTCCAGCGCCAAAAGGAAATCATTGCGGCTACCTGGAACCTGCTGCGCGAGCAGGCCCGTGCCGGCGACGATATCGCCACGCTGGCCGACATCCAGAAGCGGCTCCGGCAGCAGACCGAGATGCTGGCCACGCGCATGGAGCGGCGCGCCCTGGCCGCCCTCAACGAAGAGTTCACGGCGCTGGCCCAAAACCTGCGGAAGGCGGCCGAAGCCATGGGGCCGGCGGCGCAGCAGCTTGCCGCCCGCAAGCTCCGCGAGGCGCTGGCGCCCGAGCAAAAAGCGCTCCAGTATCTTTCGCGCGCCGAGGCGTCGTACCGCCAGATCCAGGTGGCCTTCGGCAACAGCCGCAGCGGCGGCTCCCGCGGGCGCAGCGGCTCGGCGCGCGATCTGGCCGACCTGTTCGACCTGGAGCTGGACACGCAGAAGAACCAGTACGAGACGCCGCAGCAGAGGCAGAGCGGGCAGCGCGATGAGAAGCTGGACGCCGCGCTGCGGCGGCTGCAGGAGTTGGCCCGCCGCCAGCAGCAGCTTGCCGAGCAGCGCCGCCGCAACCAGGAGATGCCGCCGCAGTCGCGCTGGGAGCAGGAAACGTTGCGGCGGCAGACCGAAGAGCTGGCGCGGGAACTGGAGCGCCTGGCGCGCCAGACCGGCTCCCGCGAGCTGGACACCATCCGGCAGCGGCTGGAGCAGGCGGCGCGCGACATGCAGGCGCAGTCCCGTGGCTCACAGAGCGGAGCGCAGGGCCGCAACGGCGAGGCCGCGGCCCGCGACCGCGCCCTGCAGCGCCTCCAGGAAGCTCGGGACATGCTGGCCCAGCGCCGCGGCGAGGAAGGCCGCCAGGCCCTGGACCGCCTGGCCGAGGCCGCCCGTCGCTTGGCCCGCGACCAGCAGCAGGCCGCCGAAGCCGTGCGCCGCGTGCCTTCCCCCTCCGGCGACTCGCAGAAGCGTCTCGAGGCAGTCGAGCGCGCCCTGGAGGAAAAGAGCCGCGTTCTGGATGGGCTGAACAACCTGGAACGCGACATCCACCAGACGGCCAGAAACCTGGGCACAACAAATCCGGATACGTCCCGCCGGCTGCGCGGCGCCGGCGATGGCATTCGCCAGGAGCAACTGCAGGAGCAGATTCGCCAGGGCGCCGACATGCTGCGGCGCGGGCTGAATCAGCTCGCGCAACAGCGGGAGGAAAGCGTCCGGCAGTCGCTGGAGCGCCTGGACCGGCAACTCGGCGACATCCGCCGCGGCTTTAACGCCCAGGCCGGCTCACCGGCGGGCGGCGACCGCCGCCTGGAGCGAGCCCTGGCGCGCGCCGAGGAATTGCGCCGCCGGCTGGAGGAAGCCGAGGAGCGGCTTCGGCAACAGGGCCAGCAAGCCCGCTCCGGACAACAGCAGGGGCAGCCAAGCGCCCTGGCAGACGCTCGTGCGCAACAGGGGCAGGCTGCCCGCGGCCAGCAAGCAGGCCAGCAAGGCGGCGCCGGGGCCCAGGATCCGCAAGCGGGCGATGCCGGCCAGCGCGGCGGGCGTGCCAACTACTTTGGGGGGCGGCGGGAATCCTCCGGCGGCATGCCCGAAGGTGCGTGGAACCCAGGCATCACCCGGCCGTGGGATTCGCGGGCCGCGGCCCGTGAGCCGGGCCCGCTGACTCCGGAAGCGCTGCGCGAGCTGGAGCGGGAATACCGCCAGGGCCTTCCGCTGGCCCGCGACCTGGAGCGCGAGCTGCGCGGCGACCCCGACTTCGCCCGCCGCGCCCGCGAGCTGGTGGAAGCCCTAAGTAAGCTCGATGCCGGCCGCTTCCCCGGCGACCCGGCTGAGTTGGAGCGCCTGCGCGCCTCGATTCTCGATGGCCTGCGCCAGGTGGAGCTGGAACTGGCGCACCGCCTCAATCCCGGCCCGGCCGACTTGCGCCTCCCCCCTCATGAAGACATTCCCGACGCCTATCGCCGCCAAGTCGAGCAATACTACCGCTCGCTGGCCCACCGCGGTCGCCGGTGAGCATGAGCTGATTCGTGCGGTCCATCTGGCAACCGGGCGCGCGTTGGACCGGTTGACGTGGAACCGTTAACATGAGGAAATCGAGAGGATCGCCCCTCTGGAGTGAGGTCGCGGCATGTGGGATTTGAATGAGGTCGTCAGGATCGAATACAAGGGGGGGTACGTCTATCACATCCAGTTCGACAACAACGTGAGCGGCGAGGTTGACTTCGCAGGGCATCTTGAGAAGGGTCCGGTATTCCGTGCGCTGCGGGATCTCGAGCTGTTCAGCAGAGCCCGAATCGAAGGCGGAACAATCGAGTGGCCTAACGGCGCTGACATCGCCCCCGAGACCCTGTACGAGATGATCGAAACTGCCGACGACCGGCTCCACCCGGCTACTCGCCACCGCTGACTGGCGCTCGAGCAATACTACCGCTCGCTGGCCCAGCGCGGTAAGAAATAGCCCTACCCGTACCCGAACACCGTGCTGTTCGCGGTACGCTGGCGGCGTCCATTCGTACGCTATGCGTACACCATGACTCGGCATTCCCCTAATGTTTTCAGCAAGTTGCGTGGCAACGGGCTTGCTTCGATTGCAGTGGCTAGGTGTAAGCCAGTACAGGGCTAAGGCCAGAGGATAAATGCATCCTTATCATGATGTTGTCTTGCTTCTTCTGTTTCCTCTCTTGGTGCTGTGGGCGGGCGGAGTGGTCACCTGTCTGCTCGGGTCATGGGCAACCTGGGCGTTTCGCCATAACGCAGCCAGGCGACATGGTTCATTTGAGCCGCGCGTGTCGCTGTTGAAGCCGCTGTCGGGCCTGGAAAACGGGCTGGAAAGCAACCTGGAGTCCTTCTTCCGGCAGGATTACAGCAATTTCGAGATTTTGTTCGCCGCCAGCGACCCGGCCGACCCGGCCCTGGAGGTAGTGGCCCGGCTGAGAACAAGGTATCCCCACATCGCGGTCAAGGTGGTAGACGCGTCGGTGCCATCCTACGCCAATCACAAGGTCTACAGCCTGGACAGGATGGCCGCGCAGGCCGCCGCGGATATCCTGGTGATCAGCGACAGCGATGTCCGTGTCACACGCGATTACCTGCCCAGCCTGGTGACGGCGTTTGCCGACCCCGGCGTGGGGGTCAGCACCTGTGTGTATCGCGGCGTGCCCGGACGCGGCATCTGGTCCCGGCTGGAGGCCTTGGCCATGAGCACCGAATTCATGGCCGGCGTGCTGCTGGCCTGGAAACTGGAGGGGATGAAGTTTGCCCTGGGGCCAACCATGGCCGTGCGCCGCCAGTGCCTGGAGGCCATCGGCGGGTTTGCCGCCATGGCCGACTACTTGGCCGACGACTTTGTGCTGGGCAAGTGGGCCGCCCAGGCGGGTTACAAGGTGGTGCTGTCCCCCCATGTGATCAGCCATCAGGTGTTGGGCGAGGACTTCCGGTCCTGCTTCCTGCATCGGCTGCGCTGGGCCCGCAGCACGCGCTTCTCCCGTCCCTGGGGCTACATTGGGCAGGTCTTCACCTATCCGGTGCCGGCGGCCTTGTTGCTGGCCGCCATGCAGCCGCACTCGGCGGCCATGGCCGCGGCGCTGGTTTCGACCATTGCGCTGCGCTGCCTGGCCGGGTTGGCCGTGGGCTGGGGCGTGCTGCGGGACCACCACGCGCTTCGCAATTGGTGGCTGATTCCCGTGCAGGACCTGCTGAGCTTCGCGGTGTGGTGCGGCGGCTTCACCGGGCAGCACGTTCAGTGGCGTGACATCCGCTACCGGGTGTGGCGTGGCGGGCGCTTCGAACCCATCCGCGGGTAGCGCCGCCGAGAAATGCCGCAACTGAATGATTCGTTAAGACCAATTTGCCGCCGCTGGCCGCCAGCACGTGAGTGCGTTCCGCCGGAAGCAGCCGCTCCGGCCGCGCACGCCTGACCCCGCCCGTCACCAGGAACACCCGCCGCGGTTCTCTCCACCAGCGCTCGATGTCGGCGTCGCCGATGAACACCGGGGGGCAGTCCGGATAGCGCGAGCCAAACTCCAGGCCCGTCATGCGGCCGTTCAGCAAAAAGAGTTTCGGTTTGAGGTAGAAGCCGACGCTGGACCCCGAGTAGTACTCGCCGTCGAGCACGATCCGGTCACCCGGCCGCCAGTTCTTTTCGATGGCCTGGGCCAGCGCGCGCGAGGAGAGATAAGGCTCAAAGACGACCAGCGCGGAGTGGGCGCAAAGCAGAAACGCGGCGGCCGTGGCCGCAGTGGCCAACGAAGCGGCGAGGTGGCGCCGCCGCGCACGCAACCGCCACGCCAGCGGATAGCCCATGCCCAACACGACGGCGGCGCAGGCCGCCGGCCAGCGCAGCGCCGCGAACGTTTCCACCTTCAGGTCGAACAGGTGGCCGAGCGAGAGCGTGTAATACTCGGGGTGGCTACCGAGCAGGCCGGCGATGTCGCCCGTGGTCCGCACGCCGCGCGACAGCCACAACAGGGCGCCCAGGGCGGCGGCGGCCAGCAGGCCCGCCGCGGCCGGGATGACTTGTAGCCGCGCCAGCCAGGGCGACCGTTGGCCAGCCGGGTCCGCTTCCTCGGCCCGCGCCAGTGATTCGCCCAGCAGCAGTGCCAGCGCGGGATAGGCCGGCATGGTGTAGTACTCCTGCCGCGTGGAGAAAGAGAAGAACACCAGCACCACGCCGGCCCAGATCCACCACAACAGGCGCGCCGGGTTTTTCGTTGCCGCCGGTTGCGCCGCCAGCGGCAGCCAGGCGCTCCACGGGAAGAGCCAAACCAGGTTCGTCCCCCAGAACAGCAGCAACGGCACCTTGTCGTAGTCCATCGGATAGCGCATTCCCAGGTAGCGCAAAAAGTGCTCGTTGACGAAGTAGAACCAGGCGAAATGAGGAGTGCGCAGCGAGCCCAGGATGTGCCACGGGGCGGCCAACAGCAGGAACAGCAGCGGCCCGGCCACGGGCCGCATCCGCCGCACCAGGGCCCACTCGCCGGTGGCCGCGATATACAAGCCGGCTGTGGCCAGCGGGAAAACCATCCCCACCAGGCCCTTGGCCAGCACCGCCCCGGCCATGCCCACCCAGAAGCCGAAAGCCCAGATCGGCGCCTGGCGGGCGCGCCAGAAACAGTACAAGGCAAGCGTGACGCAGAAAGTCAGCAGGATGTCGGCGATGAAGATGCGCGTGAACAGGTAGGTGCCGAAACAGGAGGCCAGCGCCAAGCCCGCGTACAGCCCGGCCCGCGCGCCGCCGGCGCGCCGGCCGAAGGCGGCGGCGAGCAGCACGGCGCCCATCACCGCCGCGATCAGCGGCAGGCGCACGGCCACCTCGTTGACGCCCAGCAGTTTGTAAGCGATGGCCGCCGCCCAGAACAGCAGCGGCGGCTTCTCCATGTGCCGCACGCCGTTCATGTAGAAGGTGATCCAGTCGCCCCGCTCCAGGATTTCCTTGGCGATTTCGGCGTGGCCGGCGTCGGCATCATCGAGCAGAGCCGGCGTCCACGCCGAACCGAGGTAGATAATGAGGGTGACCAGGACGAGCAGAGCCACCGCGGCCCGCCAGGTGAAGGGCAATGACACTGGTTGGACCGCCGGCATCGGCGACACGGCGTCAGGCCCCTCCGGCGGCCCTGGCGCGCCGGGGCCGTACAACCGCCGCCCAGCGGCATGGGCAACCGCTCCGTTCTGCTGTCCGTCCAACACGTGTTTGGGAAACCCGGTCCCGGGCCGATTGTTTCGCCGGAAAGCGGCGTGCTATTCTGGCCCCCAGCGAGGCACAGTCGTCTTGTTCATCGTCGAAGCCGTCCGATTCTCCATCGATTCGCTGCGCGCCAACCGCATGCGGGCCGTGCTGACCGGCGTGGGCATGATCATCGGCACCGCCTCGATCATCCTGGTGGCGACCATCACCATGACCGGGCGCGACTACATTCTGGCACAGATCCAGGGTGTCGGCTCCAACCTGATCTTCGCCCACTACGCCGCCGACGAGAGCAAGGGCAACAGCCTGGGCGACAAGCTGACCGCGGACGACATGAAAGCGGTGCGGAGCCAGATCACGAACGCCCTGGCTGTCGCCGCCATCATCATCAACCACGATCGCATGCTGCTGGGCGGCCAGGAACGCGACATCACGGTGCTGGGAACCAACCCCGACTTCCGCATGGTGCGCAACCTGACGGTGCCGGGTGGCCGCTTCCTCGACTCCGACGACCTGGAGGCGCGCAACAAGGTCTGCCTGCTCACCATCCCCCTGGCCCAGGCGCTGTTCGGCGACCCGCGAACCGCCATGGGGCGCCAGGTCAGGGTCCACGGCCTGCAGTTCACGGTGATCGGCACGTTTAAGGAAGGCGTGGAAACCTTCGGGCAGGGGGAGATCAGCAAGGAGACGGCGCTGATCCCCATGACGGTGATGCGCTACTTCATCGATGCCGATTACGTGGACCAGATTTACGCCACCGTGGCCCGCCCCGAAGAGGTGGTGCCGACCTCGGCCCGCATCAAGCAGGTGATCGAGTCGCGGCACCGGCCCGGCTCCATCTACCTGGTCGATAATCTGACGGCCATCCTGGACGCGGCCCGGCGCGTGGCCCTGGCGCTGACGGTCACGCTGCTGGTGGTCTCGGCCATCACCCTGGTGGTCAGCGGCATCGGCATCATGAACATCATGCTGGTGACGGTGACGGAACGCACCCGGGAGATCGGCATCAAGCTGGCCATCGGCGCGCGCCGCCGCGAAATCCTCGTTCAGTTTCTGGCCGAGGCGGTTTTCCTGAGCGTGGCAGGCGGCGTCTTGGGCATCGTGCTGGGGCTGGCCGTTCCTCTGTCGGTGCGGTTGTTCTTGAACGATATCCGCATCCCTGTTTCCGGAGTAGCCATCGCGGTGGCCTTTGCCGTCTCCGTGCTGGTGGGGGTGGTTTTCGGAGTGATCCCGGCCAACCGCGCCTCGCGCCTCAAGCCGGTGGAAGCGCTGCGCTACGAGTAAGCGCAGAATCAGGTCATTTCACCACAGTCGTGAAGACACGCCCTTCCGCCAGGGATAATGGAACTTCTCCGCCACGCGGGGCGAATTGTCTATGACGGGCGATCAGCGAAACTCGATGGAACCGCCGGAACAGAGCGACCAGGAACTGTTGCGGTTGACGCTGGAAGGCGACGAGGCGGCCTTCACGGCGCTGTACCGCCGCCGGCAGGGCGCCATTTTCCGTTTCGCCTTGCAGATGGGCGGTTCGCGGGCCGTGGCCGAGGATGTGACGCAGGAGACATTCTTGACGCTCATCCAGGAAGCCCGGCGCTACGACCCGGCTCGCGGTTCGGTGGCCGCGTATCTTTACGGCATCGCCCGCAATCACGTTTTGCGCCGCCTGGACAGCGAGCGAGCGCCGGCGCCGCTGGAACCGAGCGACAACGATCAAGGAGCGGAGGCGGCAGGCCTGGCGGCCGGCGACGATTTGCTCGGAAGCCTGCTGGGCCGGGAACAGGTTGAGCGGGTGCGGGCGGCGGTCCTGGCGCTGCCGGCCCGCTATCGAGAAGTGGTCGTGCTGTGCGACTTGCACGAGATCGACTACGCGGAGGCGGCCAGGGCTTTGGGCTGTCCCATTGGAACCGTGCGGTCCCGGCTGCACCGCGCGCACCGAATGCTGGCCGGGAAGCTGGCGGGGAGGCCGCGCGCCGGGTTTTGCCAATCCCAGAGCTTGGCGGCGCTGGCGGCGGCGCAGGTAGCCGACAGCGACATGCCGGTCGAGGGGCGTAGCGGCGGTCTTTAGACCGCCAACGGCACGGGAACGATTTTTTCGCGGCCCTTATGTGGTGTGACCATGGAACGTCATTGTCCGGAAGACGAGATTGTGGAGCTGGCGCGAGGGCGGCTGGATCCAGATGCGCGCCAGGCGGTCGTGGCGCATGCGCGGGAATGCCGGGATTGCGCGGCGTTGCTGGCCGGTGAAGAAGCGCTGGCAGCCGGCCTGCGCGCGCTGGCCGCCGGCCAGCAGGCAGAGCAAGCGCCGCCGGCGCTGGAAGCGGCGCTGGGCATGGCGTTTCGCGAGCGGGCGGCAAAGCCGGAGCCGGTCGGCGCCCGCGCCGTGGCGCGCGTTCTGATCAGCCTGGTGACCTGGCGCCGCGCGGCGGCCATGGCGGCCGCGTCGCTGGCGCTGGTTGCCTGCCTGTTGTTGTGGTGGCGCGCTCGGCCGGCAGCGCCTCAGGGCCAGGATGTTACGGCAGGCCCGCTGACACGGCCGCTGCCCCAGGCGGCGCCGCCGCAGCGCTCCGCCGAAGCGCCGCCGGCTACTGGCAAGGTTGCCCAGGCCCGTCGCCCGGCCCGTTCGGCTTCCAAGCGCCGCATAACCAAGCCGCCGGCGGGCGAGGCACCACAGGCGGGGGCCGAATCCGAATTTGTGGTACTGCCCGGCACGCCGCCCTGGGCCCTGCAGGACGGCGCCCGGCTGGTGCGGGCCACCATGCCGCGCTCGGCGCTGGTTTCGTTCGGCCTGCCGGTCAATGCGGAACGCGCCGGCCAGCCCATCCGGGTAGATTTGATTCTGAGCGAGGACGGAGTGGCGCGCGCCATCCGCTTCGCCGGCCAGGTTGAGACTCAAGAAAGGAGAAGGAGATGAACAGACGATTGATGATCGGAGTTGTTTCGATGGCGGTGATCGCGGCTGCGTCCGTTGCCGCGTTCTGCCAGTCCCACGCGGCCAGCGGCGCCGTGCGCCTCAAAGTGGATGTGCACAAGGGCGTGCCCGGCGGCGCCGTCGCCCAGGTGTTTGTGGACAAGGTGATGGCCATGGAGTTCACCGACCGGGTGGTCAAAGGTGCGCCGTACTCGGCCGACTCGATCAACGAAACGGTTCAAACTTTGGCCGACGGCAATCGGATCGTCCGCAGAGAAACGGCGCGGGTCTACCGCGACAGCGAGGGGCGTACGCGCCGGGAGATGAAGGTCCCGGGCATCGCCAGGATTGCGGGTTCGGGAAGCGGGCACACCGATCACGCCCACACGGACCGGGAAACAGTCACCATCAGCGATCCGGTGGCCGGCGTTCGATACATTCTGGATCCGACCACCCGCACGGCCTTTAAGACGCCGCTCGGGCAGGGCGTGGGGAGCCTTGTCACGCACAGGGAAGCTCCGGGTCAAAGCATCGTGACCAGTGGGGCGCCCGGCGGCACGATCGTTTTCGAGCAGCACATTGTGAACTCGTCCGACTCCGAGCAGACAAAGACGGAACCGCTCGGCAAGCAGACCATCGAGAGCGTGGAGGCGGAGGGGACCCGTTCCACCTACACCATTCCCGCCGGCCAACTGGGCAACGAACGCCCCATCGACATCGTTTCCGAGCGCTGGTATTCGTCCAAACTGCAAACCGCGCTGCTGACCACCCACAGCGATGCCCGCTTCGGGACCACCACGTTCCGGCTGAGCAATGTCAGCCTGGCCGAGCCGGCGCGCTCGCTGTTCGAGGTCCCGGCCGACTACACCATCAAGGAAGGGCCGGCCCGAATCGAGATCCACGAAGAAAGATAAGGGGGGAAGCGCTCGATACCCCGCCCCAACGGGCGGCGGCCGCCGCCGCGGCCGCCGCCCGTTTTGTTTGCGGCTTGCCGAATTCCCCACCATGTGGTGGCAGGGCTACGGCCCGTCGCGCCGTGCCGGACCGCGGTTGACTTGACTGGTGGTGCGGCCTACCATCGACGGGAGAGCCAGTCGGAGGCGGACATGATCACCAGGCGAGATTTCGGAAAGCGCGCCGGACTGCTGCTGGCCGCAGCTTCCGGTTCCAGCGAGTTTGCACTGGCGCAGCGCGCCATAGCCGGGCTCCGCAATGCTCCCCCGGGCACTATCTGGATCAATGCCAACGAGTTGCCGGATGGCCCCTGTGCCGCGGCCAGGGAGGCCATGACGCAGGTGTTGCCGGAAACCGGCCGCTACCATTACCCTGAGTTCCGCGACATCTATGCCGCCATTGCGCGCAGCGAAGGATTGGATCGTTCCCAGGCGGTGGTCGGGGCCGGCTCCACCGAAGTCCTGCAGATGGCCGTGCAGGCGCTCACTTCGCCGGTCCGCCCCCTGATTGCCAGCGAACCGACCTTCGAGGTGCCCTTCGCGGTGGCCAGGGCCTTGGGCCGCCCCACCGTCAGCCTGCCGCTGACCAGCAGTTATGCGGCCGACGTCAAGCGCCTGGCGGAAGAAGCGGCCAAGGCCAAGGGTGGGCTCATCTACCTCTGCAATCCCAACAATCCCACCTCCTCTCTCACACCCAAGGACGACATCGCCTGGCTGGTGTCGAATCTCCCTCCCGACACTGTTCTGCTGCTGGACGAGGCTTACATCCACTTCCTGGAATCGCCGGAGCAGGAGAGCGGCCTGGTCTGGGTGCGGCAGGAGAAGAACGTGATGGTGACGCGCACCTTCTCTAAGATCTACGGCATGGCCGGCCTGCGTGTCGGCTTTGGCTGTGCGAAGCCGGCATTGATCAGGCAGGTGGCCGCGCTGGCAGGCAATGTCATTTCCATTGTCAGCGCGCGCGCCGCGCTGGCTTCGCTGCGGGAAGCCGCCAAGCTGGTTCCCGAGCGCCGCGCCCGGCTGACGGCCACCCGCGACACGCTTTGCCGCTGGCTGCGCCAGCAGAAGCGGCCCTACATCGAACCTCACGCCAACTTCATGATGATCGACGTGGGGCGCGACGTGCGGACCGTCATTCCCGAGTTTCTGGCCAAGGGCGTCGCCGTCGGGCGGCCCTTCCCTCCGCTCGACCGCATGCTGCGCGTTACCATCGGCACCGAGCGCGAGATGGCCGAGTTGCGCCGCGTCTTCGAGCAGGTCCTCTGACGGCTTCAGGAGCACAGCGCGAAGAAATAGGAAGCAGATAAACGCAGAGAAACGCAGATCAGTGTTCGTCTGCGCCTGCCTACGTCCCATTCCATCCGTGTTTATGTCGCCGCGGCGACTTCATCCGTGGTAAGTGCCCCCGGACTAACAGGCATTTCGTCATCTCGTTGACAGTGAAGTAAGCGCGGCCTAACATGTGAAGCACCCGGGGGCTGGCTTGATCGGCAAGACCATTTCGCATTATCGCGTCCTCGAGAAGCTCGGGGGCGGCGGGATGGGTGTCGTCTACAAGGCGGAGGACACCAAGCTCAGCCGCCGCGTGGCGCTGAAGTTCTCGCCCGGGAAATGGTTGCCTGAGCTGATTGATGTTTGCACTCAGCGCGGGGAAACGGCTCATATCCCGCTTGACTTAGGGGTGGTTTCTTCGTAGATTCTCTGCCAACGGTTGTGGGGCTGGTTCCCTTGGTCGGGACATATCAAGGAGCAGCACCATGTCTCTGCGGGTCGGCGCACGGCTCGGCCGTTATGAAATCGTTGCCCCCATCGGGGCAGGCGGCATGGGTGAGGTGTACCGCGCGCGCGACACGCGGCTGGACCGCACTGTCGCTATCAAGGCGCTTCCCGAACACCTGGCAAGCAATGCCGAACTGCGCCAGCGCTTCGAATGGGAAGCGCGCATCGTCTCCAGCCTGAATCACCCGCACATCTGCACGCTCTACGACGTTGGGCACGAGGCCGGCATCGACTTCCTGGTCATGGAGTACCTGGAGGGCGAGACGCTGGCCCAGCGCGTGAAAAAGGGACCGATGCCCCTCGAGCAGATTCTGGGCTACGGCATCGAAGTGGCCGACGCGCTGGACAAGGCCCACCGCTATGGTGTGGCGCACCGGGACGTCAAGCCGGGCAACATTATGGTCACCAAGTCGGGGACGAAGTTGCTGGACTTCGGCCTGGCTAAGATCAACCCGCCGATTGTGCAACAGGCTTCCGCGGCCGGGGGAGACGACACGATTGCTGCCCCGCTGACAGTGCAGGGCGCCATCCTCGGCACCTTGGAATACATGGCGCCCGAACAATTGCAGGCCAAGGGTGTTGACTCGCGGACCGATGTCTTCGCTTTGGGCTGTGTGCTGTTCGAGATGGCGACCGGCCGTAAGGCCTTTGAAGGGGAGAGCACCAGCGCGCTGATCGCGGCCATCCTGCAGCATGAGCCCAAGCCGGTTTCCACCCTGCGGCCGGGGAGCCCTCCCGCGCTCGACCGCATTGTTCAGATGTGCCTGGTCAAGGACCCCGAAGGGCGCTGGCAGTCCGCGCACGACGTGCAGGTACAGTTGCGATGGCTGGCCGGAGGCCGGGCGGAGGCGGCCGTGCCTGAACCGCAGGAGCGACGCTGGCGGAAGCGCGAGTACGCTGCCTGGACGCTCGCCCTGGTCCTGCTATTCCTTTTGATTGGACTTGGGGGCGCTCACTACCGGCGCAACGCGCCGCTCGCCAGCCTCACTCGCTCCGTGATCCTGCCGCCCGGGAATACCCGCTTCAACTTCATCGGCGACAACAGCGGGCCGGTTGTCATTTCGCCGGACGGCCGGACGCTGGCCTTCGTCACCGCGGACGGCGAGGGCCGGACCAGCTTGTGGATTCGGACGGTGGACGGGCTGCAAACTCGGGTGCTGCCGGGTACCGATAGCGCCTCCTTCCCCTTCTGGTCGCCCGACTCGCGGCAGATCGGTTTCTTCGCCGGGGACAAGCTGAAGACCGTGGCCGTCGCCGGCGGTCTGCCGATGATTCTGTGCGAGGTGGGATACGCGCGGGGCGGAAGTTGGAATCAATCGGGCACCATCATCTTTGCGCGGGACTACCAGGGCGGCATCTTTCAGGTCCCGGCATCGGGCGGTGAACCAGTTCCGGTGACCTCATTGCAGCCAGGCAAGCAGACCACGCACCGCTGGCCCTATTTCCTGCCTGACGGACGGCGTTTCTTGTACCTGGCGGCGCATCACGATTTTCCAGCCGGTGAAAACACGGGCGTCTTTCTCGCTTCGCTGGACGGCAAAGAGAATCGGTTGCTGCTGGGCGGCCGCTCCGACGCCATCTACGCGTCGGGATACTTGCTGTTCGTACGGGACAAGCGGTTGATGGCCCAGCCCTTTGACGTGAAGCGCGGGCGGCTGAGCGGGGAACCGCTGCCCACCACCGAACAGGTGCTCTGCGACCCCTCGACTTGGAAAGCGGTGTTTTGCGCGTCAGAGAACGGCGTCCTGGCCTACCAGGATGCAGGCAGCCGGACGGGTTCCGAACTTGTCTGGTACGACGCTTCCGGCAAGGTGCTGGGTTCGCTGGGCCAGCCCGGTGTTTACGTCGGCATCCGCCTCTCGCCGAACGGCCAGCGTTTGGCGATTGAAAGCTCGGAGTCGCCGGTCTTGGATATCTGGATTCACGACCTTCCGCGCGACGCTCGCTCGCGCTTCACGCTCGGCCGCACTAATGCCTCTAATCCCGTTTGGTCGCCGGACGGGAGTAGGGTGGTCTACGCTTCCATCCGCGGGTCGGACCCGGCCGAGATTGACGAACAAGTTTCCAGCGGCGGAGTAGGTCAACTACTTCTGAAGACGCCGACTTCGGCTCGGCCGACGGATTGGTCCCCGGACGGCCGCTTCATCTTGTACAACCTGGACGAGTCGCCGACTTTCAGGCCGAGCACCGGGGTGCCCACGATGCACATCTGGGTGCTACCGCTGTTTCGGGATAAGAAGCCCTTCCCGTTCATCCACACGAAGTTCACGGAGTACGATGGGCAGTTCTCCCCGGACGGGCGATGGGTGGCTTACTGCTCGAATGAATCGGGCAAGGAGGAGGTGTACATCGCGCCTTTCTCCGGTTCCCCGCCAGCCTCCCAGCCGGGCAGCGTTCATCCTCCGGTGAAATGGCAGGTTTCGGTTTCGGGCGGAACGCGCCCGAAGTGGAGCCGGGATGGCAAGCGGCTCTATTACCTGGACGAAACCAAGCTGACGGCGGTGGAAGTCAGTGTCCGTGGAAACACCATCGGGGCGGGCGCGGTGAAGCGGTTGTTCGCGCTGCCGATGGCGCTCAGTTTCGGCACGCGCGCCGTGCAAGGATGGGGCTATGACGTGGCCGACAATGGAGCGCGATTCGTAGCTAATGTGATGCGCGTGGAAAACGCGCCCCCGATCACGCTGGTCACCAACTGGAGCCATCAACTGGCCGCGCGCCCCTCCGGCGAGGCGCTTCCCGAGCCCCAATGATCGTCACGGAAATTGGCTACCAGACGGGACCGTTTCCGTAGCCCAGGCCAAGGGGGGGAACACACGGGGGCTGAGTCCGGGCCCTGTGGAGGCGCCCAATAATCGGCAAGACCATCTCGCATTATCGCGTCCTCGAAAAGCTCGGGGGCGGCGGGATGGGTGTGGTTTACAAGGCCGAGGACCTGAAACTCGGCCGCCTGGCGGCCCGGATCAAGACCGCGCTTGGGAAGGTGTAATCATGAAACGCACTTCCGCCAGTTTCTTCGTGGTGGCTTTTCTGACAGCGGCGCTGTCTGCCTCTTGCCAGGAGGCCATTTCCGGCAGCGGGACCGGTGGGCAGCAGGCGAAGCCTGCCCAAGCGACCACGCCGTCCGGTTCGCGGCCGCTGCCGGCAGTGCGCATCCGCTCCGCCGCCATCACCATTCTTTCCAGCAATGTGGTGAACGGCGGAATAGGGGAGTGGGGCTTCGCCGCTCTGGTGGAAGCCGACGGAAGGCGCATCTTGTTCGATACCGGCGCGCAAGCGGATACCGTCCTGCGCAACGTCCGCTCGGCCAGAATCGACCTATCGGAGGTAACCGACCTGGTCTTCAGCCACGGCCACGGCGACCACACCGGCGGCCTGATGGCCCTGCGCAGCGAATTGGGGAAAGCCAAGCCGCAGGCCCTGTCACGCGCCCACCTGGCACCCGGCTTCTTCTACCCGCGCATCGTCCAGGGACGTGAGGTGAACTGGAACGGGAAACTGAAAGCGGAGTACGAGGCCGGCGGCGGAACTTTCATCGAACATGCGAAGGCTGAGCAGATCGCGCCGGGTGTCTGGCTGACCGGTCCCATCGCCCGGGTGCATCCCGAGGAGAACTGGTCCGGCGGCGGGCGGGTGAAAAGGCCGGACGCGACCCTGGCGGACGACAACGTGCCGGAGGACCAGGCGCTGGTGCTGGACACCGAGCGCGGCCTGGTGGTGCTTTCGGGCTGCGGGCACGCCGGCATCATCAACACGCTAGAGTATGCGCGGCAACAGGTACGCCAGGCGCCGCTCCACGCCGTCATCGGCGGGTTCCACCTTATCGGCGCCGAGGATGCCAGAATCGATTGGACCGCGCGCAAACTGAAGGAACTGGGCGTGGAGAACTTCTTCGGCGCCCACTGCACCGGAATCGAAGCGGTGTATCGCATCCGGCAAGTCACCGGACTGGACCGCAAGGCGTGCGCGGTCGCGGCGGTCGGGGGAGTGTTTCGCCTGGACAAGGGAATCGATCCGGGCCCCATCGCCCGGTAAGGGTCAGATCAAGGTCTGCCGCCGACGCTTCGCCGGCGGCCTGCGCGCCGCAGACGTTAGCTCGGCGGCGAGACACATCAAGCTGCTGGACAAGAACCTCGGCTAAAGGTTAATGTAAGCCGACTGTATTAGCCCTCGTACTTATACCAATCTTTGATCGCCAATCCGGGGCCAACCCTGGGATGAACCATGAAGGGAGGTTAGTCCCATGGCCAATGTCCAGCAGCCGGAAATCATTGCCGAAGCGACACTGGAAGTGGTAAGGGCGGAGGGCGCCAGAGAGACGGTGCCCATCGACCGTTCGCCGTTCCTGATCGGCCGCAGCACCAAGGCGGGCAACCACCTGGACACCGGGCCCGACAACCGCGTCTCGCGCTGCTCGGCCCGCGTGGTCTACTCGGACGGCGCATTCCGCCTGGAGAATCGGGGCCAGCGGCCGCCTGGGATATTCGTCAACGGCGAAAAAATAGAGAGCCGGGTCCTGCAGGACGGCGACGTGATCTTGCTGGGCGCGGCCGACACGATCAAGCTGATCTTTCATCGCGGGCAGACGGACGCGGAGACGCTGCCCGGCCTGCTCTCGCGGCTGCAAGAGGCGGCCCTTGAGGAACCCGGCACACGCGACCTTCGGCAATTGAACGTGCTGCTGGAAGCGACGGCCCTCTTGCAGGCGCGCCTGCCCGTGCGCGAAGTGCTGGCGGCTATGCTGGATCGCGCCATTGAAATTACGGGGGCCGACCGCGGGCTGTTGCTCGAGAGCGGCGAAACTGGCGAGCTTCGTCCACTGCTCGCCCGCCGGCAGGGTGGCCTGGACCTGGGCATTGAAAGTATTACGCCCAGCCAGACGGCCATACGCCGCGCTCTGGAGGGGCAGGAGGTTAAGGGAGACGCCGCGGAGCTGGCCGGGGCGGGCACCGTCGTCAATCAGCAACTGTGCATGGTGGCTGCCATCCCCTTGTTTTCGGTACAGCCACGGTTGGGCCAAGCGAGCAGCCTGGCCAGCCGGCAACTGCTCGGCATGCTGTACCTCGATAGCCGCCGTCCCGCCGCCTTTTCTGACCTGCAGCGCAAGATTGTGGATGCTTTGGCCGTCGAGGCCGCCAGCCTGCTCGACAATGCCCGGCTGATTGAGCGCGAGCGCGAGCGGCACCGGCTGGAGCGGGAACTTTCCATTGCCCGCGGGATTCAGCAGGCGCTCCTGCCCAAGAGCTTCAAACGGTACCCGCATTTTGAAGTGACTGCCGCGAACCGCCCGTGCTTCACGGTCGGCGGGGATTACTACGACTTGATGGAGTTCGGTCCGGACCGCACCGCCTTCGTCATCGCCGACGTTTCCGGGAAGGGTTTGGGCGCCGCCTTGCTGGCCACCCTGCTGAAGGGCGTTTTTTCCGGGGTGGCGCTCGGCCAAGGGGCGGCGCCGCTGCTCCACCACGTCAACCGCCTTCTCTGCACGCACTCCGAAACCGGCCGTTTCGCAACCGTCTTCTTCGGGATACTGGACACATCCGGCCAACTGGAATTCATCAACGCCGGGCACCTGCCGGCGGTGTTGATCCGCGGCGGCGGTCCCCAGACGGTTTGCCCGGCCGGTTCAGTGCCGGTGGGCCTTTTAGAATTCGCGAAATTCGAGACGCAAAGCATGACGCTCCAGCCCGGCGATACGCTGGTTCTGGTAACCGACGGCATTACCGAAGCCGTTGACCCGCTGGAGGAGATGTTTGGAGCAGACCGGCTGCTGCAAGCCGCCCAGCGCCATTCAGAAGCGCCGGTCGAGGAACTGCGGGCGGGCATCCTGGCCGACGTCGAGGAGTTTAGCCGGGGCGCTTGCCAGGGCGATGATATGACGCTGCTCATCATTCGCTACTTGGGTCCGCCGCAGTGGGGAGGTTAGTCCCATGGTGGGTAAGACCATTTCTCATTATCGCGTCCTCGAAAAGCTCGGGGGCGGGGGGATGGGTGTGGTCTACAAGGCCGAAGACACCCACCTCGACCGCCGCGTGGCTATCAAGCTTCTGCCTGCTGAAAGGGTCGCAGACCCGGAGCGCAAACGCCGGTTCATCCAGGAGCTGAAATGCGCCGTGCACATCGCCGACGCGCTGGCGGCCGCCCATGCCGCAGGCATCGTGCACCGCGACCTGAAGCCCGCCAACATCATGGTCACCGAGAAGGGGTTGGTCAGGGGCCGGGTCAAATGAGACGATCGGAAGAACCACTATAGTCACCCCATTCGGCCCGAGGGAGGAAATCATGCCGTCCCGGTTCCCGACCACAAGTTGGGGCCTGGTGCTGTCGGCCGACCGGCCGACAGCCGCGTCGCGAGACGCACTCGGCGCGCTCTGTCGAATTTACTGGCATCCTGTCTATAGTTACATTCGATCCCGCGGACACGCCGCCTTCGATGCCGAGGATCTGACCCAGGAATTCTTCACCCGGCTGCTCGAGAAACATTACCTGCGCGACGTCAGGCGTGAGCGGGGCCGTTTCCGTGTGTTTCTACTGGCTTCGGTGAAGCATTTCCTGGCCAACGAATGGGACCGCGCCCGTGCAAAGAAACGCGGCGGCGGCAAGGCCGCCCTGCCCCTGGACATCGAGATGGCCGAAAGCGTGTATCGGAGCGAGCCTGTCGATCGGCTCACCCCCGAAGTGATTTTCGAGCGGCGCTGGGCGCTGACCCTGCTGGACCGGGTAGTCGGTCTGCTCGAGAACAAGTCTGCGGCGGCCGGCAAAGCGCAGCAGTTTAACTACCTGAAGCCGTTCTTGACCGGCAACATGCCGGATGTCTCCTATCAACAGGTAGCGAGGGAACTGGCCATGACCGAGGGAGCGGTGAAGATGGCCGTCCACCGAATGCGCAAGCAGTTCGGCGAGTTGTTGCGGGCGGAACTGGCGGAAGTTGTTGCCGACCCGGCCGAGATCGACGACGAGATCCGCTACCTGCTCAACTGCGTTACCTCGTGATCTCGGATTTCGGCGCGCGCACGGACTTGCCCTCCGGCGCCAAGCGCCACACCGGGATGCAGGCCCCAGAATGCAGGGCTGGAATCCGCAATGCGCATGCCGCAAGCCGCGATTCCGGGCGTTACCTTTCGTGATGTTTGCTTCATTTCTCAGAGAAGGGGGTAAATGACGATGACTGATCGGGACCCCCGGCATTGTTCTGAATGTGGAGCAACCCTGCCGCCGGATGGTCCGCCCGGACTCTGTCCCCGGTGCTTGCTGCAATTGGGTTTGCGGCGCGCCGCCATCAACCCCCGCGAGTCCGGGGCTTCCTGGATTACAGAGGCAGGCGAGGCACCGGCCAGTGTTTCTCCCGCCGTTGACGACCATTTTGGCTCTTACCGCCTTCTGGCGACGCTGGGTGAGGGTGGCATGGGCACTGTTTACCTGGCCGAGCAAGACCGCCCGATCCGCCGCCGGGTGGCCTTGAAAGCCATCAAGCTGGGGCTCAATACGCATGAAGTCGTCGCCCGGTTCGAATCTGAGCGACAAGCGCTGGCCTTGATGGATCATCCCAACATTGCGCAAGTGTACGACGCGGGGACCAGCGAGCGGGGTCGGCCGTACTTCGTCATGGAGTACGTGCCAGGTATCCGCGTCACTGAGTACTGCGACCAGAACCGGCTGACCACGCGCCACCGCCTGAAACTGTTCCTCAAAATTTGCGAGGGGGTCCACCACGCGCACCAGAAAGGCGTGATCCATCGCGACATCAAGCCTTCCAACGTGCTGGTGATGGAACGTGACGGCGAGGTAGTGCCCAAGATCATCGACTTCGGCTTGGCCAAGGCGGTCCAGAAGAACCTGGCCGAAGAGACGCTGTTCACACAAGCAGGCGTGCTGATCGGCACGCCGGAATATATGAGTCCGGAGCAGGCGACGGCCGGGGCCGTCGATATCGATACGCGGAGCGACATCTACTCGCTCGGCCTGTTGCTATACGAACTGCTGGTAGGAGCCATGCCCTTTGACGCGCGCGAGTTACGGCGCGCGGGCTACGACGAGATCCGCCGGGTAATACGCCAGGAAGACGCGCCCCGGCCAAGCGCACGCCTGGAAAAGCTCGGCCCGGCCGCCACCGAGATCGCAGAGCGCAGGGATACGGACGCGCGCTCGCTCCGCGCGCAGCTTCGAGGGGACCTTGAATGGATCACGATGAAGGCGCTGGAAAAGGACCGCGATCGGCGGTATTCCGCCGCTTCCGAGCTGGCGGCCGACCTGGAGCGCCATCTGCGCGACGAACCGGTCAGCGCCGGTCCGGTCAGCGCTTTTTACCTGGCCCGGAAATTCGTCAGGAAAAACCGCATCAAGGTGCTGGCCGCCGCGGCCGTGCTGATCTGCCTGGTGGCTGGACTGACGGCGAGCACGGCCATGTATTTCCGCGCCGAGCGGCAACGCGGGCAGGCGGACCGCCAGCGCGCCGAAGCGCAGCGCCAGCACGGCATCGCCCAACAGCAACGCGCCGAGGCCCAGCGGCAGCAGGCGGCTGCTGAGCAACAGCGCCAGGAAGCGGTCAACCAGCGCCTGCGGGCCGAGGAACAGCGCGCCAAAGCCCAGCGGCAGGAACTAGCCAATCGCCGGCTCCTGTATGTGTCCGACATGAACCTTGCCCAGCGCGCCTGGGACGAATCCAGCATTCCGCAGATGCGGAACTTGCTGCTCCGTCACGCACCCGCGCCTCAACAACAGGATTTGCGGGGCTTCGAGTGGTATTTGCTCTGGAGGCTCGCGCACAGTTACCAGGCATCTTTACAGCACGCGCAGTCAGTTATTTCTTTGTGCTTTTCCACGGACGGCAAACGGATGGCAACGGGATGTTCCGACGGCTCGGTCAAAATCTGGGATGTAGCCAGCGGGCAGCAGATATTCAACGTCGAGGGCCGGGGAGAAGTCCGAACCCTCGCCGTATCGCTCGCTGAAGAGAAGCTGGCAGCGGTGAGTGCAGACGGGACAGTCAGGTCGTGGAATCCAACCACCGGCGAGGAAAGCCGAGTGGCTACGATCGAGGGTCAGGCCGGCGGCGTTCGCGCGGCGGCGTTTACGCCGGACGGCCGGACGCTGGTAACCCTCAGCGCCGACGATACCGTCAGGATTTCCGATGCTGCATCAGGCAAGGAAATAGCCACGTCGAAGGCTGATCCCAAGCCCGTGTCTTTTGGCTTGTCGTCGGACGGCCGGCTGCTCGTGATTGGAAGCTCGGACGGGTTTGTCAGCCTCCGCTCGGCGGCCACCGGCCAGGAGACGAGGAGGATCAAGACCAGGTCTGCGTTGACTGTCGCTGCCCTGTCCCCAGACGGTAACACCCTGGCCATCGGCGCTGGCTACGCCGTGTACCTTTGGGACGTTGCCAAGGACACCCAGCTTCAACTGCTGTCTGGGCATTCGGAGCTTGTCCTTTATGCAAACTTCTCGCCGGATGGCAAACAACTGGTTACTGGCAGCGGAGACCGAACGGCCAGGCTTTGGGATTTGGCCTCACCACAGCAAGTGGGCGTTTCCAGGCAAGTGGCCGTTTTCAAGGGGCATGGCGATGCCGTCCTTCGTGTGGGCTTCTCGCCGGATGGCAAGAGTCTTGTCACGGCGAGCCAGGACCGCACCGCCAAAATCTGGAGCCTGGAGAGCGAAGGGGCGCCGGGGCTGATCCGCCAGGCCGGTGACGTGATGGCCATTGCGCCCGATGGCAAGAGCTTCGCCATCGGCATGCGGGACGGCTCCATCAAGATCTGGACTGTCGCGGACAAGCGAGTGCTCAAAACGCTTACCGGTCACACCGACATGCTTCGGTTACTCGCCTTCGCTCCTGACGGCAACACACTTGCGTCGGCCAGCAAAGATGGAACTGCAAGACTTTGGGATCTATCGACTGGAAACGATCTGGTTACCCTCCGGCACGGTGCCGAAGTTCTGGTGGTTGCCTTCTCGCCGGATGGGAGAACGCTGGCGTCGGGAAGCGCGGACGGCGCCTTAAAGTTGTGGGCGCTGCCGGCTGGCCAGGCGGTCGCCAGCATCGACCGGCGCCCAAACGCGGTCTTGGGGGCTGCTTTTTCGCCGGACGGCAGATTACTCGCAATAAGTGCCGGCTACGACATCCTCCTTCACGAAGTGGCTTCAGGCCGGCCCGTCGCTGCACTTAAAGGACACACCTTTGACGCCTACGCGCTGACGTTTTCGCCGGACGGAAAACTGTTGGCTTCAACAAGTTTGGACCAGACCGTAAGGCTGTGGGACGTGGCCAGTGGCCGGGAGGTGATCACGCTTGCGGGCCACAGCGGTGGAACTCGCTCGGTCGCCTTTTCGCCCGACGGGAAGCGCTTAGCGACTGGCAGCAATGACCGAACGGTCAAGATCTGGGAGGTGCCCGCGGGACGGGAATTAGCGACGCTGCGCGGGCACCTGGGCCCGGTCTCGTCCGTGGCATTTTCGCCTGACGGCACGCTGCTGGCCAGCACCGGGGACTGGACCGTGCGGCAGTGGCGCGCGGCCTCGCAGCAAGAAGTGGCTGCTCGGCTGCCCCGGACGGACCTCGGCCCCGCCGGCTCCCAGCTCGGCAAACCAAGTGAAGAGGTCAAGAAGGCCGGGGAGCAGTATTCCGACATAAACTTCGGCGTCTCGTTCAAACTCCCGCCTGGCTGGATCGTCCGGCCGTCAGCCCGCTGGATCGACAAGGGAGAAGACGCGATGACCGTCAATGTAAGCGATCCTAAGGAGTTGACGAATACGGGGTTTCTCTATTACCGGCGTTTTAGAAGTCCCGGAAGCACAGCCCCCGAGGATATCGACCGGGCGTTGCGCGAGAATGCGGAGAAAAAGATCGAGCAGCGGCGGAGCGAGGGACGCGAGGATTACAGTATGCCCAAGGAGAACTGTGCGCCTCGCACGATCAATGGCCGCCGTGGGCTGACGTGCGTGGCCACATACTTGGGATACAAAAAACCGATGGCGGAGTACCAGACCTGGGTGCGCAGCGGCAACGCGGTCGCCCTTGTTTGTCTGCGCGTGCCCGCGGTTAAACTGCCCCAACTCCGGAAGCGCTTCGACGCCGTCAGTGAATCTCTGCGCATCCCCTAGCGCAATACGCGTGTGGGTTTGCATCGCAGGTGACGGCGGCTGCTGCTAAGGGCCGGCCGGCGAGACGCCGGCGGTACAACCGGCTCCACTTCTCAGAGCGGAAGGGAGGTAGCAGAATGTTGGCAGCGGGAGCAAAGCTCGGGCCGTACGAGGTGCTCGAGGCCATCGGGGCGGGTGGCATGGGAGAAGTGTACAAAGCGCGCGACACCCGCCTGGACCGCGTCGTGGCCATCAAGGTTCTCCCAAACCGATTGGCGACAAACACGATGTTTCGCACCCGGTTTCTGCGCGAGGCCCGCACGCTATCGTCCATGGCGCATCCCAACATCTGCGCGCTCTATGACATCGGCGAAGCCGACGGGACCACGTTCATTGTCATGGAGTACCTGGAAGGCGAGACGCTGGCCGACCGGCTGCTGCACGGCGCCATGCCGCTCGCGGAGATCCTGGCGGTTGCCATGGAGACCGCCGAAGGTCTGGCCAGCGCGCATCAGCGGAATGTCGCACACCGCGACCTGAAACCCGCCAACATCATGCTGACGAAATCCGGCGTCAAGCTGCTGGATTTCGGCCTGGCGCGGGACGTTTCCACTGCGGTGGCGGTCGACGGCGAGTCGAGCTCGCCGGCAACCGAAGGCCCCCCTCTCACCACACCCAACGCCATCATCGGGACCTTCCAGTACATGTCGCCGGAGCAAATCACCGGACGCGAGGCAGACCATCGCAGCGACGTGTTTGCCTATGGTGCGGTGCTGTATGAGATGGTGACGCGGCGGCGTGCCTTCGGCGAACGCAGCCAAGCCAACGTCATTGCCTCGGTGCTGGAGCGCGCACCGGTATCGGTGCGGGCGCTGCGGCCGGAAGCGCCGCATTCCATCGAAGCCGTCATCAACCGCTGCCTGGAGAAAGACCCGACACGGCGCTGGCAGTGCATGGCCGACCTGATAAACGAACTGCGCCATATTGCGGCGCTTCCCGGCGAGCGGCGGCGGCTCGCTCCTCCGCCCCGCCGTTCATACCGCATCGAGAGAGCGGGCTGGGCGCTTGCCGTGTTGGTTCTGGCAGTGACGGTGCTTGTTCTGCTGCTCACAAGGACACCCGCGCCAACAGTACGCATGCATGCGTCGGCCCTCCCTCCCGAAAAGGCACAATTCGAGTTCACCGGAGACCGGGGAGGGCCGGCGGTGATCTCGTCCGACGGTCAGAAACTCGCATTTGCTGCCGTCAGCGCATACGGCGATAGCCGGCTGTTCATCCGCGATTTCACGGCGGGAACCACGCGAGAGATCGCCGGGACAAGCCACGCCACGTTCCCCTTCTGGTCAGCCGACAGCCGCTCGGTCGGTTTCTTCGCCGACGGCAAACTCCGAACGGTCGATATCTCCGCCGGCGCCTCGCCGCAAACCTTGTGTCCGGTGATGGAAGCGCGCGGCGGAACATGGAGCAGTGCCGGCGACATTCTGTTCGCGCCCAACTCGCACGGTGGACTTGTGCGGGTGAGTGATGCTGGGGGCAAGCCGGAAGCCGTCACCAGGGTCGATGAGCCAAGGTATTCCACGCATCGCTGGCCGTTCTTCCTGCCCGACGGCAAACACTTTCTGTACAGCGCCGCCCACCACGCCAGGCCGGAGGAAGGCTCCTGTATCTTCTTCGCCAGTCTGGACGGGAAAACGAACAAGCTCCTGCTGCACACGGAGGGGCATGCCGCCTATGCTGCTGGCTACCTGCTGTTCGTGAACGGGCCGGAGCTGTGGGCGCGCCGGTTCGATCCTTCGACGGGAGAGTTTCTCGCGGACGCGGCGACGCTCGCCAGTGAAGTGCTGTACGATCAAGGCATCTGGCGCGGTATTTTCAGCGCCTCCGACAGCGGCGTGCTGGTTTATCAGCCCGGCGGGCTTGCCGGCCTCAAGAGCCGCCTTACCTGGGTCGATCGCGGCGGAAGGCCCATTGGCGCCGCTGGCGAGGCATTCGTCCAGTTCTCGGTCCGCATATCCCGTACCGGCAAGTACGCGGTTGTCGATGGTTCCACCCCCGCTCCGGGCGTGCAAGCCGCGGTGGGCGCCGACATTTGGATCGTGGAGCTCGACACGGGGACGAGGCGGAGGCTGACCAACACGACAGACGTCTCTTCGCCGGCCTGGTCGCCTGACGGGAAGTGGGTGGCGTACACCAGGACGGCGCGCACCGGCCAGCAAGGCATCTACCGCAAACCGGCCGAGGGCGCCGCCGCCGAGGAACTGCTGCTGCCGACCACCATGCCAACCTGGGTAGCGGATTGGTCTCCCGATGGCCAGTTTCTTCTCTTCATGCAGGATGCCGGGCTGACTAAGACGCGCCGCGACTTGTGGTTGTTGCCGCTGAACGGCGGCGCGGCGCGCCCGCTGCTCCAGAACCCGGACGATGAAACCAACGGCGCAATTTCGCCCGACGGGCACTGGCTGGCGTACGTGTCGGATGAAAACAACCGCCGCGAAATCTACGTTGCATCCTTCCCGTCCCTGGCCCACCGCTTGGCGGTTTCCATGGCTGGCGGCTCGACCGTGGGTGGCTCGACGCCGCGCTGGAGCCCGAACGGGAAGGAGCTTTTCTTTGTGGGCCCGGATTCGACGATGTACTCCGCACAACTGCGGCCGCGGGCCGGCACGCTCGAGGTGCTGAAGATCACCCCCTTGTTCCGCACCAAGCTGAAATCCATCTTCCAGGGCGCGGCCTACGGCGTCTCGCCCGACGGGCAGCGTTTCCTGGTGAACACGCCGGCGGAAGACCCGAACCGTCCGCTGGCGCTGATCCAGAACTGGCCGCTGGGCGCGAAGCAATGACGAGTCGACCCGCAGGCTACGTACGCCGGCAGGGGGAACACGAGGTCAAGAACATGTTGTCGGGGAGCGCTCCTGTCATGTCGGCCGATGTAGAAGCCAAAGCCATGCCGAACGCCGTGCTGGAAGTGATGCGGGCGGATGGCAGCCGACAGACGGTTCCCATCGACCGTTGGCCGTTTCGCGCCGGGGCCAACCGGGGGGGAGAGCAGGACAACGACCTGGACCTCAGCGATGACAAGCGCGTCTCGCGCAAAGCGGTTCGCTTGCTTTGCATGAACGGCGAATTCCGCGTGGAGGACATCGGCCAGCGGCAGGGCATTTTCGTCAACGGCGAAAAAATAGAGAGCCGGGTCCTGCAGGACGGCGACGTGATCTTGCTGGGCGCGGCCGACACGATCAAGTTGATCTTTCATCGCGGGCAGACGGACGCGGAGACGCTGCCCGGCCTGCTCTCGCGGCTGCAAGAGGCGGCCCTTGAGGAACCCGGCACACGCGACCTTCGGCAATTGAACGTGCTGCTGGAAGCGACGGCCCTCTTGCAGGCGCGCCTGCCCGTGCGCGAAGTGCTGGCGGCTATGCTGGATCGCGCCATTGAAATTACGGGGGCCGACCGCGGGCTGTTGCTCGAGAGCGGCGAAACTGGCGAGCTTCGTCCACTGCTCGCCCGCCGGCAGGGTGGCCTGGACCTGGGCATTGAAAGTATTACGCCCAGCCAGACGGCCATACGCCGCGCTCTGGAGGGGCAGGAGGTTAAGGGAGACGCCGCGGAGCTGGCCGGGGCGGGCACCGTCGTCAATCAGCAACTGTGCATGGTGGCTGCCATCCCCTTGTTTTCGGTACAGCCACGGTTGGGCCAAGCGAGCAGCCTGGCCAGCCGGCAACTGCTCGGCATGCTGTACCTCGATAGCCGCCGTCCCGCCGCCTTTTCTGACCTGCAGCGCAAGATTGTGGATGCTTTGGCCGTCGAGGCCGCCAGCCTGCTCGACAATGCCCGGCTGATTGAGCGCGAGCGCGAGCGGCACCGGCTGGAGCGGGAACTTTCCATTGCCCGCGGGATTCAGCAGGCGCTCCTGCCCAAGAGCTTCAAACGGTACCCGCATTTTGAAGTGACTGCCGCGAACCGCCCGTGCTTCACGGTCGGCGGGGATTACTACGACTTGATGGAGTTCGGTCCGGACCGCACCGCCTTCGTCATCGCCGACGTTTCCGGGAAGGGTTTGGGCGCCGCCTTGCTGGCCACCCTGCTGAAGGGCGTTTTTTCCGGGGTGGCGCTCGGCCAAGGGGCGGCGCCGCTGCTCCACCACGTCAACCGCCTTCTCTGCACGCACTCCGAAACCGGCCGTTTCGCAACCGTCTTCTTCGGGATACTGGACACATCCGGCCAACTGGAATTCATCAACGCCGGGCACCTGCCGGCGGTGTTGATCCGCGGCGGCGGTCCCCAGACGGTTTGCCCGGCCGGTTCAGTGCCGGTGGGCCTTTTAGAATTCGCGAAATTCGAGACGCAAAGCATGACGCTCCAGCCCGGCGATACGCTGGTTCTGGTAACCGACGGCATTACCGAAGCCGTTGACCCGCTGGAGGAGATGTTTGGAGCAGACCGGCTGCTTCATGCCGCCCAACGCCATTCACAAGCGCCGGTCGAGGAGCTGCGGGCGGGCATCCTGGCCGACGTCGAGGAGTTTAGCCGGGGCGCTTGCCAGGGCGACGATATGACGCTGCTCATCATTCGCTACCTGGGTCCGCCGCAGTGGGGAGGTTAGTCCCATGGTGGGTAAGACCATTTCTCATTATCGCGTCCTCGAAAAGCTCGGGGGCGGGGGGATGGGTGTGGTCTACAAGGCCGAAGATCTGAAGCTCGGCCGGCAAGTGGCACTGAAGTTCCTGCCCGAAGAGCTGTCCCGCGATAGGCACGCGCTCGAACGCTTCCAGCGCGAAGCGCGCGCCGCCTCCGCGCTGAACCACCCCAACATCTGCACCATCTACGACATCGACGAGGCCGATGGCCGGCACTTCATCGCCATGGAGTTGCTGGAAGGCCGGACGCTCAAGCACCGCATCGCGGGGCGACCAATGCCCACGGAGGAAGTGCTGGAACTGGGCGTCCAGATAACCGACGCCCTCGACGCCGCACACAAGAAAGGAATCATTCATCGCGACATCAAGCCGGCCAACATCTTTGTGACTGAACGGGAACAGGCGAAGATTCTCGATTTCGGGCTTGCCAAGCTGACGCCGGGCGAGGCGGCCAAAGCCGCCGGGGCATCCGAAGGAGCGACGGTTGACTTCATCGAAGAGCAATTAACCAGCCCCGGAGCGGCCGTCGGCACGGTGGCCTACATGTCGCCGGAGCAAGTGCGGGGCGAGGAGTTGGACACACGCACGGACCTGTTTTCGCTCGGCGGCGTCCTTTACGAGATGGCGACGGGGCGCCAGGCTTTTGCCGGGGCGACCTCGGGGGTGGTCTTTCATGCCATTTTGGATCGGATGCCAGTTTCACCCGTCCGGCTGAATCCCGAGCTTCCTGACAGGTTGGAGGAAGTGATCAACCGGGCGATCGAGAAAGACCGCCGGCTACGCTACCAGACAGCGGCGGACCTGCGGGCCGAGTTGCAGCGGCTGAAGCGGGATTCAAGTAGCACAGGCTTCCAGCCTGTGCCGCCTGGGCGCGCGGCCGTCTCGGCCGCCCCGGTTACCGGTGGCACAGGTCTTCAGCCTGTGCCGCACAGCCTGGAAGGCTGTGCCACTGCGGGCGGGACGCCCGCGCTCCCAGGCCGCGCCCTCGCGGTCGCTGCGGCAGTCGCGGTCGTGCTGGGCGTCGCGCTTGGCTGGTACCTGCTCAGCGGCCGCTCTCGCGGCATCGACTCCATCGCGGTGCTGCCGTTCGTCAACGTCGCCGCCGACCCCAACACCGAATACCTCAGCGACGGCATCGCCGAGAGCCTCACCAACACTCTCTCGCAGTTGCCTGGTTTGCGGGTCAAGTCGCGCAGCTCCGCCTTCCGCTACAAAGGCAAAGAAGTGGATATTCCCAAGGCCGGAAAAGAGCTTGGCGTCCGGGCGCTGGTGACCGGCCGGGTTACGCGGCGCGGCGATGACCTGCTGATCAGTGCGGAGCTGGTCGATACCCAGCAGAACGACCAGATCTGGGGCGAGCAGTACAGCCGGAAACTGGCGGAAGTGCAGGCGGTGCAGGCGGAAATTGTCAAGGAGATCTCCGAGAAGCTGCGGCTGCGGCTCACCGGCGAGCAGAAGCAGCGGCTCGGCAAGGCGCAGACGGCCAGCAGCGAGGCCTATCAGTTCTATCTCCAGGGGCGCTTCCACTAGAACAAGAGAACGGAGGAGGGCTTCAAGAAAAGCATTGACTGTTTCAACCAGGCCATCGCTAAAGACCCGGGGTACGCCTTGGCGTATGCCGGCCTGGCTGACTCGTATTGGCAAATGGGCGACAAGGGTGTTGCCGAGCCGCGGCACGTTTTCCCACGGGCGAAGGCGGCCGCGGCTAAGGCGCTGGAGCTGGATGCCGGCTTGGCTGAGCCCCATGCCACTCTCGGTGCTATCAAAAATAAGTTCGACAGGGATTGGACAGCCGCCGAACAGGAATTCAAGCGCGCTATCGAGCTGAACCCCAACTATGCCCCTGCCCATCAGTGGTACGCCTACTATCTCGGCTGGGCTGGGCGGCATGAAGAGGCTGCCAGGGCTATCAAGAAGGCGCAGGAGGCCGATCCGCTCTCGTTGGCCATACAAACCAGTGCAGGTTGGGTTTTCTTCTATGCCCGTCAGTACGACCAAGCGGCCGAGCAGTTTCTGAAAGCGCTCGAGCTGGATCGGAACTTTGCGGGGGTGCACAGTGGCCTCGGGTGGGGCTTTCTCCACAAGGGGAAATTTGAAGCTGCGATCGAGGAATTGCAGACGGCGGTTGCTCTTTCCGGCAATGCACCTTATTACATCCCATCGCTCGGCCATGCCTACGCGCGGGCCGGCAAAAAGGCGGAGGCGCTGAAAAAAGCCGAGGAACTGAAGGAACTGCGAAGACGGAGGTACATCGATGCCGCGGGAATCGGCTGGATCTACGCCGGTTTAGGAGACAAGGATCAGGCATTCGCATGGTTCGATCGGGCGTTGGAAGAAGGTTCGCCGAACCTGGTCGATCTGAAAGTCGAACCCGGCTGGGATTCGCTCCGCTCCGACCCGCGCTTCGCCGATCTGTTGCGCCGCCTCGGCATACCTTAATCAACTCGGCGTGGACCAACTATCCAAGGGGGAGTGAAGGAGGCAAGTCCCATGCGAACCTCGGCCCTTGCGATGTTCTTGTCCGTTGGTCTGCTCGCCCAGACCACCCCTTCTAACCTGAGGTTCGAATCGGGGACTGTGGGCCAGGTACCGTCTGGTTGGTACATGGGTTCGTCGGTTGCGGGCGCCGGGTTCCAGGCCGCGCTGGTCGATCAAAACTGCACGGAGGGCTCGCGCTGCGTGATGATGAGCGGGCCGCCGTCTCCGCCAGCCAACTCCTACGGCTATTTATACCAGGCGGTCGCCGCCACTTCCTACTTGTCGCGCCAGATACGTTTTCGGGCCGCGGTTCGTGTGGAAGGCACAGGCACCCGCGCCCGTCTGTGGGCCCGCGTCGACCGCACCGGCGGGGGCTATTCCTCTCTGATTAACTCGCCGGACATTACTTCCACGCAATGGAATTACTTTGAGATCGGCGTGGACGTGGCCCCCGATAGCCAGCAGATTGCTTTTGGTTTTCTGATTTACGGCTCCGGGAAGGCCTGGGCGGATGACGCCACCTTCGCCGTGGGCGGGGAAGATCCACGCGAACCTCCTCGCCCGCTATCCGATACCGGTCTCGCCAACCTGACTGCATTCGCCAAACTACTCGGTTACGTCCGCCACTTCCATCCGAGCGATCAGGCAGCCCAGACCAATTGGGAGGCCTTTGCCATTCAGGGCGTTCGCACGGTGGAGGATGCGGCGACACCCGAGGACCTGGCGAACAAACTTGGGACCCTGGTCGAAGCCATCGCGCCGACGGTCCGCATCTTCACGGGCCAGAACCGCCCGGCGTTGCCCTCCGAACTCCAGCCTCCCTCGTTCAGCGAACCGCAGGTGGTTCGATGGAACCACTACGGCATTGGCTTGGCGGCCAGCGGGAGCATTTACCGCAGCGAGCGCCAGAAATCGCCTGTGCGAGGGGGCCAGTTGCCCGCTGGATTCGAGGATCCCGCCAAGCCTTTCGAGGCGGAGATGGGCCGGGGTCTGTCTGCCTTGGTTCCGCTCAGCCTGTACGCCGATGCCCAAGGCACGTTGCCCCACAAGTCGTTGGACGCCTCCAACCTCGCTTATGGAACGGTCAACGACCGGGCAACCCGGCTCGCCGGTGTGATGCTTGCCTGGAATGTGTTCCAGCATTTCTACCCCTACTTCGAGGTTGTTCAAACCGACTGGCCCGCCGCGTTCGCCGACGCTCTTCGCACGGCGGCAACAGATACCGCGGTCGAGGACTACCAGCGCACGCTGCAGCGGCTGATTGCGGCGTTGAAAGACGGGCACGGTCGGGTCAGCAGCCCGCTGAGCGTTGTCGCCGTGCCGTTGGTCTGGGATTGGGTGGAGAATCAACTGATTGTCACCCGCGTCAAAGACGAGCAGGGACAAAGCCTGGCGCGGGGCGATCGCGTGCTCCGGGTCGATGGCAAGCCGGCCGAAGAGGCGATGGCCGGTTGGCAAGAACTGGTGTCCGGCGCGACTCCGCAATGGATTCTCTGGCGCACGTTGCAGAGCCTCGCGTACTGCGACTCGCAGACCCGTCGAATGGCGCTGGTAGTCGAACCGTACGCGCAACCCGGCTCGACCCGTACGGTGCAGTTCGCCTGCGGAACTGACCTGGGCTGGAGCGAGCCACGCGGGGACATCGTCCAGACACTTGAGCCCGGCATCATGTACGTGGATATCAACCGGCTCACCGATGCCGATTGGAAGCAGGCCCTTCCAAGTTTAGAAGCGGCCAATGGCATCATCTTCGACCTGCGGGGCTACCCCGTCACGCAGACCTACCTTGGCCATCTCAGCGAATCAAGCCTGAGCAGCGAACAATGGCATATCCCCACCCCGGCGAAGCCGGATCGGGTCAATTTCACGTTCTCCCAATCGGGCTGGTCCCTGCCGCCATTGCAGCCCTACCTCAAGGCCCGGCGTGTTTTTCTCACCGATGGCCGCGCCATCAGTTGGGCGGAAACCGTCATGGGCATCGTCGAGAATTACAAGCTGGCCGAAATCGTCGGCAGCCGGACCGCCGGCACCAATGGCAACATAAACCCCTTTAGCGTGCCCGGAGGCTTCACTTTGACGTGGACGGGCATGAAAGTGCTGAAGCATGACGGGTCGCAGCACCATTGCGTGGGAATTCATCCGACCGTTCCCGTGTTTCGCACTCGAAAGGGAGTCGCGGACGGTACCGACGAGGTCCTATTGCGAGGCGTGCAGGTGGTCAAAGGCCCGCAGCCGGGGCCTACGCCGGCCATTACCGGCGAGGGGATTGTGAACGCCGCCAGTTTCACCAAAGGACCGGTGGCGCCGGGTGAGATGGTGACCATCTTCGGAAGCGGCCTCGGGCCGTCTCAGTTGGCGCAGGCGAGCTATGACTTTTCCGGCTATCTCGCTAATTTCGCCGGAGAGACGCGGGTTTTCTTCGACAACATCCAGGCGCCGCTGGTCCATGCGTCCAGTACGCAGGTGACCGCGATCGTGCCCTACAGGGTGACCTCCAGTACCAAGGTGCGCGTGGAATATCAACTGCGGAGCTCCAACGAAGTGACGCTGCCGGTGGCTGCGGCGGCGCCTGGCATTTTCGCTTACCCCGGGCGGACCCAGGCCGTGGTGGTGAACCAGGACCGCAGCATGAACTCGGCATCCAACCCTGCCGCGCGAGGCGAGATCATCACGCTGTTCGCGACCGGAGAAGGCCAGACTGCGCCGGCAGGCATGGACGGCAAGCTGCTGCTGGCCGGAAACTGGCCGGCGCCGGTGGGCAACCTGGCGGTTACCTTTGGCGGGGCGCCGGGCGAGGTGCAGTTTAAAGGCGTCGTGAGCGCCGGGGTCCTTCAGGTGAATGTGAAGGTTCCGCAAGCCGCGCCGGCGGGCACTGCCGTGCCGCTGGTGCTGACCGTAGGTGGCGTCTCCAGCGCCGCCGGCTTCGCCATTGCCCTGAAATGACCTAAGATGTAACCCACTGGGAGGCTCCGTTGACCGGCAGTACCATCTCGCACTACCGGGTCCTCGAAAAGCTGGGGGGCGGCGGGATGGGTGTCGTCTACAAGGCCGAGGACCTGAAGCTGAAGCGCCTCGTGGCCCTCAAGTTCCTGCCCGAGGAGCTTTCCCGCGATAAACACGCGCTGGAACGCTTCCAGCGCGAGGCGCGCGCCGTCTGCGTAATAGCGACAGCCCGCCGGGGGCGGGCCCTCACTCCAAGAGGAGTTTGCTCATGAAACTGCGATTCGCTCTGCTCTCGTCGCTGGCGATGTGCTGGCTGCTGCTGCCGGCGCACTCACAACAGCACCCGCTGAAGGTTCTGGTGCTCTACGACATGGAGGGCACTTCCGGCATCAGCGGGCCGAAAGCCACCCGGTTCGGCATGGAGGGATACGAGCAGGGGCGCACGTCAGTGACCGCCGACGTGAACGCTGCCATTGCCGGGCTGAAGGCCGCAGGCGCCACCGAAATCGTGGTGGTGGACGGGCATGGCTCCGGCAATACCGCCGGTCCGGATGTTTTCCAAGAGCAACTGCTTGCCCCGGCAAAGATGATCGCACGCGACACTCCGTTCGACATCTACATCGATAGCTATGACCATTCGGTGGATGCCATCGTGGCCATCGCCATGCACGCCGGAGCAGGAAACCGCGCCGGCTTCCTTTCCCATACCTATGCCTCCCTGGCCACTGAGTACCGGGTGAACGGGGTACCGCTCAACGAGTCCATGGTTCTGGCGCTGGGGGCCGCGCGCCTGAAGATTCCGCTGATCATGGTCAGCGGCGACGACCAACTGGAAAAGGAAATACGCCGCAATCTTCCGTGGGTCCGCTACGCCACGATCAAACACGCGGTGGACCGCTCGAAGGCCGAGCCGCTTCCGCGCCAGGAGGCGAGCCGGCGGATTGAAACCGCCGCACGAGAAGCTTTGCAGAAACTCGATGCCGTCCGCTTGCCCGAATTTCCCGGCCCGTACCGCTTCGCCCTGACGTTCCAGGACGAGGCCCAGGCGCAAAACGCGGCGCTGCTGCCGGGCGCGGAACTGCTGCCCGGCGGCCTGTCTGTGCAGGTGCGCTCCAATGACTTCGAAGAAGGCTACCGGCATAGCGTGCGACTGATCGAACTGGCCGGAGCGGTGGAGAGGCAGACGGCGCTCGGCGCGGCCATTGACGCCCAGCCGAATGCGGCCGCGATTCGGCGGACCGTGAACGACTGGGTGCTCGACCGCCGCTTCAACCGGCTGCCCTCGCCGCCCGCCGCGCCCGCGCCGCCCGCCGTGAAGCGTCCGTATTGGGGCGCGCGCTAGCGCCCAGCGAGGTTGCCCATGATCGGCACCACCATGTCGCATTACCGAATCCTCGAGAAGCTCGGGGGCGGGGGGATGGGTGTCCTCTACAAGACCGAAGACAGCAAGATGGGCCGACTGGTGGCTGTCAGGCTCCAGGTCGATCTTGTTTGGTTGGCGGGTTGTCCGTCAAGCCGGTTGCCCGGCTTGGTAGCTGCTCCCCTGCCTTGCGGGGTCGCGGCGTGGTCGCGTTTCGCATAAGATAGGCGGTATGGGAATCGACGAGGGGCTGGTTCAGCAGATCGTGGGCCGCGTTTTGAGCGTCGCCAAGCCGGAGCGCATCATCCTGTTCGGTTCGGCGGCGACCGGCCAGATGACGCGTGACAGCGATGTCGACCTGCTGGTTCTGGAGCCGGCGCCGTCGGACAGGCGCAAGGAGAGCCTGCGCATTCTTGACGCTCTCAGGGGCTTGGGGTTCCCTTTCGATGTATTCGTGATGGCCACCGAGCGATTTGAAGAATCCAAGGAGGTTTTCGGCGGGTTGGCGTATCCGGCGCATAAATACGGCCGAGTGATTTATGAGACGGCCTGAAGAAGTGCGGCGCGACCATGTCCGGCAATGGCTGGCCAAGGCTGGCTCCGACTACCTGGTGGCCGAGCGATTGGCGGCCGACGCGGAGCCGCTACGAGAAGCGCTGGCGTTTCACTGCCAGCAGGCCGCGGAAAAATACCTGAAGGCGCTTCTGGTCCGGCACGGCATCGAGTTTCGGAAAACACACAACATCGGCGAGCTGCTCGATTTGCTCGCCCCGGTGGCTGCCGGCATGGCTTCTTCCCTGCGTGCGGCCACGGCCCTGACTCCTTATGGCGTGGAGATCCGATATCCCACCGACTTCCCCGACGTGCTTCCCGGCGAAGAGACAGAACTGCTCAAGTTGACGCGTCAGGTAAGACAGGCGGTGCTGGATCTGCTCGACCCGTATGTTCGCGAGCCCGGACCCCCATGATCGGCAAAACCATTTCGCACTACCGCGTCCTCGAAAAGCTTGGGGGCGGGAGGATGGGTGTCGTCTACCGCGCCGAGGATTTGAAGCTGAAGCGGCAGGTGGCGCTGAAGTTCCTGCCCGAAGAGCTTTCCCGCGACAAGCACGCGCTAGAACGCTTCCAGCGCGAGGCGCGGGCCGCCTCCGCGCTGAACCACCCCAACATCTGCACCGTTTACGACATTGACGAAGCTGACGGCCGGCACTTCATCGCCATGGAGCTGCTGGAAGGCAAGACGCTCAAGCACCGCATCGCCGGGCGACCAATGCCCACGAACGAAGTGCTGGAACTGGGCATCCAGATAACCGACGCCCTCGACGCCGCGCACCGCAAAGGCATTATTCACCGCGACATCAAGCCGGCCAACCTCTTCGTTACTGAGCGCGGGCAGGCCAAGATTCTCGATTTCGGCCTAGCCAAGCTGAGGTCCAGCGAAGCGCCGAAAGCTGCCGGAGTATCCGAAGGGGCAACTGTCGATGTGGTCGAGGAGCAATTGACCAGCCCGGGGGCGGCGTTGGGCACCGTGGCTTACATGTCGCCGGAGCAGGCGCGCGGCGAGGATTTGGATGCCCGCACCGACCTGTTTTCCTTCGGCGCCGTGCTGTACGAGATGGCCACCGGCCACCTGCCGTTCAAGGGCGCCACCACCGCGCTGGTCTTCGACGCCATTTTGCACAAGCTGCCGGTGGCGGCGGCGCGGCTGAACCCCGAGTTGCCGGCCGAACTGGAGCGGATCGTCAACAAGGCGCTGGAGAAGGACCGGGAGGTGCGGTATCAGTCGGCGTCGGAGCTGCGCGCCGATTTGAAACGCTTCAAGCGCGACAGCGATTCGGCGAAAACGGCGGCGGCCAGCGCGGCTGTTCCGGCGGCAGTCCCCGCGCCTATGCCGGCGCTGGCCGGCTGGCGGAGCTGGGCGCTGCTCGGGGCTGCGGTGTTGGCCGGCATCATGCTGCTCACTGCCGCGTGGTACGTGCTGCGGCGGCCCGCTCCGCCGGCGAAGCCGGCGCGACCGGCAGCCGTCGCCGCTACCTTCACCCAACTCACCGACCAGCCTGGCGCCGAACTCTTCCCAAGCCTTTCGCCGGACGGCAAGTCGCTGGCTTATGCGGCGCAGACGGCCGGCAACTGGGATATCTATTTTCAGCGCGTGGGCGGCAAAACCGTCATCAACCTGACCAGGGACTGCCCGGCAGAGGATACCCAGCCGGCTTTCTCGCCCGACGGCGAGCAGATCGCGTTTCGTTCCGAGCGGGAAGGTGGCGGCATTTTCGTCATGGGCGCCACCGGCGAATCCGTTCGCCGCCTCACGGATTTCGGCTACAACCCGGCCTGGTCGCCAGAAGGAAAGGAAATCGTGTTGGGCAGGGCCAACGGGTCGGCTGCTGCAACCTGGGTAGGCGCGAGGCACGAGCTGTGGCGGGTCAACGTGGTCACTGGCGAGAAGCGCCAAATCGCGGCGGAAAGGGCGGCACAGCCAGACTGGCGACAGGTGGCGCCGCGCGGAGCCGTGCAGCCGAACTGGTCGCCGCACGGCTACCGCATCGCCTTCTGGACGCACAAGGCGGGACAGCGAGACATCGCGACGATGACAGCCGACGGCCGCGACCCGGTGGCGGTGACCAACGACGCCGCAACGGACTGGAACCCGATCTGGTCGCCCGACGGCGACTACTTGTATTTTCTCAGCGACCGCAGCGGCAGCATGAACGTTTGTCGCGTTGCGATCGAGGAGAGGACGGGGAAAGTGTTGGGACCCCCCGAGCCGCTCACCACGCCCGCTTCCGACACAGCCTATCTGAGCATCGGGCGCGACGGCCGCCACTTGGCCTATGCCCAGCGGATCCTCTCTTCGAACATCCACCGCATCGCCTTTGATCCACGGACGGGGAAAGTGGCGGGCCAACCCGCCGCACTCACCTCCGGGTCCAGGAACGCCGGTGCGCTAGACGTGTCGCCGGGTGGCGAATGGATCGCTTTTCAGGCCTCAGGGACCCAGGAGGACATCTTCATAGTCGGCAAGGACGGAACCGGCCTCCGCCAGCTTACCAATGACATTCACAAGGATCGCTCCCCACGGTGGTCGCCGGACGGCAAGCGCATCGCTTTCTATTCCAACCGGGGCGGCAAATGGGAGATTTGGAGCATCCAGGCGGACGGCAGCGGCCTTCAGCAGCTCACGTTCAATTCCCCAGCGAGCGCCAGTTATCCTGTCTGGTCGCCGGACGGCACACAACTGGCTTATACAATCGCGAGCAAAGGAACATACATCATCGAGGTTGGAAAGAGCGGGCCGGGATCTTCACCGCGCGCGCTGGCGCCGCTGCCCGGTTCTGACAGCGATTTCGTGCCCTGGTCTTGGTCCAGAGACGGTCGCCGAATTGCCGGCTACCAGCAGCGCCCGGACGGCAGCGTGCTCGGCATCTGGGTCTACTCACTGGACACTGGGCAACATGCGCGCCTGGCCGATCGCGGGTCTCTCCCTGTCTGGCTGAGCGACGGGCGCAGGCTGGTTTTCGTGGAGGCGGGGAAGCTCTACCTGTTGGACAGCCAGACGAAGAAAGCACAGGAGCTGCTTTCCGCATCGCCGCGTTCCATCGGCAGGTACACGTTGGCGCCCGACAACCGGATCATCTATATGCAGCTCTCCTCCACCGAAGCCGACATCTGGCTGGCCACGCTGCAATGAGGCGTGATGTAGCGCCGGCGCCTCGCCGGCGGCCTCCGCCCAGCAGGCGTTCGCTCGGCGGCGAGACACATCAAGCTGCCGGACAAGAACCAGGACTGGGGATTGATGTAACCCGGGGCTTGCGCTCCCCTGGCTGCGAGCCAATCACTCAGGGAATTCGGCCTGCAGGATTGCAGCGATCTCAGCACGCAACAGGGGGACGTCTCGCGCTGCCGCACGCCATACTTCCTCCCAGTCGATCCCGAAATAGTTGTGGACGACAATGTTGCGGAAGCCCTTGAGATCCGCCCAGGGGATGCCAGGATGGCGCGCACGGAGCTCCGCCGAGAGGTGCGCAACCGCCTCGCCTATGATGGTCAACTGGTGGACCACGGCGCTGCGGAGCATGCGATTCGCTTGGAACGACTGCCGGGTCTGTCCCTCGATGAACTCAGCGATCGCGTCCGTCGCCGAGACGATGTCTTCAAGAAAAAGCCGCTCATGCCGCATAGATGAACCGCGCTTGAGACAAGACCTCTTCCTTCAAGGCGGTCCGAAGCGCGCGCTTGGAGACGAGGTCGACCCTTCGGCCGAGCAGTTCCGACAGCTCGCGCTCGGCCGCCAAGTGTTGCAGGAGGCTTACCTGCGCGTCAGGCAGGAATTCCACCAGCAGATCGATATCGCTGTCGGCGCGCAGTTCGCCGCGAGCGGCCGATCCAAAAACGGCCAGTTCCTTCACCTGGTAGCGGCGGCAGATCTCCCTGATTTCGGCTTCGGGCAACTCAACGCCGGCGGCTATAGTCATGCGTGCTCCTAGCGACCATTATCGCGCAGTCCGCGGGCCTTCGGAACAGCCATCGAGTCTTGAAGAGAACGCATTGAAACCGCTGGACAAAAACCGGGGCTAGAGATTAACATAACCCGACTGTTTCGCCAGGCGTTCGGCAAGGAGTTAATCGATGACTACAACCACACGCGCGGCGGTGTTGGCGATGGCGCTTGGCCTGTTGCTGGCGGCCGGGTGCTCGACGCGGACCGAATACGACGTCGTCCTCCGCAACGGAACCATCTATGACGGGAGCGGCGCGGCGCCCCTTCAGGCCGATCTGGCCATTCGAGGCGACACCATCGCGGCCATCGGCGCGCTCAGCAACGCCAGGGGAAAGATCAACATCGACGCGCGCGGCATGGCCGTGGCGCCGGGCTTCGTGAACATGATGTGCTGGGCGAACGAGTCGCTGATCGCCGACGGCCGCTCGCAGAGCGACATTCGCCAGGGCGTGACCCTGGAAATCCTGGGCGAGGGCGATTCCATGGGCCCGCTCAACGAGGCCATGAAGAAAGAGATGCTGGCGCGCCAGGAGGACATCAAGTACGCCGTCGAGTGGACCACGCTGGGGGAATACCTGGAGTACCTGGCCAGGCGCGGCGTCTCGCCCAACGTGGCTTCGTTCATCGGCGCGGCCACGCCCCGCATTTACGTGATCGGCTACCAGGATCGCGCGCCGAAGGCGCAAGAACTGGACAAGATGCGCGACCTGGTGCGGCAGGCCATGAAAGAGGGGGCGCTGGGCGTGGCCTCGGCGCTGATCTACCCGCCGGGCAGCTTCGCCAAAACCGAGGAGCTGATCGCGCTGGCCAGGGCCGCCGGCGAATACGACGGCATGTACATTTCGCACCTGCGAAGCGAAGGGTCGCGGCTGCCCGAGGCCGTGGACGAACTGCTTCGAATCGCCCGCGAAGCCAAGGTGCGCGCCGAAATCTACCACCTGAAAGCCTCCGGCAAGTCCAATTGGGCGAAGATGAACCAGGCCATCGCCAAGGTGGAACAGGCGCGGGCCCAGGGCCTGCGCATCACCGCCGATATGTACACCTACCCGGCCGGGGCCACCGGCCTGACCTCCACCATGCCGCCCTGGGTGCAGGAAGGGGGCTTCGAGGCAATGTTAAAGCGCTTGAAGGAGCCTGCCACGCGCAAGCGCATTACCGGCGAGATGCGCCGCGAGTCGAAGGAATGGGAAAACATGTACCTGGGCGCCGGCTCGCCGGAGGGGATCCTGCTGGTCGGCTTCAAGAATGAAAAGCTGAAGCCGCTGACCGGAAAGACGCTGGCGGAGGTGGCGAAGCTGCGCGGCAAGCCGCCCGAGGAGACGGTGATGGACCTGATCACCGAGGATGAAAGCCAGATCAGCACGATCTACTTCACGCAGTCGGAAGACAACGTCCGCAAGAACCTGGCGCTGCCGTGGGTGAGTTTCTGCTCGGATGCGGCCTCGCTGGCGCCCGAGGGCGTGTTCCTGAAGAGCAACCCGCACCCGCGCGCTTACGGCAGCTTCGCGCGCCTGCTGGCCAGGTATGTGCGCGATGAGAAGCTGGTCCCGCTCCAGGAAGCCATCCGCAAGCTGGCGGCGCTGCCCGCCGAGAACATGAAGGTCGAGCGCCGCGGCAGGCTCAAGGAAGGCTATTTCGCCGACGTGGTGGTGTTCGACCCGGCGCGCATCCAGGACCACGCCACCTACGAGAAGCCGCATCAGTATTCCACTGGAGTGATCCACGTGTTCGTGAACGGCGTCCAGGTGCTCAAGCAGGGAGAACACACGGGAGCGAAGCCCGGGCGCGTGGTCCGCGGGCCGGGCTGGGCGAAGAAGCAGACCCTGTAACGCCGGCGGTACAACCATTTCAGGCGCGTTTGAGCGCCGCCTGGATGCGCGCCGGGGTCATCGGCAACTGCAGCAGCCTGGCGCCCACCGCGTCGAAGATGGCGTTGGCCACTACCGCGCCCATGGTCACAATGGGCGGCTCGCCGCATCCCAGCGCCGCCGTCTCCGGGTTCTCGATGAGGATGGTCTCGATCTTCGGGAGCCAGGAGAAGCGCGGGATCTCGTAGGTGTCGAAGTTGCGGTCGAGCACTTCCCCGTTCTTGAAGCGCACTTCCTCGGCCAGCGCGTATCCCAGGCCCATGGTGATGGAGCCTTCCATCTGCTGGCGCGAGCCGTCCGGGTTAACCACCACGCCCTCGTCCTGCGCGCAAACGACCCGGACGACCTGCACGCGACCGGTGCTCTTGTTGACCGCCACCTCGGCCATGGTGGCGACATAGGTGCCGGCGTAAATGCCGAGGGCCACGCCGAGGCCGCGCCCGCTGGGGGCCCGCGCCGGCTTCCAGCCGAACTGCCTGGCAGCGGCTTCCACGACGCGCCGCATGCGCTGGTCGGAGAGGTGGCCGAGGCGGAACTCGACGGGGTCGGCGCCCGCCCTGGCCGCCAGCATGTCGATGTGCGATTCGCGGGCGAAGGTGTTGGTGTTGACCGAGGGGGCGCGCCACGGCCCCACCCCGAACGGGTGCATGCCCGGCGGGTTCCCTCCCTGCCAGCCGCCGGCCGAGACCGTGCGCTGGTGGGGAACGTCGTAGAACAGCCGGGCCTCGCGGTCGCCGGCGCCGTAGACCTTGTAGTCCCACAGCACCATCTTCCCGGCGCCGGTGAGGGCGGCCCGAATCTTCACCACCGCCGCCGGCCGGAAGGTATCGTAAAAGAACTCCTCGTCGCGGTGAAAGACCACCTGGACGGGCCTGCCGGTGAGCTTGGCCAGGCGCGCCGCTTCCACGGCCTGCCGGGAGGCGCTCTTGCCGCCGAAGCCGCCGCCGACGTAGGGCGTGATGATGCGCACGTTCTGCGGCGTGAAGCCCAGGGCCTGGGCCACCTGCTGCTTCACCGGGAATGGTGTCTGGGTTGAGGCCCATACGGTGGCCTTGCCGCCCTCGATCGTGGCCGTCGCCGAGTGGGTTTCCAGGGCAGCGTGCGCCACGTAACTGTTGAGATAGGTCTCGTCAACAATGTTTGCGGCCAGTTTTTCGCCTTCGGCCAGGCTGCCGCTCTCGCCCACCAGGCGGGGCTGCGGCGCGGCCTTGAGCAGGTGGTCGAAGATGGTCTTGTCGTCCACCGACGGCTGGGGTGGGTCGAAGCGCGCCTTGATGAGCCGCAGCGCCTTGTCGGCCAGGTCGGGCCGCTCGTGGAGCACGGCGATGAGGTCGCCCTCGCGGACCACGCGCGCGCCGTCTACTTTCTCGGCGGCGGAGGTGTCGAGGTCTCGCAGGGTGGCGCCGTGGGCCGGCGGGCGCAGCACCCGCGCGTGCAGCATCCCCGGTACCGCGAAGTCGCCGGCATAGCGGGCCTTGCCGGTGATCTTCTCCAGCGCGTCCTTGCGCCGCGGCGACTGCCCAACGACGCGAAACGCGGACACGGGTTTCACCGGCGCTTTCTCCAGGCGCCGCTCGATGCGCTTGCCCTGAACCAGTTGCGCATAAGTGACGCGCTTGCCCGGCGCCGAGGGATCGGTCACGACGCCGGCCTGCACCTGGAGCCGGCCGACCGGCGCCTGAAGCTGCTCGGCCGCCATCTGCAGCAGCACGGCCCGAGCTTCGGCGCCCGCGCCGCGCAGAACCGGACCGAACTGACGAATGCTGAGCGAGCCGAAGGTGCCCATGTCCCAGGGGCAGAGATCGGTGTCGCCCATCACCATGTCCACCGAGTCCAGCGCCACATCCAGCTCTTCGGCCAGGAGCTGCGCCAGCGACGTCATCGCGCCCTGTCCCAGCTCGACCTTGCCGACAAAGCAGGTGACCCGGCTGTCCGGGCCGACTCGCAGGTAGGCGTTGAAGTCGGTCGGGTAACCTTGCCTGGTGGGGAGCCGCTCCGGCTCCTGGAAGGCGTCCAGCGGATCAGTCGGGAAGAACACGAAAAGGCCCGACCCGGCCAGGGCCAGGAACTGGCGGCGGCTCAGGTCCCGGACGGCACGTTCACCGCTGCCGCCCTGGCCGGCGCCCTTGGTGATGCCGCTCTTGATATTCGAATCGTCGCGTCTCATTGGGCGCCTCCTTTCATCGTGCCGGCGGCCTCCTGGATGGCATTGAGGATGCGATGGTGCGACCCGCAGCGGCACAGGTTGTCGTCCATGTGCTGGATGATCTGGGCGCGCGTGGGCCGCGGCGTCTTCTGCAGCAGCGCATAGGCGTTCATAATCATCCCCGGCGTGCAGTACCCGCATTGCGAGCCGTGGTGTTTAAGAAACGCCTCCTGGATGGCGTGCAGCCGTCCCTCCTGGCTCAGGCCCTCGATCGTGAGCACCCGCTTCCCGGCAACCTCCTTGACCGGAGTCGAGCAGGATCGGACCGCTTCCTTGTCCACGACGACCGTGCAGGCGCCGCAGAGGGCGGCGCCGCAGCCGAACTTGGTGCCGGTGAGACCCAGGTCCGAGCGCAGCACCCACAGCAGCATGCGCTGGTCATCGACCGTCACGCGGGTCGGCTTCCCGTTGAGCGTGAATGAGATGGTTCGCTGCATTGGCATCCCCCTTCCCGTGCTCCCGCACCCGGAAGTTCTTCTCTTGCCGGCTGAGTATAGCAGACCTCCCATGGCCCGGGATGATCACCATGATGAAGAGAACCACTCTGCCGCGCTATGTAGCTTGTCGTCACGTTGCTCGCCTGGCGAGCCGGCGGCAATTGGACCTTCCGGCACACGTGATCTTGAAGGGAGGGCCAAGCCCTCATGAACTTGGTGATGCTTGTGCCTTTGTGGTTGTAGTATGGCCCCATGAAACACCGGACGTGGACCAGGCGCGAATTCGGCCGGCTCTGCGCCGCTGCCTCTCTGGCCCCCAGGACGGCAAGAACCCAGGCCGGCGCCGGAGGCGGGAAGCTGCGGGCCGGGGCGGCCACGGTCAACATCACGCCGCCGTTGGGCTGCTCGCTGGCCGGAGGCATGACCGACCGCATCGCCACCGACGTCCATGACGAATTGCATGTCCGCAGCCTGGTCCTCGACGATGGCGAATCGCGGATCGCAATCGCGCTGGTCGATTCATGCGTAGTGCCGCGCGAGATTTTCGACCGCGCCAAGCAGCTCATCGCCCAGCCGGCGGGCATTCCTCGCGAGCGGGTGCTGCTGGCGGCTACGCACACACACAGCGCGCCTCCGGCCGCCCACTTGTTTCAAAGCCTCCCCGACTCGAAATACACGGAGTGGCTGCCGGTGCGAATCGCTGACGCCGTCCGCATGGCCGCAAACCGGCTGCGGCCGGCGCGCATTGGCTGGGGGACGGGCCGGGAAGAACGGCTGGTCTTCAACCGGCGGTACTTCATGAAACCGGGCGCGATTCCGGCGGACCCGTGGGGCCGCACTACCGACCAGGTATTGATGAATCCGCCGGCCGGGAGTCCGAATATCGTCAAGGCGGCCGGACCCACCGATCCCGAAGTCGGTGTACTGGCCGTGGAAGGCTTGGACGGGCGGCCCATCTGCTTGCTCGGTAACTACGCGCTCCATTACGTTGGCGGGACAGCCCCCGGCCACATCAGCGCCGATTACTTCGCCGCCTGGGCGGAGTCCATCAAGCGGCTGGCCGGCGCCGCCGACGCGCGGGAGTTTCCGCCGTTCGTACCCATCCTGGCAAACGGCTGCTCGGGCAACATCAACGGCATAGACTTTTACGCGCCGCCCCCCAAGCTGGCACCCTACGAGCAGATGCAGAAGTATGCCGACACGCTGGCCGCCGAATGCCGGCGGGTCTGGCAGCAGATCCGTTTCCAGGGGTCGGTAAAGCTCGGCGGCGCAATTGAGGAGGTCGAGCTGGGCGTGCGCTCGCCAACGGCCGACGACGTAGCCGCAGCGAAGAAGCTGTTGGACGGGACGCCGGCCGGCGCACAGTACAAGGACCGCTCGCAGATTTATGCCCGGGAAACGCTGATCATGAGCGAGACGTTCCCGCAACGTGTCAAGACAGTCGTGCAGGCGCTGCGAATCGGCCCGTTGGCGGTTGCCGCTTTCCCCGGGGAGGCGTTCGTCGAGCTGGGGCTGCAGGTCAAGAGAGAAAGCCCGTTTCGACCGACGCTCGTCATCGAGTTGGCCAACGACTATCGCGGCTACATTCCGACCGTCGAGGGCCATGACTTAGGCGGCTACGAAACCTGGCGGGCCAAATCCAGCTATCTGGAGAAGGGGGCGGTGCCAAAGCTGGTTGCCACCGCGTTGCGCCTGCTGGAGAGAATCAACCACGGATAAGGAAGGGACGCAGATAGAGGCGGACCATCCCGCAGGGCGGGACGGAACCCAATCCGCGGATTACGCGGATTTTCGCGGATCAGGCCGCAACAGAGCCGCGCGCGTCAGCGAGCGGTTGGCGGGCCGCATGCGCGGGACGCCGCCGGAATGAACGCGTGTTACTTTCTGGTGCGGGATTCGATAATAAGACGTTATCCTGGCAGCGTGATGCTCCCGGAATTGCCTGGTCCATTCCCGGCGGCTGGAGGGGACGGCAGCCCGGCGGAGGCCGCCGCGACCGGGAGCGCTTCCATGTGGAGGCACTATGAATCAGACCTCGGCGGGCGCCAACCCTGATAGCGGGGCAAAGACGGGGCAGTTCGAATACGCGTTGTCCTCCTTCATCCCGTTCCGCGACCTGGATGCCGCGCGAAGGGTGCGCGCCATTAGCAAGGCGGATTTCACCCGCCACCGCAATCCGGAATTCAAGATCCGCATCATCGAAGAAGCAAACGACTTCTACCTGGAGTTTGCGCTCGATATTGTCCGGCGCATTCAGGAGAAGCGCGAGCGGGGCGAGAAGTTCATCGGGATTTTTCCCGTCGGCCCCATGCCGCAATATCGGCTGGCGGCGCGCATGATCAACGAACTGCGCCTGTCGTGCAGGCACGTCCACAGCTTCAACATGGACGAGTACGCGGATGAGAACGGCAACACGGCGCCCCCGGACTGGGAGGGGTCGTTTCAGAAGGCGATGATGGACAACTTCTTCAGCCAGATCGATCCCGACCTGAGGCCGCCGGATTCGCAAATTCATTTCCCGACCCGCCAGTGCCTGCCCGACTACCAGAGCATGATCGAGGATCTCGGCAGCGCCGATGTTTGCTACGGGGGCATCGGGTGGTGCGGCCACATCGCCTTCTGGGAGGCCCACCTGGGCCTGGAGTTTGGCGGCGACCTGAAGGCCTTCAAGCAGGCGGGGCCGCGCCTGGTCGAGCTTCACCCCATGACCATCATGCAAAACGCGCTGCACTCGTTCGGCGGGGACTGGTCGTGGGTTCCGCCCAAGGCCAACACCATCGGCCCAAGACAGATCCTGGGCGCGCGCCACCGCAGTTTCTGGCTGGATGGGTACCTGGGCGGCGGGGTCAGTTGGCAGCGGTTCATTGCCCGGCTGGTGGCGCACGGCCCGGTCACGCCCCTGGTCCCCGGCTCCATCCTGCAGGAGGCGCCCGGCAGCTATGCCGTGCTGGGCCCGGTGGCCGAAGAGGTGCGGATTCGGATGGCGTGAGCGCCGCCGGCGTGACGATCGTGAATCTGGTTGGAGTGCGGCAGCGATGGACACCGGCACGCGGAAAATCCTGGCAGTGGGCGCGCACCCGGACGACGTGGAATTCATGTGTTCGGGCACGCTTTTCCTGCTGCGCAGGCTGGGGTACGAAGTTCACGTCGCCACCCTGGGCAACGGCGATTGCGGAACCGCGGAGCACTCCCGGGAGCAGATCAGCAGGATTCGTCACCGGGAGGCCGTCAGCGCCTGCCAGGTCCTGGGCGCCGTGTATCATTGCGCGGGCCTGAGCGATCTCACGATTTTTAACGACGATGCGACCAATCGCCGTACCACCGCCCTGTTGCGCGGCATCGACCCCTGGATGGTCCTGACGCACCCGCCGGCGGACTACCTCGCGGATCACGAGACCACCAGCCTGCTGGTCCGTAACGCCTGCTTCTACGCCCCGGTTCGTAACTACGACACCTCGGGCTTCGGCCCCGCCCCAACAACCTCGCGGATACCCTACCTGTTCTACGCGCAGCCGCTCGGGGGAACCGATATGTTCGGCCGCCGGGTGGTTCCGGAATTCTACGTGGACATCAGCGACTGCCTGGAGCAGAAGGAAACGATGCTGGCGTCGCACGAGAGCCAGCGCGCCTGGCTCCGCGCCCACCACGGCGTCGACGAGTATCTGGACAGCATGCGCCGGTGGAGCCAGGAACTGGGCCGGGAGGCCTCCCGTGCGGCGGGGCGGCCCATGGCCTGCGCCGAAGCATTTCGGCAACACCGGGGACACGCCTATCCCGGCGACAACATTCTGGCGCACTTGCTGCCGGACCGCGTGATCCTCGAACCCCGGTACCAATAACCAACCGGGAGCTGTGCCCTTTATATCCCGGGCGACACGTCAGGAGTCGGGGGCACTGGCAAAATTCGGCGGCCGCTCAGCGTTGAACCGGGGCACCCTTTTCCGTAGCCCAGGCCTTCAGGCCTGGGAACCGGTGCCCATCAACATCTCAGCCCCGTTCACGGGGCTCTTCCCACGGCTTCAGCCCTCGCCTGCCGCAGGTGCCTGAAGGCCGGCCGAGGAAGCCCCGTGAACGGGGCTGGTGTAATCGTTTTGGCCGGGTTCCCAGGCCTGAAGGCCTGGGCTACGGAAAAACGAGTCAGCAATTTTGCGGGTACCTCTCCTGTCTCCTGACTCCCGTCTTCTGACTCCTTCACACCGCGCGGAAAAGCGGCCTTGACAAACAAGGTGCGCGGGCGTTTACTATGAGGACGGTCTAGTCCAAGCAACAGAGAAAACGTTTTCAGGAGGCGTTTATGCGTTGTTCTCGGCCCTTGCTGCAACTCGCAACTCTTCTCTTCGTTTTCGCCAGCGCCTGCGGCTGGCTGTACGGCCAGGCAGTCACCGGCAGCCTGTTGGGCGCCGTTACCGACTCTTCGGGTGCTGCGGTACCCAACGCCAAAGTCACCATCACGGAAATGAGGACCGGCATCAGCCGGAGCACCCAAACTAACGCCAGCGGCAATTACGCCTTCCCGACGCTGGAGCCCGGCACTTTTCGCGTGGCCGTGGAGCGCCAGGGCTTCCGCACGGCGGTGAAGGAGGGCGTGGACCTGCTGGTGAACACCACGGTGCGCGCCGACCTGGTGCTGGTTCCCGGAGCTGTCACGGAAACTGTCACCGTCACCGCCGAAGTGCCGATCCTGCAGACCGATCGCTCCGATACGGGGCGGAAAATCGAGATGGTGCAGCTCGCCAATATGCCGCTGGGCTTCAACCGCAATTTCCAGGGCCTGCTCAATCTGGTCCCCGGGACCACCCGTGCGTTCCGCCCGCACTCCGAGTTCTTCAATTCCCAGGACAGCCTCTCCACCCAGGTCAACGGCATGTCCCGGCTGGGCAACAACGTGCAGTTCGAGGGCGTGGATAACAACCACCGCACCGGCCTGCTCAGCGCGGTGATCCCGCCGATTGAGGCGCTGGAAACCGTGGACGTCAGCACCAGCAACTACGAAGCCGAGTTGGGACGCGCCGGCGGCGCGGTCACCAACATCATCCTGAAGTCGGGCACCAACGAGTTGCACGGCAGCGTTTACGAATTCCACAAGGACAGCGCCCTGGGCGCCCGGGAGACGTTCCAGCAGTGCCTGGCTCGGTCGGAAAGCGGCGCCTGCCGCCGCTGGAAGCCGGTCACCACTTACAACTATTACGGCTTCAACATCGGCGGGCCGATCCGCAGGAACAAGACGTTCTTCTTCGGCGACTTTCTGCAGATCAAGGATCGCCGCGGCGACGGCTACACCATCTCGGTGCCCACGGCGCCGTTTCGTGCCGGCGATTTCAGCGGCCAGCTTCCCAGGTATGTCGTCTACGACCCGGCCACCGGGAACCTGGACACGGGCGCGGGGCGCACGGCGTTTCCCAATAACCAGATTCCGGACGCGCGCATCAGCCCCATCGCCAAGAAAATCCTGGCCCTGGTGCCGTTGCCCAACCTCGCCACCGGCATCACCAACAACTACGCCGGCGCCACGTCCCGGTCCAAGGACTACAACTCGTTCGACGTCAAAGTGGATCACCAGCAAAGCGACAAGGATCGGTTCTCGGCCCGCTACAGCCTCCAGCGGCCGGTGGTGACCGACCCGGGGCGCTTCGGAATCGCGGGCGGCGGCGGCAAGGGATTCGCCGCAACGGGCACCAACCGCACGCAGAGCGCGGCCATCAACTACACGCGCCTGTTCTCCCCTACGCTGATTATGGAAGCGCGGGCCGGCGTCAGCCGTTACGCCAACGTGGCCCGTAACCTCGACTACGCCACCAAGGCGGCCGAGGCCATAGGCATCAAGGGTGTGAATCTCGACGATTGGACCAGCGGCATCAGCTCTATCAGCGTCAGCGGCTATGGCGATCCGATGGTCGGGTACTCCGCCAGCTTGCCCTGGAACCGTGCGGAAACCAACTTCAACTGGGTCAACAACTGGACTAAGGTGCTGCGGAACCATACCATCAAGCTCGGCGTGGACATCCGGCGCCTGCGCGACGAATTGCTGCAAACCCAGGATGCCGGCGGGCCGCGCGGCGAATTCCAGTTCCGCAACAACACCACCTCCATCGCCGGCGCTACGGTTCTCGACCAGGCCAACTCGCTGGCCAGTTTGCTGTTGGACATCCCGCAGACCATGCGGCGCGACCTGGCCGTGGCCTTTCCCGCCTATCGCGCCGTGATGATGTTCACCTACCTGCAAGACAAGTGGCAGGTCAGCCCCAAGCTGACCGTCGATCTCGGTTTGCGGCACGACCTCTACCCCCCGGCCACTCCGCGGCTGGCGGGCGGCTTCTCCAATTACGATTTCAACACCAACAGCTTCATGGTGGCCGGCTACGGGAACAATCCCAAGAACCTGGGGCGCAAAACGTATTACCGGGACTTTGCCCCGCGCCTGGGCTTGGCCTACCGGCTTAACAACAAGACGGTAGTGCGCGCCGGGTTCGGGCTGAGCTGGATTCCATTCCCCGACAATAAGTACGCCTGGGACAATTTCCCGGTGAAGCAGAGCATTTCCTATCCCTCGGCGGGCAGCTACGGCCAGTCACAGATACCCGGCGTGGGCTACGGCTCGATGGCGGCCGGCTTTCCGGCGCCGCAGGCGGCCACCATCCCCTCCAATGGCATCATCCCCGCCACCACGCCCCAGTTGCTGGCCCAAAACATCAACAGCGCCCTGCTGCTCGATTACCACGAAGGCTACATCGAATCTTGGAACCTGGCGATTCAGCGCCGGCTTCCGAGGAACTTCACCGTGGACGTGGCTTACGTAGCCAACCACACGGTGCGCGCGCCGGTTTCCTTCAACGTCAACGCCGCGACCACGTTCAACACTGGCGCCGCCGGCCGCCCGCTGTACCAGAAGTTCGGCAAGAGCACGGACGTCGCTCTTCGCTACGCCGGCTTCAGCAACAACTATGAGAGCCTTCAGGTCAAGCTCGACCGGCGGTTCAGCGGCGGCTTCGCGATGACCACTGCCTACACTTGGGGCAAAGCGTTGGGGTACTCATCCGAGGACGGCGGCCTGTGGAACTACCTCCAGCCGCGGCGGAACTACGCGCGGCTGGATTTCGACCGCACCCACAACTTCGTGCAGAGCTACGTCTACGAACTGCCCTTCGGCAAGGGCAAGCCCTACTTGAAGAGCGGCGTGGGACGCTGGGTCCTGGGCGACTGGCAACTGAGCGGCGTGCTCACGCTGATGACCGGAGTGCCCATGACGTTCGGCACCACGGTGAGCATCAACACCCCCGGCAGCAGCGCGAC
>Ga0315280_10000586_pt1 | contig 67344 bp, 54 predicted proteins | sample YL17G06_40_MG_FD_203697 | JGI IMG/M metagenome (GOLD analysis project Ga0315280, IMG submission 203697) | Sediment microbial communities from Yellowstone Lake, YNP, Wyoming, USA - YL17G06_40 | ecosystem: Environmental > Aquatic > Freshwater > Lake > Sediment | place: USA: Wyoming | collected... | reverse complement strand
ATCACATTGGGATGGTCAATGAAAGAGAAATCTTCCGGGGGCTCTTTTTCGAAAACATCAAAGGCCGCTGCCCGGACCTTACCCATATTCAGAGCTTCGAGGAGCGCCTTCTCATCCACCACGCCGCCGCGGGCCGCATTGACGATGATGACGCCTTTCTTCATCTTCTGGATCTCGTCGCTCCCGATGATGTACTTGGGCTGTTTAGGGATATGGAGCGTGATGATATCGGCCTGCGAAAGAAGCTCGTCCAGGGGAACCTGCTGGATGTTGAGCTTTGTCTCGATCTTGATGACATCATAGGCGAGGACTTTCATGCCAAAGGCCAGAGCCCGTTCGGCAACGGCAAGGCCGATGCGGCCGGCGCCGATGATGCCCAGAGTCTTTTCATAAACCTCGGTCCCGGACAGGGCTTTCTTCTCCCACTTGTGCTGCTTCATAGACAGATTGGCTTTTCCGAGCTGGCGGACGGCGCTAAGCATCAGGCCGAATGTGATTTCCGCCACAGAAATAGTCGTGGCCGCCGGGGTGTTGGCCACTTTGATGCCTCTTTCTTTGGCGGCCGCGGCATCGACATTGTCTAGCCCGATGCCGGCCCGGACGATCATCTCAAGGTTGGTGGCGGCATCGATCACTTTCTTGGTCACTTTCGTGGCGCCGCGGACAATGATAGCGTTGTACCCTGGAATGGTCTGGATGAGCGTCGCTTCATCCATGCCCGTTTTAACCGTGACGTCAAACCCGGAGATGGCTTCCAATTGTTCAAGGGCCTTTTTATCCAAAGAATCAGCGACAAGGATCTTTTTCATGTCCAATTCTCCCTAATAATGGGTTCGGCAGCTCGGATCGAGCTCCCCATCTCAAACTTATAGCCCAGGTCGGCCAAGGTCAGCTCTAGCGCACTTAGGGCCGTAATAACATCGAAAGCTCCCATATAGCCCAGGTGGGCAATTCTGAAGAATTTCCCCTTATTTGGATCCTGGGCGCCGGCGATATAGGCCATGTACTTGCCCTGCATGGTCTTGACTATCTTGGACCCGTCAATTCCCAGGGGCGTTTTGACGGCTGTCAGGATATTACCGGGTCTTTTGGCCAGGAGTTCGAGGCTAAGGGCCTTGACGCCAGCTCTGGTCGCTTCGCCTAGCACGCGGTGATGGGCAAAGAGATTTTCCAGACCCATGCCCTTAATGATATCCAGCGATTTTTTTTGCTGGATGATGAGCGAGATCGCAGGCGTCCAGGGCGTCGTCTGCTTTTCCAGGTTCTTCTTGGCTTTGACAGCGTCAAAATAGAACTTTGGCAGTTTGGAACTTCCCACAAGCTTCCACGCTTTCGGACTAAAAGCGATGTAGGCCAGGCCCGGAGGAATCATAAACGATTTCTGGGAGCCGGATACCATAATGTCCACCTTCCACTCATCCATCGGGCAGGGGGTTGCACCGAGGCCGGAGATGCCATCCACAACAAGGATGGCCTCTGTCTTAGCGACAACCTCTCCAAACCCCTGGATATCATAAAGCGCTCCGGAGGACGTTTCAGAAAGGGTCGTAAAAACAGCTTTGACATCCGGATTGGCTTTGAGTTCAGCGTCCAGCTGCTCTTTAGTGAAATCCTGCCCCCATTCAAGGACGATCTCTCTGCAGTTGACACCATAGGCTTTGCAGATATTTCCCCAGCGCTCGCCGAATTTTCCGCCATTGATGCTGATGACCTTATTGCCGGGGCTGAGCGTGTTGACGACGGCGGTTTCCATGGCGCCCGTACCGGATGAGGTGAGGATGAACACATCTTCTTTCGTGCCAAACACATACTTGATGCCCTCAGTCGTTTCCATAAAAATCTTGGAAAACTCCGGAGTCCGGTGATGAATGATCGGTTCCGCCGCTGCGGCCAGAACATTTTCGGGCACCGGAGTAGGACCGGGTGAGAGAAGATAATATTTTTTTATCATATAAAGCCTCCTTTATGGATAAGTATGAAAATTCACAAATCGAAATTAAGAAATTAACTTAACAGAATTGACCGGACTAGTCAATCAGAGCTGGCGGAGAATCTCTGTTAGCAAAGCCGTCCTCTGGATGAGGGAGGGGAGGAGGATGTGTTCATTTTCGGCATGGATTCCATCCCCATCAGGACCCAGGCCATCCAAGGTCGGGACTTGCATGCTGGACGCTATAGAAGCATCCGAACCCCCGCCAGTTTTTCCGGCCTCGAGGGACATATCCAGAGAGGAAGCGATCTTCTTGACCTCGAGCAGGAGCTGAGCCGACGGCTTTGTCTTTTCCATCGGTGGCGTCAGGCTTTCCACAGAGAACTTGATTTTAGCGCCAGGGGTTGTCGATTTAAGCTGCTTCGAAGTGCTGATAATTTTTTCCTGCTGGCTGCTGTTCCAGAATCTTATGTCCAGGACGGCCCAGGCCCATTCAGCCACAATATTGGCCTTTTCTCCCCCGCCGATCTGGCCGATACTCATCGTGACACCGCTGGTGGCGAGTCTTTTCAGTCGACGGATCTGAACGATCAGCTCTTCAATAGCATTGATGCCTTTCTCCGGAGTGCCGGCATGTGCGGCTTTCCCTTTCACCTCAAGGTGGAGAACGAGGCGACCTTTACGCCGGGTTTTAAGAGCCCCGCCGGGAAGCGCCGGCTCAAGGCAGAGGATAAAGGTCGATCTTTTGGCCAGGTGGAGGATCATCTCGTTCGAGGCTTCGTTGCCGATTTCTTCTGCAGCATTTATGAAAATGGCTATCTTTTTTGCGGGACGGATGCTCAATTGATGGAGGGCTTTAAGGGCAAAAACCGCCATTACCAGACCAGCCTTCATGTCCAGAACACCCGGACCGAAAACTCTGCTTCCGGAAATGAAAAAGGGCATTTTTTCGATCTTGCCAACGGGCCATACGGTATCGATATGAGTGAGGATAAGAATCTGACCCTCGGTTGCCGCTTTGGCTGAGGCTGGATATTCGGCCAGATAGAGGTCTCCTGTCCGCTTCTGAGGAAACCGACTGATTCTGGCGCCGACCTTCTTGAATTCGCCGACCACAAACGAGGAGCAAGCATCCACCGCCTTTTTATCCTGAGAAGGAGATTCTCGGGCGACGATGTTTTTGAGAAGATTGACCATTTCTCCCTGGCGGGATTTAAAATAAAGGTTGAAATCCATTTTCCAGCCTCCGGCAATCTTTAATGTATCACAGCCGGGCAGGAAATGCACTTTTCTGCAAATTATTTTTCGATGATTTTATGTTCGTAAAATTTGGCTTATAAAACGAATCAGAAGATTTTTCCGATGGCGACCGCGGCCTTCCTGTAAATTGTGCTTCCTCTTCTCATGAGCTTGCCTAAGGGGAGCTGTTTCAGTCGAATAGACTGAAAACGGCAGACCTCATGGCAGCACAGGCAGTGGATGCATCTTCTCTCATCAATCCAGGCAGCTTTCCGAAGAAGGCTGATCGCGCTCTGGGGACAAATATGCGCACATTCCAAGCAGGCGGTGCACGTTTCCTTCCTGATCTCCGGAATCAAGGCGAGCTGGCTTTGAAGGTAGGCGTATAAAAACGAAGGAAGCTTCTTCTGGAAAAGGCTGACGGCAACGGCTGAATGTCGAAAATCCCTCACTTCAATATCCTCAATTTTTTCGCCGGCGATATCAATAAGATTAACGTCGCCCACTCCAAGTCCTCTCTCATGGGCACAATAAGTCGTGAAAACACGCAATGGGTCGTACCCGACAATCCGGGTGGCCACAGCATCCAAGGCCACAGCGTCCGAGCTCGCTAGAATAAGACCGATATTCTTAGGTGCTCCCGATGAGGGACCTTCGCCCTCCATGCCTATGATGGCGTCCATGGCGGTGAGATGGGGAGGAACGAAAGAAAATAGGTCCACCAGCATCTGCGAAAAAACTTCATTGCGCACAAACTGGCGGTGGAAGTTAAGCCGGAGGCCGTAAGGAATAAAGCCGAACATATTTTTGACCGCCCCTGTGAAGATAGTGTAAGAATGAGTTTTGAGTTTAGGAAGGTTAAGAACGAAATCCGCTTCGAGAACGGGACGCGCTATATAAGCCTTTTTCAGGACGATTCCTCGGATTGGAACCTCTCGAAACCCCGTTTCTTTCAAGTTAACAAGGCGTATTCCCAGGTCCGCGCAAACCTGGCGGTATCCGCTGATGAGAAAGCCATCTTCTTCGCAGGAATAGATATCATCGCCTACGGTAACGTCAACATTATAATTTCTGAGCAGCCGCAGCATTTCCTGAACAAAAAGCGGATGAGTATTGATGGCTTTATCCGGAGGCGAAGAAGGGGAGAGATGATTGACTTTGACAAAAACCTTGCTCCGTGGCGTTAAAAAGGCGCTCAACCCGCCGAGCAGACGCAGACACTTCTCGAGGGATTGGGATAAATTTTCAAGTTTATAATCAGGACACCTGACAACAGCCACTTTAGCTTTTTTCATGCGCTTGCGCTCTCTATTTTCGCAATCACCGGAAAGTTTATCTTTTTCTTTAGAGCAAACTATTGTAGCTCAATCTTGTTCCAAAGCCCAAATCTAAAGAATCAGAAACCATTTCTTAAAGCTTAAGAGGTTGTCTTCCTTCGTCTGTGGGTTTGTCTTTGTGATAAACAGATATCCGGGATGGCCGCAGCGATCATTGAAGGTTTAGCCTTCCCGAGCTGTCTTTCAAGGGCACCCGGCTCGGCCGCGCGCCGAGGATGTGTGAGCCTGAACAGGACAAAGGGAGAGGGAATAGTTAGGCGCAATTCCTCCCTGTTGCTAATACGATCAAACTCGCGAGTTGCGCAGGCGCCGAGAAAGGCAGTGAGGGAACAGCGTTAGAAACCTGAAGGGAAGCGAGGCCATACCGAATATCTCCATGGCCTAGGCCGCACAAAAATGACATCCAGCAAGATGCGCTGACGAGTTTGACACGCGAAGTTGATGTGAGATATGAATAGGGAGAAAAACCGGAAAGGAAGGAGAGACACGCATGAAATCGAGCCGCAGGAGATTTATAAAAAGCCTTGGTCTTGGAGTTGGAAGTGTGAGCCTCTTGGGACTTTCGGGCCGCAAGCTTCAGGCCGAGTTTGAAAAGAAGCTGGAAGAGATCAAAGACTTGAGCCCGCAAGAGGTGGCTAAGGATGAAGATTTCTGGTTCCACATCCAGCAGGCTTTTGATATCGACAGAGGAATCATCAACCTCAATAACGGCGGCGTCCACCCCGCTCCGCGGGTGGCAATGCAGGCCCTTCACCGCTACCTCGACTTTGCCAACGGCGCTCCGCCTTACAACTCGTGGGCGTTTCTTAGACCGCGCAAGGAGCATATCCGCAGGCTTTTGGCAGATACCTTCGGCTGCTCGCCCGAGGAGATCGCTATCACCAGAAACGTGACCGAGGCCTTACAGATTCCTCTCCTCGGGATTGGACTTCAACCCGGCGATGAAGTCCTGACGACAACGCACGACTATCCCTCGATGAAAAATGCCCTCTTCCAGCGCGAGAAGAGAGAGGGGATTGTGGCCAAGACATTTTCTTTTCCTTATCCGACTCCAAACCTCTCTGTGCTTGCCGAGCTTTTTGAAAAAAACATCACACCCAAAACTAAGCTTATCCTGGTCTGCCATATCACGAACACGACAGGGCAGATATTTCCGATCAAAGAGATCTGCCAGATGGCCCGGCGCCGTGGGATTCATGTCGTCATCGACGGCGCTCATGCCTTCGGCCACTTTGAGTTCAAACAGCGAGACCTGGATTGCGATATCTACGGAGCCAACCTCCACAAATGGATGATGGCGCCTATCGGGACCGGCTTCCTCTATGTAAAGAAGGAAAAAATCAAAGAGATCTGGCCTCTTTTTCCTGCTCCCGACCCGAAAAGCGACGACATCCGCAAGTTTGAACACTATGGCACCCATCCAGAGCCCATCTGGCTGGCGGCAGGAGAGGCGGTGACTTTTCACCATGGAATCGGAGCGAAGAGAAAAGAGGAAAGGCTGCGGTATCTCAAAAATTACTGGGCAGGGGCTCTTGAGAAACTCCCCGGCGTCAAGATTCTGACATCCTTCGATCCCGCTCAGTCCTGCGGTATCGGAACGTTCCTCGTCGAAAATATGGATATGAGCCGGCTCTCTCAAGTTCTCTTCGAAAAACACAAGGTCTATCAATCAGTGTTCACTTTGCCCGAAGAGGTGAGAACGATTCGTGTCACACCCAGCATCTATACGACCTTGAGGGAACTGGACATTTTTATCGAGGTAACTACAAACTATATCAAAAATGGCTTGCCAGCGGCATAAAATTTCTCGGACCTTAGGCTGGAAGAAAAACTCTCCCTTTGCGGCGTTGATTTATCTTCAATTTTTCCGTAAATTAAAAGAGAAAAAGAATTAGTTAAAGACAAAAAAGGCATGAAAAAACTCTTATTCTTCCTCGGCTTCCTCCTTGTTTTTATCTGGACAGTCACCCTGCTTCGCGGAGAAATTTTTTATCCCTGGAAGGACGTCTACATCGGCGCTTTAGAAGGAAAGGCCTGGTTCGGACTCGTCATCGCTCCTTCAAATGACGTCGTCTTTGCCTTCTCCGTGAAAGTCCAAAAAGAAACTCAAATCGTTGAAGGCAACGACCTCTTTTACCTCGTCTCTGAGGTCGGTCCCCATTCTCCCGACGATCAATATGCAAGAATCAAGGCTGACCTCAGCCTTCCTTTCAAACAGGGCAATGATACTCCCATTCTGATCAAGCCGGCGTCCAAATCCGATACCTTGACTTTGGAGTGGTCTCGCCGGGATGAAAAGACTGTTATCGGCCGCATCCACGCGCCCAGGTATTTAAAACTCCAGGTAGCGCATTATTTTCCTTGGAATATCACAGGAAGATACCGCCTTCTGCCTGATGGTCAAATCCAGGGCGAAAGTGAAGAAAGCAGAAACGTTCACTATCTTTTCTGGACCGACCGAAAAGGAGAAGTCAACTCATCCGCAGAGGGAACGGATGTTTCCCTCGCTTTTTCAACGGAAAACGAGAGAACACTCTACTTTGTCGCCGGAGTGGGCGATGACCCCAAAATCTTAAGCAACCACATCTATCGCTACAAAAACATAAAAACGATCGACTCTTTCCTGCGAGAAGAGGAAGCAAGGTATAACAACAATAGGGTTAAAACTGACGGCCTTTTCAAAGGCGTCGCCGAGGCCATAACTAATAACCTTTTCTGGATGATCCTCTATCAGCCGGATCATCATCGGCTCTATACGCCCGCCGGACGGCACTGGATCTTTCCGCAACCCAATGGCGCGCTCGATCACTGGACCATATTCGAATGGGATTCTTTCTTTAATGCCCTTGAAGTATCCATCGAAAGCGCACGGCATGTCCGAGATATAGTCAAAGCCGTGCTGGAAACACAATATCCGAACGGCAACATCCCAAACTGGCGCAGCCGGTATGGGGGGACGCCTGACCGCTCTCAACCTCCTGTCGGCAGCTATGCGGTCTTGAAGCTCTTCGGGAAGCTGGGAGACCTGGACCTGCTCAAGTTTGCCTATCCTTATCTTAAGAAATGGCATTCTTTTTGGAAAGCAGCAAAACCGAATGGACAGCCCCGCCGGGATGGCAACAGCGACGGACTCTTAGAATGGGGCTCGGACGCTGAGCTTGTTCCAGTCGTCGTTCCTCCTTGGGAGCAAAAAGCCAGCGGAAAATCGAGGGCCATGTGGGAGTCAGGCCAGGATGACCTTCCCAATTGGGAAGAGGCTTCCTTCAGTGAAGGAACAGGAACACTGGCCATGAATTGCTTGGACCTCAATTGTCTATATGCTCTCGATGCCTATTGTCTTTCGCAAATGGCCAACATCCTGAACATCCCCGAAGACTACACTTCTTATCTTGAGGAATACCAGCGGATGAAAGAGCTCATCAACAGCAAGCTCTGGAATGAAAGAGAAGGCTTTTATTTTGACCGGCATTGGAATGGCAGGTTCTCAACAAGGAAAGCGGCTTCGAATTTCTATCCGCTTCTCGCCCGAATACCAGATCAGAGGAAGGCCCTCCTGGCGATCAAACACCTCCTTAACCCCAAGGAATTCTGGGGAGACTACATTCTTCCCTCGATTTCGCGAGATGACCCCTTATACAAAGACCAGCAATACTGGAGAGGGACAATCTGGCCGCCCACAAACTACCTTGTCTACCAAGGTCTGAAAGCGTATGGTTTTGATGCTGTGGCCTCAGAATTCGCCAAGAAAAGTTCAGACCTGTTCCTCCGCAGCTGGAAAAACTTCCAGCTCTGTCCTGAGAATTTTGATTCCCGCACCGGCGAGGCAGGAGGCCAGAGGTATCAAAGCTGGGGTCCTCTTTTTGCCCTGATTGGTCTCGAAGAATACCTGGATTTCACGCCGTGGGAAGGCTTCAGGTTCGGGATGCTCCAACCGGAAGAGAAGGGAAAGCTCTTTCGCATTTCTATCCAAGGCAGGCATTACCAGGTGGAAGTATCTTCCTCAAGAATCAAACTCATCGAAGAGGAGAAGGAAATAGTCAGGACCAATGGCGGCGCAATTTTCCGGCATTTCCTCTATTCGGAGAACGAGGTCTCCTTTGAATTCAAGGCCTTGAAGATGAGGGAGATAACAATAAACTTTTTAAAAAAGGGGAAATACCAATTCTTGTTAGATAGTCAGGTCAAAAAAGTCTTCAAGGGAAGCTCTTTTAAATTCGAATTGCCCGAGGGGGAACACACGGTTTTGATTCAGCTCCTTGAGGAGACAGAATAACCGATTCCCTGGCTTAGAGCTTGAGCGTTTTTTCGGTCTGATAAGCCCGCTTCAGAGTGTCACCCCGAACGCCTTGCCTCAAAGCTTCCAAAGCTAAGATCTCTTCTGGAGGGATGTTCCCCAGGTTGACATTGAGTCCGAACCGGAGGATGAGATCCTGCTGCTGGTTCTTGAGGGGGGTCTCCCAGATCAGGGCATTGACATCCGCAACCCCAGAGAGAATGCGGTCGATCTCGTCCTTCTTGGTCTTGCCTTCCTGGTCAAAAATCCCCACGCCTCGGCCTGCTTCCCTGGCTTCGATGATGACTTTGAAAGCGCCGTTGGTAATATCCTCTGCGATAAGCTCATGCATAACTTCCATAGAGAGGGTTTCCCCGGGATCTTTCTTTCCCACTTCGGTGATGACTTTAAAACCTTGGTCCAAAGCCTGCTTGATCGCATCCCTTCGCATCCGCTTATTCATCTCAATCGTCCCGTCCGAGACTTCAATGGCTGAGAATCCCAGTTTGCGGGCCCTCCTTAAGTAAGCATCGAGGGTTTTCTGCCAGATGGCCACTTCAAGAAAAGTGCCTCCGGGCATGACGTCAATGCCGGAGGAGGTGATCAGGTCATTTTTCTTTTTGAGCACATCTATATCGTAGAAGGCTGAAGTTCCAAAAGTCAGTTTGATAATATCGATATAATCGCCGGCACACTGAATCAAATCTTTGAGAAGATGCTTCCCTAAACCCTTATCGATCACCATTGTCAGCCCCGTCGTTCTCGGCTTCTGGCTTCTCCCCGGATAAGGAATTCGAAAAGCCCCTTCCCAAGCCTTTTCAGCCATATTCATCTCCTTTTTCAAATTCGCGTTTCAAAAGGTCGCCCCAGCAATGCCGCGGGCTTGAAAGGACAGTCGCGCAAAGTACCATACTTTTATGATGGACAAGCTCTCGAGTTGCCAGCAACCGGGCTTTCGCCAGGTCCGGGCGGTCTAAGCCTAAGAGAGGCAGCCTGTCATAAAGGAGCCAAGTCTCCGCCAACTTCTCTGAAATATTATCAAATAAGGCCTGGGCAGCTTTTCTATGGTCTGCGATCGGGCTGAGCATAAAATCATCACGCCCCTCCTCAATCCTGGGGAAAAGGATGATGACTTCAGGATCGACAATGGATTCCTCACGGCATCTATAGGAGGAAAGATCTACCGCAATCTTCTTCTCCCATTCATTCTCAGAGTTTGAGGATGAAGGAGTGCGAAAGCGAGGAAAATGATATCTCAGAGTCCCGATCCTGACGTTATCGATAAGCGAACCCAAAAACCAACGAAAATGGCTTCCTTCCTTTTTGAAGTGGACCGTTTCGGTTGAAAAAAGAGCCAATCCTTGTTCAAGTCCGTTGAGAAGATAGACCGTCTTGCCGCTTCCGGCCCCTCCTGCGATGATGAAAAGTCTGTTTCTTTCGGCTTGGTAGAGAGCACAGGCATGGAGGTTATAGATTTGGTGTTTTTTCTCAAGAAGCCAAAGCGCCACTCGATAGAGAACCCCCTGGTTTCCCCAGAGGCTGAATCTTAAGTCAGAAGCTTTCCGGGCGAGTTCGACAAAAGGTCCCTTGAATGTGGCTTTTGTTCCCGACAGGCAATATGAAGGCTCTTCAACGGGGATTTCTATAACCGAAATCGAGCCGTCTGCTTGCGAAGAACAGGGAATCTCTCTGACTTCTTTAAAATCCGTCAGCAACGATTTGACCTCCACAGAAAGAGGGAAGGAGGGGAGGAGGGCCTTCCGATTGGCAGAGATGGAGATAGTGGCCTTTAGAATTTTGAGTCCCTTTTTAAAGGTTTTCCAACTCAAGATCTTTTTCTCCGCGCTGTATCTTACATCAATTGCTGCCGAACGACAATAAATACGGTCATCGCGAGCCTCCGAAGGAGGCGTGGCGATCTCATGAACAGCCGAGGAGATTGCCACGACATCTTCGATGTCTCGCAATGACTACCAGAGAATGCTGCAGAATGCTGTCCGCCTAGATTGCCAAGGTCGGGCTCCCAGGCTGCGTTTTGCTTTTCTTAATGGCCATATGGATAGCAGCAATCCCCAAAAAAAGAGGCTTTGAGGTGATTTGATCAAACCCCGCTTCCGCCACAATTCCGGCGAATTCCTCAGGACCATAAAATTTCGGGATCGTTGAAGAGAGATAAGTATACCCTGCTTTTGACCCGGAGAGGAGATGGCCGACCGGCTTAATCACGGCGCGAACGTAGCCATGAAAGAGGTTCCTGATGAATTTTTGGCCGGGCTGGCTGGTCTCCAGGTTCACGAATTGCCCTCCTGCCTTGAGGACACGATAAAACTCCCGGAAATTCTGGGTCAATGCTTGGCGGGAGAGGCTGATATTTCGCGTCGCAAAAGAGATCGTCACCAAGTCGAATGTCTCATCAGGAAAAGGAAGATGCAGGGCATCCGCCATTGTCACCAAGAATTTACTTGAACCTCTTTTCTGTCTGGCCTGCTGAAGCATGGACGGGCAGAAATCTACAACCACGACCTTAGCCTTTCCCTTTGCCAGCGATCGAAGGTTCGAAGCGAACTCGCCTGTGCCGCTGCAGACATCCAGCCATAAAGTGCCTCCTGCCTGTGCTGCTTTCTCAGAAGCTTTCCTGCGCCAGAAAATATCTAGCCCGAAGGTCAAAACATGATTGACCAGCTCATATGTTTTAGACACTTCAGAAAAAATATCCTGGATCCCTCTCTTCATCCAAATTCCTTAGGGAGCGTTTACCCGCCGGCGATATATCTTAACAGAAACCTACCGCCGGGCGCACCCTGAATTTTTCCAAGAAGGCGGATGGACTCAACCTCGCTTTTTTGCTAAAATGACGGGCTAATGCGACAGAAAAGAAGGGGATGGATTTCTCATAAATTTATTCTTTCTGAAAGGAGGATTATGGAAACCTCAAAAAAACTGACCGCTCTCTTTATAGCTCTTTTTGTCGGCGCAGTTCTCTCTCCGGCCGAAGTTCTGCCGACCTACGCTCTTGTCAATTGCAGGATCGTTCCAGTAACATCGCCTGTCATTGAAAAAGGTGTGGTGATCATTCGGGACGGGCTTATTGAATCTATCGGAGCGATAGGAAAAATAAAGATTCCGGAGGATGCTGAAGTCATCGAGGCCGAAGGGATGACAGCCTTTCCGGGCCTTATTTTGGCCCACACCAGCCTTTTCCTGGAGCTTCCAAAAGAAGAACGTCCTGTCCCCGGCGAGGCGAGAATGCCTTCCGAACCTCAGCCCGAGAAAAAAGTCCAGAATCCCGGCCTCCGAGCTTTTAACCTCCTCAAGCCGAAAAAAACCACGATCGATGGCTATCACCGTATCGGCATCACGACTGTCCTCGTCGCGCCTGAGGCGGGGATATTCGCCGGGCAGAGCGTTCTCCTTAACCTCAACGGAGAAAAGCCGGAAGCCATGGTCGTCAAAAACCCTGTCGCGCTCCACATCAATTTTGTCACAGAGCGCAATTCTTACCCTTCAAGCCTCATGGGAACTGTCGCCTTTCTCAAACAGTCTTTCTTGGATGCCGAGTATTATTCCTCTTATCAGTCCCACTTGGCCCGGCTCCAGAAGGGGATGAAAAGACCTGAATACAACCCTTTCCTCGAAGCTATCATTCCTTATGTTATAGAGAAAAAGCCGATTGTCTTCACCTGCGGCAATCAGGAGGACATCAAGAGAGCTCTGCGTTTGCAGGATGAATTCAAGCTGAATGCCTTCCTCTCCGGCGCCAATGAAGCCTGGCGAGTGGCCGACCTTTTGAAAAAAGCTCAAGTTCCCCTTTTGGTCTCTCTTGATTTCAGGCCGCCTCTGTCGAGTGAATACAGCCAAAGGGGAGAAGAGGAAAGGAAAAAAGCCGAAAAAGACATCTATCCGGCTAACCCCCAAGCCCTTTCTAAAGCAGGCCTAAAGTTCGCTCTGACATCGTCTGGGCTCATAGACCCCTCCAGCTTCCAGAAAAACGTTCGGGAAGCCATCAAAGCCGGACTGCCGCAGGAGGAAGCGCTCAAAGCGTTGACCATCACTCCGGCTCAATTCTTGGGCGTAGACTCTGTCCTGGGAAGCCTGGAGCCCGGAAAAATTGCCAACCTCATTCTCGCCAACGGAGAAATCTTTGGAGAAAAGACCGAGGTAGAAAAGGTTTTTGTCGACGGAGTCCTCTTCCCCATCGAAAAAAAGGCAGCTGAAGCCAAACCTACTGCTGCAGACATCGCTGGGACCTGGAAAGCTACCGTCCGTACGCCAATGGGAGAAATGGAAATGACGATGGAGCTTGAACAGGAGGGGAGCCAAGTCAAAGGTTTCATGAGCAGCCAGATGGGCAAGTGGGAAATAAAGGATGGAATTCTCTCCGGCGCCGAACTCACCTTTACTCTGGCAGCGACAATTATGGGAGAAACGATGGAGATGGCGTTTAGCGGAAAGACAGAGAAAGATACTATCGAAGGGACAATTTCCTCGGCTATGGGCAACGCCGAGTTCCGAGCCACCAGAATCCCCAAGGCCATGGAATGAAGGAGGCAGACATGAACAAGAAAGTTTTGGCGTTTTTCCTGGGAACGATTATCACCATCATTCCTTGTTTTTCAGCCGGCGGAAATCTTCTGATCAAGAATGGGACGATCCTGACGGTCACAAAAGGCAGCCTTCCCAAAGGGGACATCCTGATCGTCGGAGGCGTTATCAGGCAAATCGGGGAAAACATCGAAGCTCCCGAAGGAGTCAGGGTTATCGACGCCTCGGGGAAATATGTGATTCCTGGAATCATCGATTCGCACACTCATATCGCCCTTTCCGGAACCAATGAAATGGGTGAGGCCATAACTCCTGAAGTCAATATGAGCGAGGTCATCCAGGCTGAAGACCTCTCCATCTTCACGGCCCTGAGCGGCGGTGTCACCATGGTCCACACCATGCACGGAAGTGGCAACCCGATTGGCGGACAGAACATCACTTTAAAAATGAAATGGGGCCGGCCGGCAGAAGAACTGATTGTTCCTCAAGCCTACAAGACGCTCAAATTTGCTCTCGGAGAAAACCCTAAGCAAGCCTCCAGGCCGGCTTTCGGCGGCGGATCCCAGCGCTATCCTGCCTCCCGTATGGGCGTCAACGCCATTATCCGCAAGAAACTCCTCGAAGCCAAAAATTACATGCTCCAATGGGAGAGATACCTTGAAGCCAAGAAATCCAAAAATCCCCCCAAGACTCTCTTCCCGCCCCGAAAAGACCTGCGCCTGGAAGCCCTCGCCGAGCTTCTCCGGGGGAATCTCCTGGCCCGCTGCCACAGCTACAGAGCCGACGAATCGCTGGAATTTATTGACCTTTCCAAAGAATTTGGGTTCAAAATCGCTTGTTTTGAACATATCCCTGAAGCTTTCAAAATCACCCGAGAGCTCAGACGGGAAGGCATAGGGATTTCGGTCTTCCTGGATAACTGGGCCTATAAAGTGGAAGCTTCGGAAGGAATTGCTTACAGCGCCGCTTACTGCACCAGGAATGGCGTCCTCGTCTCCATTAATTCGGACGGCGGCGAGAGAATCCGACGCCTTTTTAATGACGCCGGCAAAGCCATGAAGTATGGAGGTTTAACTGAAGAAGAGGCCCTTAAACTCATCACCATCAACCCGGCCATCCAACTCGGCGTGGAAAAAATCGCCGGAAGCCTGGAAGTGGGCAAGCACGGAGATGTGGCCGTCTTCAACGAGCACCCTTTAAGCGCTTACACCCGCTGCGAGATGACGATTGTTGAAGGAGATGTCTATTTCGACCGCAATCAATACCTCAAAGAAAGAGAAGACGCAGAAAAGCGGGGCAAAGATATGAAGAAACCTGGAGGTGAGAAATGAAAAAGAGGATTCTTTTCTTTTCCTTAATCATCGGCCTGACAGTCTCTGCTTTTTTCGGCACTGAGGAGGCTACGACGTATATAGCAATCAAAGGGGCGCACATCATTCCTGTGGTTGGTGAGGATATTCCTGAGGGAACGATTCTCATCAACGGCAACCGCATTGAAGGTTTAGGAAAAGATATTCCCATCCCTCCTGGGGCGAAAATTGTGGACGCTTCCGGCCTTTATGCATATCCAGGGATGATCGACGGTTATTGTTATCTCGGCCTCTCGGAAATTGGCTCTATTGCGGCCACAAACGACTACAGAGAAACTGGGAGAATCAACCCGCAGGTCAAAGCGACTGAAGCTTTGCGGCCCGATTCCATGCATATCCCCATTGCGAGAGCCAACGGGATTACCGCCGCGCTCGTCGCTCCTTCTGGGGGTTTTATCGCCGGACAGAGCGGCCTAATCAAGCTCACCGGTTGGACGCCCGAAGAGATGGTAATCAGAAGCCCGGTGGCCATGCAAGTGGAATTTCCAGCCATGATAAGAGCCGGGTTTCGACGTGAGGAAGCGCCCCGAGAAGAGGCCTCTAAGCAGGTCGTTGAGCTCAAAGACTGGCTGAACAAGGCACGCTATTACCAGAAAAGAAAAGAAGCCGCCGCCAGAAATTTGCTTCTTCCTTTTCCCGAATTCGATGAGACGCTCGAGTCCCTTCTTCCAGTCGCAAATGGAGATCTTCCGCTGATGATTTCCGTCCAAGCAGAGAAAGATATCCGGGCTGCTATAAAATTTGTCCAGGAAGAAAAATTGAAAGCCATTTTCTATGGCGTCAGCCAAGGATGGAAAGTTGCCGAAGAGATAAAGAAAGCCGACATTCCTGTAGTCTTCGGCTCACTCAACAATATGCCGCCGAGCTGGGAGGACGGATATGACTCGCTCTACCGCAACCCTTCGGTCCTTCAGAAAGCCGGAGTGAAAATTGCTTTCTCCTCACAGAGCGCCAGCTCGGCTAAGGACTTGCCATATCATGCTGCTAAGGCCGCGGCTTTCGGACTCGACAAACGCGAAGCGCTGAACGCAGTGACCATCTACCCTGCCCAAATCTTCGGCGTCTCTGACATCATGGGGAGTCTGGAAAAAGGTAAACTGGCCAATATCGTCCTCGCCGACGGCGATCTTCTTGAACTCCGCACCAGCGTCCACAAAGTCTTCATTGAAGGAAAAGAAGCAGATCTTTCCAACCGCTTCACCGAACTCCTCGATAAATTCAAGAAAAGAGACGAGGAGAGAAAATTGGAGGAAAAATGAAACATAAAGCTATTCTTCATCTCAGCTTGATCTTCGTCCTCACTTTTCTTATTCAGAAAAGCCCAGCCTCACAGAGCTCTGCTTTCGATTATGACATCCTCATCAAAAACGGCCTTGTCCTCGATGGTTCCCTCAGGGCTCCTTTTGCAGCAGATGTGGCCATTAAGGGGGACACGATTGTCAAATGCGCCCCATCGATCAAGGGAAAAGCCGCCAGAGTGATCGATGCCCGCGGCCTCTATGTCACCCCCGGTTTCATCGACCTCCACACTCATGTCGATGAGGGTATGTACTTCCGGGAGAACCGGGCCTGCCTCAATTATTTGACCCAGGGCGTCACCACCATCGTTGCCGGCCAGTGCGGCTCCAGCGCCTGGCCGATCTTTGAGAAAGCCGATGACCTGATCAAAACCTGGACAGGAGAAGGCATCGGACCGAATGCCGCTCTTCTCGTCGGCCATGGAACTGTGCGCCGGATTGTCATGGGAACGGAAAACCGCGAGCCGACTCCTGAGGAGCTGGAGAGGATGAAAGCCCTGGTTAAAGAGGCTATGGAGCAAGGTGCGCACGGGATTTCAACCGGGTTGATTTATCTCCCTGGTGCCTACGCTAAGACAGACGAGATCATCGAGCTCGTCAAAGTCGTTGCGCCTTATCAAGGCATTTATCACTCGCATATTCGGAATGAGAGAGCGAAGCTCCTGGAGGCAATCAAAGAAACCATTGAAATATCCGAAAAAACGGGCGTTCCCGCTCACATTTCTCACTTCAAGGTGCTGGGAAAATCCAACTGGGGATTGGTCAGAGAGGCCAGTGCTTTGGTCGAGAGTGCTCGAGCGAGGGGCCTGAGCATAACTGCCGACCAGTATCCTTACCGCTTTGCTAACGGCTATCCTTATCGGTCTCTCATCCCGATGTCCATGTGGACAGGAAAAGAAACTCCGGATGGGTTTACTGATGAGGAAATGGAAAGCCTTTTGGATTATCTCCGCGATGAAGAGCTTATGGAGCTCTATAAAAAAACAACTCCATTTTTCCCGCTTTCTGGAAACCATGAGCAATTTTTGAATGAGCTGCCAAGAAAGCGACTGGTCAGCTTCGTTGCGCAAAACCTCGTCGGCCTCGATTATATCCGGGGACCTGAGAACGCCCGGGAGAGAGCGTTTTTTCTTGAACGGATGCGGAACCCCGCTGAAGCCGAGAAAATCCGCCAGGCTATCCGCAAAAGCATTGAAGACTCGGTGGGAGCAGAAAACTTGATCGTCGGCATCTGCATAGAGAAGAATTTGGAGGGAAAATCGCTGGCTGAAGTCGCCGCCGTCAAAGGAAAGTCGATCGAAGATGCCGCCATTGAGCTGGAGCTCATGGGAGCGAAATGCATTCCCTATCAAATGAGCGAAGAGGATATCGAGCTCATCATGAAAAAAGACTATGTCGGCACAGGAAGCGACGGAACGGCGCCTTTTTATGGCATCGGTCTCACTCATATTCGCTCCTATTCGACATTTCTCCACAAGATCAAAAAATACGCCCTCGAGCGGAAGGCGGTGACGCTTCCTCAAGTTATCCGTTCCCAAACTTCGCTTCCGGCTCAAATCATGAACTGGAATGACCGGGGCTGGATCAAAGAAGGTTATAAAGCCGATGTCGTTGTTCTTGATTTGAAAAACATCAGAACGCCATCTTCTATATCCAACCCCCACCAGTACAGCAAAGGCGTTGACTATTTGCTCATCAACGGAAAAGTGGCCCTTGATGGAGGGCGCTGGAACGGCCAGCTTCCCGGCCAAGTCCTGAAGCTAAAAAAGTCTTAGGCCTTTGACGAATTGAGTTTGATGAGGGAAACGAGATAGAAGAGAGAAGCTCCCAGGCCAAATAATCCCATGATCAGGAAAGGAGAGGCTATGCCAAACCTGTCCGAAAGAATGCCAGACAAGAGAGATATGACAGCCCCTGAAAGCATCTGGAGATTGGAGACAAGGCTGAAGGCCTGAGGCTGATTCTTAGGAGACACCGTGTTGCCGACATAAGACTGGAGGGCGGGGTAAAGGAGAAAGAGGAACATCCCAAACAGGAAAAGGCCAAGGACCGCCCATAAAGGCTTGTTTGAAGCTCCCAGTAAAAGAAGCGAGAGAGAAGCGCCGATAAACCCGGTTTTGTAGATTTTTGATCGTCCGTATTTCCGGCTCAATCGGCCAAAAAAATAAGTCATGATGGTTCCGATGCCAATCCACAGGGCTAGATAAAGCCCCGTCTTCCCCATGGGAATGTTGAATTTATGATTAAGCAATGAAGGAGCAAAATAAACCGTAACGCTCCAGCAAGCCCCGCCGAAGACAAATCCGAGAACATAAGTTCGAATTTTCTTCACCGTTTCGAGCCAGGAGGAAAAATCAAGGGGCTCGAGGTCGTCCGTCCGAAAAGACAATTTCCTGACCAAAAGAAAGCTGACCATTCCTAACAGGAAGCAAACCAAAGACCAAGAGAGAAGCGAAACCTGCCAGTTGAATTTCTCGACTAAAAAGCCGACCGAAACAAAGGCTAGAAACACGCCCAGGTTTCCCGAACCGCTCTGAATGCCCATGGCGAAGTCAATGCCCTGGCTCGGATGCGTCCGCGAAACCCAGGCCAGACCGACGGTGTGGTAGAAACTATCAAAGGCACGGAAGAGAAGATAAAGAAGGAAAAGCGAAGCATAGCTTGATGAAAACGAGATCAACACAACAGAAAGGGAGATGCCCACAAAGCTCAAGGCAAGCATCGATCTGTAATCAAAACGATGAGAAGCATGAACCACGAGAATTTGGAAAAGGAAGGTTGTGAGAAGCCCAAAGTTCGACAGGATGCCGATTTGCGAATAATTGTGGATGATGAAATGCTGGTTATAGAGAAGAGGAAAAATCATCGGAACAGCCACGGTCGCCGAATCGTTAAGAGCGTGAAAAAGAGAAGCGGATATGAGAACCCTTCTTTGGAAAGTCATGGACAGTAGCTTTTAACCCAAACCTTCCCCGTTGTCAAACGCCAGCTGGGGACGGTTCATGTTGGGAACCGTCCCCAAAATGTATTGCATCTTTAACATGAGTTGAGTAATGTAAAGCAATGGACCCTAAGAAAGGAGGTCGGAGGATGTCCAGATTATCAAGAAGAAATTTTTTGAAAACGGGAATGGGGATGACAGCAGCCTCGCTTCTTGCGCGCGGCAAAAATCTCCTTGGAACGAGCCAAAATGCCAATCCGGCCGGGATGTGCGTGGTCGCCAGCGGGAATGGCCTCAGAGCCACAGAAAAAGCCATGGAGCTTCTCCAGCAAGGCTCTGACCCCCTGGATGCCGTTATTGCCGGAGTCAACATCGTCGAAGAAGACCCAAACGATATCTCGGTAGGATACGGAGGCCTTCCCAACGAAGAAGGCGCTGTCGAGCTCGATGCTTCCGTGATGCACGGTCCCACTCACAATGCCGGCGCTGTGGCTAGCCTGAGAAACATCAAAACTCCCTCCAAAGTCGCCAAGCTCGTCATGGAAAGAACTGACCATGCTCTCCTCGTGGGGGAGGGAGCTCTGAAGTTCGCCCTGGCCCATGGTTTCAAGGAAGAAAATCTCCTCACAGACAAGGCCAGGGAAATTTGGCTCCGCTGGAAGGAAAGGCTTTCCGATAAAGACAACTGGTTTCCGCCTAAATCTGACAAACTGGCCTCAGAACTGCAGCCTTATCTTTCTTCTTATGGAACGATCAATTGTATCGCCATAGATAGCAAAGGCGATCTGGCCGGAGTAACCACAACGAGCGGCCTGGCCTTTAAGATACCGGGCAGAGTAGGGGATTCGCCCATTATCGGCGCCGGCCTTTATGTCGACAATAACGTCGGTGCTGCAGGCTCCACAGGAAGAGGAGAAGCCAATATCCTCAACTGCGGCAGCTACCAGGTAGTCAATTATATGAGCCAGGGATTTTCCCCCGAAGAATCTTGTCTTAAGGCCTTAGAAAAAATCGCTCAGACGACAAAGCTCCAGCCCTACCTTCTCAACGAAGAAGGCCAGCCCAATTTCGGCTTGAATTTCTATGCCATCAATAAAAAAGGAGATTATGGTTCAGCTTGTATGTGGGGCACCAGTCGCTTTGCTGTGCATAACGGCAAAGAAAACAAATTGAAGGAGGCGGCCTACCTCTTCAAGAGGAAAAAATAGGTGTCTATTGCTCTTCGAAGATAATACCGGTATAGCCTTTTTCTAAAAGATCCTTGGCGATCTTCTCGGCTGATTGTCTCGTCTTTGCCTTGATGCGGACACGATAGTAGAGTTGCTGTGTCGTCTCAAAGGTAGAGATATAAACATCAGCAAAATTTTTCTCCAGCTCTTTCCTCAGCGCGAGCGCATTCTCCTTGAGAACAAAAGAACCAACCTGCACAGAGCACTTTAGCAAAGATGCGGGAGGCGAGATATTTTTCAGGACCTCAATCCGCACAGAAGCAGTCCCCGGCCCGATCATATCCAGGGCCTTGGCGGCCGCATAGGATAGGTCGATTACTCTGTCCTTCGCAAAAGGCCCGCGGTCATTGATGCGGACAACAATCGACCTGCCGTTCGTTAGGTTTGTCACCATCACATAAGTCCCGAGTGGAAGTGTATTATGAGCGGCGGTTAAATCGTTCATGTCATAAATTTCTTTGCTGGACGTGCCCTTTCCATGAAATTCGGGCCCATACCAGGAAGCTATGCCAGTCTGGACATTTCCCTCGGGAAAATAGTTTTGGCGCACCCGACATCCGGCAACAAGGATCATCCAAAAAACAACAATAATGAACTTGGCTCGCTTGACCTTCATTTCTTTTCATTATGCCAGCATTCCGCAGCCTAAGGCAAATGTCTGAGGCAAAATGGAAGCATTTTCGTATATATTCCTGGATTCTCGAGGCGTTTTTCTTTAAAATAGTGGCTTCGCTTTGGCAGTGCGATGAAAAAATTTCTCTATTTTCTCCCGGCGATTCTTTTTTATATCCTGATTTTTACCTTATCGTCCAAGGACTTGGGGATAAAAATAAACGGCCATCATCTTGATAAAATTGCCCATATGATTGAATTTGCCATCATGGCCTTCCTGCTTTCTTTAGGCTTTTTCAAAGTGCTCAAAGACTCTACCTCTACAAAAATTACAGTGACTTTCTTCGTCGGCCTGGCCCTCGGAATCCTGGATGAATTCCACCAGCATTATGTGCCAGGACGGAATATGGATGTTCGTGATGCCCTGGCTGATGCCTTAGGTGTCGCCGGTGGAATTTTTCTTTATTGGTATCTCGAGAAAAAAACGAAACGGGCTATCAAAGCCTAAGCGACCTTCAATAGTCCTTTGAGCTTGGCTTTTAAGAGGGCAAAAGCCTGTTTTGGCGTGGAACAGAAGGAAATCAATTCCACATCTTCCGGCGAAATCGTCCCGTGCTTGATAAGGGACTCAAAGTTGATTGTCTTGCGCCAGTATTCTTCCCCGTAGAGGATAACAGCTAGTTCTCCCTTAGAAATCTTCGCCGTCTGAATCAGGGTAAGCGTTTCAAACAGCTCATCCAGGGTGCCAAAGCCTCCTGGGAAGGCCACTACAGCCTTGGCCTTATTGACCAGCCAAAACTTTCTGGTGAAAAAGTAATGAAAAAGAAAAGAGAGCTCTGGAGAAATATAGCGATTTGGAATTTGTTCTTGCGGGAGAGAGATATTCATCCCGATGGATTTCCCGCCAGCCCGGGAAGCGCCTCTGTTGGCGGCCTCCATGATTCCCGGGCCTCCTCCAGTGCAGATGACAAAATTCTTTCCTTTGGGCTTGAGTTTGATCGCCCATGTGGCCAACAAGTAGGCCAATTCTTCTGCCTCCCAATAATATTTCAGAAGAGGAGATGCTTTATCTTCTGGATCGACCCGCGAGGAACCGAGGAAAAGAATGGTCGTGTGGACTTTGTGCTTGGCCAGCCTGACCATCGGCTCGAGGATTTCACTCAGGACTCTTATTGAGCGGGCTTCCGGAGAATCTAAGAATTCCGAATTTTCATAAGCTATTTCCGGATGAAATTCTTTTTTCATGGCCACCTCTTTCCGCTAATAGGGGGAAAGTTTCATTTTAAAGAAAACCCAGGCAGTGGACAAGGCTTTTTTGACTTCATCGGCCTGCTGTGTTATCTATAAGCCACGAAAATGAGGCAAGATTATGATTGAGCCCATGGGTAAGATTAGCACCATGGTCTACCCGGGAAGGGTCATCATCATCGGCCAAGATTCTGAAGCGGACAGGTCTGTTGTCGTCTATGCCATCACGGGGAGGTCGCCTTCGAGCCAGGCCAGAGAGCTTAAGCTCGAGGGAAATGCCATCTGGACTAGACCAACGGACGAGGATGTCCTGAAAAAGGGCAATGTTGACCTTCTCGTTTATAGCGCCATCTCTTTCGGCCGGGGCATTGCCGTAAGCAACGGTCGGCAAACGGAAGATATCTTGAATCAGATTCAAGAAAAGGATGATCCCGAGGAGATTTTGATTCGCGGCCTCAAAAACTGGACATATGAGCCCGACTCCCCTCAATTTACACCGCGCATCAGCGGCTGCGTCCTCTCCAACAGTAAGGCCTGCTTGAGCCTCATCAAAAGAGGCGAAGACAGCGCTGCCCAGAAATCATTCTTTGCCTGGACTCTCGAGCCGGGAAAAGGCAAGCTTATCGCCACGTACAGCGGCACCGAGGAGAATCCTCTGGCCCCTTTCGCAGGCGATCCCTTCCATATAGAGATTAAAGAGAAGACGGCAGCGGGCATGGCGGAGGCGGTCTTTGCGGCCTTGAAACCGCAAAATCCGGAGAAGGATTATCGGGTGGCTGTAGCCTGCGTTTACGCTGAAAAATCGAATTTGCTGAAATACGAAGTGCATATCATTAATAAAAAGGAAAGGCGGGGCGAGCATGGATAAAAGAGACAAAGCTTCACGCCTTCAGTACTCCACCAAAATAAAAGAAGATTTTCCTAAGACCCTTCATTTTGCTGGCCAGGAATTCCGAAAAAAAATCGCTATGCGCTACGGCGAAAACCCCGGATATCCGGCGGCTTTTTATGCCGAAGTCGGAGCCGCAGGGCCGAACATGGCCACCATGGAAATCCTTCAGGAAGGGACCAAAGGTCTGAGCTATATCAATGTGGGCGACATGGACTTAGGGCAAAGGCTGGTCAAAAAGCTGACCGAAATTCATCCGGGAAAGCGCACCTGTGTTCTGATCAAACACGAAATGCCCAGTGGAGTGGCCATGGGAGAGACGGCCGAGGAGACTTTTGAAAAGGCCTGGGCATGCGATGCCCTATCCAATTTCGGGAGCGTGGATGTCTTCAATTATAAGATTACCGAACCTCTGGCGCGTCTTCTCGTAGAAAGCCAAAGAAACATCGAGGTCGTCTATGCTCCGGATTGTTCCGCCGAAGCGCTGGAAATCCTAAGTTCGAGAAAAACCCTGCGCGTGGTCAGGATGGGAGGCACTATCGAAGAAGCGGCGGTCGATAACGGCTTAGAATTCAAAAGAGTGGCCGGCGGAATTCTCGTCCAGAAAAGATTCGATTCGAAGATCCGCAGTCCCCAGGACATCGATGTAGTCTCCAACCGAAAACCTCGAGCGGAAGAGGTTGAGGCGGCCATCTTCAACTGGATCGTTGCCTGTTTCACCCGGTCAAACGCCGTCGTCATCGGGAAGAAGGACAAGGTCCACGGAATCGGCTCAGGCCAGCGGAGCCGGATTGACGCGGCGGAATGCGCCATCCGTTATTCCAGGCGGGGTTACGGTCCCGAAGGCTGCGTTATGGCTTCGGATGCTTTCATGCCTTTTCCCGATGTTGTCGAATTGGCGGCTCAAAACGGGATTACAGCTATCATCTATCCCCTGGGTTCCATCCGGGATCAGGACGTCATCGACCGGGCGAATGCCCTCAACCTGGCGATGATTATCACCCGAAAACCGGGCGAGACAGATAGTGAGCGGAGCTTCCTGCACAGATAAAGACGAGAGCGCCAAAGGCGAAAAATGAGCCTTAAAGAATATGAAGAAAAAAGAAATTTCCGGAAAACTCCCGAGCCAAAAAAGGGTTTTTGAGGTCAGGGGGAAAAAAATAAAAGGACGCTATTGCCTGATTAAACTCAAACCCAAAGAAACGGAGGATAAGAACTGGCTTTTCTTTAAGCTCAAAAATCCGTTATAATAAAAAGGAGTTTTATTAGGAAAGGCTGATGACGAAGAACGAAAAAGAAGAAAAAATAGCCTGCCATATTTGTCAAAAAATAATCCCCAAAGCCGCAGCTCTGCATGCCGAAGGGAAAGAATACGTCCTTCATTTTTGCGATATCGAGTGCCTGGACTACTGGAAAAACCAAGAGAAAAAAGAAAAGAATTGATTTTTTTCTGCCGCCCTTTTGAATCAAAAAAAAGATAGGATAAAGAGATGGCTTATTTTACGGCATTACGTGGCTACGCCTTCAAACGCATCGAGGAGATCGACCGCGCTGAAATACTCGTCGGGATCCCTTGCTATAACAACGAGAAAACGATTGTCCATGTCATTCAAATGGTGACTCACGGCCTGGACAGACACTACCGCGGTCTCAAGAGCGTCATCTTCATCGCTGATGGAGGTTCAACCGACGATACCCGCGAGGTTGCCAAGGAGTTCCAGATCAAGCCCTGGCAGGAAAAGCTTGTCTCCATCTACCGAGGGCCGGCGGGCAAGGGCTCAGCCCTCCGCTCTGTGTTTGAGGCAGCCGGGCGTCTCAAAGTTAAGGCGTGCGCGGTTGTCGACTCTGACCTTCGCAGCATCACCTCAGATTGGGTCGAATACCTCCTCAACCCCGTGCTCGAAAAAGGATACCATTTTGTTTCTCCCGTTTACCTGAGGCACAAATATGACGGGACAATAACAAACAATATTGTCTACAATTTGACCAGAGCTCTCTACGGGAAAAGGATCCGCCAACCCATCGGAGGCGATTTCGCCCTCTCTGCTGATGTGGCCAAATTTTACAGCGAACAGGATGTCTGGGAGACAGATGTGGCCCGATATGGAATCGACATCTGGATGACGACCATGGCTATCACTCAAGGATTCAAGATCTGTCAGTCCAACCTCGGCGCAAAAATACATGACGCCAAAGACCCCGGACAGCATCTCGGCCCGATGTTCCGCCAGGTGATGTGGACTCTTTTCTCGCTGATGGAGACTTTTGAGGCGTATTGGAAAAAGGTTAAAGGAAGCGAAACTGTGGAAACGTTTGGCCACAAGAACAGCCTCGATCCCGAGCCTGTTTCCGTTGACCTGGACGGAATTATCCAAAAGTTCAAAACCGGCTATCAGCAGTTCGCTTCTTTGTGGAAGGACTTATTCTGCAAAGAGTGCTTTGACCAGATCGAAAAAGTCTCCAGGCTGTCCAGCCAGGATTTTTACTTCCCGACCGAAATCTGGGTTCAGATTCTTTATGAGCTGGCAGCAACTTTCCACGCCTGGACCAAGAACCGTTACAAGCTCATCGAGCTTGTCACTCCTCTTTACTACGCCAGGGTCGCTTCCTTCGTTCGCCAGACATGGGATATGAGCTCGGCTGAGGCTGAGACCGTAGTAGAGGAGCAGGCCAAGCTTTTTGAGGACCATAAGGATTATCTTCTCAAGCTCTGGGACGCTAAGCTGGCCCAAGAATTGACTTCACAAAGGCAGGGATGAATTCGCATGTATTTATCCATTCTCTGGCACTTTCACCAACCCATCTACCGAAGTCCGGAGACCAACGAGTATATCCTCCCCTGGGTCAATTACCACATCACTAAAAATTATTACCAGATGGCTTTGCTGGCTGAGGAGATGGAATTTCCCTGCACCTTTAATCTCGTACCCAGCCTTCTCGAACAGATGGAGGAATACAGCCAGGACAAAGCCAAAGATGTCATCCAGGAAGGTCTCGAGAGAGACCCGGAAAAATTGACCTTAGCTCAAGTCATACGTTTGGCCAAGTTTTTGCCTGAGGGAGCAGAAGAAAACGATAAGGCAATGCTCCAGATCCGCGCGCTTCAATCCTTTTTTTCCCCTCTCTTAGAAACAAAGAAAGGCAAGGATTCTCTCCTCGAGCTGCAAAAGGAGATTCAAAAGCGGATCATTCCTTATTATATAAAACTCTGGAAAAGAGGTCTGATCGAGCTAACGACATCCGCCTACTATCATCCTCTTCTTCCTCTGGTGTTCGACATCCGGGCTGGAGGAGAGGAGAGGATGCCTTCGCTCTCCTTTGCCCATCCTGAGGATGGAGAGGAGCAGATAAAAAAAGGCAGGGACTATTTCAAACGCATCTTCGGAGATTATCCTCAAGGCTTCTGGCCTTCAGAGGGAGGCATAGGCCAGGAGGTGGCCCGCTCTGTATCTCAAAAAGGCTATATTTTTGCTGTAACGGATGAAAACATTCTCTGGAAAAGCCTGAAGCAACCCCCAAATCCAGGGCTCTTAGACAGACCTTATCTTTGCCAAGATCTGACTCTTTTCTTTCGCGACAGGGAACTCTCTGACCTTCTCAGCTTCGAATACTGGAAGTGGGACGAAAAAGAAGCGGTAAAGCATTTTCTTGCCAAGCTCGCGGAGAGGCAAAATTTATCTCCCGAAGATGAGGCTATCTGTGTCCTCGCCCTAGACGGGGAAAACCCTTGGGCGGGATACCGTCAAAACGGCGTTCCATTTCTCCGGGAATTCTACAGTCGGATCAAACAAAAGAAGGGGATAACCCCAATTTTCTTCAAAGACTATCTTGCTCTCTACCAACCAAAGACAGAAGTCATCTTGGTTCCCGGCACCTGGCTGGGCAATTTTTCCAAATGGGTCGGGTCACCGGCTAAGAATGTCGCCTGGGATAAACTTTCCAGGGCGAGAGACCTTTGCGGTCCGAAAGAAGAGATTTTCATAGCTGAGGGCTCTGACTGGTTCTGGTGGTTCGGTGAAGAAAATGTTGCCGAATTCGAGGCTCTCTTCAAGGGCTATCTTCAAAAAGCTTATGCCGGGGAGGAAAAAAAGCCAATCCATGAGTGAGCTCATTTTCCTTTTTGCTGTCCATAATCATCAGCCTGTGGGAAACTTTGCTTCCATCTTCAAGAAAGCCTTCCAGGACTGCTACCTGCCCTTCCTTAAGGATATGGTCAAGCATCCTTCGGTCAAATTCACCCTGCATTTTTCCGGTCCCCTTTGGGAGTATATGCAGGCCAAAGAGAAAGAATGCTGGGAGATCGTCAAGGAAATGGCCAACTGCCGTCAGGTTGAGCTTCTGAGTGGAGGCTTCTATGAGCCGATTCTTCCTATTATTCCCGAGGAAGACAGATTCGGACAGATTCGGATGATGAACCAGTTTTTGGACGAAAATTTCAAGACAAAACCTCGCGGTTTATGGCTGACGGAAAGAGTCTGGGAGCCTCAGCTTCCGAAAACATTGGCTCAAATGGGCATCGAATATACTCTCCTCGACGAAGAGCACTTTCACTATGCCGGAATCAAAAATATCTGTGCCCCTTACATTACCGAAGAGCAAGGATTCCCTCTCGTGCTTTTTCCAGTCAATAAAAAATTGCGCTACATGATTCCCTTCTGCAAGGTCGAAGAGATTCATCCTTATTTCCAGGAAATTGAAGCCGAGAAAGGTGTCGCCATCCTCGGCGATGACGGCGAAAAATTCGGCCTCTGGCCGGGGACTCATCGCTGGGTCTTTGAGGAAGGCTGGCTTCAAAACTTTCTGGCTTTTTTAGAAAGAGAAGGCGTCCAGACACTGACTTATTCGGAGTATCTGGACACACACCCTAAGTTCGGCAGAGTGTATCTTCCGCCCGCATCCTATGAGGAGATGATGGAATGGATCCTCGAACCCGAAGATTATGAACAGTTCAGGAAGCTCAAGAAGGATAGCCCGGCTGAGGTCAGGAGGTTTCTTCGGGGAGGTTTTTTCCGCGAATTTTTCTTGAAATATCCTGAAAGCAATCACCTCCACAAAAGGATGCTTCTCGTGTCCAAGGAGGTCAGCAGGAATAAAAACCAGGCAGCCGCCAAAGAGCTTTACCGGGGACAGTGCAACGATCCTTATTGGCATGGCATTTTTGGGGGGCTTTACCTGCCTCACCTTCGTGAAGAAGCCTACAGGCATCTTCTTGAGGCTGAGAAAAAAATGCCGCTTCTGGAAGGCTGGGAGAGATCGGATTATGACTTCGATGGCAGAGAGGAGCTCTTTTATCGCGGCAACGCGTTCAATCTTTTTATCAAACCGTCCTACGGCGGGAGTCTCGTGGAGTTAGACTATCGCCCTCTCTCCCGCAACCTCTCCGATGTCCTGTCCCGCAGGGAGGAGTCCTATCATCGTCAAAAAGAGCAAGACCATGCCGAAGGAAAAAGCATCCACGAGCTGGCCAAGAACCCTCCTCCCCAGGCAGCTTCTCTCCTGAAATACGACTGGCACCCGCGCTATTCGCTTCTCGACCACTTTCTCCATCCTCAGACCACGCAGGAGGATTTCAGGCGAGTCAGCTACGGGGAGCAGGGAGATTTTGTCAATCAGGAGTATGAGTCCGAGCTTAAGGATAATAGAGTTATTCTGTCGAGGCCAGGCCACATCTGTGTTGATGGCGAAAGAGTTCCGTTGAAGGTGAAAAAAGAGGTCCTCTCAGAATCCGCAATGATCACCGTGACTTACGAGATCGAGAATCTAACAAACAGAGAGCTGTTTTTGCTCTTCGCGTGTGAATGGAATTTCTATCTCCTTCCCCAAGAATGGGAAATGAGAGAAAACAAACTTCTCCTGCTTGGAGGGCAATTGTCTATGGAATTTTCTCCGTCGCCAGAGATTTGGCATTTTCCCCTGGAGACGCTCTCCCAATCGGAGGGGGATTATGATATAATCCATCAGGGCATGTGTTTCTTGCCTCATTGGAAGTTCACGCTTTCCGGCAGGAAAAAATTTTCCCTGACAATCAACCTGAGAGAAGAAGATGTCGGGTAAGTATTTTTCTTTAGTCTTGCACAGCCACATTCCCTATGTTTTGGCCCATGGAAGCTGGCCTCACGGGATGGATTGGCTCTACGAAGCTGCGGCGGAGAGCTATCTTCCTCTTCTCGATGTCTTTTATCGCCTCAGGAACGAAGGCATTTCTGCGCCAGTCAACATCTCTTTTACTCCCGTCCTCATGGAACAACTGAAGAATAAGGGTTTTGCCTCGAGCTTCAAAGAGTATTTATTGATGAAAATAGATATCGCCCAGAAGGATCGGGCCTATTTCGAAAAAGCAGGAAACAAAGCCCTGCGCGACCTTGCTTCCTTCTGGGAAGCCTGGTATGAAAAACTCTCGACAAATTTCACCGAAATCTACAACGAAGACATCATCGAGGCTTACCGCCGCCTCCAGGACGATGGCAAGATCGAAGTCATGACCTCAGCTGCCACACACTCCTATTTTCCTCTTCTCGCTCAGGATGACAGCATTCGTTTCCAGGTCCGCCAGGGCCGATTGACTTATCAGCAGTATTTTGGGAGAGCTCCAAAGGGATTTTGGCTTCCTGAATGCGCCTACAGGCCAGGCTATCCATGGAAACAGCCATTAGGAAACAGGAAGCCTGTCGAACGGCTCGGCGTCGATGAAATCCTGGGACAAGAAGGCTTAGGATACTTTTTCGTGGACACCCATCTCCTCAGGGGAGGTGAGGCAAAAGGGGTTTATCTCGAGCGCTTTCCGGCACTGAAACTGCTCTGGGAAAAATTTAAGAAAGAATATCACCCGGCCCAAGAAATGGCCAAGAACCCGTTTCTTGCCTATCTCGCCCATCCCTCGAAGGTCCCTTTCCTTGTGAGGGATGAAAAATCAGGAACCCAGGTTTGGAGCGGGAAATCGGGCTATCCGGGGGATGGTTGGTATCTCGAATTCCATAAAAAACATTTCCCCGGCGGGATGAGATACTGGAGAATCACCTCAAGCGATGCTGACCTGGGAGACAAGCAGCCCTACGAACCAGAAAGAACCAGAGAAAGGCTGGAAGAAAATTCCAGTCATTTTGTTGATTCTATCCAGGAAACTCTAAGAAGCCAAAAAGAGGGAGTTGTGGTCGCCCTCTATGACACCGAGCTCTTCGGCCACTGGTGGTTTGAAGGGCCGGAATGGCTTTACTTTGTCTTGAAAAAACTGCAGCACACCGACGTGAAGCCGCAAAAGGCAAGCGACTGCCTGGAATCCCTCCGTCCCCACACTCTGATCTCTCTTCCTGAGGGCTCCTGGGGCAAGGGTGGATTCCACTGGATCTGGCTTAATGAGGAAACCTCCTGGATCTGGGAAAAAATTTATTGGATAGAGGAAGAAGCGAAAAAGGTAAAACGTCTTCCTCTGGCAAAAAAAAACAGATTCCTCAAACAATTTATCCGCGAAAAGTTTCTCCTCGAAAGCTCGGATTGGCCTTTCCTGATTTCCACCTGGACTGCCCGGGATTATGCCGAAAACAGGGCCGCCGAGCATTTCGAAAGAGCAAAAACCCTGCTTGGATGGCTGCAAAGAGAAGAACCCCTGCAGTCTGATGAGCAGATGCTCCTCGAAACATGGGAAGATGAAGACAAGCTTTTTGATCAAGTTGTAGCTCCCGATGGAAACTTTATCTGAAAAAATCCTGGTCATGATCCTCTGCGGAGGAAAGGGGGAGAGGCTTTATCCTCTGACGCGAGACCGGGCCAAGCCGTCAGTCCCGTTTCTGGGCAGCCACAGGATCGTTGATTTCAGCCTTTCAAATTCCCTGAACTCCGGTCTCCGCAAAATTGCCCTGCTGATGCAGTACAAATCCTTGTCCCTGGAAAGGCACATTCTTCATGGCTGGAACATCTTTCATTCCGAAAGCGGCGGTTATATCATCTCCCTCCCCGCCCAGGGAAGAGTGGCTGACCATTGGTATGAGGGAACGGCTGATGCCGTCTTCCAAAATATCTACACCATCCAGCAGGAGAACCCTGATGCCATCCTGGTTCTCTCCGGTGATCATGTCTACCGCGCCGATTACCGAAAAATCGTCAAATTTTATCTGGAGAAGAAGGCCGAGGCCGTCATTCTGGCCAAGACCGTAACCCGCGCTAAAGCCAGCCGATTTGGCGTGATGGCCGTGGACAGGCAACAAAAAATTGTCGAATTCCTGGAGAAGCCTGAAGATCCCCCGGGTTTGCCCTGGGACAAAAAACGCTCCCTCATTTCCATGGGGGTTTATCTTTTCCCTACTCCCGTCCTGATCAAAGCTCTCCTCCAGGACGCCAAGGACAGCCAGAGCAGTCACGATTTCGGCAAGGATATCATCCCCCGGATGATCCAGAAAGCCCGGGTTTATGCTTATCTTTACGAAGGCTACTGGGAAGATATCGGAACCATTGACGCTTACTGGAAGGCCAACATGGCTTTTCTTTCTCCCAATCCGCCTTTTTCGCTGGATGAAAGCTCCTGGCCCATCAGGACTTACAAAGCTCCCTATGGTCCTTCCTATATTCACCAAGCCGATATCAAAACCTCGATCGTGAGCATGGGTTGCCGCATCCTCGGAGGAACTGTCCGGCATTCCATCATTTCGCCAGGCGTCAAAATCGCCGCCAAGGCTCTATTACAGGATGCGATCGTTCTTGAAGGCGCTCAAATCGGCAAAGGCGCCAGGCTGCGCCGGGCGATTGTCGATAAATTCGCCAAGATACCGGACAATTTCGAGATTGGCTATGAAGAGAAAAAAGACGGAAAAAATTTCATGATCAGCGAAGAAGGAATCAGGGTAATCCCTAAAAACTGGAGACATGAATGATCGAAAGGCATCATCTGCTCCTCCACGATTTTCCCCCTGAAACGTCCAAGGAGCTCCAGCTGTTTTCCATCATCGCCCAGAGCTTCTTCCAACCCTTCTCCCTCATTGACAATCTGCTCGTAATTCTGACCGCCTTAACGGCTGGGCCAGGGCTGGGCTTCAACAGAGCCATGCTTTTTCTGGCCGATGGGAACAAATTGAAAGGCGAATTCTGGCTTGGCCCGGCTTCTGCCGCTGAGGCCGATTCCATCTGGCGTATTCTCTCGACCCCAGGAATAGGATATTACGAGATCATTGAACACAACCGGTCTTTATTGACAAGCGACGCCGACAGCCTGACCAAACGGCTGAAAAAGATCTCCTACCCCCTGCATCAAGAAAACTCCCTCATTCCCTCTGTTGCCACATCTTCCAAGGAGATCATGCTGGTGAAGGATGCCTGGAACGAGCCTCTGGTGGACAGGCGATTTCAGGAAGTGATCGGAGTCGACGAGTTTCTCTGCATCCCTCTTCTCGCTCAGGAAGAAGTCTTGGGCGAAATCATCCTAGATAATGCCATCACCCGGCTTCCCATCCAGAGCCGGGATATCGAACTAGCCTCCATCTGCGGCCTTTTCGCCGGAAACTACATCTATACGGCTAAATTGCAAAAGAGGATCGTGGAGATGAAGAAGGTGGCGGCGATAGGAGAGATGGCCATGTTCGTCACACACCAGCTTAGAAATCCTCTGGTCACCATAGGCGGGTTCGCCGACCAACTCCTCGACCCGAGAACCGGAGCAAAAAAGTTAAAAAGAAATCTTCAGATTATCAGAAGTGAAATTCGCAGGCTGGAAAAAATCCTTCTCCGGCTGACCCAATTCCTCCGCATCGAGGTAAAGGAGATGGTACCTGTGGATGTTCAAGAGATGTTCAAGCTCGTTGTTAATGCGGTCAAACCGAGGGCGGCAAGCAGAAAAGTGAGCATAACAACAGAAGTAGAGCCGGGTTTGAGCATCATCCTATGCGATCCCATCCATGTAGGAGAAGCATTGAGAAATGTGGTCGACAATGCCCTCGATGCTCTTCCGGGTGGGGGAAAAATTCATCTCCGGGCCTACCGAAAAAACAAAGAATGGACAGTTATCTCAGTCCAGGATACAGGGAAAGGAATACCAGAATCCATCAAAGGCAAGATCTTCGAAGCCTTCGTCTCGACAAAAGAAAAAAGCATGGGGCTCGGCCTAGCCTATGTGAAGAGAGTCATGGATGCCTGCGGCGGCAGGATCGAAGTGGAGAGTGCGGAGGACAAAGGAACCATTTTTAAGCTCTGTTTTAAAACAGGAGAAAGGGGGTCCAAAAAATGAAGAAAAAATTGCTCGTCGTCGAGGATGAAAAAAATCTCTGTGTCCTTTATAAGGAAGAACTGACCAAGGAAGGATATAAAGTGATGGTTGCGACAGGTGCTGACACAGCGCTGGGGTTGATCAAAAAGCAAAAGTTTGACCTCATTATCACAGATATCAGAATGCCGATCAAAAATGGAATCGAGCTCATCACCCAGATCATGGCGCTTCGCAAAGATATTCCCATCATCATCAACACCGCCTATCAAAGCTACAAGCACGACTTCATGACCTGGGCGGCAGACGCCTATGTCGTGAAATCAGCGTCCCTGGATGAACTCAAATCCAAGATAAAGGAGCTTCTCGGGTAAAGACAATGTCCGAGCTTCGGAAGGATATAATCGGCGGCCGTTGGGTGATCCTGGCTGCAGAGAGAAGCAAAAGGCCTGATGATTTCTGGCCAGCGCAGACGGAAAAAAAAGAGAGTCTGGCGGGATTCTGTCCCTTCTGCGAGGGGAACGAGTCGAAAACACCTCCTGAAATTTTTTCGCTGCGAAGAAAAGGAACGCATAAAGATAAACCAGGATGGTGGGTGAGGGTGGTCCCTAATAAATTCCCTGCGTTGAACAGGGGAACTCCTCCCGTCCGGCATGACGAAGGCATCTTTCAGTGGATGAACGGAGTCGGCGTGCACGAAGTCATCATCGAAACTCCCGGCCATGACATAGAACTTTCCGACCTGCCGCTCTATCACCTGCAGTATGTGCTGGAAACTTATAAAAACAGGGTCATGAGCATCGAAAAAGAATTTCAATACAAGTATGTCCATATCTTTAAAAACAAAGGCCGGGATGCCGGAGCTTCGCTCAGTCATTCTCACTCCCAGATTGTGGCCACGCCGATCATCCCTAAGGGGGTCAACGAAGAGCTTTACAGCTGCGAGAGGCTTTACCGACAATGTAGAGAATGTATTTTCTGCCGAATCATCCGCGATGAAACCCGGATCAGAGACCGGCTGGTTCTGAGAAACGACCATTTCTGTGTCGTCACTCCTTTCGCTCCCCGCTTCCCCTTTGAGATGCGGATCTATCCATTGCGGCATTCAGCCTGGTACACAAGTTTGAATAAAACAGAATTAGAAGAGCTGGCCAAGACTCTAAAAATCGTTTTGAGGAAACTAAAAGATATACTTTCTGACCCGCCTTTTAATTATTTTATTCACCAAGGCCCCAATCCCAACCTCCCTCATGAAGCCTGGGTAAACTTGGAGAAGAGTTTCCACTGGCATTTGGAAATCATCCCAGTGTTGACTCGTGTCGCCGGGTTTGAGTGGGGGACGGGATTTTATATCAACCCTGTCCCTCCTGAAACGGCGGCCGGTTTCCTCAAAGGCTAAACCTTCCATATTCGCTCAAGACAGTCTGTCGATGTTTTTTGGGATTAAAACGTAGAAATTTTAGTGTAGAGGTGGAGGTATTCGCGGGCTGACCTTTCCCAGGAAAAATCGCAGGACATGGCCGTCTGGATGAGGAGCTGCCATTTCTCTTTCTGTCGATAAACAGAAACAGCTTTTTTGAGGGAGGAAAGGAGAGCAGAGGCAGAGTATTCCTGGAATTTAAATCCATTTCCGGAATTTTTTTCCGGATCGTACTCCTGGATGGTATCATCTAATCCTCCAGTTGCCCTCACCACAGGTATAGCGCCATAGCGAAGGCTATACATCTGAGTCAGACCGCACGGCTCATAACGGGAGGGGATAAGAAAAATATCGCTCCCAGCATAGATTTTATGAGAAAGGGCTTCATCAAAGGCGATTCTCAGGCCAAAAGACTGAGGATATTTCTTCTGGGCCGAACGCAGGATGTTTTGAAACACCTCTTCGCCCGTGCCCAGGATAACAAGACAGACGCCTATTTTGAAGAGTCCCTCAAGAGCCTCACAAAGAATATCAAAGCCTTTCTGACCGGCAAGCCGGGAAACCATTCCCACAACGGGCACATCTTCTTTGGCGCTTTGAAGAGAAAAAGACTCGAGTAAATCGTTCCTACATTCGTCTTTCCCTTCTGGATAGGAAGGGTCGAATTTCTTGATGAGGAACTTGTCAGTCGTCGGATTCCAGTCAGAGTAATCGACGCCGTTCAGGATACCAAAAAGCGAATCTTGGCGCTTTCTCAAAAGGCCCTCCAGGCGGTGGCCGAATTCCGGAGTCTGGATCTCCTGGCTGTAGCGCGGGCTAACTGTGTTGACGACCGTAGCGTAAAGGATTCCCGCCTTGAGATAATTGACCTTGCCATAAAACTCCAGGTCCTCCATGTTAAAGAGAAAGCCGGGAAGGCCGACCCCGCCGAGAATTTCTTTCGCGAAAAGACCTTGGTAGGCCAGGTTATGGATAGTAAAGAGAGAGCGCGTGTCGGCAAAAAAGTGGTCCTTTGCATAAATAAATTTGAGAAAAGCCAGGGCGATGGCAGATTGCCAGTCATGTCCATGAATAACATCGGGCTGAAAATCGATGAATTTTAAGGCCTCCAGCGCTGCCCTGGAGAAAAAGGCAAATCGCTCTCCGTTATCAGGATAGTCTCCCTGAGGGGTTCCGTAAAGATAATCCCGGTCGAAATATCCATCTTTCTCCACAAAAAGGAAGGAGATGGCACCTTCTTTGTGCTCCCAGAGAGAGAAATGATTCTTTCCTCCCGCCCATTCCAATTCCAGATTCTCGCCAGCTTTTCGCAGGGAGAAGCTTTTCTTTTTTGTTTCGCGGTAGAAAGGCATCATAACTTTGACCTCAACACCGAGGTGGCTCAAAAATTTGGGCAAGGCTCCGACGACATCGGCTAAACCTCCCGTTTTGGCAAACGGGGCAACTTCAGAAGCAAGCATGGCGACTTTCATGGGGCGGTTATTATAACATAGGCTTCTCCACCCGTCATCCCTGCAGTCTCAAGAAAGAAGGACAAGTCAATATTCTTATTGAATTTATAATTTATATAGAAATAATAAATTTAGGCCGGGGGTTTTTGTCCTAAAAACCTAACTTTTCTTTGACATCCAAGCTATTTTTGATTAAGATGAAAATAAAAAGTTGCGTTTCAAATTTTTTAGTATAAAAACGTGAGTAATGATTTTGTCTGCTTCCGACGGCAAGAAAAGAAGCCTTTTAGTTTTTACCGATCTCGACGGAACTCTTCTCGACCACGAGACCTATCTTTTTGACGCCGCCCGGCCCAGCCTTCAAATTCTCAAAGAAAAAAAATTTCCTCTCATCATCTGCGCCAGCAAAACCCGCTCCGAAATCGAGGCATTCCGCTCAAAGCTTCGCCTCCAGCACCCCTTCATCGCTGAAAACGGAGCCGCCATCTTTATTCCCCATAATTATTTCCCTTTTTCCTTTAGCTACGCCAGAAAAGATTCGCATTATTTCATAATTGAACTTGGAATCCCTTATTCCGAGCTGAGGACAGCCTTAGAAAAAATAAAGCGGCTTTTTCCCAAAAAAATCAGAGGCTTCGGCGACTTGACCGTTGAAGAAACCGCCCGGATTTGCGGGTTTTCTCTGGCCAAAGCCCGCCTGGCCAAAAAGAGGGGATACGACGAGCCTTTTATTCTGAAAGACAAAAGGCTTGAGCCCGAAATCGAAAAAGCAACTAAAGCACTCGGCCTTCAGGTCACAAGGGGCAGTCGTTTCTATCATCTCCTTGGAGCCAATGACAAAGGAAAAGCTGTCTCCCTGCTCGTGGATATCTACCGCCAGAGCGGAAATGACTTTATCACGATCGGCCTTGGAGACAGCCTCAATGACCTGCCGATGCTCGAAGCTGTGGATTGCCCAATTCTGGTCCAGAAACCCGACGGAAGTTTTGATCCTGCCGTAAAGCTCCACAACCTTTCTTTTGCACCAGCTCCCGGTCCTGAAGGCTTCCGTATCTCTGTTTTAAGGCTAATAGATCAATTAGCCTAGCCAAAAGCCAACAGAAGGAGGTTCTCATGGCTGACTTTTATCAAACCGGGGTCATTTCCACTTTTCATCGTTTTGGCAAAGTGGACTTGAAAAGGATGGAAAACGAGCTGACCGAGTTCAACCAGCACCGCCCCATTGCCCTGGTTCTGCCGGCGACATACTCGGAGCTCGAAGCAGCGGCCTTGCCAAACATTATCAAAGAAATCGCGGAAGTGCCCTACATCCTTGAGATTGTTGTGACCATGGGAAGGACCGACCAAGAACAATTCGAGAAGGCCAAGAGATTTTTTTCGGTGCTGCCCCAGCGAACACGCGTCATCTGGAATACAGGCCCGGGAATTGGAAGGCTCCACGAACTCTTGGCCAAGAATGACCTTCCTGTGGGAGACGATGGCAAAGGCCGCTCTTGCTGGACTGCTTACGGCTACATCCTTTCCCGCGAAAAAAGCAAAGTCATAGCTCTTCATGACTGCGACATCGTCAATTACTCCCGAGAACTCCTGGGAAGGCTGTGCTACCCCGTTGCTTCGCCCAACATCGATTACGCTTTCTGCAAAGGGTACTACGCGCGCGTCACGGACCGCATGCACGGCCGCGTCACCCGGCTCTTTGTCACTCCTCTCTTGAGAAGCTTGCAAAAGCTTCTCGGCTACCTGCCATTTCTCATTTATCTGGACAGCTTTCGCTACCCGTTGGCCGGAGAATTTTCCATGATCGCTGACCTGGCCCGAATCAACCGGATTCCCGCCGACTGGGGAATCGAGGTCGAAACTTTAGCCGAGGTCTATCGGAATGCCTCTTGGAGGAGAATCTGCCAGGTCGAGCTCTGCGAAACGTATGAACACAAACATCAACCTCTCTCTGCGGAAAACCCCAAGACAGGGCTGATGAAAATGGCGGTAGACATTGCCAAGGCTGTCTTCCGCAACCTGGCCATGGAAGGGGCTGTCCTGAGCGAAAGCCTTCTCAACACGCTGGTGATCAACTATCTTCGCACCGCCCAGGACACGATTAAACGTTACAACGATGATTCTGCTATCAACGGCCTCTTCTTTGACCGCCACCAGGAAACCATCACTGTTGAAGCCTTCACGCGGGCTATCCAGATTGCGGGCAAGGAATTCTTGGAGAATCCCCTTTATTCACCCCTGATTCCTAATTGGAACCGGGTCACATCTGCCATTCCCGATTTTCTGGAGCAGCTGAATACTGTTGTCGAAGAAGAAAACGCAAGATCCTGACCTTGCCAAATACACCAAGTCGAAATATGATAACTGTCCGATGCAGAAAGTCCTTGCGGCCATAATGGAAAGAGATGGCCGGTTGCTCCTGGCCAAGCGAAAAAAAGGGGATCGTTTTGAAGGCCTCTGGGAATTTCCGGGTGGAAAGCTGGAACCAGGAGAAACCCCCGAGGAAGGCCTGAAGAGGGAGCTCCGTGAAGAATTCGGCATTGAGACGCGAGTGGGTCATTTTCTCTGTTCGGTTCGTTACACATCCCCGACTCAGTCCATCAAGCTCCTGGCCTATGAAGTTACTCATATCACCGGCCAATTTAGCCTTTACGAACACGAGGAAATCCGCTGGGTCTTTCTTGAAGAATTAAAACAATATCCGCTGGCTGAGCCCGATGCTGCCCTTATTCCCAAGCTCAGAAAGCGCGCGCTGGCGACAAAATGATGAAAGAGCCAGCCGTCATCCTGAAAAGAAACAAAGACAAGCCTATCCGCAATCAGCATCACTGGATCTTTTCCGGAGCGGTCAAAAGCCTGCCCCCGTTTGAAGACGGCAGCATCCTCCCTGTGCGAAGCTGTGAGGGTGATTTCTTAGGATATGCGTACTTCAACAGAAAGAGCTCTATCATCGGCCGGATGCTGAGCTTCGACAAGACGCCGCCCCTTGAGGCCATAGAGAAAAATGTGGATAGCGCGCTCGTGCTCCGGAAAAGCCTCCTCGATGAAAAAACAAATGCCTGCCGGCTCATCAACGGAGAAGGCGATTGCCTCCCCGGCCTGATCGTTGACCGCTACGATGATGTTCTGGTTATTCAGGTGGCCACCCTCGGAATGGAGAAGCTCAAGCCTTTCCTCCTGGACTTGTTAGCCAATAAAATATCGCCGCGTTCGATCTACGAAAAATCGAACCTCCCAGCTCGCCGGGAAGAAGGGCTTTCTGATTTCGAAGGCCATCTCTATGGAGAAAGAGTTGAGACAGTTGAAATCAAAGAGGAAGGGCTCCGCTTTCTGGTCGAAATCGTTGCGTCCCAGAAAACGGGCTTCTTCCTCGACCTTAGGGAGATGCGCCGCCTAGTCAGATCCCTGGCGAAAGACCGAAGAGTCCTGAATTGTTTCTGCTACACCGGAGCTTTTTCGATCGCTGCCCTGGCTGGCGGCGCGCTAAAGGTCGACTCGGTAGACTCCTCGGAGCAGGCCGTTGCCCTGGCCAGGCAAAATTTCATCCTCAACGGCCTTTCTGAAGGTGCCAATGGCTTCTTTATCGAGGATGTTTTCGAGTTTTTACGTCAGCAAAATCTTCCTTACGATTTCATCATCCTCGACCCGCCAGCCTTCGCCAAGAAGAAAGCGGATGTGGTCCAGGCCTGCCGAGGTTACAAGGATATCAACCGTCTGGCCATGCACAAAATCTTACCCAAAGGCTTTCTTCTTACATTTTCCTGTTCCTATTTTGTGGATGAAGCTCTCTTTCAGAAAGTCATTTTTCAGGCGGCCGCTGAAGCCCGGCGTAAGGTCCGCCTCCTTCAAAGGCATCATCTGGCCTATGACCACCCGATCAATATCTATCAGCCCGAGAGCGAATATCTTAAAAGTCTTCTTCTCTATATCGAATGATCGACAACTCGAATTCTGCTAAAATCATTTCACGCTTTTTCTCGAATTCATGTCCTTCCCGAGGATCAAGACTTTGGAGGAGATGATGAAAAAGACATTCCCGCAGGAGCGAAATTAGGGAGGGAAAAATGAAAAAAGAGTTTCCCATCTTGTTCACTTTGATCTTGATAAGCATTCTTCTCATTCCCTTTTTGAGGGCAGGACAAGAGATTCCGCCATCCCCGGAGGCCAGCCCTCTCCGTTATGAAATCTGGGTTGAGCTCGATGACACCAACAAAATGCTTCAGGGGAAAGAAGAAATTTACTGGACCAACAGGACCCAGGATGTTATCCCGGATATGTGGTTTCATCTTTACTGGAACGCCTTTAAAAATGAAAAAAGCACTGTCTTCGAGGAATCCCGTGAGGAGAGCCTCCTGGGAATAAGAATGGAAGAAGGCGGCTGGGGATGGATTGACATCACCCGCATCACGCTTGCCGATGGCACAGACTTGATGCCGACACTTGAGTTCGTGACACCAGACACCCCACCGCATCCCGGCGATCAAACTGTTGTCCGAGTCCGGCTTCCTGAACCTATAATGCCGGGGCAAGAGGTCCATCTGCGGCTCGAATTTAAGTCTAAAATTCCCAGGACGGTCCTGCGTTCTGGGCATTACAAGAATTCCTATTTTATTGCCCAGTGGTTTCCCAAGCCCGGAGTCTATGAAGAAGGGAAAGGATGGAACTGCCATGAGTACCATCTGAACTCCGAATTCTTTGCCGATTTCGCCGACTTCACTGTTCACATCACCGTTCCTTCTCCTTTTGTCGTCGGATCTTCAGGAAAGCAGGTCACAGCAGTCTCCGATGAAAAAGAGAAAACCGTCACCTATACTTTTCAACAAAATATGATCCATGATTTCGCCTGGACAACGGATCCTGACTTCATCAAAGTCGAGCGCGATTTTATCGCTGACAGGGAAGTCTCAGACCAGGAATACGCAGAAAACTCTCAGAAACTTAACCTTCCCCTCGAAGACGTGAAGCTGCCCAATGTGAAAATGATCCTTCTTATCGAGCCCGAGCATAAGGGCCAGGTCGAGTGCCACTTTAAAGCCCTGCGCATGGCCCTTAAATATTACGGCCTCTGGTACGGCCCCTATCCCTACGAAACCGTGACCATGGTCGATCCGCCTTTCCGGACCGGAAGCGGCGGCATGGAATACCCGACCCTCTTCACTGCCGGGACAGGCGTTTTAAGGGACAAAAAGGTTCTTTCCCCTGAAGGAGTCATCATCCACGAATTCGGACACGGCTATTGGTACGGACTGATAGCCAACAACGAATTCGAGGAGGCCTGGCTCGACGAAGGCATCAATTCCTATTCTACAGGAAAAGTGGCGGCAAAAGCCTATGGCCCAGGGATATTTTCAGTCTCGCTCATGGGCCTTCCCCTGAGCTGGTTTTTAAACTTACCCAAATATTATGACTACGAAATGGACAGGATAGGGGCAATCATTATCGCTGAACGCGATCCGATTGTGACTCATTCCTGGCTTTTTTCGAGCAGGATGAGCTACGGCGCGAATGTCTACTTCAGAGCCTCTACTTGTTTGCATACCCTGGAGCGGCTGCTGGGAGAAGACCAAATGCTGAGGATTCTCCGGACATTCTCCATGCGCTTCCGCTTCAAGCACCCGCGGACCCAGGATTTCGTCGCTGTGGTCAATGAAGTGACAGGCAAAGACATGACCTGGTTCTTCGAAGAGCTCTTTTTTAACACCTTGAATTTTGATTATGGAATCTCTTCCCTTCGCTCTTTCGAGAAAAAAGAATTTCTCCAGGGAATATTTGACCTGGACGGGAAAAAAGGAGAGATAACGAAAAAGGAAGCGGCGAAAAGAGAAAAAGAAAAGGAAAATAAAAAAGAACAGAAAGTCTATGTGACCGAGGTCAAGCTGAGGCGGTTTGGCGAGGCCAGAGTGCGGGGTGAGGCACAGGTCAAGCTGCGCGTTCTCTTTGAAGACGGCACAGAAGAGGTTAGATACTGGGACGGGCAGGATCGTTGGGAAAAGTTCACCTTCGAAAAACCGGCCAAAGCTAAGGCAGCCGTGACTGACCCGGACCTCGTCTGGCTCATTGATTCGAACCTCGCCAATAACAGCCTTAAAACAAAGGCATCGTGGAGCGGTGTCTTCAGGATGACGGCGAAGGTCTTATTTTGGATTCAGAACTGTCTCCAGTGTCTCTGCGCTATAAGTTAGGAGAGAAACAATGGGATTTATCAAAATCTTCAGCAAAGGTTTCGTAACAGCCAACAAAAAGGGAAGGGTGCTGGTTTATCTGTGGCTTGTCAATTTTCTTTTCTCGTTGCTCCTCGTCACGCCTTTTTATTTTCTGCTCCAGAAAGATTTTTCCCGGTCCCTGGCAGGAGAAAGGCTCAGCCAGGGGTTTGATTTTCTGTGGCTTGGAGACATCATTTACAAATATCAGGATGTCGCTCCGCTATTCGTCGGCTGGATGCTCGTGCCCTCAATCTTCTTTCTCCTTCTCCAGATTTTTCTAAACGGAGGAGTGATCGGCAGGATCGTGGCCCAGGAAGAAAGAGTCAGCCTCTCCAATTTCTTCGGGGACTGCGGCAAATATTTCTGGCGTTTCCTGAGAGTCTTCCTTATCTCTCTCATCGGCTACATCCTTGTGTTCAGTGTCTTCGGCCGCGGCATTGTAGCGCTCCTGAAAGCCTGGACAAAAAATGCCTCCACCCAATGGACGATCATCTCCGCCTCTTTTCTCCGTCTCTTCGCCTTCCTTTTGCTTTTTTCCGTTATCAAAATGTTTTTCGATTATGTCAAGGTCGGCCTCGCGGCTGAGGAAAGCAAGAAGGCCCTCCGGGGAACTCTTTTGAATTTCGCCTTCCTCGGCAAGCGATTTTTCAAAGCCTGGGCACTTTTTCTTTTCGTTGGACTCGCATTCATCGCGCTGAGCTTGCTTTATTTAGTGGTCGCAAGAAATCTTCCCAAAACAGGTCTGATCCCGATGATTATTGTCTTTCTCTGGCAGCAGGCCTATATTTTTGGCCGCGCCTGGACTTCAGTGCTGTTTTTCTCGACCGAATATCACTTCTTCAAAATCCACAAGGTTCCTTCGGCCTGAGGCGCCCTTTTTCGCATCCTTTTTGTCTAACAGAATGGATTAGACAGATAGATGAGAAATTGATACACTGAGATACCCATCTTTGATTGAAAAAGAGCTCGAGTGAAAATCCAATTTCTGGGTGCCAATCAGCAAGTCACAGGCTCGTGTTACTATTTAGAAATCGCTGATCTACGGCTGCTCATTGATTGCGGCCTCTTCCAAGAGAGAGCTTATCTCGAAAGAAATTGGGCACCTTTACCTTTGCCGCCCGATAGCATCGATTATCTCCTTCTCACGCATGTCCATCTGGATCACTCAGGACTCATTCCCAAGCTCGTCCGAGAAGGCTTTTCGAGAAAAATACTGACCACCTCTGCAAGCGCAGACCTTCTTCCGATCGTTCTCCTGGACGCCGCCCGCATCCAGGAAGAAGACGCCGCTTACAAAAGGAAACGGCACCAGAAGGAGGGACGCCGCGGCCGCTATCCCGAGATTCCACTCTACACGGGAGCCGAAGCTTCAAGGGTATCCTCGTTTGTCAACCCTGTCTCTTATGAGAAGGCCATCCCGCTCAACAATAGGGTTTCAGCCTGGTTTCATGAAGCCGGGCATATTCTCGGATCGGCTATGATCGAGCTCACCATCAGAGAAAAAAACAGGCCCTTGAAGATTATCTTCACTGGGGACATCGGCCAATGGAATAAGCCTCTTATCCGCGATCCCTTTGTTTTTGAACAGGCAGATGTCGTCATCATGGAATCGACCTACGGGGACCGCAACCATGAGGATCCTGCCGATGTCGAAACAATGCTTAACGAAACCATCAAAGAAACCGTGAAAGCCGGTGGGAACATCGTCGTCCCCGTTTTTGCTGTAGAGCGTGCCCAGGAGCTGATGTTTTACCTTAGTCGCCTCATCCGCCAAAACCGCATCCCGCGCCTCCCCGTTTTTCTCGACAGCCCCATGGCCATGGACGTCACCGAAGTCTTCAAGCAGCATCCAGAATGCCTGGATGAAGAAACACTGGAGCTTTTCCGCTCGAGTCAATCTCCCTTTCAATTTTCAGGTCTCAGGTTCGCCCGCACTCAGGAGGAGTCCAAGGCCATCAACTCTTACCGCAAGTCCTGCATCATCATGGCCGGTTCGGGCATGTGCACAGGCGGCCGCATTAAACATCACCTTGTCCAGAATATTGCCCGGCCCGAATCAACGATTCTCTTTGTCGGTTATCAAGCCGAGGGAACACTCGGACGGCAGATCCTGGAAGGCCAGCCAGAGGTGCGGATTTTCGGCCAGCTTCACCGCGTCCAGGCAAAAGTGAAGCAAATCCACAGCTTTTCCGCTCACGCTGACCGCAGCGGCCTTTTCCAATGGCTGGACCATTTCCGCAGTCCTCTTCCCCTGATTTTTTTGACCCACGGAGAAAAAAAGGTTTCGCTCGACCTGGCCGATTCTCTGAAGAATCAAAAGAGATTCGATGTCTCCATCCCCGAATATGGAGGCGTCTGGGACGGGGAATCATAATTTCATCCCTTTGAAGGAGGGATCAGCCAAAAAACTATATTTTTAAGAGTCCGTATTTTATAATTACTATTTCATTAATATGTAGGGAACAAAGAATCAAGGAGGCGAGATGCAAAAAAATCTTCCCGGATATCTTAAATTTGGCCTTGTGTTTCTTTTCTGTTTTGTCCTTATATGCTCCTCGATCAGCGCGCAGAGCGCCGATAAAATCGGCACACTTTTTGAAAAATTCTCCTGGAGGGGGATGGGTCCTGCCGTGATGGGCGGAAGGACCGTCGATATTGATGCTGTCGAAAAAAAACCCTGGATCATCTACGCTGCCATAGGACCGAGCGGCGTTTGGAAGTCGGAGAACAACGGCGTGACCTGGAGCCCGGTTTTCCATAAAGAAGCAACTGTTTCTGTCGCTGACGTCACCATCGCCCCATCCCATCCTGAGATTGTCTGGGTGGGAACTGGAGAAGCGACCTGCCGGAATAGCGTCACCATTGGCGACGGCGTCTACAAGTCCACCGATGCAGGCAAAACCTGGAAGAACATGGGTCTTGCGGAAACCCGCCATATCAGCCGGATTATCATAAACCCGGGAGACCCCAACATCGTCTATGTCGCGGCCATGGGTCATCTCTGGGGACCGAACGCGGACCGGGGTATTTACAAAACCGCAGATGGCGGAAAGACTTGGCGCAAGGTCTTGTCCGTCAACGACAACACGGGATTCGCCGACCTTGCCATGGATCCCTCGGACAGTCTCATTCTCTATGCGGCGGCCTACGAGCACCGCAGGCTGCCCTATTATTTTTCCAGCGGCGGGCCGGGGAGCGGGATTTATAAAACGACCGATGGCGGCGAAACCTGGACGCGCCTGACCAAGGACTTGCCCGAAGGAATCATGGGGCGAATAGGTCTTGATGTCTCTCGCAGCTCCTCAGGCGTTGTCTACGCCCTCATCGAACACAAAGACGGAGGCATTTGGCGCTCGGAAAACAGGGGAGAGTCCTGGAAAAGGATGTGCGATTATGCTACATTCAAGCGGGTCAACACTCGTCCTTTTTATTACAGCCAAATCCGCGTCGATCCCATTGACGACAAAGTTGTCTATGTCCTCTCGACAGGCCTTCACGTCTCCACAGACATGGGCCAGAAATTCAGACCTATTGGCGCCGGAATTCACTCCGACCACCATGCCCTCTGGATTGACCCCAACAACCCTCTCCATCTCATCGAGGGCAACGACGGGGGTATCGATATATCCTCTGACGGAGGAAAGACCTGGCTGCCCGTTCAGAGCATAGACCTCGCCGAGGTCTATCAAATCGGCTTTGATATGCGCCGGCCCTATTATGTCTACTGCGGGCTTCAGGACAACGGGAGCTGGGCCGGGCCGAGTGCGACAACGGATGTGGCAGGAATTGCCAATGATGATTGGGTCTCGGTCGGAGGAGGAGACGGTTTCTTCGCCCAGCCCGACCCGAAGGACTCCAACATCGTTTACAGCAACTGGCAAATGGATAATCTTTACCGCTACGACTGGAGAATCGGAAAGAGCAAGGATATTAGACCTGTGGCGCCCCTGGATGGGCCTCCTTATCGTTTCAACTGGAATTCACCCATCCATATCTCGCCCCATGACTCGAACACTGTTTATACGGGAGGCAACTATCTTTTTAGAACCCGAGACAGGGGACTCTCCTGGGAAATCATCAGCCCGGACCTCACGACCAACGACTCCCAAAAGCAGAAAGACTCGGGCGGTCCCATTACGTCCGACAACAGCGGTGCAGAAATCCACTGCACCATTACGACCATAGCCGAATCCCCGGTGGAGAAGGGTCTCATTTGGTGCGGAACAGATGACGGCAACCTGCAGGTCACCCGTGACGCAGGGAAGTCCTGGAAAAACGTTGCGGCAAATATCCCGGGCCTTCCTCCTCGCACTTGGTGTTCCCGGGTGGAAGCCTCTCACTTTGAGGCAGGCACAGCCTATGCCGCTTTTGATGGTCACAGGACCGACGACTATCTCCCCTATGTCTTCAAAACCATAGACTTCGGCGAGACATGGAAATCCATCAAGGGAAACCTGCCTTTCGGCTGGGCCCACGTGATCCGCGAGGACCTCCGCAACAAGAATCTGCTTTTTGTCGGCATGGAATTCGGCATCTATGCTTCCTTAGATGGCGGATTGTCTTGGTTTTCCTTAAAAAATGACCTGCCGACTGTAGCCGTCCACGACATCGCCGTTCATCCCCGCGATAACGATTTGATCATCGGGACGCATGGAAGGGGAATATGGATCCTGGACGATATCTCTTTCCTCCAGGAAATGTCACCGGAAGTGCTTGCCTCTGATGTCCATCTCTTCAGTATCCGGCAAACAACACCTTGGCTCCTGTCTTCGCGGCGGGAGTCCTTTACCAAGCCTGCCTTTGTGGCCAAAAATCCATCCTTCGGAATGGGCTTTGCCGTCTATCTTAAGGCCAAACCTAAAGAAAGGCCGAAGATCTCCATCATCAATAAAAATAATGAGACCGTCTTTGAGCTTAACCTCTCCATCAAAGAAGGAATGCAAAGGGGATACTGGAATCTCCAGACGGTCCCCAGGACAAGAGATGGGAAAAAAATCTCGCCGCCGGCCACAGGCTTTTTAGCACTGCCTTTTGTTCAACCCGGAGAATACACAGTCGAGCTTACCGTGGATGAGCAAAAATTCCAAACGCCGGGCGTCGTCTTGGCAGATCCTCGCTTCCAGATGTCTGACGAAGAAGTATGTGCGCAACACGGAGCCTTGGCTGAGGTCTTGGCCTTATCGAAAAAAATGGGGCTGGCCATCACTGCGACCACGAACATTCGTAGACAGATCGATAGCCTCACCCAGGACCTCAAGAAGCAAGGGAAGACTGACGAAGCACTCGATGGAGCGATCAAAAAATTTGATGAAAAGCTTCGGCCAATAGAGGACAAAGTTGTGCCCAAAGAACTTGGCACCATGCAAACGCGCGAAGACGCTCTCAGAGGAGGCGCTCTGAATCAGCTCATCATGTCGCTCGGTTCGTCAATTAACGGCTATCCCTCGGCGCCTTCAAAGACTGACTTATTACAGCTTGAGCAAATCACCCAGAAAGTCGATTCCCTTGTCGCCGGTGTCAACCAAATCATTAAAGAAGATTTGCCGGCCCTAAACAAAACGCTCGAGGAATTTAAGATTAAGCCGTTGAAGGTGCCGGAAGAAGTCAAGCTGTAGGGCTCAGGGATGGCTCGAAGGCAAAGTAAGTCTACAACTGCGGTTTCCTTGTTGAGTCGGGAAGCCGCCGTGTGGTCATGCTCCAACCAGCGTAGAAGTTGACCCGGAGCGAGAGAGATTTGCTATGCTTAGCTCAGACAACTTCGGAAGCTGGCAGGTCAGTCAAGCCGGCGTTTCTGGCCTCGCGCTTCATAATTTTTCCAAGTTCTCGCATCACCGCTTCATCGGGCAATGCAGCCTGGTGCTCGCGTAAAAGCCTTTCCGCCTCTTCAGAGGCTCTGTCGGTCATGGATTTCTTACCTAAGGAAACCCAGCCATCATAAGTCTCTCGGTCGGTGATAGAGGGGAAGATATGCTCCTCACGGTACCATTTTCGCGTGTGCGGCATGGTCAAGAATTGAGTGCCCTGCCGAAAATCCTGGAAAAGATCCAAGGCCAGCGGCTCATCGCGCTGGGAGATCCCTTCTATCAGCCGGTAGGCCATTCCACAGATTTCGTTGTCGATGACCAGCTTCTCCAGACTCTGGGCGCTCTCGAAATCCAGCATGCCTGGGCCGGAGACCACATTGATGCCGGCAAGAGCGGCAAGGACAGCACCGGTCCCTGATTCGAGCCCAGCCTGGGCATCGTTCACCTTAGCATCACTCAATCCCATGTAGGCGTGCGTAGGAAGGCGGAGATATTTCCCGATCTGGGCATATGCCGAATCGATCATCATCGTCTCTATGGCACCCATGGGCGTCGTTCCTCGACGCATGTCAAAGCTCGACGGCGATCCGCCGAAGATGACCGGAGCTCCCTGTTGGGCCAGATGGGCAATCACGAGACCGGAGAGGTTCTCGGCCACATGCTGGACTAAGGTGCCGGCGATGGTCACAGGCGATGTGGCCCCTGTCAGGCCCATCGAAATAAGTTCGGAAGGAATTCCCGCCCGGGCGCAGTCGATAAGGCTCTGAGTAGTCAAATTGCTCCACTTGAGAGGAGGGGAGGGGCAGGCGTCGAAAATGGCCAGAGGCCTTTCGGCCAGACTCTTGGCGCTGCCTCTTACGGCCAGGAGCATTTCGTACATCGGTTGGAAACCTTCCACGCGAAAAGTTCCGGTGACAGCAGGTTTTGAGGAATACTGAAGGCAAATGTACAGCCGATAGCTATCGGCAATCTCTTCGGGAACGTCGCTGCTGATGAGCCCGGTGCTCTGGAAATCGTAGTTCGGAAGGCAGTCGACAAGACGCGTGAATCTGACGAGGTCATCGGTCACCGCCTTCCTTTCTGCTTGAGTTCCATGATCCAAGATGGTCACTGCCGCCGAGCCTGGGTTAAAATGCACCCAGTCCTCGCCGACGATAAATTCCTTGTCTCCGAATCTGTCATAAAGCTTAATGACAGCCGGAGCTGTGGAAAGGCACTTTTCTACAAGTTCAGGGCTGATAAGAGCTCTCTTAGCAGGCTCATCGATTTTCATCCCTGCTTCCCGGAGCAGCCGGAGAGCCTCTTTATTTTCCACAAAAACGCCCTGTTTCTCTAGAAGCACCAAAGCCTCAGCCACAATTTTCTTAATGAAAGGCCTGCTCAAAAGTTCTAATTTTGGTCTTTTTGCTTTGATCATTTTTCGTCCTTTGCTGCCTGATGTTTTCACTTGGCCATGAGCCGCGAGGCGAGCTTGACGGCGGCCAAAGCGTTCTCAGCATAGCCGTCGGCACCGATGTCAGCGGCCCATTTCTCGTTGACCGGGGCACCCCCGACCAGAACCTTATACTTTCCGGCCAGGTCCCTGTCCCTGATCATCTCGATGAGCTTTCTCTGTCCGAGCATGGTTGTCGTTAAGAGAGCGGAGAGACAGATAAAATCTGCCTTCGTCTCCTGCGCTTTTTCAATAAATTTTTCCAGCTTCACATCTGCACCGAGGTCATAAACATCGAATCTATAGGCCAGGAGCATGGAGGCCACAAGATTCTTTCCAATATCATGGATATCACCCTCTACCGTTCCGATGACCACTTTTCCTTTGGAGGGAGCGTCGATCCGGGCCTTTTTTAGCTCGGGCTGAAGAACGGCCATAGCGGCTTTCATGCATTCAGCGGAGGTGATGAGCTCGGGCAAGAAATATTCACCCTTCTCCCACAGTTCGCCGACCTTTTGAATGCCGGGTACATAGCCTTTCTCGATGACTTCAAGGAGATCCATCCGGCGCCTGACCGCTTCTTTTGCCAGCTTTTCTGCCTCCTCTCTCTGTCCTTCGACAACAGCTTTTGCCATTCTCTCAAACAGATTCTCTTCAGTCATGAATCCTCCTTTCTTAAATTCCTTACCATAATGCCTTAAGGCCAGCTCTTGAATTCCAGGGCTTTGATGAAATAATCCTGGAATTCAGGATCTGCAGCCAGAGAAACATAACGTATCTTCTGGATCAAAGATTCGATCCTATCTCTTTCACCCTCGGAGATGAGCAGGAGCTTGGCGCCTGCAAGAGAAGAATTCCCGATGAAGACAAGCTTGCGCTCATCAACCTGAGGCAAGAGACCGATTTTCATGCTGTTTTTGATATTCAGGTAATTCCCGAAAGCGCCTGCGATATAGATTCCGCCCAAGTTTTCCTCCGAGAGATGATTTTCCTTGAGCATCATCTGGATTCCCGTCTTTATAGCTGCGCAGGCCAGCTGCATCTGCCGGACATCCTCCTGCGTAAGAACGATATTCTCTTTCACCTGGATGTTTTTCTCTTTGCCCTGGATCGCTCCCCGCGGCGAAATCTGGCCTCGCTCCAAGAAAATGGCGATGAGGTCGATGAGTCCAGTCCCGCACACTCCTCTGGCCGGCTTGTTTCCAAGCGTATAAGTTTTAATGGCCCCTGCGTTTTCAGCCTTATAGATGGCCCCGGGAAGCGCTGGCATCCCGCAGCTGATGTTCATCCCTTCAAAGGCAGGTCCTGCTGCAGTGGAGGTCGTCACAAGATGAGGACCTGCCTTGAGGACAATTTCACCGTTCGTACCCAAGTCGATGAAAAGGAAATTCCCCCGCTTGGCATAGAGACGCGAAGCCAGAAGGCCGGAGGCGATATCTCCTCCAACAAAGCTCTTGATGTTGGGCGCCAAATAGGCTTTTCCCTGGGGATGAACCGCAAATCCGACTTGCCGCGCCGATAAGGCCGGCAGCCGAGAAAAGACGGCATGATAAGGGGCCAGGGCGAGCGATTCGACCGGAATTCCGAGAAGGAGGTGATTCATGGCCGTGTTCCCGGAGACAACAACTTCATAAACCGAAGAAGAAGAGACTCGATTTTTCGCAAGGCTCTGTCCGATCATTTGGTTCAGAGTGTCTAAGACCAGGCTCCTGAGCTCAGCCGCATTTTTTGGGTCAACGCTCGCGTAGGAAATCCGCGAAATCACATCAGACCCCCGTTTCACCTGGCTGTTGAGCGCGGCCTGGATTGCCAGCGTTTTTCCGGTATTCAAATCAACTAGGTCTGTGACCAGAGTTGTCGTCCCGATATCGACAGCTATACCATAGTTCTGGTCCATCGTATTCCCCGGTTCCACGGCGATAACCTCCTTCTGTCGATGGACCGTCACGGTCACTTTGAAGTGCCCCTCTTCCAACGTTCGTCCCAGCATACTCAGCACATCAACAGGGACTTTCAAATGCTTATACCCCAGACTCTCGAGAAGGATCTCGAAAAGGGAGTGAGGCGAAGAAATGTCCGGCTTCTTGAGCTCAAAATAGTATTTCTTGATCGCAGGGTCAGGGGAAACGGAAGAACGGGCTATGGCGGGGAGGATCGGCACTTCTTGAGACGTGAATACCGCGGACACAATGATTTCCAGGTCGCTGCCGACTTCATACTGGCAGGCCAGCCTGAAGTTTTTTCCGAGATTTTTCTGCTTCAGCCAAAATCTTTCCTTTTCCCCGAGGGATGGCCGCGAGCCTTTGACAATCTCAACAAAGCATTTTCCGCATAAGCCTCGTTTGTTGCAGTAGAGGTTCAGGGGAATTCCGGCTTGGAGGATTTTGTCGGCCAGTAATTCTTTTTCTCTGGCCTTAATTGTCTTGCCATGAGAGAGAATTTTGATCGTGTAAGCCATTCGTTCCGCCAAAATTTCTCTAATAGGTTATTATTTTGTAGCATTTTTTACAAGTGGGCTCAGGACTCATGGGGGTTTTTCACCCCCTGCCCTTGCCTTAACATAAAAAGGACAAAGATGAATGGGAGCGAGGAAAAACTTGGGGACGTGTACAAGGATTTCTGAATCGGTATGAGTTGCCAAAATTTTGACAGTGTAATTCCGGCTGTGGTATTTTCGGATAGAGTTTTGACGTGCTTAAGGCTAAAAATAGCGCCCGCTGGTATATTCCCGGCCGACTGTATGGTGCGCTTTTTGAGAGGCTCCTCAAGAGGATCAAGAAGAAAGTTGTCGGTCTCATCGCCGAACATGACCTTTTTCCTGTGCTCGATATCTGCTGCGGAACAGGGATGCAGTGCTGCTGGCTGGCTTTGGAAGGCAAGCCTGTCTTCGGGCTGGATATTAACTTCAAGATGATGAGATATGCGGCCTCCCGCTATCCCGGCCCATTTTTCATCTGTGCTGATGCGTCTCATATCCCCCTTCGAGCTTCTGCATTCAAGGGCATCATCATCTCTTTCGCCCTTCATGAGAAGCCTCCCAAAATTCGCCCCCAAATTCTGGCCGAGGCCAAACAGCTTTTAGCCTCGGAAGGACGAATCCTCCTTGTCGATTTTGAAAAGCCGTGGAACAAAATATCAAAGCTGGCTTCCTTTTTTACTGCACTCATCGAGCGTCTGGCCGGCAAAGAACATTTCCGGAATAACCGGGATTTTCTCGAGCGGGGAGGTCTTCGAGACATAATCAAAGAAAACGGGCTTGCAGAGGTCGAACGCTATGACATCGAAGCGGCCGCGAGCGCGATTGTAATGACTGAATTCAGAGATTAGACAAACACGCCCGATTTCAGTATGTTATGAGTGTGCACGTTGAGACAAAAAAACTCTTTTTAACTTGAGGAGGCGCCTATGACAGATACCCTTCCCCAAATGTTTCTTCACCTGACGAAATTATATCCCAAGCCGGCCATCTTGCTCCATAAGAGACAAGGTCGCTATGTTCCCATCTCAACCGAGGAATTCAGAAGCAGAGTCAGCCGCTTAACCCTCGGTCTTCATAATTTGGGAATCAAGTCCGGAGACAAGGTCATCCTCCTCGCCGATAACAGTCCGGACTGGACGATAACGGATTATGCCGTTCTATGCTTAGGTGGGATAACGGTACCCATCTATACGTCTTTGGTCCCGGAGCAAATCAAGTACATCATCAACGACTCAGATGCCAAAGTAGTGATCGCTTCCAGCCATAAGCTCTGGGAGAAAGTGGAAGCGATCAAAAAAGACCTGCCCGAGGTGAGCCATTTCCTCAGCTTCGAGCCCCAGGCTTCTGAAGGCCTCTGGCCTCTGGTGCAAATCCAGGAGCGAGGGGAAAGAATCCGGCAAGAACGTCCTGCTCTCTTCGAAGAGTTAGCCCTCGCTGTGAAGCCCGATGACCTCGCCTCCATCATCTACACCTCGGGCACGACAGGGATCCCGAAAGGGGTCATGCTCACTCACGACAATTTTGTCAGCAATGTTAAGACGCTCGCTTCGATCATCGAGTTTAATGACACAGACACAGACCTTTCTTTTCTGCCCCTTTCCCACGTGCTGGAAAGATTAGTCGTCTTTGCTTTCCTCTACAAAGGTTGCTCCATCGCCTACGCCGAAAGCATCGAGACAGTGGCCGACAACCTGGTCGAAGTGCGTCCCACAATCATGGTCAGCGTCCCAAGGCTCTTTGAAAAGATCTATGCAAAGGTCGTGGATACAGTACTGTCTGGATCGCGCCTCAAAAGAAAAATCTTTTTCTGGGCCATCAGAATAGGAAGGGATTACAATGAAAGAAGCTTTCGCCGTCTGCCGGTTCCCGCTTCTCTCCACTGGCGCGCAGGACTCGCACATAAGCTCGTCTTCTCCAAAATCCTCGAGAAGACCGGCGGAAGGGTTAAATTCTTTGTCTCCGGAGGGGCGCCGCTCTCGAAAGAGATTGCCGAATTTTTCTTTGCCCTGGGTCTTGTCGTCCTCGAAGGGTATGGATTGACCGAAAGTTCTCCGGTTATTTCCGTCAATACCTTCTCGGACCTGAAATTCGGAACGGTGGGCAAGCCGATCCCCGGCGTGGATGTGAAGATTGCCGCTGACGGAGAGATCCTGGCCAGGGGGCCGAATATAATGAAAGGCTATTACAAGAAAGAAGAAGAAACCCGGGAGGCCCTGGTAGAAGGCTGGCTCCATACAGGAGACATCGGCCATCTCGATGAAGAAGGCTATCTTGTTATCACAGACAGAAAAAAGGACCTTATCGTGACCTCGGGCGGAAAAAATGTGGCTCCTCAGCCGATCGAAAACCTGCTCAAGCAGAATCCTTATATCCTGAATGCCGTCGTCGTGGGCGGCAAAAGAAAATTCATCTCGGCTCTTATCGTGCCGAACTTTGAAAAACTCGAGGAATACGCGAAGCTCAAAAACGTCCCGTATGAAAACCCGAAGGACCTTATCCAAAAGGAGCTTATACGCGAGTTCCTTAGCCAAGAGGTGGACAGGAGCACGCCTCATCTTGCTCCCTACGAAAAAGTGAAGAAAATTGCCCTCCTCGAAAGGGATTTCGACATAGAGAAAGGAGAAATCACGCCGACTTTGAAGGTAAAGCGGAACATCATCGAAGAAAAATATAAAGCCTTGATTGACTCGCTCTACAGAGAGTAAAGGCGGACAATTTTGGATTAACCGATCGTTAGCTGACCTTGGCTCTGGACAGAGGATAAAAACGCTATCCGACTGAAGGAGAAGCGAATGAAGGCGAGGCAATTCTTATGGATTGTTTTTCTTTTTCTTGTCAATGCGGCAATCTTTTGCTCAGACATACCAGCCGGTGAGAAAAGAATCATCGATGCTTCATCAATAGGAGGGAAAACGATGGCTATAAAAGTCATGAGTTCTGCCTTTGAAGAGGGCGGCATGATCCCCCGCAAATATGCCTGTGACGGGGCGGATGTGTCGCCGCCTCTGGCCTGGACAGGAATTCCGGAGGGAGCCAAGACCATTGCCCTGATCAGCGACGACCCGGATGCACCGGTGGGAACATGGGTTCATTGGGTTCTCTATGACCTGCCGGCAAATATCAAGGAGCTTCCCGAGGCCGTGTCTCCGGAAAAAGAGCTTCGAACCGGCGCCAAGCAGGGCCGCAATGATTTCCGAAGGATCGGCTACGGCGGCCCCTGTCCACCCGGAGGCACGCACAGGTATTATTTCAAGCTCTACGCCTTGGATACAGTCCTCAACCTGCCTGCTGGCGCCACAAAAGCTGAACTCCTGAAAGCCATGGAAGGCCACATCCTGGCCCAAGGCCAATTAATGGGCAAATACAAGCGCTGAGAAATTCTCTTTATCTTCTTCCTCGATCAAGAAGCAAATCAAAGCCATGGCTGATCTCGCCAAAAATCACAAAATTCGTTATATCGGTGTCAGCTTGCAAGCGGCGGGAAGCTATATGAATTTCCTTTTCGATGCCGAAACGATTTTGGCCTTTTTTGGCTCGAATAAATCTTCTTTCTTTCCTCAGAAACTCCACCTGAATCCGAGCCGTATGGAGCGGACTCCAGAAATGCTATTAACGCGTCCATAGTTTGGGCTAAGCGTGTACGTTGGCGGAGTTGTGTAGTAAGTGAGTTGGGCGTATGGATCCCGTGTTACGGCGAGATAGGTGCTTCCTCCAAGATTAAAGATGTCAACGTAGAGACTGAACTTCCCGTAGGTGCCAAACTTGAAGCTTTTTTCAATTCTCATATCCAGAGTCGTCTCTGCAGGGTCTCTCTTTGTTCCGACAGGTTCGGTCAGAATAGCCGATGCATAGCTTGTCTGCGCGCCAAAACCCGTTGGGAAGTAGACTCGGTCCAGTGTTCTTGCCCAGGGAGAACCGCTGCGATAATTGAAGTAAGCGCTGACGGCAATATCAAAGGGGAGGATGCAGGTCCCTAAAATCTTGATGTTCAGCGGGCGATCATACATGATGCGTCCGTAGGCATTGATCAATGAGTTGGGATTGTCGAAAAGAGCTGTTTCTCCTTCTGCTCCACCGTAATCTTGATTAGCGTTGCCTTTAAAGGCGCTGTATATGACAGAGCCCTTCAACTGCCACCTGTTGGACATTCTTTTGTCAAAAGTAAGAATGCCGGCAATGTATTTTCTTTCGCAACCGGGTGGGTTTGACCCTAGAAAGTATGGAGTTGGCGCGTAACTCGCCAGGCCGTAGACAGTGAGCTGTCGGTCATCAGAGGTTCCAAATTTTCCATCCCATCCGGGGTCTGTAACAGTGTAAGGGAGCCAGATGGGGCGGCCCTGATCATCTTTGGCATTTGGATCATAGCCGTTTGCTGCATCCACGTCCTCGGTGATGTCCTTGTTCTGTTTATAGATGAACTGGAGGCCGAGTCGGAAATCTTTCATGAGTTCATGTTCAATTCCTGCGATTATTTCGTCCATATAGGGACATTTGATGTTATCAGCATAATACTTAATGTTGGGATCCTGGGTTGTATAAGAAGTGAGTCTGTAACTATCGCCATTTGGGTCTATATATTTAGAGTCAGCAGGTCCTGATTTGGGAAGGTCCATATATCCATTCTTATTCACGTCAGTCCAGTACCAGTTCAAGCTGCCGGCTGCGAGGAGCTGGGGAGCGTTGTATTTGCCTGACCAGACAGACTCGTAGTAGCGGGCCAGGGAGAGCTTGAGGGCTGTTTTTCCGTTACCGAATAGATCGTAAACAAATCCAATCCGTGGCGAGAAGGTGGAAAATTGGACGACTTTTCTATAAGGAAAAGTAAACTCGTCAAATTCAGAAACTGGCCCTATCTGCTGGTGATATTGGTCGTTAAGAGCCTTGATGAGGATGTTGGGGTCCTTTTGGGCAAGAGCGGGATTTAAAAACTCAGGTCCTACCTTGTAATTGAGAAGTTCAGGCCGGTATTCCTCGGGTTCGTAGGCAAAGGAATGGTCAAAACGAAGCCCGAGGTTAATGGCCAGTCTTCCCTTTACGATTGAGTCCTGAGCAAAAGCAGAGTAACGTTTGGTGTTGTCTTCACCTTTCATTACTCCAAGACTCGCATAGGGATAGAGGTAGAGCCGGCCTTCTCTTTTTGAAGTGCTGTAATAATATTTGTTTTGAGTCTTGAAACTGGCCCAGTAAGTGTAGTAAGGATTGTCGCCCGGCTCATAGCCTCGGCACCTGTCTCGAATATAATATGTGGCTTCATATTCTATGCCCGCTTTGAATTCATGGCTGGCTCCGAGAAAATTGTCCTGGAATCTGGTTATGTTTGCAGAAACTCCTCCTCTTTTGCGGTAGTAATCATCCGTATAATTGGTATTCCCCCAATAGATATCGGTTTCTTTGTCATAAGATGTGTAGCTGTTGGCTGTTTCCGGCCTCATCATGTTCGGGAAGTGCCGGTTGACGTAATTTCCCACGATTTCTACAAAAGTATTTTGATTCAGAACCCAGTTCAGATGATGAGAGGTGGTATAGACTTTTTCATGATCCACAAGAGCCGTGTAGCCCCAGGCCCTGGTATTGCCGGTTCTCAGGGTATAGACAGGCTGGTTAACCATGTTGAAATGCAGCATGCCCATATACTTGATATTCTTGGTTAGCTGGAAGGTCAGTTTGGCAAAAGCCAGCCAGTCTTCTTGACTGGTGTCATAATGTTCAAGCTCTTTCGGGTTAAAGGCACTGGGGTTCGTGTTGTAGATTTGCTGGATGCGGAGATGAGCTGTATTAGGATCAACTTGCTCCCAAGACGTCTTGCGACCGTTGAGGAAGAACCAGACTTTGTCTTTGACAATAGGTCCGCCAAAGCTTATCGAGCCATCTAAATAATCCGCGTATTTTCCAGGCGCAACGACGTTCAGAGCTTTCATCTGTTCAGAGGACCACAGGTCTTGAGCAAGAGAGGGGAGAAATTTAAGGGATCTCAGGTTTCCTGCTCCCGTGTAGTAGCCGCTGACCATGCCGGAAAACTTGTTTCCGCCGCTCTTGGAGACAACATTAATAACAGCCGTATCGGTCAGTCCCACTTCAGCCGGAAGTGCTCCTAAAGTGATTTCCATTTCTTCGTAAACATCGACATTCAGATTAGCTGCTAGGTACAGGGTGGTGGGGTCATTCAGGATGGCCCCGTCTACCTGGTAAAGTGTGCTCCTGAGATGTCCTCCTAAAACAGAAGACATGCGGGTATACTCTCTTCCGCTTTCAGCTTCTACGGTCCCGGGCAGCGAATTCTGGATTCCATAGAGGTCCCGGGAATTGGGAATACTCAGCAAGAAATCTGAGTCGTAATGAACACTAAACTTGGACGATTCAATATCCACAACAGGCGATCCAGCCGTCACTGTGATTTCTTCTTCTACAGTCGCCACCTCGAGGGCAATAGTCACTTCAGTTATTTTTCCGACGCTGACGTGGAGCTCTTTTCTGATGTAGGTCTTAAATCCAGGCAATTCTATTTTTACCTCGTACTCTCCTGGACTTAGAGAGACGAAGCGAAATTTTCCAACATCGCTGGTCACATAGCTTATGGAACCCATCATCGCAGGGCCGGAAAGGGTGACAGTGGCTCCTGGAAGCGGGTTGTTTTCATTATCTAAAACCGTTCCGGAGATGGATCCAGTCTGTCTTCCCTGAGCAAAGGAAGAAGAAGCGAACCAGAAAGCGAGGACCAGAATCAGGAAGAGTTTGAAAGTTTTTTTACTCATATTTCCTCCTTTCTTATGTAAATACTGCCTCTGTGGAGTGTTCTACTCAATAAACACTCCACATAAAACTCCTTATTTGCTAAACACTCTGTCATTCTCACCTCCTTTGTCTTCACTGGGCAGTTATCCAAAAAAAATAAAAATTTCAAAAATGTAGGAAAAGGGTTGTTCAAAATTTCCCACTATATAAGCATTCTCCCTTTTATTGATTGAAACATACTACATCTCATAACTTTTTGCGAATCAACCTTTGGAGGAGTGAACCTTTCTGCATCTATTGTCCCAGTTGTCTTATTATTTGAGACAATTGTCTCATTCAATATATAAAAAAACTTTTTGAATGTCAAGCAAATTTTGGATCAAACGAAATCGCTTATCGGTTTCGCTTAAATAAGGGATTTTTAAGTATGTTCCTTTCTTACGTGTTCTATATCTTCAATTGTTTTAAAAGTCTTATTTTTCAGTTCATCACCTAATTGCGCAATCATTGAATACAACAGGACCAATACTGACATAATGGAATTTGAAATTGTTATGCTTTCTACAAAAGCTTGTATAAATACATCGCTATACTGGACGATATCGCCTGTAGCCTTATCGGTTATAGAAATAACTTTTATTGTCTTTTCTTTTGCATAGCGGGCTGCTTCAATCGTTTCTTTTGAATACGGCGGGAGGGAGAAAGCAAAAATCAGATCGTTTTTCGAAATGTTAATTATCTGTTCAGTGAATTTTAGGGCTCCATAGGTCATAAAACTAGAATTGATTGATATACGAGTAAATAAATATGTCGCCATTTCAGCCAAGCAGCTCGAAATGCCAACTCCAATGGTGTAAACATGATTGGCTCTTTTTATCATATCAAGTGCCTTCTTGTATTGCGCATTATCAATTAATTGCAGAGTTCTTTGAATATTATTTATCGTCTCATCAGAAATCAATCTGATAAAATTTAATTTCTCATGAGGCTCAGATAAAAATGTCTTGTATCGGCGGAGAGGGCCTAAGTTATTTCGAATTCCTTCCAAGAAGTCTGATTTCAGCTCGTAAAATCCATCATAACCAAGTGCCTGGGCTAAACGCACAATACTCGATTTGCTGATTTTCAATTCTTTTTCTAACTCTCTGACTGAACACAAAGCAAATTTCTGGGGATTTTCCACAATATAATTGGCAATAGCCTTTTGGGACTTGGTCAAATTCACCAATTTCGTTCTAATTCGCTTTTTCACATCGTTTATCTTATCCTGCATTTTAATTATTCCTTTTGGGGTTGGCCGCAAATCCCTCACAATTTTCCGCTATTTTTATCCGCTAACATCCTTGGATGAACTTACCACACTCAAACGGCGAGGTCAATGGCCAAAAAACGAAGACAATCCAGAAAAAACAGCACAATGGGAAGCAAGAAAACAGACTCCATCACTGAGATCGACGGAAGACAATCCTCGAAGGCCCTCAGGAATACTCGCCTCTCTCCTCGGACGCCATCAGGAGCTCCTGGAGGACCTGAGGCGGAGGGAGGTGCTCGGCTCGGAAGGTAAACTTGAGGTGGTTGATGATCCTGTCCACCAACATGACAGGGCTGTTACCTATGCCAAAAGCACCGATGACATTGCTGTCCTTTTCATTTTCTCTTCCCTCTGTTTTTCTTTTCGCCCAGCTGGTGTAACTTCAGAATTCGCTTCAATTCTCTCAAGGATACGATCGAAGCGGAATCATGAAGATCGAAAATCCCTATCATCAAGTGTGAAGAGCCCAGGTCCCCCCCCAGTATGGAGAAAAATCACCGTTTCATCTCTTCTGAAGAAACCTTTGCGAATCAAGTCGATCAAACCAGCCATCGCCTTTCCGGTATAGATCTGATCAAGGACGATCGCCTCTTTGGAGGCCAGAAGTTTGATGGCCTTCACTCCTTCGCCAGTTGGAATCGCATAGCCTGGACCAATATAATCATCGAAAACCGTGATGTCTTTGTCTTTAACGGACTCTTCAAATGCATAGAAGACCCTATCCTTTTCGATCTGTTCCAGAATCCGCGCTTTGCATTCATCCTTCGGTCGTGACACGCTGATCCCGACTACCCTTATTCCTGTGTTAAAGACCCGATTGCCGAGGATCAATGAGCCCGTTGTACTTGTGGAACCCGTTGCCATGACAATGTAGTCTGCCTTGATCCTCATGTCGATCAATTGCTGGTGGATCTCCAATGTGGCCACGAGATAGCCTGCAGTTCCCTGTGTCGTCTGCCCCCCGCGAGGTACCACATACGGAATCAGGCCCTTTGAAAGATACAATTCCTTTAACTCCTGGACCTTGGTTTCTCCTGCTTCCCTCAAAGCCTTCATGCGGGACCGTCCTTCAAGGGTTTTATCGACCCCAACAAAATGGAGTTCCGCTCCCATCAAATACTCTAAACAAAGATTGCCCATGTAGTGTTCGGGCTCCTCTCCTGTTAGAACCAATACGGGTTTGATGCCAAATTTCACGGCTGCTGCGACGGCCAATCTCCCCCAATTCGTCTGCATCCCTCCTGACGTAATGAGAACTTTGGACTTTTTCTGTAAAGCATCGGCAATAACGAATTCGAGTTTTCTTGCCTTGTTTCCTCCAAAGGCGAGACCTGTTAAATCGTCTCTCTTTACGAATAGCCTCGGTCCTCCAAGAAAGTCAGACAGATTCTTCATTTCTTCCAGTGGGGTCGGAAGATGGGTCAAACGAACCCTGGGCATTTCAAATAATCTCATGGAATCATCCTTTCTTCATCTCTCGATCTACCGCAATCGCCCGCTGAAAACAACATCAGCCACCAAAACTCTTCGAGGTATTTATAAATCGTCGGCAAGGAGACATTCAATTCCTTCGAAACCCTCTTCACAGATCCCCTGATCGGAAAAAGCCCCCTCTCTTTTAAATCCCGTATCATCTGCAATTAAGAGGTTCCCTTTTTACGCGAAGTGGCAGAGCATACATCTTTGTCGTGATTTTCCCCATCTCCCATAATGAAACATCCTAAATCACGACGAGGGAAGATGTCAAGGCTGGATGGAAGGCGCGAGGATGCCATCAGAAGGCCCTTGTCGGGGCTCGAAGTGCTCAAAATCAGGCAGACATCTCCTCCTAGGGAGAAAGAAAGTCATGAAAAATACTCGGTTCCTGCTTCGGTCAGTTCATAGACCTTTTCTCAACCATCTCCGGGCTGACGAGCTCTTCCCACATCCATTCGCCCCACTCCTCAAGCCCCTTGGCGTGACAAGATGGGCAGAATCCCACAGGTGCGGCAGGAAAACATCAACAACCTCTCTTCCCCACACGAAGGACAGCGGATGCGGGCAAACCCGCAGCGCGGGTTGCCGCCAGTCCGGACGTCGTTGCGAGAAACGTAAACTGAGATTCCTCACTCTGTTCGGAACAGGCTCCGCAATCTCATGCCTTTCGCGAGGCATCGTGAGATCACCACGACCTTTCAGGCCTCGTGATGACATGCCGTCACTTCTTTGATGATCGGACGGAAGTAGCCGTACTCCTTCTCGAAACGTGACTCATATTCGGAGAGGAACCTCTCAAAGTAATGAAGCACCCGGTAGAGAACCGGGCGCTCGGGATGTCGAGACCTGCAGACTCCTGCCATCGAAGGAGTGAAGAATCAAAAAACAGACCAATCTTGATTTAAGAAGCAGACATGCTGAAAAGACACAAGTTGGAGAGGTTCCTCCTGTGGAGTGTGAACCCAGACCGTCAACTTCCGTTGACACTCGATGTCGAGGAGGCGCAAGAATGGTAAAATTTAGAAAAAGACGATGAAGATGAGTTATTGACAGTAACTCTGGAATTCGTACAATCGGTGTATGAAGCCATGAGCCAGCCCGAGGCCTCAAAAGAGGCGGGAATCTGGCGACTTTAATTTTTGAAGCCAATGAGGAAATTTTTTCTCGTTCCATCTGTCCTCAGCTCAAGTCGTTTGTCGCTGGAACAAGAGAGGGAAATCGGCTTTGACTTTGGGTGGATATTTTCTTAATATGGATTTGTGATTTTTATTATCACGGGAAAAGTGCATTCCGGAAAAAGCACATTCCTGGCGGAAGTCGTAAAAAGGAAAGGACCAGAGAATCGTGCATTATCTCCTGGCTGAAATCAAAAAGCATGAAAATTAAGATCAATTTTTTTGCCTATTTCAGAGAGCTCTTTATAGGCCGGGAGAGGGAGTTTGATCTCAGGGATGGAGCTACAGTGCAAGAGCTTCTGGCAATTCTCTGCGACTCTCCGGAACTCCGCTCTGAAATCTTTGAAAACAACAAGCTTAAGCCATACCTGATCATTGTGAAAAACGGGGTAAGCATTTACTCTTTAGAGCATCTGAGCACAGGGCTTGAGGATGGGGACATCATTTCAGTATTTCCTTTGATGGGCGGAGGCTGAGGTTTTGATAAAAGGAGAAAAAATAATGAGAATGAATCATTGGCTCAAGATTTTTATTGTCTTGGGAGCGATTTTATTTTCTTCAGCATGCATTTTTTTCCCGAAACCTTATGACCTGATCATCAAGGACGGGTTTGTCCTGGATGGCTCGGGCAATCCCTGGTTTAAAGCGGATATCGGCATCAAGGGAGAAAAAATTGCAGCTATCGGCACGCTTGCTGAAGGTCGGGCCAAAAAAGTCATAGACGCCAGGAGTCTCATCGTTTGTCCAGGCTTCATCGACATCCATACCCACTGCGACCGGGAAATCGTCGATGTTCCTACAGTGGACAACTACATCAGCCAGGGTGTGACAACCGTCATCGGAGGAAATTGCGGCGGGCATCCATATCCTTTAAAAGAGCTTTTCCAGAAAATTGAAAGACGCGGAATTTCCACGAATTTCGGTGTCCTTGTCGGACACAACACGATTAGACAAGAAGTCATGGCCTATAAGATGGCCGACCCCACAAAGGAAGAGATGGAGAAAATGAAAAAGCTCATTGCCGCGGAGATGGAGGCCGGAGCTCTGGGGTTTTCCACTGGACTTTCTTATCTCCCTGGAACCTACTCCAAAACAGAGGAACTTGTGGAACTGGCTTCTGTCGCAGCCCAGTATGGCGGAATCTATGCCACCCATCTCCGCAACCAGGGCGAACACATCACGGAAGCGATTGAGGAAGCGATAGCCATTGGTGAGAGAAATGGAATGCCTGTCCAGATATCCCATGTCAAACTGGCAGAGGACACGGTCTGGAACGAGCTGGGGAGAATCATCCAGCCTGTTGAAGCAGCGCGGAAAAGGGGAGTGGAGGTGACCCTAGACCAGTATCCCTACACGGCCACGAGCTCCGGGTTTACGAGCAGTTTCCCCAACTGGTGTTTTGAAGGCGGAAGAGAAAAGTTTCTTGAGCGGTTGAAGGAGGAGGAAACCTATAAAATGATTAAAAAATATATCATCGAGAGAAGGCTGACCTCATCCAGGGGAATCAATCCTCTTGAAGGCATCTCAATTGCCCAGTCCAAAAGCTTCCCCACATACGAAGGAAAAAACCTTCAGGAAATCCTGGTCCTTCAAGGAAAAATCCCGACGGTGGAGAATGCTGCGGATTTAATCATCGACATCGAGAAAAACGGCGGCGCTTCGGGTGTCTTTTTCCAGATGGATGAGAAGGATGTGGAAAACTTGATGCGCCTGCCTTATGTGATGCACGGCTCGGACGGAGGAATCCAGGTCGTTGGGAAGGGCATTCCCCATCCCCGGAGCTACGGGACCTTTCCACGTGTTATCGGCTTGTATGTCCGGGAAAAGGGAATTATTTCCCTGGAAGAAGCTGTGCGTAAGATGACCTCTTTTCCTGCCCAGACCCTGCGACTTAAAGAAAGAGGCATGATTAAAGAGGGCTGGTATGCGGATGTCACGGTTTTTGACTTCCATACGTTCAGGGATAGAGCCACTTTTTCCAACCCCCACCAGCACAGCCAGGGTCTCGTCTCTGTAATCGTCAATGGCGAGGTTGTCTTTGAAGGAGGCCAGCACACCGGAAAACTGCCGGGCATGATCCTCTACGGAAAAGGCAAGAAATAGCCGATTTTGTTTTTAGGTTGCGATGGCGGAGCGGGTATCTTGACCGCAATTTTTCCATTCTCCCATCATGAGATATCGTAAATCACGATGAGGGAAGATGTTAAGGTTGGATAGGAAGGCGCGGGGATGCTATCAGAAGGTCCCCGTCGGCGCTCGAAGTGCTCAAAATCAGGCAGCCATCTCCTCCCGGGGCTTCGAAAGCCCCAGGGCCAGAGTAAAAAGTGTCAACTCATCCATCAAGATAGCTCCTTTCAACTTCGGGTTCTTGTACAATCTTATCATGTCTTAATGGTATGATTAAGCTTGCTTACCCACACAAGATGGAAGAGAATCATTTATGATAACTTATTGAAAAGCGTTGCTATGTTATTGTTAACTCCCCAGAAAGGAGAACATGATGGTAAAACATGAAGGGGACAAGCTAAGACGTGTCATTATTTCTGAGCCGCGAAGAGAATATTTTCTCGTATCCGACCCTAAAGCGCATAATATCGGACAGCTTGCTGAGCGGGCCAAAGCCATCGGCGAGCATCAGCACCTGCAATCGCTCCTCCGCAGATCAGGCTGCCGGGTAGTCAATATCAAAGAGTTGCCCGGCCATCCTAACTCTGTTTTTACCCGAGATACGAGTCTCGTCACCCCGAGAGGCTACATCACGCTGAGGATGGGCCTTCGAACAAGGCGTGGAGAGGAAGGCTGGGCAGCCGCTGCTCTGAATTCTCTCGGAGTGCCCTGTGCTGGAGAGATTGAGGAGCCCGGCACCGTTGAAGGAGGCGATGTCATCTTGGCAGGTAAGGCGGCCTTTATCGGCCGTTCCAAGAGGACAAATCTTTCGGGCGCCAGACAATTATCGCGACTCCTCACTGGCATGGGGTATGAGGTTAGGACGATCGTCCTGCCGTCCTCCCACTTGCATATTGGTGGCGCGATGAGCGTCGTCGACCCAGAAACCATCCTCTGTTATCAAAATCTTTTCCCCAAGGCATTCTTTGAGGGATTTCGAACTATCGAGATACCTGAGGTTGATTCTTCGAGCGCCAATGTCATCTCGCTGGGTGATGAAGAGATTATCGCAGAAAAAAACAACTCGATCGCCGCATGCAGTCTTCGGAAGGCGGGATTTACGGTCCATCTTCTTGACCTTTCTGAATTTCTCAAGGGCAGGGGAGGGCCAAGTTGTCTGGTCCTCCCTGTTGATCGTTTTTCATCCGCCAGGGCAAGGCGAAAAAAATAAAACTGATGGAAAACTTAGAAAAGAAAATCGAGGCGTTAGGAACAAAAAAGAAATTCAAGAAAAATGCCTTTCTTTTCCATGCTCAGGAGGATGCCCTTGGTTTCTTCTACATTCTTACAGGGGAAGTCCGGGTCTTCAAGATGGACGAGAGGGGAAGGGAAGTGGAAGTTGTGCGCTTGCAGCCGGGCGATTTCCTGGGCGAAGCCATTGTCCTGGCATCAGTCAAGTTTCCGGCCTTTGCCCAGGCAACGGTAGACACTGAGGTTCGCTTTTTTGAAAAACGTGGTTTTTTGGAAAAACTCGAAAAAGATGCATACCTGGCCAGGTTTTTCCTGGTCTTGCTGGCGAAAAAGTGCCTTGTTCTCAACGAGAGGATCGAATCGCTCGGTCTTCTGACAGTCCGACAGAGGCTGATTCAATATCTTCTTTCTCACTGCTCCGGCGATAAGACCTGCTTTATCGAATTGAAAATCAAGAAAGCTGACTTGGCCAGACTCTTGGGCACCATCAGCGAAACCCTCTCCAGGAATCTGAGGGAGATGCAGGAGGAGGGCCTGATTGAAGTCAGGGGGAAAAGAATCAGAGTCATAGAATGCCTGAAAATGCGGGAAGAACTCTCCTGCTGAATTCTTGACTTAAATCAAAGACTCGCGAAAAGGGGAATGCTATCCTTTGTGGTGAAAACTGGTTAAAAGGAGAATGGACTGTGGCGAAAAGAAAAATCATCGAAATTGACAGGGATAAATGCAACGGCTGCGGACTTTGCACAACGGCGTGTGCTGAAGGCGCTCTGGCCCTTGACGAGGAAAACAAAGCTGTTTTGCTGAAAGAAATCTACTGCGACGGTATGGGAGCCTGCTTCGACGTCTGCCCGACAGGAGCCCTGGAGATCATCGAGAAAGAAAGCGAAGGCTACGATTCCGAGGCTGCCTACGAACACGTTTTACAGATTAGAGGAGAGGAAGCGGCCAGCCGAGTACAAGGAGTGAAAAAGACATATCCTTCGGGTTGCCCCCGAAGCGTTGCCTCTGAAATTCCTGAGAGCGACGCCTCGTCCGGAAGGAAAAAGGCCATTTCCGGTGCATCTGAGCTCAGGCAGTGGCCGATCCAGCTTCACCTGGTGTCTTCCTGTGCTCCTTATTTCAAATCCAGCGACCTTCTCATTGCCGCTGACTGCACAGCCTTTGCTTTAGGCAGCTTCCATCAGAACCTGCTCAAAGGCAAGAAACTTATCATAGCTTGTCCGAAGCTCGATGAGACGGAAGGCTATGTGGAAAAGCTGGCCGAAATCCTCAAACAGAACAGCCTCAAGTCCCTCACTGTAGCCATTATGACGGTCCCTTGCTGCTCCGGCCTCTACCAGATTGTGGAAAGGGCAACGGAACTTTCTGGCGTAAAGATCAATATTAAGAAAAAGGTCATTCATATCGAC
>Ga0315280_10000585_pt1 | contig 67368 bp, 59 predicted proteins | sample YL17G06_40_MG_FD_203697 | JGI IMG/M metagenome (GOLD analysis project Ga0315280, IMG submission 203697) | Sediment microbial communities from Yellowstone Lake, YNP, Wyoming, USA - YL17G06_40 | ecosystem: Environmental > Aquatic > Freshwater > Lake > Sediment | place: USA: Wyoming | collected... | reverse complement strand
TACCTCAATCCCGGTTTTTTTTCGCGGCAAATTCTGGCTGCGGGGAAAATTTGTCCAACATCGTTAAAAATCTGCCCGAAATTTGGATGCTGGTGGTGTTTCCGGAGGCGGAAAAAGTCAAGCGCTTGAAATTCAAGCTGATTCAAAAAACCAGCTCAAAAAGCGCCGAGTTTTCACCCTCCGCGAAATAATGATTAAGTGTTAAGCGCGGACGATTTTTCTTTTTGAGCTTTTTAGGAGTTAAGAAATTCCGCGCTATTGGTCTGCTCTGAGAGCGGGGGCTGGGGGCCAGGGGCTTGGGGCTTGGAATCGGGACTGAAGTCTCTCGCATCCCGCGTTCCGCGGGACTTCGTCACGCGTGGCGTGACTCAGCAAATAATTTTTTTCTCAGCGTTCTCTGCGTCTCTGCGGTGAAAAATTTTCTTCAATGAGTCGGGACTGAAGCCGCTTCCTTCTTCGCCCCAAGAGGGTTCAAGCGGGAAGGGGCTACGAAGGACGGGCGCATCCCGCCTAGCGCGGGACTCGCTTGGCTCGCACAGAGGCAGTTACTGGCTGCGGTCGAGGACGCGGTAGCTGAGGGCTTCGGAGATATATCGCGAATGGATTCGGTCGGACTGATCGAGGTCTGCGATGGTTCTGGCCACTTTGAGGATTCGGGACCAGCCGCGTGCGCTGATTCCGAGGCGGTCAACTGCGTTTTCCAGGATTCGGTGGCCGTCGGCATCGATTGGGCAATATTTCTGGACCTGTCGTGAGGACATCTGGCCGTTGGCATAAATGAGGGACTTTTTGAAGCGCTCTTTCTGGATGGCGCGTGCCGCGTTCACTCTTTTGCGGAATTGCTCGCTTTTTTCTCCGCTGGGTTCTGCTGCCAGCTCTCGGTAGCGGACCGCGGGGACCTCAATCTGGATGTCGATCCTGTCCATAAGCGGGCCGGAGATGCGGGACCGATAGTGGCGGATCTGCCTGGGCGTGCAGGCGCAGGCGTGGTGGCTGTCTCCCAGGTACCCGCACGGACAGGGATTCATCGCCGCGACCAGCATAAACCTGGCGGGAAAGGTGATTGAGGTTTTGGCGCGGGAGATGGTGACCGCTCCGGCTTCCATAGGCTGGCGCAGGGTTTCGAGCACATTCTTTTCGAACTCGGGCAGCTCGTCCAGGAAAAGCACGCCGTTGTGCGCGAGGCTGATCTCGCCCGGGCGGGGATAAACTCCTCCGCCGACCAGGCCGGCATCGCTGATGGTGTGGTGGGGATTTCGGAAAGGCCGGCGGGTGATGAGGGGCAGGTCATTGCTGAGCAGGCCGAGGATGGAGTAGACGCGGGTGGCCTCCAGGGCCTCATTGAAGGAAAGCTCGGGCAGTATTGCTGGCAGTCTCTGGGCGAGCATGGTTTTTCCGGAGCCGGGCGGGCCGATCATAATGAGGTTGTGGCCGCCGGCGGCCGCGATTTCAAGGGCTCGCTTGGCTGACTCCTGCCCGCGCACCTCGGAGAGGTCCAGTTCCGATTCCACGGCTTTTCGGAAAAGCTCGTGGATGGAGCACTGTGCGGGGCGAAGCTCGAGCTCCTGGTTCAAAAACTCGACCACCTGACTCAAATGACTTGCGGGATAAACCTTGATGCCTTCAACCACTGATGCTTCGTGGGCATTTGCGGAGGGGATGATAATACCCTCCAGACCTTTTTCTTTTGCGAGCAGGGCGAAAATGAGAGTGCCGGGAGATGCTTTAAGCGCTCCGTCCAGGCCAAGCTCGCCTGCGAAAATAAACCGGTCAAGCTGATCTTTTTTGAGGATTTTGGCCGCGGAGAGGATTGAGAGCGCGATAGGGAGGTCAAATCCTCCGCCTTCCTTGCGCAGGTCCGCGGGAGCCAGATTGATTACCGCTCGCTGGTTTTGGGGCCAGGGGTATCCGGAATTGGAGAGAGCGCTTTTGACCCGGACTTTGCTTTCTTTGACCGCGGGATCAGGCAGACCGACAATGTTGAAGTAAGGCATTCCCGCGGAGGCGTGCGTTTCCACCTCCACCAGCCGGGCTTCAACCCCGATCAGGCTTGCGGTATAAACCTTTCCCAGCATCTTTTACAGACTAGCAAAATACCGGGGATAAATCAAAACCGGGGCAAAAGAGAGGAACTCGGATAATAAGCTTATCAAATTTGCATCTTGTTCAATAATTCATACAATAGCGCAAATAAATGAACGGGGGCGGATAACATAAGCCGGGTTGAATAAAAAAGAGCAGAAGCTATAATCCGTTGGGAAGGTAAAACTATTTGATTCCAAGAGAAACAAAAGGGGTTGTTTCCGGTTTTATTCTTCTTGCGGTTATTGCGGGCGCGCAAACACCGGCCGCGAGTTTCAAAACCGCGTGGGAGGGGCTGACACCCGGCCAGATCAGCAGGATCAAGGCGGGCCAGATAGTGATTCTTGGTAAGGACCAGTCAAAGGGCAAGGAGGCGCAGCGTTTTATTCAGGCAGCCATGATTTTTGACCAGCCGGTGGACACGGTCTGGAAATTGTTCCGGCAGACGGACCGCCAGGCCCAGTATCTTCCCCGCCTGGATAAAGCGGTAACGGTTGAAGACCAGGGAAGCTGGAACAAGGTCGACTTTTTGGTGAAGTTCGCTTTGATTAAGATTGATTACCGGGTGCAGCATAATTTCGAGCCGGACCACTATTATTTCTACTGGTCTTTGGACCCCGGGTATAAGAATGACTTGAAACATCTGGAAGGATATTGGAAGCTTTTCAGGGTTGACGAGAATCACACGGCTGCAAGATATGGAACCATCGTGAACACCAGCAACCTGATCCCCAAATCCATCCAGGGGTATTTGACAAGAAAGGACTTGCCCGCGAGTCTGGAAGCGGTTAAGAAATACATCAATTCCAACGGCGAGTACAAGAAACCGGGGGAGGAAAAGTTATGAGCTTCGGATCCGCGTCAAAACCTGAGCGAGGGGGGGCAAAAAAACTCCATAAAATTTTTGTTTGGCTGAACCCTTCCTGAATATTTTGAATCTAAATAATTAGACAGCTTGTAAGAAAAATTGGAACGAATTGTTAAGGTATTCAGGCAGTTTCAATATATTCCGGAGGTTATAGAAACTTTTATGAATTTTTGACTAAAAAAGGAGGATTGGGCGAGAATTTGGGTTGCTTACTTGACTTTTAAATGAAATATCCTATAATTCAAAAGCTATAACATAAAAACTCAGAACGAGGAGGTGTAATGTGAAGACTTTTGCCGAGAGATTTGGGTCGTTGCGTTACCCCGGAGAGACGCAAAAGGAGTTTGCGGACCGTCTGGGCATAACCCAGGCTTCGATCAGCCGTTACCTACGGGGTCAGCACCCGGATCGGGAATCGCTGCAGAAGATCGGAGAGGCGACGGGGGTGAGCGTTGATTGGATCCTGGGCGGAAAAGAGCCGGAGATTGCGCCGGAAGTGGATAACATCATCCGCAAGGTCGGTGCGAGGATGACCAAACCAACCGACGACAAAGAATGGTCGGAGATTTCCTTGACCTATTTTGACGAGATGAAATCGCTGACCCACGAGGAGAAGGAATACATCAAGCACATAATCCGCGACCTTGTTAACGATGTAGACCGCAGGATCGAGCTGATCGACTATTGGAACTATCTTCGGTTCCGGGAAAAGAACCCGGTTATGCCTGTTCCGAAGCGCAAGCGCAGAAGAAAGCATTATTAAAAATAGCTGTGAGCCGAGAATTATATCCCCCTTCTGGCGCCAAAGGCGGGAGTTTTTGGTTTGATTTTTGGCGAAAAATCGCAAAAACCGTGTCGTGCTCATCCTTTTAATAGCTAGTCTCGGACCTTAGAGCCGCAAAGGCCCGCGCACCCGGCTTAACCAGTCAAGGGGAGTGGTGTTCTCAATATCGGGAATCAGCTCCTTTTAAATTGTGTTTCCGGGGGTCTGGCTGCATAATGTGGAGGCAGAGACCGGAGCAGATTCTCCTCGCCTTTGACAGCAAAAACGGTGTCCGCAACGAAGATTGCAATCCCGAGCCGAGAATCTGGCCGATAGTTGGAACGCCGACGCTTTCCAGGCACCATAACTAAAGTATGGCTATCAGGAATATGCCGCTCAAGCTTTAAGTTTTTTCCGGAGGTGATAAAATACCGGTATGAAAAAGGCCTTTTGGCTGGCTGTGAGTTTGGGTCTGGTTTTTTCCTGCACTCCAAAAGACCCGGAAAAAGTGGTCAAGCTGGTGGACTCCAGGATTTATTATCCCCAAAGCCAGGGCTTGTCCAGCCTGTCCTGCAAGCTATCCAGCCCTTACATTTACGAGATGTTTGCAAAGATTGCGCAAAACAGGCCCGGGAGCGAGCAAATCTTCGAGGATGTGAAAATAAATGTCACCTATTATTGGAGCTCCGGTTACGGAAGCAAGTTTATCGTTGAGGGCTTGCCCGACTATCTGCCCTCGCTTAAAGAGCCGATCAGTATGGTGTTCCTGGGGCCAAGCGGAGAACAAGGACAGGGGGTGGAAATTTTTATTATCCCCCAGACCGAAAAAGACCAGCTCGCTCCTTTCAAGCTCTCGCTCAAGAAAGAGAAGGGCAAACTGACGGTCGTTGGAACCAGCCCGGACCCGGACGCCGGCTTCCGCCAGTATGACCTTGTTGTTGACCCTAAAAACTGGCTCATCCTGGAGCGGGTTTATTATTTTAAACAGGGCGTTTCTTACTTCACGCCTAAATTTGAAATCCGGAACAATAAGCGCTACCTGGTCAGGATGGACGGTTTGCTGGATCAAGGCGAAGAAAAATTCAGGTTCCTGGCTGAGATGGATTACCAGGATCTCCAGGGCTTTTGGCTGGTCAAAAATTTGACTTACGGATTTACCAAGGCTGACACCGGGGAAAAAGTGATCGGTCCGGTTCAGATCGATTTTGACAACTGCAAAATAAACCCGTTCATCTCCCCCCAAATCTTCAAGGGAGGCAGAATCGAGTTCCTGGAAGTCAAGCCCGAAGGTCCTGCAATCATCAAGCCGGGAAAAACCGCGGAGCCGACCGCGGAAAAACCCGGCTCAACCCCGAGCAAGCACGCGCCAACTCCGGCCAAACCAAATCCGATGCCGTTCAGGAAAAAATAAATTCCTTCGCGCGGCAGCTCTTAAGCGCCCCTGATTGCAAGCGACTGCGCTCTAAGGTCCGACAATAAACACCGGAACATTGCTGTAATCATAATTCGGATTCCCGAGCTGGCCATCGTCGTTATATCCCCAGCACTTAACCTGGCCCGAAGAAAGACGCGCGCAGGTGTGAAACGAGCCGGCTGAAACCTGGGATACCGCGGGCTCTTCTATGGGTTGGCCCCACCGGGGCCATGTGATACTGCAGCTGGCAAGGAGCAGGATCAAAAGGATGGTTAATGCCGCAACCCGTAGCCGCATACCTTTCATTCTCGCTCTCCTTCTTCTCGATGCGCTTTTTCCTTAACCGGCAAACCCAATCCCGGCCGGATGCGCCCGCGTTCTTTTCAATTAAGGATTGGCAAAATAATGCCTTGCCGCGCTAAGGGACTGAGCGCATTGGGCTTTTGAGCTTGTTGTCTTTGCACAGCTTTCAATTTACAAAATTCATACCAAATTCTATGCAGCTTGTCAAGTCGAACGGCATATTCCATCACAGGGAGCGATTTTTGGCCGTATTCCTTCACCTTCTGATTTGGGCAAGCTCTTTTAAGGTTGTCACCTGGCTGAGATGATGAGCGAGCTGGACTTCTGGCCGAGTTTCTTCCAGGCTTCAGGGAAACTGCGGATAAGAATTTTTCGGAAAAAGTCAGCCGGCTCGGTTTTTTCCTCAAGCGAAAGCGCAAGTGCGATTGCGGTTTGGGCCAGGTCCGCATCCTGGCCCAGCCTCATCAGGTAAGCGTTTTCCAGAAGGCCGGACCTGATTCTTTGCCGGTTCTTGTCCAGCCCGCTTAGGCAAAATTTTAAGAAAATGCGCTCCATTCTCTCCAGAAACTGGCTCTCGCTCAGCTGAAGAGGGCTGTGCGATGCGTCTTCCAGCTCCTTGCTGCAGGCATCGATGGTCTCCGGGTCAAATTCCCAGTGCTTGAAATAAGGATGCTCGAGCAGCCGGTCCGATTGATATAACCGGCTCCTGTCCCCGCGGAGCTTTTCAAGTTCTTGAGGCTCAAACCCGGGATGAGATTTCTCCCCCGGCACGGAAAGTTCGATTTTCAGCCGGGATAAACCCGAGCGCAATTCGCTCTTGATTTCATTGTTCCGGGTTTTGCTCAAACCCGCGGCCAAAAGCCGAAAGAAATGCTCTCCGGGAATTGATATAACCGGCACCGTGAAATCATCGGTAACCACAGTTTGCTGCGCAACCCGCCTTGCCCGCTTTTCGCTGCCGTGGAAATTCCTGAAGTTAACAATGCCCTGCTCCAGATCAAAATGACTGACTAAAAAAACATTCGCGGTCCTGCCGCCCAGAAAATAATACCCGACCTGCTGGCCGCTCAAAAGCATCGCCGGCGTGGCCATTGCCCATTCGGAGAGCATCTTCTGGCCAGCCACGACCTTTTTCGCTTCAACTTTTTCCGGTATCTCCACCCCGGCTGACCTGAGCCGGTGCAGAAAGCTTTTCAATATCTTCCGCTTCTCTTTGTCCAGCGTAAGCCCGGAAATCTGGACCAGTTGCGCGATATTTTTTCTCCCGGCCAGCTCTTTCAGCACATCCTCAAAGCTCTCCGGGCTGAGCAAAGCGAGCTCCGAAGCCCGGGCTTCATCGCCTTCGATGCTCTTTGCTATGGCCTTGAGCGCTTCCAACTCGGCTTTATCGCCCTGCTTGAGCGCGTTCTCAAGGCTTTGGATTCGCTCGCTCAGCATTTTCTATCTCATTATTTTCCCACGACCGCGTATTCAAAAATGCCCCGACCGGAAACCAGTTCTTCCCTGCCGTCATAGCTTATCTTCCAGCTTGCCTCCGCCTTTTGCCGGATAAAGGCCGGCTGCCTTATCAGCCGGTTTAGGGTTGATTGCAGCCATTTCGGAACCTGGTCCCTCATATCCATAAAATCGAGGAGCCGGCTGGCCTTAATCTCCCCCTCCAGCTTGAACCCCTGGTCGTTAATCGCCAATCTGGCTTTTCGCGGATATTTGCGGCCGCTCCCGGATTCGGCCTTCCAGTCATAGGGCTCAAGATCATAGTTGTCCGTGGCGTAAATAATTTTGCCGTCCTTGATCACCATAAGCCAGCTCACCCGCTGATTCCCGAAAGCCGGAGGTGAATGATAGTCCAGAAAATTGATAGCCCAGCGCTGGTTAAAACTCCGAAGAGCATAAAGCTCCTCGCATTGCCTGGGAAACCAGATGGTCTGCGTGCTATGGTCCGCATATCCGAAACCCGAGATTTGTTTCCTCTTGCCCCCTATCTTCATCTCGCCGCTTACGCGGCCAAGCGGAATCATCACAAGCAGGTCGTACCAGTCGCCTTGGGGAGAGCCGTAATGCGCCGGCCCCTGGCCCGGCCTCCAGGGAGCAGTCAGGCAGTGAAAAGTCAATTCCGCCTCCAGCCCTTCCAGGGGGACAAAAACGCGGAACTGGGGATAAAAGCCGCTCCAGTTGAACTCACCCATCGCCAGCCTGGGCTCTTTCTCCTCCCAGTTCGCCTCCGCGCCGGTCAGCACTTTCTTTCGATAGACCACCTTGCCTTCCGGTGTGTAGTGGCTGTGTTGAACGATCGCCTGCTTGAAGATGTATCCCAGCCTCGCCTGGCTGAACTGGATATATCCCCCGGCCCCGTCATCAGTATAGTAAATAAAGGTCCAGACCTGGCTGAGAAATTTTCCCCGGGCAGGAACAGGCGCCAGCTCTTTGCTGGTGCTCTCCTTTTCCAGCTTAGCGTTGACCCCCCCTTTGAATAAATAAACCGGCTGCGCCGGCTGCCCCGAAGCAATGAACGAAGATACAAAAATCGCCAACGCCAGCATTGGCTTAGATAAAAAATTCATTCAGGACCTCCTTGAAGATTCCGTCTCTGACAAGAATATCATTTAGATTGACAGCTTTGTCAATTTAGCAATTCAGGGCTGAACTCCCGCGAGCACACAGGAGCTATCGAGATATTTTTCAGGATCAATGGCCTCGGTATGGTGTCTGAGCTCGAAGTAAAGGAATGGCCCTTTGAGGCTGCCGGTATCCCCGACGGAGCCGATCACCTGGCCCTTTTTCACCGGCTCGCCCGCGGCCTTGTCCATACGGTCGAGATGCGCATACAGGGAGTAATAGCCGTTGTTATGGTCAATGATGACCAGGTTGCCATATCCCCGGAACCAGTCCGCGAACACCACCTGGCCGCCGTGGACCGCTCTCACCAACTGGCCGAAATCCGCGCTGAGGTCAATTCCCTTGTGCATGGTTTTGGTGCCGAATTTGGGGTCGGTGAGCTGGCCGAACTTCTCTTCCACCCGGCCCAGGGTCGGGAGACAAAACCGGGTGAGAGGCGGCTGTGCGGCTGTTTCCGGCCTGGCGGCTAAAGGCCGGTTCTGGTCTTCGATCTTCTTAAGCTGCTCCTCAAGCTCTCTCTGCGCATCTTCCAGCTCTGAAAGCGCGGAAAGATGCGACTGCTTTTCCAGCTTCACCCGCTCCAGAAGGTCCTTCTTGTTCTGCTTCATCACCTCCAGCTGTTCCAAGGCCCACTTGGCGGCCTCCAGATTGGCCTCCAGTTCAACCTGCTTTTCGGAAAGCTCCTTCTTCCTTCGGCCCAGCTCGCTTAACCCCTGCTCATATTGATCGATCAGGCTCTGATCCTGTTCATACACCCTTCCCAGGTATTCGTCCCTTAATACCAGATCCGAAATTTGCTCGGAGGAGAAAAGCACTTCCAGGGTTCCGACCTCGCCCATTTCATATCGCGCGCGCAAACGCCGGGCCAGAAGCTGCTTCTGAGCCTCAAGCCGGGCTTTCAGCTTTTGAATCTCCTGCTCCAGGCTTCTTATCCGGCCCTGGATCAAAACCTGCTGCTTTTTGAGCTCCATAATCTTCTGGCTGTAAAGCCTTGCCCTCTTCTCGATCAGCTCCAGCTCTCCCAGAATCTTGTTCTGCTCCCGGACCTTGGACTCAAGCTCTCCCCGCTCCCTCTCGATTTGAGCTTTTATTCTTTTCAGTTCCTCCACAACGGTCTTGGCCTTGGCCGCAACAGGCAGGACAAGGATCAGGCAAAAAACCGCGGATAAAAATTTTGTCCTCATCTCAGACTCTCAGGAACTCCTGAAAACTGACCATGCTTCCCAGAATGCCGAGCAGCGCGGCTGATGCGACCAGACTGATCATCTGGCCGGGAGCCAAAAAGCTGATCCCGCTGAGCGCGAAAAGCTGGAACGGAATCTGAACCGCGCGGTGAAAGATGAGCCAGAGGGCCCAGAGCAAAAAGAGGGCCAGGAGGCTTGCGCTCACCGCCTGGGTGATTCCTTCGAGCACAAAAGGTATCCGGATGAATCCGTCGGTCGCGCCCACCAGCTTCATAATCCCGATCTCTTCGCGGCGGGAATAAACCGTGAGCTTGACCGTGTTGTAAACGATGAAACCGCTGGCCAAAAAGATCAGCCCGCCGATGGCGTAGGTGAACGCCTTGAAGATTCGATAGAGGGAGAGGAAATTCTTTAGCCAGTGCTGGCCGTAAAAAACCTTCTCGATTCCGGGCCAGACGCCCAGTTCGCGTGCGAACGACTCGATGAACCTGAGGTTCCGGTATTTTTTCTCCAGCTGGATTTCTATGCTGGCGGGAAGCGGGTTCTTCTCCATACCCTCCAGAACGCTCGCGTTCTCCCTGAGCGTTCCCTTAAGCCGCGCAAGCGCCTCGCTTTTGCTCACATAAGTTGTCCCTTTCACCTCGGGCCGGTTCTGGAGCTTCAGGCCGATTTCTTTTATTTCTTGGTCGCTGACCGCATCCTTCATAAAGATCACCACCTGAATCTGCTCTCCCCACTTGTCGACCACCAGCTCCAGGTTGCGCGCGACGAGCATAAACAATCCCAAAATCAAAAACGAGAAAGAGATGATGCCGATGGAAAGAAGGTTAAGATTTCTGCTCGCGCCTATGTTCTGCAGGTAGAGCCGGAAGGCAAAGCCCAGTCTCACTCAAGTCCTCCGGATATCCAGCGAGCCGGCCGTGTCCTCGTCCGAAACCAGCGCGCCCGCCTTGAGCGAAATCACCCGCTTGGGATGGGAGCGGATGAGGCTGCGGTCGTGAGTGGCGAAAAGAACGGTCGTGCCCCGGTCGTTTATCTCCACGAACAGCTTCATAATCTCTTCGGTGATGTCCGGGTCAAGGTTTCCGGTCGGCTCGTCGGCCAGAAGAATCTGCGGCTGATTGACCAGGGCCCGGGCAATGGCGATCCTTTGCTGCTCGCCGCCGGAAAGTTTTTGGGGAAAGGAATCGATCCGGTGATGGAGCTGCACCCGTTTCAAAGTCTGGAGCACGGTGCGGCGGATGCTTTTCCGGTTCGCGCTCAGGATTTCGAGCACAAAGGAAACATTCTGATAAACGGTCCAGTGATTGATGAGCTTGAAGTCCTGGAAGACCACGCCGATCTGCCGGCGGAGATAAGGGATGTCTCTTGGCCTTATCCGGCTGATGTTTCGGCCCGAGATCAAAATCTGGCCCGAGCTCGGCCGCTCGGCCGCGAAAAGCATTTTCAGGAAGGTGGTTTTGCCCGCGCCGGAAGGCCCGGTGATATAAGTGAATTCCCCTTTTTTGATTTTCAGGTTTATGTCCGAGAGCGCAACTATGTCCCGGCCGTATTGCTTGCTGACATGGTAGATTTCAATCATCCCGACTCTTGGAAAAGACCCGGATTACTTTTCCTCTTCCTCTAAGCGCTGGGCCAGGAAACTCAGGATGACTTCATCCAGGCTTTTGTTGGAAATGATGTCCGCGCCGAAGATATCGGAATCGCTCAGCTCCTTGTCATCCCTCAACTCAATGGTTCGCTGGGCTGGTTTTTCCTTGATCTCGGACTCGATAAGAGCAGGCGGTGGAGGCGCGGCGGCCACGGGCTTGGCGGCCGCGGGCTTGGCCGCGGGTTTGGGCTTGATTCCCCGCTTTTCCAGCTCCACCTTTACCAGCGGATGATTATCGAACACGCCGTTTTTCAAATCTTTCAGCATATGTTTGTGCTGGTCCTGCATCAGCTCCCGGACAACATCGGTCAGCCGCTCGTGCTTGATGATGTCCGCATAGCTGGTCTTCTTGCGCGCCAATATATTCCCGCCCGAATAAAGAAGGGTGATAATATGAGGATTGCTCACGCCGCTGTCCTCGGTCTGGATATGAAAGGCGACCCCTTTGTAAGTGACATTGTGGTTGTAACCGGGAAGCATTGTCGCTTTGGCTGGTCCGGCCATTGTAAGATATATTATCCTTTTTTCATTTGCTGTCAAAGGTTATTGTCGGTCTCTGTCCCGGTGGTTGACATATTTTAAGATGCGTGTTTATACTCCTAGAATGCGGAGGATTTAATGGCTCGAACATTGGTCGTAATTCCCGCCCGTTTCGCCTCGGAGAGATTCCCGGCCAAGGTTTTAGCTGAGATAGCCGGCAAGCCTATGGTGCAATGGGTCTGGGAGCGGGCAAAACAAGCTAAAAACGCGGACGAGGTAATCATTGCCACCGAACACGACCGGGTGGCAAAGGCCGCGCAATCGTTTGGCGCGAAAGTGGCTATGACCTCGCCCCATCACCAGAGCGGCACCGAGCGGGTGGCCGAGGTTGCGGGGAAAATGGATTTTGAGATTGTGGTTAATCTTCAGGGAGATGAGCCGCTTTTCTCCCCGCTCGCGATTGACCGGCTCATCGCCGCGATCCGGGAAAGCGACTCCATTCAGATGGCAAGCCTGAAGGTCAGGATCAAAGACTACAAGGACTATCTGGATCCGAATGTGGTGAAAGTGGTCTGCGACGACCAGGATTTCGCTCTTTATTTCAGCCGCTCTCCGATTCCTTATTACCGCGGCGGAGAAAAGCTGCTTGAGAGTTGGAAGAAGAAAGGGGACTTCCCGGCCCAGCTAGCGCCGCCCCCTTACAAGCATCTGGGAATTTACGCCTATCGCTCTGACTTCCTGAGCGCATTTTCCCAGTTGCCGCTTTCAAGCCAGGAGCAAGCGGAAAAGCTCGAGCAGCTTAGGGCTTTGGCCTGGGGGTTTAAAATCAAGGTGCCGGAAACCGCGTATGACTCGATCAGCGTGGATGTGAAAGAGGATTTGAAAAAAGTTCTCTCAATAGTAAAAAGCAAGGGGCTTAGGTGATCAAGAAGTCGGAAAAGCCTCGAACGACGAAGTATGTTTTCGTGACCGGCGGAGTGGTCAGCTCGCTCGGGAAAGGAATAAGCGCATCCGGCATCGCCGCGCTTCTGGAGGCGCGGGGGCTGAAGATCACCATGCTCAAGATGGACCCCTACATCAATGTTGACCCGGGCACAATGAGCCCTTTCCAGCACGGCGAAGTCTTTGTCACCGATGACGGCGCGGAAACCGACCTGGACCTGGGCCATTACGAGCGCTTCAGCCACGCGCTCCTGGGCAGAAAAAATAATTTCACCACCGGCCAGGTCTATGAGTCGGTCATAAACAACGAGCGGAAGGGAATCTATTTGGGCAGCACGGTCCAAGTCATCCCGCACATCACCGACGAGATAAAGCGCCGGATAAAACTCCTGGCCGAGGATGTGGATGTGGTGGTGGTGGAAGTGGGCGGCACCGTGGGCGACATTGAAAGCCTTCCTTTCCTGGAAGCCATCCGCCAGTTCCAATACGATGTCGGCCCGGAGCATTGCTGCTATGTCCATGTCACCCTGGTCCCTTTCATAAACGCGGCCGGAGAGCTGAAAACCAAGCCCACCCAGCACAGCGTGAACAAGCTGCAGGAGATAGGTATCCGGCCTGACATCCTTATCTGCCGCTCGGAACGGCCGCTGCCCGAAGACCTCAAGCGAAAAATCGCTCTTTTTTGCAATGTCAAAAAAGAGGCGGTGATCTCCGCTCCGGATATGAAGACGGTTTACCAGGTTCCGCTGATGCTCCACGAGGAAGGGCTGGACGACCAGCTGGTGGAGGTGCTGGGAATCTGGACCGGCTTTCCGCATCTCGAAATCTGGAAAGATATAACCGGAAAAGTTCTGGAGCCGAAGCAGGAAGTCAAAATCGGCATCGTGGGCAAATACGCAAGCCTGAAAGAATCCTACAAAAGCTTGAACGAGGCGCTCACCCACGGCGGAATAGCAAATAATTGCCGGGTCATCCTTGAGTTCATCGAATCTGATGTGCTGGAAAGGGATGCGTCGCTGAAGCATTCGCTCGCAGCATCAGACGGCATCCTTGTCCCGGGAGGCTTCGGCGAGCGGGGCATTGAAGGCAAAATTATGGCGGTTGAATTCGCGCGCGAGAAAAAAGTTCCCTACTTCGGCATCTGCCTGGGGATGCAGGTCGCGGTTGTGGAGTTCGCGCGCAATGTCGCGGGACTGAAAGGCGCCAACTCCACGGAGTTCAACCCGGACACGCCCCACCCGGTCATCCATATGATGGAAGACCAGAAATACATTGACAAGCTGGGCGGCACTATGAGGCTGGGAGGATGGGACTGCAAGCTGGAAAAAAATTCTTTCGCTTACAAAGCTTACGGCTCGGAGATGATCCGGGAGCGGCACCGGCATCGATACGAGTTCAATAATGACTACCGGGAGAGGCTGACCCGCAAAGGAATGCGCTTGACCGGCGCAAGCCCGGACAATATGCTGATCGAGATCATCGAGCTGGACCAAAGGCGCCATCCCTGGTTCCTGGGATGCCAGTTCCACCCGGAATTCAAGTCCCGGCCCTGGGATGCGCATCCGCTCTTTCGCGAATTCATCAGGGCTTCGCTCGCGCGCAAAAAGCAGGGGAGGAAAAAATAGGATGCCGCGACGGTTAACCAAAAGAAAGGCGCTGGAAAAGGTTCTCAATCAGATTGTGGGGTCTTTTCATCCGCAAAAGATTATCTTATTCGGCTCCCGGGCTTATGGCTCGCCTGATGAGGACAGCGACTTTGACCTGCTCGTGATTATGGAGACCCGGGAGCGGTCGATTCGCAAATCTGCGGAAATCTCGGCCGCGGTTGATCATCCATTTCCGCTCGATATCCTGGTGCGCACGCCTGAACAAATCAAGCAGCGAATCGCGCTGGGAGACGGTTTTATCCAGGATATTATGACCAAGGGAATCGTGCTTTATGAAGCCTCTAACTAAAGAATGGATTGAGAAGGCGGAGGGAGACTGGATGGTGGCTCAGCGTGAATGGCAAAGTCCGAATCCGGTTTATGATGTGGTCTGCTTTCTTTCTCAGCAATGCGCGGAGAAATATTTAAAGGCATTACTCCAGGAAGAGGGCGGAAGCATCGTGAAAACCCACGACTTGGCAGTGCTTCTCAGCTATATTAAACAACCAGGGCAACTCGCATCGGTACGCGAAAAACTTGCCCGGCTGGCCGGGTATGCGGTGGACTTAAGATACCCGGGAGAGAGCGCATTGCGAGAAGATGCGGAAGAAGCTGTTAAAACAGCAGGCGAGGTTCGTTTGATGGCGAGAATAATTCTGGGACAGAGAGATTAGAATGGCCGCCCCTGAAAGATTTAAAATCGAAAACCTCAAGGTCGGAAAAGGAGCGGGGCTGTTTCTGATCGCGGGCCCCTGCGTGATCGAAAGCGAGAAGCTCTGTTTTCAAATCGCGGAGCAACTTAAGAAAATTTGCGCCCGGCTCGGAATCGGCCTGATCTTCAAAGCCAGCTTTGACAAGGCCAACCGCTCAAGCATCGATTCCTTCCGCGGACCCGGAATGCAAAAAGGTCTTCGCCTCCTGGAAAAGATAAAAAAAGAACTCGGCCTGCTCGTGCTTTCCGACATCCACGAGCCCTCCCAGGCAAAGCCCGCGAGCCAAGTGTTAGATGTATTACAAATACCAGCTTTCCTCTCCCGCCAGACCGACCTCATCCTGGCAGCCGCTAAAACCGGAAAGCCGCTTCTTATCAAAAAGGCCCAGTTTATGGCTCCCGGGGAGATGGCCAATGTGGTCAAAAAAGCCCTGGCCGGAGGCGCCAAAAAAATTATGCTTTGCGAGCGGGGCACATCGTTCGGATATCATAATCTGGTGGTTGACTTTCGAAACCTGCAGATTATGTCCGAACTGGGATGGCCGGTGGTGTTTGACGCGACTCACTCGGTGCAGCGGCCGGCGGGCGCGGGAAAAGCGTCAGGAGGGGACCGCAAATTCATCCCCCTTCTTTGCCGCGCGGCGGTCGCAGCCGGAGTTGACGGCCTCTTCATCGAGACCCATCCCCGTCCGGAAAAAGCGCTTTCCGACGGGCCCAATATGTGGCCGCTTTCCGAGCTCGGGGATTTGCTGCGAAGTTTGCTAACGTTGCAAAATCGTACTGGCGAGCTTAAATGAATAATAAAAGAATATGTCCTCAAGCACAGAAACTTGAAAAAGGCCTTGAGCAGATTTAAAAAATAGAAGCTTATGAAGCCGGCTACTGAAATATTAGTAAACAAGGCTGACAACGATTGGAAAACCGTGCAACGTCTTATCGACAGACCAAATCCACCACACACCACTGTATGTTATCATTGTCAGCAATGTCTCGAGAAATTGTTTAAAGCCACAATTGTCGAGAGTGGCCAAGAGCCTCCTAAAATTCATGACCTTCCCCCATTGGTTGATATGTTGCCCAACCGAAATAATCTAGAACGTTATAAACCGGAGCTTAGCTCATGGAAAGATTACGCTGTGGAGAATAGGTATAGCGGAACCGCCTCAAATGTTGAAATGGGGAAAGCCATAAACATTACAGCTGAGATCAGAGACATAGTATTGAATGACCTGAACGGGAAGACCAAATGACGATCGACAAAGCCAAACGCGTATTATTGACGGAAGCTGACGCGGTTCGTGCTCTGGCTGAACGGCTGGGGAAAGAGTTTGTGTCCGCCATCGAGATTCTCAAGAACTGCAAGGGCAAGGTTGTGGTCACGGGATTGGGAAAGAGCGGCCTGGTAGGCCAGAAAATTTCCGCTACTTTCGCCTCCACCGGCACGCCTTCGTTTTTCCTTCATCCCGCGGAGGGCCTGCACGGAGACCTGGGGATGCTCTCCAAAGGAGATGTCGTGCTTGCGCTCTCCAACAGCGGAGAGACCGAAGAGGTTGTGAACCTTATTCCCTATTTCCGCCGGCTGGGTTTGAGCTTGATCGCAATGACCGGACGGATGGATTCTTCGCTTGCCAAGGCAGCTGATGTCGCGCTTGATGTCAGCGTCAAAGAAGAGGCCTGCCCGTATAACCTGGTTCCGACCGCATCCTCAACCGCGATGCTGGCTTTGGGGGATGCGCTTGCGCTTGCGCTTTTGGAGGAAAAAGGATTCAAGCCCGAGGATTTTGCCATGCTTCATCCCGCGGGAACGCTGGGAAAGAAGCTTTTGCTCAAGGTCTCGGACCTGATGCGCACCGGCGACCAGCTGCCTGTGGTCTCGCCTGAGGCGGCAATGAAAAATGTCATCCTGGTGATGAGTTCCAAGATGCTCGGGCATACGGCGGTGGTGGAGAACGGAAAACTCACGGGCGTTATCTCCGACGGCGACCTTCGCCGGGCGATGGAAAAGTTCCCGAACCTGCTCGAGCTCAAAGCCAAAGACATTATGACCAAAAACCCGAAAGCAATCGCTCCGGATGCGCTTGCCGCGGAAGCGCTCTCCAGGATGGAAAAGCATTCGATCACCGCGCTTTTAGTCTGCGACGACCCGGAGTCCAAAAGATTGGCGGGGATCATTCACCTTCACGACCTGCTCAAATCCGGGGTGGTCTGAGTTGTTCCGAACTTGAAAGAATATCTTTTTGGGCTTATTTTTTAGTAAAAGAGCCAAAGGAGGGGAAAATGAAGAAATTGGCTAGAGAGATCAAGAGAGGTTCTCTGCGGAAGGTGCTTTACCTGATTCTTTTCAGCTTCAGCTTTTTCGCGCTTGTGCCGCGGGTGGACGCCGCGCTGGTCACAGCCAGCGGCTCGGCTGCGGCCGGGCAGAGAGACCAGGACCTCGCCAAGATCAAGACCGTGCTCGAGAAAAAAGAAGTGGCCAGTCGGCTTGAGTCCATGGGGGTTAAGAAAGCGGAGGTGGAGAAGCGCCTGGCAATGCTCGGCGACCAGGACATTCACAAGCTCGCCACCAGCCTGGACAAACTCAATCCGGGCGGAGATGGCCTGGGAATCGTACTCGTAGTTCTTGTCGTTCTTGTGATCGTGCTGATCATTCTTTACTACACCGGATACCTGAACGCGTCATTCGAGAAAAAACCCCGCAAAGGGTGAGCGCAACCGCCCCGGCTTTGCAGGCTCTGCAGGGCCGGGGCTTTTTTTCAGGAGCGAATGATTGAACTGGCAGGCGGTTTGCCAAAGACTGGATATTGATCCCGCGACCATCCTCCCGGCCATTTCCAAAGATCTGGCTGACCTCGGCTTTCCCCCCCGGTTCGAAATAGTAGGCCTGCCCGGAGGCGCATCCAACCGGGGATACATGAGAGTCAATTTCAAAGCTCAAGCTCCCGCCCAATCCATCATCGTAATGGTTCTCCGAGACCCGGATTTCAAGCAAGCCATTGAAGAGGTTGTTGAGAAAGGCTTTGAGATAAAAGAACTGCCGTTCCTCAATGTCCTCAAACATTTCCAGGCCGCCGGCGTGACAGTGCCCGCATTGATTCATTATAACCAAGCCAAAGGGCTCATTTACATTGAAGACCTCGGCGACACCTTGCTCAGGGACGCGATTTTAGCGGCTGATCAATCCGGCCGGCAAAGGCTGCTCAAGGCCGCAATTGACGAGCTGGTTTTGCTCCAGTTGGATGCCGGGGTAAGGGAAGACCGGAATTTCATCGGCTTCCGGGTCAGATTCAGCCGCGAGCTCCTTCGCTGGGAGCTGGACCATTTCAAGGAATGGGCCCTGGATAAAAGGCTCGGGCCTGTGCTCAAAGAGTCGGAGTCCAAGATGCTCGACGCCTCCTTTGAGAAAATCACGGAGGAGCTTCTTGCCTCGCCCTACATCCTGTCCCATCGAGACTATCACATCGATAACCTGATGGTTAAGGATGACAAAATCCGGATTCTCGATTTTCAGGACGCGCTTATGGCCCCTTACACCTATGACCTCGCATCGCTCCTTTATGACCGCGACACCTCGCAAATCATCGGCCCCGGGCTCATTGAAGAAATGGTCAAATATTATTTTGACCGGCTCGCAAGAGGGGGTTGTCAGCCTCAGGAATTCTCAGCCTACCGAAGGCTGTTTGACCTCTGCGTGCTCCACCGAGCGTTCAAGGTGGTGGGAAGATTTTATTTTCTGGCCGGGGAAAAGAAAAAACCCGAATACCTGAACTTCCTGCCTTCGGTCTATTCCGTGCTCAGCCAATACCTGAACCGCTTTAACGAGCTTGCCGCTCTCAAAAAAATGCTCGCCCAGTATCTGGCAGAATTAGAATAGAAACAGTCTTCTACCGGGCTATTTTTCACCTGCTTTGTTCTTAAAATTTATTAGCCAATCTCACAGGTTGCATCATTTTAAAAATTATGCATAATATAGTTATCATAATTTGTCGGAGGCCCGGCACAAAGAAATGACCAAAACGATGGAATTAAACGGCCTGAAAATTCAGGACATTCTTGCGCCTTACAATCCCTGGTGGCAAACCGGCGAGGTCAAGACCGAGGTTTTCAAGCGGCCAATTTTTCATCGAATTTATCAAGACCTGTTCGACCTAAAGCAAATTATATCCATTACCGGCCCGCGGCGGGTTGGAAAAACAACCATCCTCAAACAGATAATCCAGTCTCTTATCCAGGAAAAAAAGTCGGTGCCGCAACAAATTGTCTATTTTTCTTTTGACGACCCGCTGCTCTCCGCTGCTCAAGTTAGAGAACGATTTTTCGAACAACTGATTGAATGGGCTGACAAAAACCGGGGGGAAAAAGCAGTCTATTTCTTCCTCGATGAGATACAAAGATTTGAAAAGTGGGAATTGTATCTGAAAAAATTCTATGACCTGGGATTCCCGGGCCGGTTTGTTATTTCCGGTTCGGCATCATCTCCCATCTTTCGCAAAAGCAGGGAAAGCCTGCTGGGAAGGATCAAAGATAATCACCTTCTGCCTTTTTCTTTCAAGGAATTCGTTTATTTCCATAAACCGGATGATTCCGAACTGCTTCAATGCGTTAATTCTCTGGATGAATTTGGGCAAAAGATGCAATTTACCCTTTCCGTTAATTGGCATAATTTACTGGCCACATGCAAGCCCGTCCAGATATTCGAGCGCATAAATAATGATCTCAAATCATTGCTGGACCAATATGTTATAGAAGGAGGATTTCCTGAAACCTGGGAAATAAAAGATTTTGCCCAAAAGCAACAGTATCTCTTCGACAACCAAATCCAAAAGGTGATTTTTGAGGACCTGGTAATTGCCACGGAATTCCGCAAGCCGGAAAAAATCAAGAGTTTCTATCTTTCTCTCATTGAACAGCCTGGCCAGGAGATCAGCATTGAGAAAACTTCCCAAAAAATCGGCGTGAGCAGGCAAATGCTCGAAAAATATCTGCCCCTCTTGGAAATGACCGACCTGGTCAAGACCATCCCTCGTTTCAGCAGGCGCCCGCTCAAATTCAGGCGCGGGAGCGTTAAATGCTATCTGGTTGATCTTGCCCTGCGCAACGCCATTTTGAAATTGAATGTAAGCGCGCTCTCAGACCCAAATCTGATGGGAAGCTATGCCGAAAATCTGGTATTCAACGCGCTGAGTAATTTCAGGGGCGCCATTGAATTGAGCTTCTACAAGGACGCTAGAAGAGAAATTGATTTTATAGTCAGCCTCGGCGGGAAAAAATTCTTGCCCGTCGAAGTCAAATACCGGGGTTCGCCCGATGAGATTAAGGGCTTGGAATATTTCCTCACCGAGTATAAGCAGCAACCAGGCATTGTGGTAACAAAAGACATCCTGAAAGTCAGAGATCCGCAAATTCTTTTTGTTCCCCTGGAAATATTCCTTCTTTTTTTCTAGAGCATCTATCGCCTAGACTCTCTCCATACGCCCCGCTTGCGCAGTTCAAGAAAGATTCCCGCGGTGTAAATCACCGCATAGAAATAATCTGACAAAAGATAGGTAATCAGTTATAATATGCGGGTATTTTGAAAAGGGAGAACGCTAAGATGAGTCTGGAAAATGCGAAGCGGACTCCTTTGTTCACGGCATACAAGGACATTGGAAAAATCGTTGACTTCGCGGGCTGGGCCTTGCCGGTGATGTTCAAGGGCATCAAAGAGGAGCACCTCGCGGTGCGTGAGCGGGTTGGAATGTTTGACACCAGTCATATGGGCGAAATCCGCATCCTGGGAAAAGACGCGCTCAATTACGCGCAGCGGGTTTTCACCAACGACCTTTCCAAAATCCCGGACGGAAAAGCGCAGTATGGAGAGCTTTTGAACTTCGAGGGCGGCATCATTGACGACCTCATCGCTTACCGAATCTCGGAGAGCGAAATTTTTCTCTGCGTGAACGCGGCCAACGCGGAAAAAGATTTCAACTGGATTTGCGACCAGAAAGCCGGCGATAAAATTCAAGTCCTGAACCAATCCGCTGACTACGCGCAGATCGCGCTCCAGGGGCCGAAGGCAGCACCGGTGATTTCCAAAATCCTCCCCGGAATAAGCGAGAAAATCGGGTCGTTCTTTTTTGCCCAGACCGAGTTTTTGGGCGAGAAGGCCATCGTCGCTCGCACCGGCTACACCGGCGAGGACGGCTTTGAAATTTTCTTTCCCGCAGCTTTTGCGCTGAAACTCTGGAACGCTCTGCTCGAAGCCGGAAAGCCGGAAGGTCTTGAGCTTTGCGGCCTGGGCGCACGCGACACGCTGCGCCTGGAAATGGGATACCCGCTCCACGGACATGACACCTCGGAACAAATCACCCCGCTTGAGGCCGGCCTGGGATGGACCGTGGGTTGGAACAAAAATTTCATTGGCAAGGAAAAACTGGAGGCGCAAAAAGTCCTGGGCGTCAAGAAAAAACGCGTTGGGCTTGAGATGATCAACCGGGGAATTGCCAGGGAAGGCTATCCGGTAAAAGCGCAGGCACGGGTGATCGGCAAAGTCACGAGCGGGACTAAAACTCCATCCCTGGAAAAACCAATCGCAATGGCTTATGTTGAAACCGAATTCGCGGAGTTGGGCCGGGAGCTGTTCGTTGAAATCCGGGGTGAAGACAAAAAAGCCCGGGTGGTCAAGATGCCCTTTTATAAAAAACCTAAGTGAGAGGTATTATAAATAACAGCATGAAATCATTCGAGCACGGATATATTTATGACACCCCGCTCTCGCATCAACTGCTTAAGGCAATGCGCACCATCGGGGAATTCAAGGGGCGCCAGGCTCTTTATGCCCGCCAATCCCCGGAAATCCTGGAAACTCTGCGCAAGACCGCAATCGTCCAGAGCACCGAGTCTTCCAACCGGATTGAAGGCATAACCGTGTCGCCAAAACGCCTTCCCGGACTGGTGGCTAAGAGCGCTAAACCCAAAAACCGGCCGGAGCAGGAAATAGCGGGCTATCGTGATGTGCTGGCAGAAATCTACACCAACCACGCCCGCTTAAAGCTTTCCACCAGCCTCATCAAAGAATGGCACAGGATGATCTACAAATACACCGGGGAAAAAGCCGGGGAATGGAAGCAAAAGGACAACTCCATAGTGCAAATCAGGCCGGATGGTAGGTCTGTAGTGCGCTTCCAGCCCGTCTCGGCAATATCCACACCCCAATTTATGGACCGCCTGGTATTGCTCTTCAACCAGACCCTTGATCAAGCCAGAACCGACCCGCTCCTCATTATCGCCAGCTTTGTCCTGGATTTTGAATGCATCCACCCCTTTGGGGACGGTAACGGCAGGATCGGCCGGCTCCTGACCCTTCTCTTGCTCTACCAGAGCGGTTATGAGGTTGGCCGTTACATCAGCCTGGAGCGGATTGTCGAGGACAGCAAGGAGACCTATTACGAGTCCCTGTTGAAAAGCTCTTCCGGCTGGCACAAAGGAAGCCATGACCTGGGGCCATGGTGGAACTATTTTTTGGGTATGCTCACCGCGGCTTACAAAGAATTTGAGGACAGAGTGGGAAATATCACCTCCGCCAAAGGAGCCAAGAGGGAAATGGTTGTCAACGCGATTAAACGGCTGCCGGACCGGTTCACCATCGGGGAGGTTCTCAACCAATGTCCGGGGATCAGCCGACCTACGGTGAAACGAGCCATAGCGCTCTTGGCAAAACAAAAAATAGTCCGTTCTCTGGGCAAGGGACCCGACGCCCAATGGCAGCGCATTAGGGAATGATACCATAATGGTGTCACCAAAACAGATTCTGATACCAATAACGGTTGACGAAAAATAAGGGCAGATTCAAAAATGAGTATCCCCAAAGAATACAAGCGGTTAGTTGAGGTTGTTTCTCCGGTTCCCGAGGTGAAAACAAAAAAGCCCAGGTGGTCAAGATGCCCTTTTACAAGAGGAATAAGTAGAAGGTATAATCTTTAGAAGGGAAAGCGATGCCTCGTAGAATAGCAAAGCCATGGCAAAACACCTGGACGCTCGGGGTTTTTGGTAGATTTGAAGGGTTGACCATTGCCCACAAGGGATTACTATCGTGAAGGGGAAGAAAAATTTCTACACCCTATTAGAAGTCATGGGTAAATCAAAACACCCAGAAGAGAGAGATCCTTTTATCAAAATCTGGGAAGGCAATTGTCTAGAAAGAATGAAAGAAATACCAGACAATAGTATCCATCTGGTATTTACAGACCCACCCTACTTTCTAGATGGCTTAGGAAAAGATTGGGACGACTGTAAACTAGCGGAACGAAAGAGCAGAGCTGGCGTTATAGGTGGTTTGCCTGTCGGGATGAAGTTTGATCCACAGCAAGGGGTAAAATTACAGGAGTTCTTTAGCCTTATTTCGAAGGAAGTTTTCAGGGTACTAGTTCCTGGCGGATTCTTCTTATCATTCAGCCAACCCAGGCTATCGCATAGGATGATAATTGCCGCAGAAGAGGAAGGGTTTGAAATTAGAGACTTGCTTGTTTGGCACTACACAAAAAAGTCGCAATTCAAAGCGTTTTCACAAGATCACTTTGTTAAGAAAATGGCATTATCTACTCATAATAAGCAATCTATAATTAGAAAATTGCAGGGAAGGAAAACTCCGCAATTACGACCACAATTTGAAACAATAATGCTTGCTCAAAAGCCCAAAGAAGGAACTTTTGTCGAGAATTGGCTTAAATGGGGCGTAGGTCTTATAGATTCGACAAAAACCCTAAATGAGGCAAGCCCTTCAACTGTAATGACCGTTGAAAAACCAGAAAAGGAAAACTACAACTGCCATCTGACAGTAAAACCCGTAAAATTACTTATTCATTTGATTGAATTGTTTTCGCAGAGAGGACAAGTTATCCTAGATCCATTTCTTGGTAGCGGCTCCACAGCAGTAGCTGCGCTACGCACAGGAAGAAGTTGTATAGGGATAGAAATAAATAATGATTATTTGAAAATAGCTCAACAAAGAATCAAAGAGGAGGGGAAAAATGATAAAACCAAAAAAATTGGCTAGTATGGGAAGATTACTTATGTGCGAGGCTATTTTGGATTTATTGTATGAAAAATATTCTAAGGATGTAGGAGTTGGTGCCGCAGAAATTGGAAAACGGCTTGGAATATATAGAAAAGCAGGTGTAGTTCACATGAATGATGCAATTGTAACGGGGTTTCTTAATGAGTTGCATGAATTGGGGAAAGTTATCCAAAAGCCACAGCCAAATGGCAAGGGTGGATGGTCTTTATCTCACAAGGAATACAACTCACGTAAGCGCGAGCGTGAGGGATGATTCTTAATCAGGTATTTTAAGCATACAAGTCGTTTAGATGATGTTGATGCGGAAAATCAACATCGGAGAGTTAAAATAATAAAAAAAGGAAATTCAGCGTCAACTTTTTGATCTAAACAATAGATAAAAAAATTCTGATTAAATCACCACGAGTTGATTTCGAGGATCTCTTGGAGAATAGAAAAATGGGCTTTTACTTTCCGCATACCGAGGACGAGATAAGAGAGATGCTTGATGCCATCGGGGTGAAAAGCATCGATGACTTGTTCAAGCCCATTCCGGAAAATCTGCGCTTACAAAAAGAGCTCAAGCTGCCGCAAGGTTTGCCGGAGCCGAAGGTTGAAGCCGAACTGGAGCGTCTGGCCAAAGCCAACGTCAGTTGCGCAGACTCCGCCTGCTTTATGGGAGGCGGGGTTTACAACCATTATGTTCCCCGCACGGTCGACTACCTGTTGATGCGCTCCGAGTTCTCAACCGCATACACTCCCTACCAGCCCGAGGCCAGCCAGGGAACGCTCCAGGCCGTCTTTGAATATCAGACAATGATCAAAGAGCTGACCGGGATGGAAGTCGCGAATGCGTCAATGTACGACGGCGGCGAGGCAACCGCGGAGGCCGTGCTGATGGCCCTCCGCATCCCGAAAAAGCCTGAAGGACCGATCCTCATTTCCCAGGGACTCCACCCTCACTACCAGAGAGTGATCAACACCTACGCCAAACATCTGGAGCACGAGAAAAAAATCGTTCCGCTCACAAGCAAAGGTCAAATTGATCTCGATGCACTCAAAAGGGAGCCGTCAGGGGTATGCCTCGTGGTTCAACATCCCAACTATTTCGGATGCCTGGAGCAGATGGATGAAATCGCCGCGCTCATCAAAGAAAAAGGCTTGACTCTGGTGGTAATCGTGTGCGAAGCGCTCTCGCTCGCGCTTCTGGAGCCGCCCGGAAGTTTCGGTGCAAGCATTGTCGCGGGTGAAGGGCAAAGCTTTGGAATAAGACCGGGTTTCGGAGGCCCTCTGCTGGGATTTTTCGCGTCGCGTATGGAGTTGGTCCGGAAAATGCCCGGCCGGCTGGTGGGCGAGACCAAAGACAGGGATGGCCGGAGAGGCTTCGTGCTCACGCTCGCAACCCGCGAACAGCACATCCGCCGCGCCAAAGCCACCTCCAATATCTGCACCAATCACAGCCTGATGGCCTTGACCGCAGGCATGTACTTGTCTTTGCTGGGCAAAAACGGTTTGGCGAAACTCGCAAAGATAAATCTTGAACGGGCTTATTACCTCCGCCAAAAAATCGAGGCCAGCAAGCTGCTCAAGCTGAAATATTCCTCGCCCGTCTTCAACGAGATGACGGTTGAACTCGGAGTTGACGCGGAGCAAGTGATCGAAAAACTTGGCAGTCAAGGCATTCTCCCTGGCGTCCCGCTTAAACACCATTACCCTGAGCTTGCGGATTGCCTGCTCATCGCCGCGACCGAGATGAATGAAAAAGAGCAGATCGACGACCTTGTTGACCGGCTGGAGGAATTGGCAAGGAAAGAAAAATGACCGAGGAAAAAACCTGGCGCAAGCGGGGCAGTATGCCGTATGAGGAGCCGCTCATCTTTGAAAAGAGCGTTCCCGGCCAGCAGGGATTCCAGATAAGCGAGAGAGAGCCGGCTATCGCCGCGGGAAAAATAATCCCGCAAAACCTCCTGCGCAAAACCCCCGCGAATCTTCCGGAAGTGGGCGAGCCCGAGGTTGTGCGTCATTATTCCCGGCTTTCAACCTGGAATTACAGCGTTGATCACGGTTTTTACCCGCTGGGAAGCTGCACTATGAAATACAATCCCAAGATCAATGAATTCACCGCCTCGCTTCCCGGATTCGCGAATCTTCATCCCGAGACGCGGGAAAATTTGACCCAGGGAATTCTCGAGCTTTGGCACCGCTTGGAAAAAGCGCTGGCGGAAATCTGCGGAATGGACGCGGTCACCATCCAGCCTTGCGCGGGAGCGCAGGGCGAACTCACCGGAATGCTTTTATTCCGCGCTTATTTTGACGAGCTGAAACAAAACCGGACCAAAATGCTGCTGCCGGACACCGCGCACGGAACCAATCCGGCCAGCGCGGCGCTGGCTGGATTCGATGTTGTTGAGGTTGAAACCCAGAACGGCCTGCTCACGCCCGAGTTGATCAGGCCCCACCTTGACCAGACCACCGCCGGCCTGATGCTCACAAACCCCAACACCCTCGGCCTGTTCGAGACCCACATAAAGAAAATAGCTGACCTGGTTCATTCCGCGGGCGCACTCCTTTATATGGACGGCGCCAACCTGAACGCGCTTATGGGAATAGCCCGGCCCGGGGATATGGGCGTGGATGTGATGCAATTGAATCTCCACAAGACCTTCTCCACTCCTCACGGCGGCGGCGGACCAGGTTCCGGGCCGGTTGCGGTCAAAAAATTCCTCGAGCCATACCTTCCCAATCCCCGGGTCGTGAAAGAACGCGAAAATTTCCGGCTTGATTGCACGCGTCCCAAAAGCATCGGCCGGCTCACCGGATGGTATGGAAACGCTCTGGTCTGGATCAAAGCCTTCACTTACATCCTGAGAATGGGCAGGGACGGGCTTAAGAAGGCGAGCGAGCTTGCTGTGCTCAACGCCAACTACCTCCGCAGCCGGCTGCGCGATTACTACCAGATAACTTACCCGGATAGCTGCATGCACGAGTGCGTTTTTTCCGATAAGGGCTTCCCGAACGAGATCACAACTATAGACATCGCCAAGCGCCTCATCGACTACGGGTTCCACCCGCCCACGGTTTACTTCCCGCTCGTCATCCACGGAGCGCTTATGATCGAGCCGACCGAAACCGAGAGCAAGTCCCGGCTGGAGGAGTTCATCGATGCGCTGATCAAGATCAAAGAGGAGGCTTCAGCCGAGCCGGAGCTGGTGAAATCCGCTCCCCTTAAAACGCCGGTCGCAAGGCTTGATGAAGTGGCCGCGGCTCGACATCCGGTCCTTTGCTGGTCCGGCGAAGAGCCGGATGAAAAATGACCCGCATTTATCTTGTGCGCCACGGCCGGACGGAACGGAGCGAGGAAAATCTTTTCCGGGGCCAAGCCGATATCCCGCTCAGCGAGACCGGAAAAAAGCAGGCTCTCGCTCTTGCCGACGCGCTCTCGGGCGAACAGATTAAATTTGTCTGCTCTTCTCCGCTCAGCCGCGGCCTAGACACCGCATCAGTTATCGCCGGGAAATTCAATCTCACAGTTCAAACGCTGGAGGGATTGAATGATACCAATTTCGGCGAGTGGGAAGGAAAGAGTCTGAAAGAGGTTGAAGAAAAATATCCCGAACTCTTCAAAGTCTGGCAGAGCGCGCCCGCGGACTTGATCTTTCCCGGAGGCGAGACCCTCACCCGCGCGAAAAATCGAGCGGTTGCGGCCATAAGAGAAATCGTCGATGCGCATTCGGACCAGACAGGCGTGGTCGTAAGCCATCGGGCAACCTGCAAGCTGATTATCCTCGATTGCCTGGGTTTAAACGAGGCTGGCTTCTGGAGCATCCGCCAGGACCTTGCCTGCATAAACCTCCTGGAATGGGACGGCCAGCACTGGACCGTGAGGTTTATGAACCTGACCAGCCATCTCAAAGATGCCGGGGGTTGAAGCCTGATTTCCAATCTGTTAGCATTCTTTCAGGCTATGCCGTTGGAAGAGGTCTGAATGCCGGTAAGGATTGAAGTCAAATTCAAACCTGGAGTTGCGGACGCCGCGGGAAAATCGACCCGCAAGAGAATCCTTTCCGATCTGGACATCTCGGTTAATGATGTGAGCACCGTTGATGTTTATACCATCGACAAGGACTTGACCAAGGATCAGCTCGAAAAAATCCGCACGGAAATTTTCACCGACCCGCTAACGCAGGAGTCAGCCGCGGGCCGGCCAGTCGGCTCCAATTTTGACTGGGCGATAGAGGTCGGCTTCTTGCCCGGGGTCACGGACAATGTGGGCAACACCAGCCGGAGCGCGATTGAGGAACTGCTCTCGCTTAAATTCGGTCCGGATGAGAATGTTTATTCCAGCCGGCAGTATCTCCTCAAAGGGACGCTTAGCCGCGAGCAAATCGAGCGTATTGCCAGCTTTCTTTACAATCCTTTGATTCAGCGGGTCCAGTTCAAGTCTTATCAGGAGTTTATGGACGCGGATGGGATGGAAACCGTGGTGCCCAAGGTGAAACTGCCGCCTGCGGGCCGGGTGGATGATGTGGAATTGAATTTATCCGATGCTGAGCTTGAGAAGCTGGGCAAAGAGGGAATCCTTGACCGCGGGGAAAAAGAGGGAAAAGAAATCCGCCGCGGGCCGCTCGCGCTCTCGGTTCACGAGCTCAAGGTCATCCGCGATTATTTCAATCAGCTGGGAAGGAAGCCGACTGACATTGAGCTTGAAAGCATAGCTCAGACTTGGAGCGAGCACTGCAAGCACAAAATTTTCGCGGCCAGGCTCGACGAGGTTGACTCGCTCTATAAAACAATGATCAAGGCTGCGACCGAGGAAATCCGGGCTAAGCTGGCTGACAAGGACTGGTGCGTGTCCGTGTTCAAGGACAACTCAGGCGTGATTAAGTTCGATGACAATCATCTCCTCTGCTACAAGGTTGAAACCCACAACTCGCCCAGCGCGCTCGACCCCTATGGCGGCGCCATCACCGGCATCGTGGGAGTGAACCGGGACCCGATGGGCACCGGCCGGGGCGCGAAGCTGGTGATCAATATGTACGGGTTCTGCTTTGGCAATCCCTATCACAAGAAAGAGCTGCCCTTCAGGGACAAGGAGCACAAGAACCCCATCCTTCACCCCCGGGTGATTTTCGAGGGCGTGCGCCTGGGGGTGGAGCACGGAGGAAACAAAAGCGGGATACCTACGCCGTGGGGGTTTATAACTTTTGATGACCGTTATATGGGCAAGCCGCTGGTGTTCGTGGGCACCGTGGGAGTGATCCCAAAAGAGATCAGCGGGGTGCCCGGAGAATACAAGAAAGCCGCGGCCGGAGACTTGATTGTGATGGCCGGCGGAAGGGTGGGCAAGGACGGCATCCACGGCGCGACCTTCAGCTCCGAGAGCCTGCATGAAGGCTCGCCGGCTGCCGCGGTCCAGATCGGAGACCCGATCACCCAGAAAAAACTGCACGATGCGCAGATCGAGATGCGCGACCAGAATCTGTATCACAGCGTGACCGACAACGGCGCGGGAGGATTGAGCTGCTCGGTGGGCGAGATGGCAAGAGAAAGCGGGGGCTGCGAGGTTGACCTGGAAAAAGTTCCGCTCAAATACGCGGGGCTGGCTCCCTGGGAAATATGGGTGAGCGAGTCGCAGGAGCGGATGACTTACGCGGTCCAGCCGGACCAGATCGACAAGTTTATGGCCGTCGCCAAAAAGCACGAGGTTGAGGCGACTGTGATCGGCAAATACACGGATTCCGGAAGATGCGTGGTAAAAATGCAGGGTAAGGTCATTATGGATGTGGACCTTCAATTCCTGCACGACGGCGTGCCCCAGTTAAGCCTGCACTCAAGGCTGAAAGAGGTGAAAAATGAGGAGCCGGAGCCGGCTGAACCCCAGGGCGGGGAGCTTATCCGCCAGATGATCGATATGGCCGGACGGCTGAACCTGTGCAGCAAGGAATATGTGGCGCGGCAGTATGACCACGAAGTCCAGGGAGGAAATGTGATTAAGCCCCTGGTCGGCGTCAAGCAGGATGTCCACAGCGACGCCTGCGTGATGCGGCCGGTGCTCTCAAGCTGGCAGGGAGTTGCGCTCTCAACCGGGATTCTTCCCAGCTACGGCGACATCAACAGCTACGCGATGGCAGAGTGCGGGATCGATACCGCAATCCGCAATGTCGTTGCGGTCGGCGCAAACCCGGAACGGATCGCGCTTCTGGACAACTTCTGCTGGTGCTCTTCAAACGAGCCGGAGCGGCTCGGCCAACTCAAGCGCTGCGCAACGGCCTGCTACGAGACCGCGAAAAAATTCCGCGCTCCCTTCATCAGCGGCAAGGACAGCATGTTCAACGATTTTAAAGGCTATGATTCACAAGGCCGGGAGATAAAAATTTCGGTGCCGCCCACGCTTCTGATTTCCAGCCTGGGGATTGTGCCTGATGTCCGCAAATGCCAGACCCTGGATTTCAAGGCCGAGGGAGACTTGATTTATCTGATCGGGATCACCAAAGCGGAGCTGGGCGCAAGCGAATATTTCGCATACCTGGGCGAGCGCGAGCGGGGACAAAGATATGTGGGCAACACCGTCCCCCGCGTTGACCTCAATATGGCCAGGGCGCGCTACGCGGGGATTTTCAAGGCCATTGAAGCCGAGATTTTCTCCGCGATTCATTCCGTGGGAATAGGCGGGACCGGCTTCGGCCTTGCCAGAATGGCCATGGCCGGGGAGCTGGGCGTACAGATCGATCTTGATATGATACCTTGCGAACAGGGGCTGAAAATTTTCGAGCTGCTCTTCTCCGAGTCCCAGAGCCGGTTCATTGTCACGCTGCCGCCGGACAAGAGCAGAAAGTTTGAGGATATTTTCGGGTATGAAGATTTTGCGATAGTCGGCAAGGTGATAAGAGAGCCTGCGATCATTTTCAGGAAGCATCGGGAGCATATTGCGCGGGTGGAGGTCAAGGACTTGAAGCAAAGCTATAAAAAAAACCTGGGGTGGTGAGATGGCAAAACCCAGGGCGCTGGTGCTGACCGGTTACGGGATCAACTGCGACTACGAGGCTGAGCACGGATTTAACCTCGCCGGCGCGGCCGCGGAGCGGGTGCACATAAACAGCCTGGTATCGGGCGAGAAAAAAACCGCGGACTACCAGATCATCGTTTTCCCGGGCGGGTTCAGCTTCGGAGACGACATCGCCAGCGGCAAGGTGCTTGCGCTTAAAAGCAGGATCAGGCTGGGAGACGAGCTTAAGGGATTTATCGAGCGCGGGGGACTGGTCATCGGCATCTGCAACGGGTTCCAGGTCCTGGCCAAGTTCGGCCTGCTTTCCGACCAGCCCGCGAAGAATTTCGAGCAAAGAGTCACCGTGACTTTTAACGACTCGGGCAGGTTTGAAGACCGATGGGTCTGGCTCAAGCGCATAAGCAAAAAAAGCGTGTGGCTTGAGGGCATTGACGGAATATACCTGCCGGTTGCGCACGGAGAAGGAAAATTTTTCGCGGCGCCTGAAATAATCGATGCGCTGGAGGCCAACAAGCAGGTCGCTTTCCGCTACTGCCGTCCCGACCTCGCTCCGGCCAACGGCGAATACCCGCTCAATCCCAACGGCGCGCTCAATGACATCGCGGGCATCTGCGACCCGACCGGAAAAGTCCTGGGAATGATGCCCCACCCGGAGCGGTTCCTGTCTTTCTACAACCACCCGAACTGGACCAGGATCAAGGACGAGCTTAAGCGCAAAAACCTCCCCATCCCGGAAGAAGGCGACGGCCTGAAAATTCTCCGCAACGGCGTCAAATATTTCAGTTGACCGCGCAGGGCGTTTGCCTGAAGCATTGCGGCAAAAATGAAATTCCACAAAAGAAAAAATTTGAGAATTTCGGGTTATGATTATTCCCGGTACGGCCCGTATTTTGTGACCATCTGCGCCCGCCAGAGAGAATGTATTTTCGGCGAGGTAGTGAACGCGGAGATGAGAGCCAACCGATACGGCCAAATTGTTCAGGAAGAATGGGTGCGTTCCGCGCAAATCAGGCGGGAGATGCAATTGGACGAATTTATTGTGATGCCCAACCATGTCCACGGAATTGTGGCGTTTGATTTCCCGGTAGGGGCGAGCGGCGCTCGCCCTGATTATGCAAACGGCAATTTTATGGACAGGGCGACCGGCCGGTCGCCCCTACAACGCGGCCGCGGGCCATCGGAAAAATCATTGGCCGCGTTTATCGCCGGGTTCAAATCGGCTGTAACCAAACGCATCAATGAAATACGCAATACCCCTGCCGCGGCCGTGTGGCAGCGGAACTATTACGAACACATCATCCGCGACGAAGACGAACTGGACCGCATCCGGGAATATGTTTTCTACAACGCGTCCAAATGGGAAACCGACCGGGAAAATCCAGATGCCCTAAAAATTAAAGCCGCCGAGAAATGGATGGTGTGACCGGCCGTCCCAGCCTCACCTGCGTTGCCAATCATAACCGGGTATGATAATTTGGACTTGATGACCGAAGCCAAGCCAAAACCCAAAACCTCCAAAATCGCCATAGCCGCAATCTGGATTTGCTTAGGAAGTTTTGCATTCTTACCCCTGATTTTGTCATCTACATTTATATCCATTATGAACAGATATAATCAAATACTTGAGGTCGTTAGATTCGGATCTTTGTGTCTTTTTATAGCAGGTCAAATTGTTTCATTTTTCGGTGGCATAACCGGGTTTTTTCATGCCTTGTTTACCAAGAAAAAAGGAGTAGGCCTTTCAATTGTTGCAATCGGCATTCCATTATTGGTGGCATTTGCCGCGCCTAACTTTATGAGATTTCACGCGTCGGCCAAAGCAAGCGAAGTTTCAAGTATACTTCGATCTATCTACAAGGCTCAAAAAGATTATCGTCAAACGAATGGCAAATACGCAAAAACTTTTAGCCAGCTAGCATGGAAGCCCCAGAGCACACATCGAAGGTATACTTACTTTCTTTCCCCAAATGAATCTCTTAAAGCGACGGTTATCCCTGTTCCCATAGAACTGCCGGAAGGGATTATGCCATTTGTGGGTGATGATCATTTTCAAATAATCGCGGTCGGAAATATTGACTCTGACACTACCTTGGATGTCTGGTCTATAGACGAAAAGGGTAAGCGGACCAATCTTATTGATGACGTTGTGAAGTGAGTTAGATTGGCTTTTGGAGTTTGTCTTCCGTATACTTTGCAAGCACTCTTGGCCGTGATATTTTAATAGATTGATGAAGGTGAAGTGCCCGGTCTGCGGCAAGGGGGCTGAGTTTGAGAATAACCCCTGGCGGCCTTTCTGCTCGGAGCGATGCAAGCTGATCGACCTGGGCAAATGGATTGAAGAGCAATATCGTGTCCCCTCGGAAGAAGCCCCACCGGAACCCGAGCCTGGTCCGAGCGACAAGGAGAAAAAAACTCTCCAATGAAAGTCGCGCTTTTAAACTCCTGCCGTTATCTGGGCGGCGCGGAGCTATGGCAGATACGGCTCGCAAAATTCCTCGCCGCGCAAAAAGACGAGGTCAAATTTTTGGTGAAGCCGGGCAGGTTCGCGGACCTGGTCAAAAAAGAGGGATTTGCCTCGGTTTCAATCCCGATGGCTTTTGACCTGGACATCTTTTCCATCTGCAAAATTTTTAGGGAATTGAAAAGTTTCCAGCCTGATGCGGTTATTTTCAATGACCAGCGGGATTTGCGGCTGGGGGTTTTGGCCGCAAGCCGGGCCAAGGTCCCTCTCAAAATCCAGCGCAAGGGCTGGAGCTTCTTGAAAGGAAGTTTCCGCGACCGGTTTTACTACAGCCGGGTTGATTATGTCGCGGCGGTGTCCAAAGATATCGAGCATCTTTTCAAAGAAAAGCTGAATATGGGCGATTCGCGGCTTTATTATCTGCCCAACGGCGTCAGCCTTGACCGGTTTCAAAACCTCGATCCGCTCGCGCTTCGCAAAAAAATCAGCGCAAGCCCCGACGAGATTTTGCTGGGAATGGCAGGCAGGCTGGAGAAGCAGAAGCGGCAGGCGGACCTTATCCGGGCGGCTCAAATCTTAACCCGGCGCGGGCACAAAGTCAGGGTTATCCTGGCCGGCGAGGGCAAAGCAAGGCAGAGCCTTGAAAAATTGGCCCTAAACATCGGCGTTGCGCAATTAGTGAGTTTTCTCGGCTTTGTTGAGAAAGTGGAGGAATTCCTGGTGGGACTCGACATCTTTGTCTTCTGCTCGGAACAGGAAGGGATGCCGAATGCGGTTCTAGAGGCGTTCGCGGCCGCGCGGCCTGTGGTCGCGGCAGAAATTGCTGGCGTTAGAGAATTGATTGAAAACGGCAAAAGCGGCCTGCTTTACTCTGCGGGCGATGTGGACGCGCTTGCGGGCCTGATTGAACGGCTCATTCAGGACCCGGCTTTGCGGGGGAATCTTGCCTCGGCTGCTCGCCACGCGGTTGAAGAAAAGGTTGCCGAGCGGAAAATATTTCTGGGGTTCAGGGAATGGCTCAGTCAGAAGCTCAAAGAAAAGCAAAAATGAAGTCCTACCCGGGAGATGATAAGGCCAGGGAGCTGGTCCAGGCCGGGAACTTCAACCAGGCCAAAAAACTTCTGGAGTCGGTTATCGAGGTGGTTGAAGGCGCGGCAGCTATGAACGATCTGGCGCTGGCGCTTGCCGCGCTTTCCGAGTGGGACCAGGCGGCTGACATCATCGATCAGGCCGAGAGCAGAGACGATGCTGACATCCGGGTGAAAATCAACCGCTATTTTATTTCCGCGCTTTGCGATTTTGACGACAGCCGGGGCGAGGACGCGGCCAAAAGAATAATCGACCTCACCAGAGGCGATGCCGCGCTCAAGCCCAGGCTGAGCATAATTATGCGGACTTATAACCGCAAGGACCTGATTGCAGAAGCGGTGAGAAGCGCGCTCCGGCAGAAATTCCAGGATTTGGAGCTTGTGATCGTCAATGACGGAGGGGACCGCGAGGTTGACAAGGCCATTGAGCGGGTGTGGGACAAGAGAATCATTTACGCATATGCTCTGCATTCCGGTCCCGCGGGGGCTTTCAATGTGGGTCTTAGCTTGGCGCGGGGAGAGCTGATCAGCTTCCTGGATGACGACGACATCGTTTATCCCGACCATTTCCACCGCCTGGTCAGCCATCTTGATGTGCACCCGGAAGTCAAAGCCATTTACACGGATTTGAAACAAGTCTGGATTGACGCCAACACCGGCGCGTTGATTCGAGAGCGGCTTCACCAGGCCGGCCCGTTTCAGCCGGCAAAACTATGGAGCGGGTTTTATATAATGAACCTTATGACCATGGTCATCCGAAAAGAATGCCTGGTCAGGATTCCCGGCTTTCTCGAAGGCTTAAAGAGCGCGGTTGACTGGGAATTTATGCTCGCGCTGAGCAAATATTACAGCTTTGAGTATTTGCCCGGCCTGGCCGGCGAGCTCCGCTACCGCCAAGGAATGAGCCAGGTGGGAAAACGGTCAGTGTTTGATAGAAACCTTCACCGAAATATCATCCTTTACTACTACGGAATGACGCCGCTTTTCAGCTGGGGTTTGGGCGGGGCCGCGCCGAGCGAAAATTTCTTCTCCGCGCTCGCGGGTCTCCTGCAAAAGCACCCGGAACTGATCCCGGGCCTTGAGCTCAGGAAGCTTTTCCGCGAGCCTGAGTACTCGCTCTTCTACCAGCTGGGCCGGGAGCTGGAAAAGGAGTCAATGAAGAAAGAAGCCCGCGGCGCGTATAAGTCCGCGTTTAAACTCGCTCCTTACGAGACGCGGGTCTGGGGAAAAATGATCAGTAGCTGGTTTTGATTGATGGGCCGAACAAAGGAGCAGAAATTATATTCGGAATGGGGCCGCGCGACAAAAGCCTGGAAGCGGGGAATGTGATTTACCGGAAATGCCGCGGTGTTCGCGGAGCCGCGCCAGAGTTTTGCGGCTGATCCCGGTTTTGCCAACAACAGAAAAAGAGAATGTTTTGGTTTAAAAAAAGCGTCCGGCCGGTGGTTGCCATCAACCACAAGCCCCGGCTCTACACCCGCTCGCCTTATTTCGTCGAGCAGTTCATCGCGGAAGCGAAAAGGCAGGGCAGAAGAGCAGTTTACTGGGAGAAAAATGTCAGGCCCGACATTATTTTGATGATTGACTGGACTTTGAATTTTGAGCTGCTCGAGCATTACCGGGCGATGGGCGCTAAGGTGGTTCTGAGAATTGACGGCGCGGGAGTGAAGGTCAAGGGCGAGCCGGCCAAAAACAACCGGGTTTACAGCACATTTCAAAAAGTGGACGCGGCCATTTTCCAGAGCAAGTTTTGCGAGCAGGTCTGGAAGAAAAAATTTCCCCTCAATATGCCATCGACCATAATTTACAATGGAGCCGACGAGAGGGTCTTTTCCCGGGAAGGCCCTAAGCGCAGCTTTGGCTTTGAGCATTTTCTCGTGACCGCCGCGCGCTGGCGGCCATGGAAAGGTCTGGAACAGGTAATCGAGGTTTTCCTCAAGCTTGACCGCGGCGATCTCGGCCTGGTGATCATGGGCAACCGGGCAACCGCGCCGAAACACCCACGCATCAAAACCACAGGCAAACTGGGGCACAAAATAATGGCCAAAGTCTTCCGCGGGGCGGATCTGTTCATCTACCTTCCCTGGCAGGACTGGTGCCCCAAGGTTGTCGTGCAGGCGCTGGTCTCAGGCCTGCCAGTCGTCTGTTCCTTCCGGGGAGGCACAAAGGAGCTGGTTCAGGACTGCGGCATCGTCGTGCACGGCACAAAAGATGATGAGCTTGGCGTCTTTGAAGCCAACCCGGTGAACATTGAGGAAACCGTAAACGCGGTAAATCTTTTGCTCGACCGGGGTCAGCGCTGCCGGGAAAGGGAAGACCTTTATCTTTCAACTATGGTCAGGCAGTATTATGATTTTTTCGCGAAAGTGCTGGACAATGCTTTCTGAGCTGGGACTGAATAAGCCGGGATGGAAATCTATTTTCGCGGATAAGTCCGCATCCGGCCTGCTCTCGCAATTTTTTGCCGCGGCGCAGAGCAAAGAGCCGGCCGGCCAGCTTCAGCTTTTTAAAACCACCACCGGCCGGAGGAGGATTTACCTCTTCTCGCCCCAACCCGGGCCGGAAAAATTCCTGATCAAGGCTTATCTCCCCGCGCGTTTTTCCAAGCGGCTGAAATATCTGGTCCGGAATTCGAGGTGCCGGCAGGAATTCTTCGTGGCTGAAAAACTGGCTGAGCTGGGCGTCCCCGCGGTGAAAGCCGCGGTGTTCGCATTTCGAAGAAAGCTTCTCCTTCCCGCGGAAGAGTTCGTGATCGAGCCGTTTCTGGAAGGCTGCAAATCTTTTGAAGACCTCTGGAAAGAACTCGGCCCAGATGAAAGAAAAAAACTCTTTGCCTCTCTTTCGGATTTTATTGGAAATATGCACAAACTCGGCGTGCTCCAGCGCGACTTCAAGCCGGATTCAATCCTCGCGAAAAACGCGGGCAACGGCTTTGAGCTGATCCTGTCAGACCTCGAGCGCATAAGGTTTTATCCAGGCGCGCTCTCAAAAAAGCGGCGGATCGCCAATCTCGGCAAAATTGTGCAGTCCTTTTTCCGGGTCCAGCACCGCCCGGAGATGGACTGGCTGCTTCAAGAATATTCGGCCAAGACCGGCCTGAATGTGGCTGAAGGAGAGCTTAGAAAAAAGGTTATTCTCAGCGGAGTGGCGCAGATCAAAAAGCTTGCGCAGCAAAGGCAAAGCTGGGCTTGGAGGACAAACGAGCTGATCCAGAAATTCGAAACGCAGGGAATGGAATTTCGCGTCTCCCGGGAAATCGGCAAGCCCGCGCTCGAAGAATTCCTAACCAAAAACCGGCTTAACGCTGGCTCGCAGATCGATATAAACGGGAAAAGGCTTGACCTGGTCGCGGTGAATTCAGGCCGCAAGACAATGGAAAAATATTTTTACCTGCGGGAACTAAGGATCAATACTAGGCCGGTTCTTCTTGCAGTTGACTTTGAAAACAGACAGCCGGCAATTGCCGGCATCTTGAACGACTCATCGGAAAAACATTTGGCCGAAGCTTTGAGCGCGGCAGCAGGAGACGAAAAAGCCAAACTGCTTACCGAACTCGGCTCTTTGGTTTTTCGTCTCCAACTGTTCGGAATCGGCTTTCCTTTCGCGGCCGCGGATTCAATCCGGGTCAAAAAATCCGGCCTTTCGTTCGAGCTGGCGCTTTTCCGTCCGGACCTGTTCAGTTTCGCCGCGGCGTCGCAAGTGAAAATTCCTTGCCTCCAACCGTCTTCATCCGCGCAAAAAATGCTTAGCGAGCTCATTGCAAACCCATCCGAAGCGGAAGTTTTCAAACAAGGCTTCAGCGCGGCAAAAGAAAATTTGTTCCATTTAACCGGTTGGCAATCCGGCTGATTCTTGACTTGGCCCGCTTATGATGTTAGCCTGAAAAAAGCAAGGGCGCGCCCTTGCTTTATTCTTAATAGGGGGATTCGGCTTGGAGGAAAAATATCAGCCTGAAGTCATAGAGCCCAAATGGCAAAAGATTTGGGAAGAGAAAAAGGCTTTTGAGGTTGAGGCCCGCGGGAGCAAAACCAAATACTATCTGCTGGAAATGTTCCCCTACCCCTCGGGCCGGCTGCATATGGGTCATGTGCGGAATTATTCCATCGGCGATGTGGTCGCACGCTGCCGGGCGATGCAGGGCTGCAATGTTCTTCACCCCATGGGCTGGGACGCGTTCGGCCTCCCGGCCGAGAACGCCGCGATTGAAAACCGCACCCATCCGGCCAAGTGGACTTTTCAGAACATCGCGAATATGAAAAGCCAGCTCAAACGGCTCGGATACTCCTACGACTGGCGCCGCGAGTTCGCAACCTGCGACCCCAGCTACTACAAGTGGGAGCAATTGATCTTCCTGAAAATGATCGAGAAAGGCCTGGCCTACAAAGCAAAGTCCTGGGTCAACTGGTGCCCGCGCTGCAACACCGTGCTCGCAAACGAGCAGGTTGAAAGCGGATACTGCTGGCGACACCCGGACACTTTGGTCGAGCAGAAAATGCTCTCCCAGTGGTTCTTTAAAATAACCGCTTATGCGGAGGAACTGCTCGACTTCACCTATAAGTTGCCGGGCTGGCCGGAAAAAGTGCTGGTCATGCAAAGGAACTGGATCGGAAAATCCGTCGGCGCGTTTATCCATTTCCCGCTGGAAAAAACTTATAAGGACCCGGAGAGCGGGGAAAAAATCGACAAGATCGTCGTTTACACGACCCGGCAGGACACGGTCTTCGGCGCGACCTTTATGAGTATCGCCGCGGAACATCCTCTGGCGGAAATCCTTTCCCGGGGCACGGCCCAGGAAAAGACGGTTCTTGAATTCTGCAAAAGGGTTCGCAGCGAAGACAAGTTCAAGCGCGCGGCTGAGGAATACAAAAAGGAAGGCGTGTTCACCGGCGCCTACTGCCTTAACCCAATGACAGGCAGAAAAATCCCGGTCTTTGTCGCCAACTTCGTGCTTATGGAATACGGCACCGGCTGCGTTATGGCCGTGCCCGCTCACGACCAGCGCGATTTTGACTTCGCCAAGCTATACCATCTTGAGATCATCCCGGTTGTGCAGCCGGAAGCAAAGCCTTTGCTCGACGGCAAAACCATGAGCGAGGCTTATATTGAAGAAGGGGCGATGATCAACGCCGGCGCTTACAACGGGATGAAGAGCGAGGAATTCCGCGGCCTCATCGCCAACAAGCTCGGAGAACAAGGCAAGGGCGGCCCCACCATCAACTACCGGCTGCGCGATTGGCTGATCAGCCGGCAGCGATACTGGGGAGCTCCCATACCGATCATCTACTGCGACAAGTGCGGCGAGGTGCCGGTGCCGGAAAAAGACTTGCCCGTGAAGCTTCCGCTCGATGTCGCTTTTGATCCAACCATAACCGGAAACCCGCTCGCCTCCGCTAAAGACTGGGTCAAGACCAGCTGCCCGAAGTGCAAAGGCCAAGCCCGCCGCGAGACCGACACCTTTGACACCTTTGTTGAGTCCAGCTGGTATTTTGAGCGGTTCGCCTGTGCGGATTATGACCAGGGCATGGTGGAGCCAAAAGCGGTTCACTACTGGATGCCGGTTGACCAGTACATCGGCGGCATCGAGCATGCGGTTATGCACCTTCTCTACGCGCGCTTTTACACCAAGATTTTGCGGGACCTGGGGCTTGTCAAATTTGACGAGCCGTTCACCCGGCTGCTCACCCAGGGAATGGTGATCAAAGAATCTTTTTCCTGCCCGGGACACGGCCAACTCAGGGATGACCAAATCAAAGACGGCAAATGCAGCATATGCCGCGCTCCGGTGGGCGAGAAGGTTTTGCAGGAAGGCAAGCCTCCGGTCAAGGTGTGCAAAGGCCACGGGTATTTTTATCCTGAAGAAGTCCAAAATCTCAGATGCCCGGTCTGCCAGCTTGAGATCGAAACCGGCCGCAAGGAAAAAATGAGCAAGTCCAAGAAAAACATCGTTGACCCCATGGAACTGATTGAAGCCTACGGCGCGGACACGGTCCGGCTGTTCTGCCTTTTCGCGGCGCCGCCGGACAAGGAGATCGACTGGAGCGATGAAGGCGTGCTCGGCTGCTCCAGGTTTTTGAACCGCATCTGGACTATAGTCCAAAAGCACCGTCAGGGGATCAGGGAGCACGCAGGGAAAGCAGAGAATTTCGATTTTGTTTCCGGCACCGAGGAAGAGGTTAAGCTTTGGCGCAAGATCAACCGCACGGTCAAAGACGCGACCGAGCGGCTGGACAAGTTTATTTTCAACACCGCGATTGCCGCGATGATGGAGCTTTATAACGAGTTAAGCTCGTTTGAGCCGCGCAACGGAGAGATCAAAAAGCGCTACACCCTGCTCAAGAAAGGCATCGAAGTTTTGCTGGTAATGTTGAACCCGCTCACGCCCCACATCTGCGAGGAGTTATGGGCCGCTCTTGGAAACAAAGAACTCCTGGCCAAGACCAGCTGGCCCAAGCCCGACCAGGCCGCGCTGAGCGAAGAAAAATTCCTGCTCGTGGTCCAAGTCAACGGCAAGGTGCGCGCCCGGATCGATGCCAGCCGGTCTTTGAGCGAGGATGAAATTCGCGGCCTTGCGCTTTCGCATCCCAATGTCCAGGCGCATCTTCAGGGCAAGAGCGTCAAAAAGGCTATTTATGTGCCTGAGAAGCTGCTCAACCTGGTAGTGGGATGAAGGAAATAATCGAATACGACAAGCTCAAGCCCGGCCAGATCTCCGCTTCGGGCATAACTATCGGCGCGTTTGACGGCGTGCACCTCGGCCACCGCAAAGTTTTCCAAATCCTGACCGCATTTTGCGCAAAAAAGAATCTCCAATCCGTCGCGATAACTTTCCAGCCTTTGCCCCGCGAGGTTTTCGGCGAAAGCCAGAAAAAAATTGCGATTCTTTCTTTTGAGGAGCGCAAGCGCAGGATTGCGGGCTGCGGCGTGGATGCGCTGGTGGTTATTCATTTCAGCCGGGAATTCGCCAAGCAGACCGGGGATGAGTTTATGGCAAGAGTCAGGGAAACGCTCAATCCCGGGCTTATGGTCGTGGGTCATGATTTCAGTTTCGGGAGGGGCAAGGGCAACGATATAGACTGGCTGGGAAAATACGGCGCGCGATACCGAATCGAGTTGAAGGTGGTGGACGCGGTCAAGGTTGAAGGCCGGCCGGTCAGCTCTTCGCGCATCCGAAAATTGCTGAATGCGGGAAAACTTGAAGCCGCGGCCAAACTTCTCGGCGAGCCTTACACGCTTGAGGGAGAGGTTATCCGCGGACATCACCGCGGAAAAGAACTGGGATTTGCGACCGCCAACCTGACCTGGAAAAAAGAGCTTTTGGTCCCGACCGGAATCTACGCGGCCTGGGCCTGGTTTGACGGAGGGCGCTGGCCGGCCGCGGTCAACATCGGCTTCAACCCAACCTTCGGCGACCAGGAGCTTGCCATCGAGGCTCACCTGCTCGGCTTTTCGGACGATCTTTATGGAAAGCCCCTCAGGCTTGCGCTGGTCAAAAGAATCAGGAATGAGATCAAATTTGAAAATGTCGAAGACCTGGTCAAGCAGGTGGGCCAAGACATCCAAAACATAAAATTATCTCTGGGAGTGAAATGAAGAACTGGAGGCTTTTGCTCGGGCTTCTGGTCAGCGCGTTGTTCATCTGGTTCTCGCTCCGGCAGGTGAAAGACTGGAATACTTTCTTAAACTCTTTCCGCCAGATTAAGCTGTGGTTGTTCGCGCCCGTATTTATAGGCTATTCCCTGGTTATGGTCATCCGCGCCTGGCGCTGGCAATACATTATGAAAAGCCGGGTGCCGGTCAAATACAGCTCCAGCTTTATCGGCCTTATCATCGGATATATGGGCAATAATATCCTGCCGTTCCGCGCGGGAGAGCTTATGCGATGCCTGATCGTGGCGAAAAGAGAAAAAAAGGATTTCAGCCCGATTTTCGCCTCGGTGGTGGTGGAAAGAATTTTCGACAGCATCGCCATCGTCCTGTTCCTGCCCGTCATTCTTATCTTCCTCAAATTCCCCGCGGAACAGGAGTACCTGAAAAGCCTTCTGCGAAAAGGCGGGATTGCCGCGCTGGTCATGGCTCTGGGGCTGATGGTTTTTCTCTATCTGTTGTATTTTTACCGGGAGAGGACGCTTAAACTGGCGGGAGCGGTTCTCAAGCTGGCCGGGAAAAAACTCCACGATTTGGCAGTCTGCGAGCTGGATAAATTCAGCCGCGGGCTCACCATCCTGGGCAGCCCCTTTCGGATGTTCGCGGCGCTCCTGTTGTCGCTTGCCGTGTGGCTGGTTAATTTGTTCCCGATCTGGTTTACAGGGATCGGCTTCGGCGCAAAGTTGAATTTCATCGCCGCGCTTTTCCTGCTTTGCCTGGGAGCTTTTGCAGCTGCCATCCCGGCCGCGCCCGGGTTCTGGGGGACCTTTCATTACATAAATACTGTGGGCTTAAAGTTCCTCGGCGCGCTGGGGCCCGAGCATGCGCTTTCTTTTTCCATTGTCTTGCATTCCTTATATTATTTCCCGACCCTTATCCTGGGCCTGATCCTGCTCTGGAGAGAAGGGCTGTCGATTTTTGAACTCGAGGGAGAGGCGAAAAAAATCGAACAAAAACCAGCATCGGAATGACAATGACGGAGAGAACATCTTTCACGCGGTCAATGGCCTTTTCGATTTTTTCACGGTCAGTTGCGAGCGGGGCTTGGGAAAATTGGGCGGCCTGTCGGGTAAGCGTGGATGTCGGCAGTTAAGCCAAAGCTTGCTTTGCTGGTTTTGAGTTTTGTCATTGCGCTCCCCGCGAGCGTCTGGTTTTTGCGTTCTTCGCCGGAAAACTTTCCGCTCGATGACGCCTACATCCATCTCGGTTATGCGCGCAGTCTGGCATCTGGAGCCGGATTTTCTTTCAACCCGGGCGAGCACAGCTTCGGGACCACGAGCCCGCTCTGGGTGTTTGCGCTCGCGTCAGCCGTCAGCTGGATAAACCCTTACTGGCTCGCGCTCACAATATCCTTTTTGTCTTTTTGCGCGTCGCTGTTCTTATCATCGCTGATCATATTCCGGGAAGCGGAGCAGAAAAATTGGGCGCGATTGGATGGCCTGTTAACAGCCTTGTTTCCGGCTCTTTTTCTCGTCTCCTTCGGCAACTATCTCTGGCTGGTTTTTTCCGGGATGGAGACCGCGCTCTGGGTTGCGCTGATTTTGGCCGCGGTTTATTTTTCCATCCGCGAGAAGCCATCCTGGATCGGATACCTTTTTCTCGGCCTCGCCGGCCTTTGCCGGATGGAATCCCTGCTCCTCGTGCCCGTCGCCTTCTTCTGGCAAATTTTCAATGTTAAAGACCGGCGTAAGGTCTGGGCGGGAAACCTGGCCGCGCTTCTGATCGCTTTCAGCTTTTATGTCTATGCTCATTTTGCGCTGGGCAGCTTCTTTCCCGTTACCAGGTCGGGCAAGCTTGCCAGTGATCTGTTCAACTCGGGTCTTTCTTTAAAAGGCGGCATGAGCTTTATGTTTAGGCATATCGCTTACATCAAGTTGACCCAGCCGCAGATGTTTTTGCTCATCGGTTATACTATCCTCGTGTCCGCCATCTGGATTGCTGCCAGGCGCCGCGCCAAGTTCCGGCTGGGCAAGGTCGGTGCCTTCTCAATCTTTGCGCTCTTAGTCTTCGCATATCACGACCAGTTTTTCAGGAGCACTTTGATAATAACGCCTTACCACAATATGCGATACCAGGTTTTATTCTTTCCCGCGCTCGCGCTCGGGCTTATGCGCGCATCCATGGAATTGATTAGCTGGAGCGCTTTTCCGCGAGGCCGGACCGCGCTCCGCTCGATCTTCCTTTTGATTGTTCTGCTAGCCGTGTCTTTTTCCCGGATGCCCGGCTGGAGAAAGCTTTATCGAGATCAATCCCGGCACATTCAGGATGTTCACCTCCAGGCCGCAAAATGGTGCAAACAAAATCTGCCTCCATCCGCGCGCATCGCCTGCTTTGACATCGGCTCGCTCCGATTTCTCTCAGGCCGTTATGTCATCGACCTGGGCGGCCTGGTTGATCCCGGCATCGCTCCTTACCTGACCGCAAAACAGACTGGACCATATCTGAAAGACAAGAAGGCAACCCATTATATTGAGCTGGGCACGCCCGGTTCCGAGCGGGTTACTGGGGTGGAGAAAGATGCGGGGAAACTATATCAACTTACACCGATGGCAAACTTTGCCGGCGCTCGAATTCAGGAGCCGGTTTTGCTCCATTCCTGGGAAATGAAAGTTTATAAGATCAACTGGATCGAAAACAAAGACACCCCATAAAAAACGCCGAAACAAGCCGATGTCACCATTGCTTCCGGTGCGAACTCCGAGCGGAAACAAGCGAACGAGGATCACTGTCCATTCGTCGGCCGCTCGTTTGTCCGCGGCAGAATCCGGTAGAGAAGAATTTGATCGTCCTGCACGCTCATGATCTTTTCAATACAGCCACTCTGGAAAAAGTCGTCCATCCTGGCTTTTCCAGCGGGTGTGAGGCGGTTGGCGGGATATTGGATCGATAGGCGCCAAAATTCCGGCGGCTGGAAAACAAGATATCTGACTCCATCCTGGTTCGAAAGCTGGCAAATCTCCCGCGGTGATTTATCCCGGTTGAAAAGAACGACCAGCGGGTTCCAGTCAGCGAAGGAACTGGCAACCGCTTCTCGCTGCAGGTAGAAAAAAGAGGTCGGCCCCAGCAAAATCGCTTTATTCTTTGGACCCGAGTTATGATTAAGCCACTGGTACAAGGGGTATGCGCCGAGCTCGAGCGGCCGTCCCCTGGAACACGACAAGAGGTACTCCTCCGCGCTCTGCCGCCCGGTCAACATCGCCCCGCGAGTAATCCTGTAGCTGTCCAGTACACCCAGAACAAAACTCACCGCCAACGCTGCGGCAAGCGTAGCCGCAGCCATCGCTTTGTGCATTTTGTTTTTCTCCCCGAGCCTGTCAAATCCGCGTGCGGATAAAATCGCAAGCAAAATCCAAAGAGCCAGAGCGAACCGCTCGGTCCGGAAGCTGAAATTACGGATGATATAGAAAGTGATGCAATAAAAAATTACCGGCAGCGACCTCCTGGGCAGCCCCCGGCGAGGAGCCAAATGAGGCCCGCGATCATGGCTGTTCCAAGCAAAGGAACATAGTGTTGTTGCCCGGAGGAGCTTGTGGCAGAGACAGCGCGATAAGAAAATTGGTGCGGAATCTTGAAAATTCCCTCGATCAATCCTTTGCTTAGTTTCACCCCGCCTGCATCCTCCCAGATTGCGGCGGTTTGCGCGGGACTTAGGTTGCCGCCCAGGACCGAGGCCAGCGCGGGATAGAAAGGATTGCCTATGGTGACGATGTTCCGGCCCTAGAAATGAACACAAATTACCAGAAAAGCGGCAACGGCGGTGAGTGCACGGCTGAATAATTTGCCTCGCTCTTCTCTAAGGATCACATATACGAACCAAATCCCCATCGGCATGAGCATATAAATGTAGGAAGTCAGTTTTGTGGAACAGGCAAGCCCCGCGGCCAATCCCAAAAGCAGGGCTTTATGAGGCAGTTTTAATTCCGGCTTGATGAGCGGATAGACGCCGGCGAGGACGAAATACGCAACAATTAAGTCGTTGGTGATAGAAAAAGATATAAGCGAAAAAATCGGGAGCGAAAGCAAGAGGATGGTGGAAAAAATCTTATGCTCCGACCCGAAAAGGATGGAGAAAATTTCCCGCGCCAGCAAAATGATCGCAAGCCAGAAAAGGGAATTGACCATCTGGCATGCGACCTGGCCGCTGACTACGAGAGTCGCGAGCTAGAGCATCTCAGCGATCTCGGGAAAATACGAATAGCTGATGGATGGGATTGGCACGATCGAATTCCGGAGCAAATATTGACGCGGCAAAGCAAGGTGGTAGGTGAGCGCGGCATAAAAGCGAGTGGGGTGAACCAGCGCCACAATAATGATCGCGCCGAAAACTAAAACGAGCGCGGCTTCAAGCCAGGCGCCGGCGCGGATTCTGCCAAGCGCCCGCAGCCGGAAAGCTGAGAAATAAATCCCCGCAACCGCAAAACCCGCAACCATAATTTGTAAAAAGATCGGATAAAGCAGATGAAGCGCGCCAAGGAAGAAAACGAGCAGACCTAAAAATCCCAGCCCCATTCCGAGCATAATCCCCGCAGGCAAGCGCAGCTTGAAACCTTTTTCCAGGATCAGGGATGAGAGCCCGATTCCTGAAAACGCAAGCGCAAGTGTCCAGGCAAAATCCTCAATCTTCTGGCTGAAAAAAATGCAAGCCCTGACAGCGTGGCCGGAAGATTCGCAAAATAGCTGAACTCGCCTTCTTTCAGAGGAAGGTAAAGATAGACCAAATACGCGAAAGCGACCAGGAGCGCAATCCCCGCAACGCCGGCCTCCAAGTATCTTTTCATCTCACTCTCCTCAGTCTGAAAGCTGTGAACCCGTCCGCCGAATGAAGGTGAGGCAGGGTCTGGAAAACATCTTTTTTGACGAGCGGGCGGGCGGACTCGGGCAGATGCGGAAACGGATCATCAAGTCCAAATTCGCGCGAATCAGTCAGGGCTGAAACCACCTCCTGATTTTCTTCGCCGGTGATGGTGCAGGTGGAATAAACCAGTGTCCCCCCGCGGCTGAGATAGCGCGACAGATTTTTCATAAGCCTTTTCTGCAGGTCTGCCAGTTTTGAGATATCTGCCGGACTCCGCTGCCACTTGATCTCAGGATGACGGCGGATGGTGCCAAGCCCGGAGCAGGGGGCATCGATCAAAATCTTATCAAATAGCTCCGGCTCCTTTCCGCCTGCGGCAAGGGGCCCGGTCAGGTCCTGGACGAGCATTTCAAATCCTTCCAGCCCGAGCCGCTGCGCTTCCGGCCGAACCAGCCGAAGCCTTGTCTCATTGACATCCGCACAGACCAGCGTCCCCTTCTTTTGCATCAGCTGAAAAATCTCCAGGGTTTTGGTCCCGGGAGCCGCGCACGCGTCCAGCACTCTCTCGCCCGGCTTCGGCGTGAGCATCATCACCACCAGTTGGCTCGCCTCATCCTGCACCGCAAATAATCCCTGCTTATACCCCGGCAGGTCAGCGGGATGACCCCGGTCTTCAACGACCACTGCAAGCGGGCAAAACCTTCCGGGTCTTGCTTTGATGCGCTCCTTTTCCAAAAGCCTGAGCAGATCATCGCGGTTTGCCCGCATCGTGTTCACCCGCAGGCAAAGATCGGCCTTTTGATTGTTCGCGGACATAAATTTCTCCGCAGATTCCTCGCCAAACTGTTTCACAAACCGCTCAACCATCCAGTCCGGGTGCGAATATTTCACTCCCAGCCTCTGCATCAATTCCGGCAAATCATCCGCGCTTTTGAGCCGCGGCTTATTTTCCGAAAGTTTGCGCAGGACCGCGTTCACAATCGGCCGGGCATACTTTACGCTCAGTTCAACCGTTTCGTTGACCGCCGCGCGCGGGGGGATTTTATCCAGGAAAAAAAGCTGGTATGCGCCGAGGCGGAGAATGTTCCGGGTGGTCAGGTCGGTCTGGCTGATTTTCCTGTCCAAGGTCTGCTCGATGTAAAAATCAAGGATGCGGCGGTGCCGGATCACTCCATAAGCAAGCTCGGAAAATAATCTGCGGTCTGGGTCTTTTAGTCGAGCTTTTTGCAGATAGTGATCGGCCAAGCGGTCAACATGAGCCTCATCCTTTTCAACCCGCTTGATCGCATCCAGCGCAAATCCGCGCGCGGTTTCTTTTCTCGCCTCAGCCATCAACTTATCTCAACCACCAGGCCTTTGAGATACCAGGTCTCCGGCGCGCCCAGCAAGACAGGATGGTCGTTCGCCTGTTTTTGGATTTCAATCAGCCGGGCATCCCGTCCCAAATCCGCGGCCGCTTTTTGCACGGTCAGCAAAAGCTCGGCCAGGCTGAAATGGAAGGAGCAGGAATAAGTCAAAAGCATCCCGCCCGGCTTGACCAGGCTTAAAGCCCGCCGGTTAAGCTCATAATAGCCTTTCGCGGCTGACCCCAGGTCTTTTCTGCTTCTGGCAAACGGAGGCGGGTCAAGAACCACCAGGTCAAACCTCTCTCCCTTTTCCGCGAGTTTGGGAAGAGCGTCGAAAATGTTGGCCCGGACCGGCTGCACATTTCTTATCCGGTTCAGCTCCATATTTTTCTCCAGGACCAAAAGCGCGGCCGGCGAACTGTCAATCGCGGCCACTTGTTCGGCCTTTTTCGCCAGGTGGAGCGAGAATCCGCCCTGGAAACAGAACGCATCAAGGCATCTGCCGACCGCGAAGAGCTCCGCTCTTGTTCGATTATCCGCCTGGTCAAGATAGGCCCCAGTCTTGTGGCCTTCAGCCAGGTCCACCAGAAACTTTACTCCGCCTTCCTCGATAACCACTTCCTGCTTTTCTTTGCCGCGCCAGAAAAATTTTTCCAGAGCCAGACCCTCCAGCTCCCTGCCCGAAGCGTCATTCCTGAACCATAGACCTTGGGGCTGAAACTCGTCCCACAAAATCTCCGCGAACATCTCCCGCAATTTGTCCACTCCCGGAATCAGACACTGGACAACGATCTGCCCCGCATACCAGTCCGCTATTAGTCCGGGCAAAAAATCCCCCTCCGCGTTGATCAGCCGGGCCGCGCTTTCGGGCTTGATCCTTCCTTTCCGTTTTTCACCCGACTTTCTTGCCAGGTTCTGGAAAAAATCACGATCCGGAAGCGAATTGGACTTTGCCACAATCCTTACCGCAATCTTTGACTTGTGGCTGTAAAAACCGTAACCGAAAAACTCGCCGCCCTTGTCGTTCACGCTAACAATACTGCCATTAAACTCGGGCTTGCCTCCGAAGATTTCATCGCGGTAAATCCAGGGATGGCCGCTTTTGAGCCTGCGTTCCGCTTTCTCGCTTAGGCGGACCGCGGCCGGCATCTCATTTCCCCCAAAATTTCCTGATCGCGATAAGACTTAGTAGCGCCCGCAAAACATTAGCGCTTGTTCCCCAAAGCAAACCGAAAGCCACCAGCCTGGCCCCCTCGGCCCACTGGTGGAAGAGCAAAAGGAATGCGCCTTCATTTATGCCGTATCTTCCGGGCGTCGGAATCCCGATGAGGATGCCCTGGATAGGAAGGATGCTCAGGACCACGGGAAAGGGAACCCGTATCTCCATAGAAGCCATCCCAAGCCATGTGAAAAACGCGATGACCACGAACTGAAAAGTTCTGAGAGCTATCAGCTCGAAATATTGAGCCGGCCGGGCCTGGTCAAATCCGTATAGAATGGTCTGGCGCAGCCTGGCCGGCACTAAGTTCTTAAACCTGCTTCTCCAAAACCAGAGCCAAACCCCGAACAGCGGCCAGTCCGCCAAAATCCAGAGCCAGAGCCAGCGAAATTCCTTGGCCGCGGCGAGCAGGGGCATCAATACCGCCATGCCTATGGTCACCCAAAGCAGTGCCGCGTGAAAATTAGTGAAGAACAAAAAGGCTAACAATCCCACCACCTGGCTCGCGGGCCGTTTGGAATCCCGGCTCACAAGCCACGCCATACCCCCCTGCGCGTATAAAAACCCGATACTCGTAAACAGAAGCGCGCTGATCCGGATATGAAACATCTCTTTCAAGCCCAGGCCATACCCGAATCTTTGGAACAGGACGAAATGCGTGTAAGCGTCAACCACCAGGGTAGCAGCGACAAAGAGGAAGGCGATTATGAAAAACCGCGCAGCCTGAACATCCACCAGCGCATCGAGCACATCTCCGACCTTCACCCGCTTGAAAATGACATAGAAAATGACCACCACCAGCACAAAGGGCAAAACCTGCGCTAGGATTTTCCTCAATCTGCTCTTTTCCGAAACCTCCATGCTTCGACTTAATCTATTATTTGGCCGGACTTTGTCAAATTGAACCTTAACCGAGGCCTAGCGTTAGCTGCTGGAAAATCGTTTCCCCGGACATAATGTGGGCAGCTTCAAGGTCTTAACTCAACCAACAATAAGAAGATGGATGTCCATTACATTGGTTCCGGTGGGCCCGGTTTTGACTAGGTCGCCGAGGGAGGAAAAAAAGTTATACGAATCATTGGCCGCGAGAAACTCAGCCGGGTCAAGATTTGCCGCCCTGGCCCTTGGCACGGTTGTCCAGTCAGCAACCGCGCCAGCCGCATCAGTCGACCCATCGGTGCCGTCGGTGCCCGCGGCCAGGAAAAACGCTCCTTCCAACCCCTGAACCTCCATCGCCACCGCCAGCGCCAGCTCCTGGCTCCGGCCCCCCTTGCCTGTTCCCTTAACGGTCACGGTCGGCTCGCCCCCTGCGATTATGCACGCGGGCGGCTTGAGCGGGTTCCCGCTTTTCAGCGTCTCTCTAAAAAACGACCCGTAAATTTTCCCCAACTCCCTCGCTTCGCCCTGAACCGAACTCGTGAGAAGCGCGGGGCTAAGCCCAAGCTTCTGAGCGCAATGCTTTGCGGCCTCAAGCGAAATCAGGTTGGAAGCGATGACCAGGTTCTGTACCCGCTTGAACGCCGCGTCATCCGCCCTGGGCGTCTCTTCCCGGCTGTTTTTCAGAAACTCTTGAATCCGGGCTGGAGTCTGGCCCCAGATTTTATACCGCTCAAGCAGGTCCACCGCCTGGCTCAAGTTAGTTGTATCCGGCACGGTCGGCCCGCTCGCAATCACCTCCAGCTTGTCGCCTATGACATCGGACAAAATAAGGCTGATTATGGTCGCGGGATAAACCGCGCGCGCCAGCCTGCCGCCAGTCACCCTGGAAAGCCGCTTGCGAACCGTATTCATCTCATCGATCTTCATCCCCGCACGGAGCATAAGCTCGGTCAGGGACTGGCAGTCTTCGAGCGCTATCCCTTCCGGGGGCGCGGCTAAAAGCGCGGAGCCTCCCCCCGAGATAAGATTGATTACCAAGTCATCCTTGTCAATTTTCTTCGCCAGCGAGAGAAGGTCCTCGGTTGCCTTAAGCCCGGCCCGGTCTGGAATCGGATGGCCGGCTTCAAGAACCGACACTAGTTTCAATTTCTCCCCGCACCCATACTTGACAATAACAACTCCGCCTGAAACCCGGTCCCCCAGCGCTTCCTCTATCGCCTTCGCCATCTTCGCACTCGCCTTGCCAGCACCCATAACCCAGATGCGCTTAAACTGGTTAAGGAAATAGTCGATATCTCCGACCTGCAGCAACCCTCCCTTCACCCGGAAATGGCGGTGCACGGCTTCAACCGGATCAGCCGCAAGAAGCGCATCGTTGAAAATATCCAGAGCTATCTGTTTAAGGCCGCTCGGGGTGCTCATTGGGAGTATCCCGGAACTCTTCCTTGGTTAAAAATGGCCAATATTTTGACGAGGTTAGTATTTGAGTATAAAATAAAGAAAGGAAAATGGCTGACTCTGAAATCCGATTCTGCCCCAAATGCGGCAGAAAAACAGAGGCTATATCGATCTCCATCGGACCTGACGGTGAGGAGCGGCTTCGTTGCTCCAACTGCGGCGCGTTCATAGACGAACCGGCTGGAGACGAAGGCTTTAAGGACGCGCTCCTTTCCGGCGAGGAACAGGCCGCGTTCAGCGACGAAAGCATCGTCATTCCCACATACAGCACAATTGTTGCCGCGGGCTACAAGCCGGAAATCCTGGAGATGATTGTGAACGCGGTGGCGCGGAAAAACCTTGCCCGCCAGGTCATCCCTTGCGAAAACGGCGAGGAGCTGATCATCCGGCTGGTTAAGGACTTGAGCGCAGGCAACAGCAACAACATCAACCTTGCTATCTTTGATGTCCCTATGCCCTACCTCAACGGGATCAATGCTGCCATCGGCATCCGGGCCATAGAAAAGCCCTTTCCCGATCACAACTTGATCCCGATCCTGTTTTTGACCAGGAAGCCGGTCGATGAGACCTTCAAAAAGGTCATCAAGTACCTGGCGCCGGCAAAATACGCGAACCTCGGTCCCAGCGACAATCCCAAAGAGATTGCGGCCAGAGTTGACCGGATCATAGCCCTGCTCGCGCAGGAAAGCTGGTAAATCCTCTTTCACTTTCTCGGCCATCTGCCCGATCCTCTAAATAAAACCGACAGAAGCTTGCCTCAATCCCTCTTCAATGGCAGTTTAGCCGTTCCCTGTCCTTTTGTAAATACCAAAAGCTTTGCCTGGTCAATACAGGCGATTGCGCGGCGAGCGGGACGCATCGCTCTCCATCTGTATATGCCTCTACTGGGAAAGGAAAAATTGTGCTAGATTAGTTTTCAATGAAACGCCTTGGCCGAAAAACGCTTCTGGAGCTTGCGCGCGCGGGCAAGATCACGCGGGAAATGAGAAAAGTCGCCGCGCAGGAGGGCAAGGAGCCGGAAGAAATCCGTGAGCTGGTCGCCTCGGGCCGCGCGGTGATCGCGCATAATCGTTTTCGAAAAAACGGCAAACCGTTCGCGGTCGGCGAGGGCTTGAAGGTAAAGGTTAATGCCAACATCGGAACCAGCCAGGACCTCTGCGACATAAAACTCGAGCTTAAGAAATTGAGGGCTGCGGAAGAGGCCGGCGCGGACGCGATTATGGACCTGTCCACCGGAGGAAACATCACCGCCATCCGGAGAAAAATAATCAAGTCTACTGCGCTCCCGGTCGGCACCGTGCCCATCTACCAGGCCGCGATTGAATCCGCCAGCCAGGGCCGCCCCTTTGTCTATATGGACCGCGATGATTTTTTTGATTGCATCCGACTCCACGCCCAAGACGGCGCCGATTTTGTCACGGTTCACGCGGGGGTGTGCCGGGAATCGGTTGCCCGGCTTAAAGAGGAGGGCCGCATTCTTGGTGTCGTGAGCCGGGGAGGCGCCATCACTGTGGAGTGGATGGATTCTAACCACGCGGAAAATCCGCTTTACGAAAATTTCGGCCGCCTGCTCGACATCGCCCGCGAATTCGAGCTGGTCTTGAGCCTGGGCGACGGCCTTCGTCCGGGATCGATCGCGGACGCCACCGACCGGGGGCAGGTGCAGGAGCTGGTCATTCTGGGCGAGCTCACCAAGAGAGCCTGGCAGGCCGGAGTGCAGGTTATGATCGAAGGCCCGGGGCACATACCGCTTAACGAAATCGCGGCAAATGTCATCCTGCAGAAAAAGCTCTGCCACCGAGCGCCCTTCTATGTGCTCGGCCCCCTGGTGACAGACATCGCGCCCGGCTACGACCACATCGTCTCCGCGATCGGCGGCGCGCTTGCAGCCCAGGCCGGGGCTGACTTTCTCTGCTATGTGACCCCCTGCGAGCATCTCGGCCTGCCCGGTCCCGAGGAAGTTCGCGAGGGAGTGATCGCGGCAAAGATAGCCGCCCATGCCGCGGACCTCGCGCGCGGAAACAGCGCGGCGTTCAAGCGAGACCTTGAGATGAGCAAGGCCCGAAAAGCGCTCAACTGGAAAAAGCAATTCGAGCTCGCCCTTGACCCCGCGCGGGCGCTGAAGATCAGAAAAAGCCGGCCGCCCCTGAACGACCAGGTGTGCACGATGTGCGGCGAACTTTGCGCCATCAAAATAACCAAAAACAAAAAATAATGCCAGACACGGTTTTCAAAGACGGCCTGATTGTCGACGGGACCGGCTCCGAGCCTTTTCCCGCAGACCTGCGCATCAGCGGCGAACGCATCGCAGAAATCGGCAAGATCAACCCTTCCCCAAAGGACACGACCATCCGGCTCCCCAACTGCGCGCTATGCCCGGGGTTCATTGACGCTCACGGCCACTCAGACTACCACCTGCTCGTGCTGCCGACCGCGGACAGCAAACTTTTGCAGGGAATGACGACCGAGGTGGGCGGAAACTGCGGCATGAGCGGAGGGCCGCTTTTTGGCGAGCTGGCCAAAGACCGGGTTGGTTCTTTGAAGGAAGAATACCAGCTGGAGATAAAATTCGAGACCCTAGACGGATACTTCTCTGCGCTCAAGGATTTCGGCCTTGCGGTTAACTTCGCTCCGCTCGTGGGCTACAACACGGTGCGCGGCTGCATCATCGGCTTTCGCCGGGAGCCGCCCACGGCAAAAGAAATGGAACTGATCCGGGCTGAGATCGAGAAAGCGATGTCGCTGGGATGCTTCGGCTTGAGCGCGGGCCTGATCTATGCGCCCGGGTCTTACGCGACCAGAGACGAGCTGGTTCAAGCGCTTCAGCCTGTGGCTCAGGCGCGCGGGATTTTTGCCTGCCATATCCGGAGCGAAGGCGACCAGCTTCTGGAGGCGGTCCAGGAATTCATAGAGATCGGGAGAAGGGCCGGGGTCAGGCTTGAGCTCTCTCATTTAAAAACCAGCGGCAGAGAGAACTGGAGCAAGCTGGACCGGGTCTTTGAGCTTATCGACAGCGCAAGAGCGGAAGGAATCGACATCAAGGCCGACCGCTATCCTTACACCGCGAGCTTCACCAGCCTGTCCGCTCTCCTGCCCGACTGGGTGTTTGAAGGAGGCGGGACCGCTTACCAGTCCCGAGTCAGCAGCGACCGGGAAAAAATAAAAAAGGAGCTGGAACAGAAGCCGCCTGACTCCTGGCAGAGGATTGTCATCAGCCAGTGCTTCAGCGACAAGGCAAAATCCATCGAAGGCAAAAGCATCGCGGAACTCGCTCAGCGCAAAAAAAAGGCGCCGGTAGACTTTTTCCTCGATCTCATGGCCCAGGAAAAAATGGCTCCTAACGCAATATTCCACTCCATGAGCGAAGAAAATATGAACCGGATTTACCAGAAAGAATGGGTGATGATGGGATCGGATTCCGGCGCCAGAGGGTTTGACGGGATCCTCGCCAAAGGAAAGCCTCACCCGCGAGCTTTCGGCGCGTTTCCGCGCTTCATCGCGCACGCAGCCAGAAAAACAAAGCTGATGAGCCTGGCCAAGGCGGTTGAAAAAGCAACCCGGATGCCGGCCGAGCATTTCCGCATCAAAGACCGCGGGAAAATCCAAGTCGGCTGTTTCGCGGACCTGGTCGCGTTCGACCCCGAAGCCATCCAGGACCGCGCGACCTTTGAAAACCCGTTCATCCCTCCTTACGGCATAGAGCTGGTTATGGTCAACGGCCAGATCGCGGCTATGAACGGCGAAGCAGTGGGAAGGCTTCCCGGCAAAGTCCTGGAGATGGGCAAATGAAGCCAGTCATCGGAATCACGGCTGATATTGATGATGCCGGCCGCTTTTCCGCTCGGTACGCGGGCAAAAAGATGGTGCACCTGTGGGACGCTTATCTTGACGCGGCCAGGGACACGGGCGGAATTCCTGTGCTTCTCGCTCCGACCAGAAATTCAAAAGATATAAAACAGATGTTAAGCCGGGTGGACCGCGTCATCATCTCCGGCGGAGCGTTTGATGTGCCGCCCTCTTTTTATGGCGAGAAAATCCTGAAAGCCGCAAAGGTTAAGCCCAAGCCGGAGCGAGCCGGCTTTGAGCGAAAACTTATCCTCGAGGCGAAAAGGTGGGGCGTGCCTGTCCTGGGCATCTGCGGGGGAGAGCAGATAATCAATGTCGCTTTTGGCGGCAGCCTTTTTCAGGACCTCAGGCTCCAGGTCAAGACTAAGATTAAACACGAGCCCGGATCGGATAAAGAGACCGCAATGCACGAGGTAAATATTCAGCCCGGCAGTCTGCTGGCAAGACTGCTCTTTGAGAATGAGCCGGGGGATAAAAAAACAACTCTGGTGAACTCAAGCCATCACCAGGCGATCAAGAAACCCGGGAAAGGCTTGCGAGTCTCCGCGATTGCGGCTGACGGCTTGATCGAGGCGATTGAAGCCAAAAAAGGTTTCATCATCGGCGTCCAGTGGCATCCGGAGCGGCTCTATCAAAAAATGCCGGAGCAATTCCGCCTGCTTGAGCGGTTTGTGGCCGCGGAGGGGAAGGCCGGGGGAAAAGCCTAGTCTGCGCTTGACATCCTTTAAAGATTGTCTGAAAATTAAAAGAAGAGGTGCAGATGGCCGAATTTGCGGACTCAAAGAGGAAATGTGCCAGGAAAAGGTATGACCGGCCCATCAAGTGCATCACCACCAGCCTGATCTTTGATTGCCGGGGAGTCAATCTTGGTTCGGGAGGTGTCTGCATCCGCTCGCCTATCCCGTTTGAAGCCGGCGAAGAGGTCGCGCTTCTCATACCCATTGGCAACACCGAAAACAATATCATTATCGCTCTGGGAAAAGTGGTCTGGACCAAGGACCACGCCGAAGCATTGAACGACTACCCGATTTACGCGGGCATCCAGTTTGTGGCCACCGCCAACAAATATCGGCCAGACCTTGAATCCCTCTGCCTCAAACCTGATTGACCGTGATCAGGGGCGGAGCTTCAATTTAAACTTATCGCTCGCAGCCGGGGCAAGCCCTTGACCCTGACCCCTAGGGAGACGAAATGAAAGTGGTCGGCCTCACAGGAGGAATCGGCTCGGGCAAGAGCACGGTCGCAAACATGCTTGCAGAACTCGGCGCGTACATCATAGATGCGGATGAGCTTGCCCGCCGCATTGTAGAGCCGGGCCAGCCCGCATGGAAAGAAATCGAAAAGAACTTCGGCGGCCAGATTTTAAATCCCGACCAGACCTTAAACCGCAAGAAAATGGCCGAGATCGTCTTCGCCAATCCCGAAGCAAGAAAAAAGCTGGAATCGATCACCCACCCGCGCATCGGCGAGGAAATGATGCGCGAGCTCGAAAAAGCCAAAAAAGAGCAGCGAAAGCTGGTCGTGTTCGACGCGGCGCTGCTGATTGAGAGCGCAGCCGCAAACCGGCTTAAACCCCTGATTGTGGTCAGCGCGGATGAGGACCTTCGGGTTAAAAGGGTCTGCGGCAGGGACCGTTGCTGCGCGGAAGATGTCCGCGCCCGCATCAGAAACCAGGTTCCGGACTCCAAGCGGCGAGAAAAAGCTGACTTTGTAATTGAAAACAACGGCGATATTGACCAGCTTAGAGAAGGGGTTTCCGAACTCTACCGCAAACTCATTGACTGACATTCCCCTGTCCGTCTCGCATCTGGAAATTCGAAACAAACAAAAGTATAATGGTGCCTAGGGTTCCAGGGTAAAATGAAAAGCCAGGTAGTTATCGGAATAGACCTCGGCACCACCTACTCCTGCGCAGCTATCGTTGAAAACGGAAGGCCCCGGGTCATCTCCGACACCGGCGGGGGCTATCTCATTCCTTCCGTGGTCGCAATGGACGGCAAAGGCAACCGCCTGGTCGGACAGGCCGCCAAGCGCCAGATCCTGATCAATCCCAGACACACCATCTACGCGGCCAAGCGCCTGATCGGCAGGCGCTTCTTTTCCGACGAGGTGAAGAAAGCCAAGACTTACATCAAATACCAGGTTCTTCCCGCAGACCAGGATGAGGTTGTGGTCAAGCTCAGGGAAGAAATGTACAGCCTGAGCGAGGTCTCCGCGCTCATCCTGGACTACATCCGCAATGTCTCCCAGGACCGGATCGGAAAAGAGATCAGCAAGGCGGTTGTGACCGTCCCCGCTTACTTCAACGATTCCCAGCGCCAGGCGGTGAGAACCGCGGGCGAGATCGCAAAGATCGAGATAATCAGGATCATTAACGAGCCGACCGCGGCCGCGCTCGCTTACGGCTTTGGCAAAACCCTTAACCAGAAAATAGCGGTCTATGACCTGGGCGGAGGAACTTTTGACCTTTCGCTACTGGAGCTGCGCAACAACATCTTTGAAGTCAAGGCCACAGGCGGAAACACTTTTCTGGGCGGAGTGGACTTTGACAACGAACTCGCAGCCTGGGTGCTGGATAAATTCAAAAAAGAAAACAACATCGACCTGACCAAAGACCCGGTATCCCACCAGCGCATCCAGGACGCGTGCGAGCAGGCGAAAATCGATCTTTCCTCCCAGCCCAAGGTGCGAATCAACATCCCCTACATCGCAACCGGGCCGAACGGCCCCCTCAACATTGACTACACCATTGAAAGACCTCAATTCGAAGAACTGATCAAGCCCCTGGTCGACTCCACGCTCTCAACCTGCGACAAGGTTCTCTCTGACGCCAGGCTCAAGCTCGAGGAAATTGACGCGGTGCTTCTTGTGGGCGGCTCAACCCGAATCCCCATGGTCGCGGAAGCGGTCGAAGAGTTTTTCCAGAAACAGCCGAACAAGACCGTGCACCCGGATGAGGCGGTGGCGCTCGGCGCGGCTATCCTGGCTGACAGCATAGCCGGCAGCAAGCAGCAGGAGATAATGCTTCTCGATGTTCTGCCCATAACCATCGGGCTCAAGCTGGGCGGAGACCGGGTCTCGACCATTTTCGAGCGCAACTCGCCGGTGCCCAGCCAAAAGCAAAAAATTTTCACCACCAGCAAGGACGACCAGGACACGATCACCCTGACCATACTCCAGGGCGACAGCCCCAACGCAAGCGAGTGCGTGCCCATCGGAGGTTTCAATTTCAGCGGCCTGCGCAAGGCCCCCAAGGGTCAGGCCCGGATCGAGGTTACTTTCACGATGAGCCTGGAAGGAATCCTCTCTCTCGCCGCACGCGACCCGGACACCGGCGCGGAGCAGAAATCAACGATCAAGGTGCAAAGCTCGCAAATCAAGAAATACCACGAGGACCTGATCGTGCCGAAAAAGCCGGTTGCGGAATCGGACGCGGCAAAAGAAACCGTGATCACCAGAACCGTCACCCGGGAAACCAAGCTTAAAAGCGCGGAAGCTCCCAAAGCCGAAAAACCGGCCGACGCTCCCGCGCAAACCGCAAAGTCTCCAGCATCCACCGCGGCCGCAAATGCCCCGGCTTCCAAGCCGACCCAGCCCACGACCGCGTTCATTGCGAGCAAGCCTGCGGCAGCTCCGCAGCAAAAAGGCCCGGCTCCTAAATCCGCTCCGGCTAAACCAAAAAAGCCGGAATCGAAGCCGGGCTTTTTCTCTAAAATTTTCGGCAGGAAGTCCTCAAGGTCCAAGTAGTATGCCAAGAATCCAGCTCGTCAAGGTTGGGCACAGGACTCCCCGCCAGAAATTCGGACAGCCGCTGGGAATAATGTATCTCGCATCATACCTTAGAAAATTTATGCCTGATGCCGAGATCGAAATAATCGATATGCTGCCGGAAGGCTATGATCTGCCCGGGCTGGCAAAAAGGGTCCAAGAGTTCAAGCCGGACATTCTTGGTCTCAGCGCGCTCAGCTTTGAGGCCGCTGAGCTGCATCAGCTGGCCGCACTCGTGAAAAAATCCAGTCCCCAAATTACCATCGTGGCCGGAGGGCCTTATGTCACCACCGCGACCGATGCCGCGTTCAAGGACAAAAATATTGACTTCATAGTCAGGTGCGAGGGCGAACAGACTTTTCTGGAGCTGGTGAACTTCATCTGCCGGGGACAAGGCTCACCCGCGCAAATCCCCGGCCTGGGCTGGCGCGAAAACGGAAACGAGCGGCTCAATCCGGCCCGGCCTTTTTTGGAGGACCTGGACTCTATCCCTTTCCCGGCCTGGGATTTGATCAAAGTCAAAAACTATTTCAGCCTGGATCGGTTCGGAACAACCTATATCAACAAGGAATATATGCAGGTGATGACCAGCCGCGGCTGCCCCTACCACTGCACCTACTGCCACCGGGTGTTCGGCATCGGCTTCAGGCCCCGCTCTCCGGAAAATGTGGTCGAAGAGCTTGAGCTTCTCCAGCAAAAGTTCGGGATCAAGGAAATCTACTTTGTTGACGATTGCTTCAACTGCAAGCCTTCCCGGGCCAAAAAAATATGCGACCTGATCCTGGAGCGCGGCCTCAAATTCTCGATCAATTTCCCCAACGGCCTGCGCGGGGACATTTTGGACGAGGAGCTTCTGGACAAGCTCAAGGCAATAGGCACCTACCGGATAACTTACGCGGTTGAGACCGCGAGCGAGAGAATCCAGAAATTCATCAAGAAGAATCTCAACCTGGAAAAAGTGAAAAAAATCATCGAGCAGACCGACGCCCGCAATATAATGGTGGACGGCTTTTTCATGGCCGGATTTCCCGGCGAAACCAGACAGGAGATTATGCAGACCATGAACTTCGCGCTCTCATCCCGGCTCCACTCCATGAACATCTACTTTGTAAAGCCTTTCGCGGGGACCGAGCTTTACCGGCAGGCTCAGGAAATGGGATACGAGCTTAATGTCAGCTCGGACCGGTGGTCATATTATTACCCGGACACAACCTTGAGCGAGGTCCCGCCCCAGGAGCTCCCGGACATCGCACGAAAAACTTTCCTCAAATTTTACCTCAACCCCTGGAGACTCTGGAGAATACTCCGCCTCTTCCCCAATAAAAAACAGCTCCCCTATCTCCTCTGGCTCATCATCAAATACATCCTCAAATGGACCTGAACAATTCAGCCAGTACGACACAACAAAGCAGGCGAACATTATAATGAGCACGGCGATATCCGCATTCAATCGAATCGTTGAATGAGTATGGGCTTGAGCCCGCTCCATGTTATTACCCATTTGCTGTTCATTTTTGAGGCGTTGAAATGCAGGCTTTTCCTACCTTGTAATTGTTTGCCGCTAATTTGGAATTTAAATAAAACAGTTGGGTTATCTTCCTCGCTTATTTCTATGGTAAGAATATCACTTATACCGACACCTTCTGTATCGATTTTATAAGGGGAAGAGTCTTTCCTTGTTGATGGGCGCAAGGTTCTAGTCCTTATAATTTCCTTGGCGCTTTGTGCAGATTCTGTTTTTTGGGGAGTTCCATAGGTCGTTATTACTTCAGTGTCAACCTTACTTGTACTTTGATGTCCTTTTAGTTTTAGAAGGTAATCTTTCACCTCAATGTATCTCTTTATTTTTTCTGAGGAAGTAATTGTATTGCCATGAGGGAAAGCGATATCGAAAAAAGCTGTGTCGCAATGCTCAATTAGTTTGCCAATAAATCCCGAGTTCGATTTCTGTGCTGGTTTCCCTAAAAAGGTCATTAGAGATTTTGATGCTGTGCTATGCAAAAGAATGGCGACAAGGGGACAATTTTCTTTTATCAGGTCTACCAATTTCTGACAATCAGATGAATTTGGCTTAATTTTAGCGCTACGGCTTTCAGCTACCGAATCAACCAAATCTGTAATACCGTAGTTCCAATTATTAAAATTATATTTTGGCGAACCGAAAATTTTAGTATCGGCATCTGATTTATCAACTTGTTCTCTGATCAAACCTGATTCATAAAGTTGGTTCCAAAAGGCTTGGTTGACTGAAAAATAATGCCTATTTCTACTAGACCCTAATGCGGGATTGAGGCCAATATAGAGGATATCAAGATTTTTCCTGATAAATGGCTTCAAATTGGAGCGTTCCATTTCGAACTCCTTCCTTTGTAAGCAACCGCGCCCCTAAATTCAGGGCTTATATCCTGCGGCTTCGAATTCCTTCTGCGAGGCTGAAAAATAAAAGCCGAACTTGTTGATGTTATCGGCCTGGGTTGCCATTCTTTCCAGCGAGACCGCCTTGATCAGATGTGCGGTTTTGTCAGCCGGGTTTGCCTCCATCACCACATCGCAAAGCTCAACCGCGAGCTGGTCTTCTTTTTCCTTCTGGAGCTCAATCGCCCTGGCCAGAATTTTGTCCGCGCCTCCCGCGAGCGTCACCAGCTCCCTGGCCTTGAATGACCGCGGGAGCGGCACCAGACTGGTGCCGTCATGCTCATACCAGCCGATGCTTCCCTCATAAATCCCCCGCACTCCCCAGTCAACTCTTCCATAGTATTCGTGAAGGTAGCGGTGCTTGGCGAGTTCAGGAGCGAGCTTCACAATCTGCGCGGCCTCGTCAGCGGTCTTTCCCTGGTTGATGCAGGTGATGGTCTGGTCAAAAACCGACTTGATCGCGTCGCGGTAGTTGGTGAGCGTATCCATCACCGCTTTCTCTCCCATCACTTCCTCGCTGTGGCCCGGAACCAGGTATTGGGGCTTGAGCGCAATCATTTTTTCAAGCGACTCATACCATCCCTTGATCGGCCGCGGGCCAAGCATGGGGCTGGAAAGGTTGGGGAACGAGGTGTAGTAGTTGTCTCCGCAGATGAGCACTTGCTTTTGCGGCAGCCAGATGAAGAGCGCGTCCGGGGTCTCGCCCGGTCCCTGGAAAAGCTGGAACTCGACTCCTCCCAGCGTGAACTCATAATGGCCTTCAAAAGTTATCGTCGGCATAACTATCTCAGGCGTGCCCACCTCCTGGCGCAAAACCGTCTTGACCGGCATTTTCACGCGCGCATAATCCGGCGCGGCTTTTCCCGACTGGGTATTGCGCGCCATCCTCAGGTAAGGCCCGATCAGCCCGGTCTCAAACTGCACGAAGTCCACAAATTCTTTGGCCGCGATTACATCCACTCCCGGCTGATAAAAAACCGACGACCCCTGGGTGTGATCTCCGTGGCCGTGGGTGTAAATGAGATAGCGGACGGGCTTGTCCGTGATCTGGCGGAACTTGGAGAGGATTTCTTTGGCCGCGTCCGTGCTTTCAGTTGTGTCCACGATAACGACACCTTCATCGGTGACGACCATCGCTACATTCGCGAGCGCAAACCCGCGCGCAAAATAAACCCCGTCCGTGATCTTGACCACCCTTCCGATCATAGGCCGCCAGGAAAGCAGAGCCTCCGCGACCGACAGATTTATCCGGGGCGCAGGCGGAATTTTGTATTCGATCCGGCTCTCGCCCGGCGCCAACGGCTCCCGAACCACGGTCTTGGGCTTGCTCAGGCTCAGGCACGAGCTAAGCAAAATGAATCCGGCAAAAAAAACAGCGGAAAGACAATTCCTTGTTCCCGACATCGCGTTACCTCCATCCTGGTTTTAACACCGGCATTATACCGGACTTGAAAGGATGCCGAAAGCCGGCCCGCGAGCGGGATTAAAAATTTTGGATGGTTGAGAGCAGGGAATTCAGCCAGGCCATCTCCTGCTGGGCGGTGCGAGTGGCATCGGGCGCAAGCTTCAAGCCCGAGTTCTCCGGGACCAGCCAGCGCTCGGCTTTCATCCAGGTGAACGCGCTTTGAAAATTAAGCTTGCTGATCGACTCTTTTCGTCCAATGTTGCGGAGCGTGTAATCTTGATTGCCGATCTTCTGCGCCCGGGATAAAAATTCCTGTTCCGTGGTCTCGCCCGCGCCCAGGCTTAAGAGGGTCTTGAGCGCAATCGAGTATGACTCAAGAAAGTTGGCGACCAGGCCCGCGAAATTTTTCAGCTCTTCCGCGTCAGCCTGGTCTTCAAAATACGCGAGCGCGGCTTTAAAGTCGTCATCCTCGCTTGCGCTCTCGGGCCAGACAAAATCAAACCTGAACATTCTCTTGAGCCGCCTGTAATCCTTAAGCATCTGTTCTTGCGATTTTCCCTGCAGCTTGAGCAGTGCGGTGAAGGATGCGGGGAGGAAGAAGTGGATGATATTATTTTTGTAGAATTCGAGGTTGAGCCGGCTGTTGTCGGGTATGGAGATTATCTGGCGCGATGATTCCTGGTCGGGCAGAAAGTTAACCATCTTTTTCGACTTGTAAAACTCCAGCGCCTCTTCATACCAGTATCGGTTATTCTCAAAAGTTTTCGACATCCTCACCTTGCGCTCAAGGAGATACTGGTAAAGCCAGTTCCACGCATATTTCAGCTCGGTTTCCTTGCGCGCGGGCTTGGAGCTCGAAAGCAGCGTGCACGCAACCAGAGAACCCGGTGTGACCATGGTCAGCCGGTTGATTTCCTTGACCAAGCCGTTGCCCAGAGTTTCAAACCCGAAATCCAGGCCCTCATCGGTCGCATCCCCGGCTTCCTCATGGCCCGCATCAACCTGCTCGCCGCTTTTTTCCAGATATTCCTTGAGCGAGATCGGCTCGCCGAAACTCAAATAAATCTTCCCGTACTTGTCCCGGATCAATCGCTGCGAGCGGGGAATGCTCCCCAGCGCGGAGCCTTTCTCCTCTCCCTTTATCTCCCGCAGATACCCGGCCTGCTCCATCACCTGGTCATACCCGATATAAATCGGCACGAACTGAATGTCCTTCAGCCCCAGCTCCCGATACGCGCGCACAACATACTTGACCACCCCCATCTTGGGCTGAAGCAGTCGTCCGGTCCGGCTCCGGCCGCCTTCAATGAAAACCTCAATCGGATAGTCTTCCTTGACCAGGGTCTTCAGGTAACTTGGGAACACCAGCGAATACACCTTGTTGCCCTTGAATTTCCGGCGCATGAAAAACGCGCCCGCACCCCGAAAAATCGTCCCCAGCGGGAAAAAACTCAGGTTGATCCCGGCCACGATATGGGGCGGAACAAAATTCTTGTGGTATAAGACATAGCTTAAAACCAGGTAATCGATGTGGCTCTTGTGGCTGGGCACATAGATGATCGGATAGCGCTTGGCGATGGCGCGGATTTTTTCCAGCCCGGCTTCATCGACCTCAATCCCGCTGAACAAATTATGGAAAACCCTGGTCAGGACCAGGTCCAAAAAACTTATCATCCGCTGGTTATAATTCGCGGCCATCTCCTTCAGGTAAAGCGCGGCTTCCCGCTTGACATCGATTAGCTTCCTGTCCTGGTCCTCGGCTATCTCCTCCAGGCGGCGGCCAAAAAGCTGGTCCTGCAAAACCTCCTCCATCAACCGGCTCCGGGACTTGAGACGCGGACCCACGATGACCTTCTTCTCCCGCTCCATATGCCCGATCAAATGCTCCCTAAGCCGGTGCGCAAGCAGCGCGGGGCTCAGCCCGTGGTTCTCCGTCCGGTCCATAAACTGGCGGAGGTTGACCGGGTCTGCCGCCTCAATAATTGCCTCTTCCATCAAAATCAGGTAAGCGTAATTGTAAAACCTGCGAAGGTGGCCCGGCTGATCCACCGTCCCGAAAAGAATGTCAACCAGTCCCCGCTCCTCATGCTCCGGCTCCCGCCTCCACATCACAACCAGCGGAACGATCAGGTAGTCCTGCTCGCTCTCCGACTGCCAGAGAAGCAAATTGTAAAAGGAGTCTTCCTCCGGATGAAGGTAACGCTTGGTCAGCATCGGCGGATTGATCAGGTAGGTGAGCATACCCTTGCCCGAGTCCACCTGCCGCTTAACCTCCTGCCAGTACCCGGCCCGGAATTCGCTCCAGAAATTAAACTTCGCCACCAGCCAGGTGCAAAAGCAGCGGAACAGCTTGTCGACCCGGAAAAACGACCAGATCGGCAGGTCCGCGGAAATCAAAGGCGCGGGCAGGTCGTTCTCGGAAAAAAGATGGTGGATGAAAATAAAATCCAGCCGGCTCCGGTCCTTGAGCGCAAAAACCACCCTGCCCTGCCTCACCAGCTCCAGGATCCGGTTTTTCGACTGGTCCGAAATCTTGCCCAGGCCGAACCGCTTGAAAAAGAACCGGATCAGATAAGACTTTTCCCTCGGCTCCAGGATGTTGGCGTAGCAGTCCATCCGTCCCTTCAGGACCCACCGGTAGATGAAATTAAGCCTCTTAGGCTCTACCCCCCTGCCCTCGGCCATAGTTAATATCCTAGCAAAATTTTTTGCAAATGACCAGCTTCGATTGCCAGCCCAGAAGCAACCAGCTATAATCAGGCCGTGCGAATAGTCATCTTCACCAACAACTACCTGCCCCGGGTGAGCGCGGTAGCCTTGTCGGTCAATTTCCAGCAGACCGGGCTGAGAAAGCTCGGCCACAAAACCATCATCATCGCGCCTGACTACGCTCTGGCCGGTGAGCCTTCAAAATCAAGGGTTATGCGGGTCAAGTCCCTCGCCTTCACCAGCCAGCGCTTTGCCATCCCCCTGGCCTTCCTCGACCGGGCATCGATTGAAGAAGAGGTCGAAAGGTTCAACCCCGACCTGGTCCACACCCATCATCCCTTTCTTCTGGGCAAGACCGCTCTCGAGCTGGCTGATCAGATGCAAGTGCCGCTCGTATATACCTTCCATACCCTCTACGACAATCTCACCCACTACTTCCTGATGGACACCAAGCAGGTGAGAAAAGAGGTCAGGAGATATGTGGTCAATTTCGCCAACTGCTGCGACCTGGTAATCACCCCGACCGAGCCTATCCGCCGCTATATGCTTGATTCCGGGGTCAACACCAGAACCGCAACTCTTCCCACCGGGATCGACTTCTCAAGGTTCGACCACATAAGCAAAACCCGGCTCAAAAAGAGAGAGCAAAAACTGCGCCTGGCCCGGTTTGAAAAGGTGATTTTTTACGCGGGAAGAATATCGCAGGAGAAAAATCTCGACCTGGCGATAAACGCATTAAAAAAACTGGTTGACCAGGGAAGAAATGTGTGCCTCTTGATCGCAGGAGAAGGCCCTGCGCAAAGGTCCCTGGAAAGAGAGGCGGAGGACCTGGGAGTGGAAGACCATATCATCTGGGCCGGGTTCATCTCCCAGGAAGAACTGCCTGAATTTTATTACCTTGCAGACCTGTTTATCTTTCCATCCCCCGCTGACACCCAGGGAATAGTCCTTTACGAAGCCCGCGCGGCAGGATTGCCGATCGTCGCGGTTGACAGCATGGCCTCACAGGCAATAGTTAAAGACGGAGAAAACGGCCTGATCGCTAGAAACGATCCCCGCGATTTCGCCAGAAAAATCTCAGAACTCCTGGACCACCCCGACCAATTCAACGCGCCTTTTGACCGAAACCAGTTCTCTAATGATTCCCTTGTGAAACGACTGGAAGGATTTTATGAGCAGGCAATAGCCCACGGCCGCACCCGCCAGGCCCGAGCCCTCGGAACCATCTTCTTCCCCTTCTTTAATCCCTAACAGGCCTATGCCTCGCCCAAGCCCAAAGAGCGGGCTTCTTGCGAGCGAAGCCAGTCCCACGGAGGGAAGCGAGGCGGGATGCGCCTGTCCTTCGTAGCTCCGAGCCCGCCGAGGAGCGAAGAAGGAAGCGAGCTTGCCCGCGATTCGTGGTGCGGACCCTCTTGTTTGCGCACAATCATTGAGCTTCGGATACACGACCAGCGCGGAATTTCTTAACTCCTAAAATGCAAAGCAAAAAGAGTCGTCCGCGCTAAACACCTAATCATCATTCCGCCAAAGGAAAAAAGGGTATTCACCGCAGAGGCGCAGAGGACGCAGAGAAGAAAATTTTCATTGCACAGTGATTTTATTGGCATTTCTCGTTTCCTCTCCTCAGCCCCTTTGGG
>Ga0315280_10000584_pt1 | contig 67446 bp, 65 predicted proteins | sample YL17G06_40_MG_FD_203697 | JGI IMG/M metagenome (GOLD analysis project Ga0315280, IMG submission 203697) | Sediment microbial communities from Yellowstone Lake, YNP, Wyoming, USA - YL17G06_40 | ecosystem: Environmental > Aquatic > Freshwater > Lake > Sediment | place: USA: Wyoming | collected... | reverse complement strand
GATTTCTCCATTGTCTTTCTCAATTGGTACGCTTACCGTTAATTCTCTTTCACACTGTCGAATCATTTTATGAATCCCAGAGTCTAGCGATATCTTCTCCGCAGTTTTATCTATCTGCTCTAACACAGTTTTATAAAATTCCTGCGTCGACCCCCCTGATGATGAGGCTTCTGTCAAAGTTATTCTATTCATGATTCCTCCTTCTTACTCTTTACCCATACTTGCTTTCCTTCATGTAAAAAAACGCATTCTTTCCCATCTGATATTGTATGGTCTACTCTACCAATACAAAAGTGATATTCATCATAAAAACGCCCTATATAAACTTCAGCGCCTTCATCATATTTTTTCAGTTTTTCAACTAATTCTTTCACGTTCATCTTTTCCACCTTTCCATCTTCAGACAACAAGATACATTACATTTTTCAAAAGGGCACATGATCTTCACAACTATCATCTGGCTTATCTGTTTAACATAGTTTCTGTTGTTGGTTTTTCTTCAACATGGATCGTTAGGTTATCTTTTCTATAAATCTGTTTGAAGAATGAAGAAGGATCACTGACACAAACAAAACCCAGTTGTTCTAATAACTCTTCCGTAATCTTTTTTGGTTCCTGCATTTTTCCCACATATGGTTTTATTTGAGTTCTATCCATATCTCATACCTTCATCCATACGGATTTGTATAACCGCAAGTCATGATTTATTTATCTTCGATGATTCCATTGAATCTTAATAAATAAAAAAAAATAGAAAGGTAAGTTTGAATCTATTTCCAAGATGGAGCAAGTTCTGCTACTGTTTTTGTCAAAGACACTTTCTTTGTTATAGGGTCAACAGCTACCATATTCAGATCCAAGGAGACGACACCTCTATTTATGTCGGGGTACTTTACCTTTAGGTTAGGGTTTATCTGTAATTGAGCGGTACTTACTAATTTTGTCTTCTTATCTTGTTGCGTTATTATAATATTGCCTACCTGTACTCCGGTATTGTCGAAAACAGGTTTATTTCGTAGATCTTCCATCTTAAATGCTGGCATTTTCTATACCTCCTTTGTTCGTTTACAATTTTTTGAACCTATGTATCGGCCATTCTGCTTTGGAATATAACAGTTGCTTCATTTTTGAGCGGAAAAAAATAGAAAAGACGCTGTTTTCACGATAAAAACATCTTTCTCGTTTATCATGTAACTTCCATATCTGAAACCTAACATATGAGGATTCTATAAATAAATAGCACGATTTTACCTTTTTTCCTGCGGGCTTTATAGTTATACTCCGTAATCCCTCCAACGACCATCTGAACTCGTTTTTTCTCCTATTGGATGATTAAATATTATGAAATAAATCCTTTCGTAAGTATGAGTTTTAACTTGAAGTTGGTATCTCTTCCCCTGCATTTACACCTATCATTTTATATAAAAACAATACTTTCCTTAAATTAAAACAAATTAGAGTGAAGAAATGAAAAAAACAGATGATGTAATCTATGAACATAATCAGGTTGAGAATATTCTTCATCGTGTGAATGTATGGTTTTTACCTTTTCGATGGGGCATTAACCCGTATCGTGGATGTGAACACAATTGCGTCTACTGTAACGCAAGATACACCCATGAGTATCTTGGATTACCGACTGGTGAGTTTGCCTATAAAATAATAGTTAAAGATAACGCATCAGAGATACTCGACAAAGAACTTTCAAAAGAAAAATGGAACAAGAAATGGACGGTTAATCTATCAACTGTCACCGACCCGTATCAACCAGCAGAGCGTCAATTTAAAATAACAAGAGACGTACTAAAGGTGTTTCTCAAGCATCATAACGCACTCTTGGTTACAACCAAATCAGATTTGATTATGAGAGACTTGAATATTCTTTCAGAGATAGCCCAAACAGGTTTTCTTAATGTCGTCCTTACTATTCCCATGTTAGATGAAGAGGTAAGAAAAAAGATGGAACCCAAGGCACCAAGTATCCAAAAACGGGTTGAAGTTTTAAATAAGATACATCGTGCAGGTATTACAGTTGGAGTTACTGCTATTCCACTTTTTCCCCATATTTCAGATGATGAAAATGATTTGGAGAAACTCATTAAAACCTTGGCAGAGAATGGTGCTGATTATGTGATTATCGATACACTTAATTTCCGTGAAGAGGCAAGAGATAGAATCATGCCTTTTATCAGAGAGCAGTATCCAACATTGGTTTCAAACTATGAAGAACTGTATAAAACAAATTACTGTGACAAGGAATATGCAAAACAGGTCAGAAAATATGCGAACAGAATTATTAAGAAATACAAGGTAGACAAATACGATAAAATGTTTTCATATCATAAAAGTTAATCATTTTTATGTCAACAGGAGAAAAGGTTAACTTTTACATGTATTTTTAGGGTTCAAATCACTTCCTCGTCATGCATTTATCGCTATGAATTAACTGGTAAATTCGTATTCCTTTCCCAATGAAAATTCAATAAATTAAATTTGGAGATTTATGCTCGTGGGTGCTAAATCCCGACAGGAGCATGCTTTTATTTTATTCCTGAGAAACATCTTAAAACATTATAAAAAATACCCAATATCAATGGTACAAAAAATTATAGGTTTAAAATGAATACAGATACCGGACAGTAGGATGAGGATGTGAAAAGGAAATGATCACTAAAACAATCGCATGCCCACAATGTAAGAACACTGTTACCATTCAAGGAAATCCAGGGGAGACAATAGAGGTTACATGCTCTCAATGTACGACAAAAGGCGTTTTTCATTTTCCAGATGAACAATCTAAAGCAGTACCAACCAATGATTCATATGCTCTCAACATACAAAACCTTGAATTCACCTATCCCAAAACAGAAAAGAAAGCAATCAACAACGTCTCATTCCAAATACAAAAAGGAAAAATCTTCGGGTTCCTCGGACCAAACGGTGCTGGAAAAAGCACTACCCAAAAAGTCATCATTGGGCTACTGAAAGGATACAACGGAAACGTAGACCTTCTTGGGAAAAACTTAACCAACTGGAGAACAGACCTCTACGAGCACATCGGCGTGTGCTTTGAGCTTCCCAATCACTATCAGAAACTTACTGCGTATGAAAACCTGGAACTCTTCTCATCGTTTTACAAAAACAAAACTATTGATCCGCATGAACTCCTTCAGATGGTTGGCCTTGATAAAGACGCAAACCAGCGCGTTGGTTCTTTTTCCAAAGGTATGAAAACCAAACTCAACTTCGCACGAGCACTCCTGAACAATCCGCAAATGCTTTTCCTTGATGAACCAACCACAGGTCTTGACCCTGTGAGTGCACGTCAGATAAAAAATATCATTCTTGAAAAAAAGAAACAAGGAACCTCCATCTTTCTTACTACACATAACATGAACGATGCTGATGAACTCTGCGACCGAGTAGGATTCATGGTCGAAGGCACCCTTGCACTCATTGAAAGCCCTAAAGACCTCAAACTGAGACACGGGAAAAAACTCGTGAAAGTAGAATACCTGAACAACGGAGAACTTACACGACAAGAATTTACTCTTGCGGACCTTGGTTCAAACAGCACCTTTCTCAGTTTGCTCAACAGCGGACGGGTGCAAACCATTCACACCGAAGAGGCGACTCTTGACGATGTTTTCATCAAAGTAACCGGACGGCAGTTGAAATGACACAACTAAAAACAATGTTAAAATGGGATGTGATCCTGCAATCCAGATACAAGATCATCCATCTTTCCATCCTCAGCGTCATCATCTACTATATTTCACTTATCGCGATTCCATCGATGAACACCACGGAATTTAAAACACTGTATTTATTCTTCGACCCGACACTTATCGGCATCATGTTCATTGGTGCTCTTGTTCTCTTTGAAAAAACAGAAAACACACTTCAGGCTCTTACGGTCACACCCATGGAAACCCGAACTTACTTTCTCTCAAAAATCATCTCCCTTACCGTCTTATCAGTTGTATCCGCATTCCTCTTTCTGTTTCTCGCTCATGGAATCGATTTTCAATATGGATATATGATTGCAGGGATTGTCCTTACCTCAGTATTTCTTATCTTACTTGGATTCCTACTAGTTGCTCGATGTAAAAGTATCAACGAATATCTTGTTATGATGATGGCGTTCCTTCTCCTGTTTGTCCCTCCGCTCCTGGATCTCTCTGGAATCTATCATAATGTGGTCTTTTATCTCTGGCCGTCACAAGCATCTTTTTTGCTCTTTAACGGCGTCTTCGGCGCTGTTTCTCTCAACGAAACCATCTACGCAGTTACTTATCTCATCATCTGGATTGTTAGCTGTTACTATCTTGCAAAAAAGGCATTCTATAAACATATCGTGGTAGGAGGAGGCTAACAATGGTCCATGTGAGCAAATTATTAGTAAATGATTTACGGAACATATTACGAGACCGATTGCTCTTGTATAGCGCATTTTTGATACCACTCATCATTATTATTTTTACTCGACTCGTTATTCCTTGGTTATCTGAAAATATCGTCCCATTACAGCAGTATTATTCTCCGCTGTTCATGCTTTTTGCTACTACGATACCAATGATGTTTGGATTTGTCACCGGATTTCTCATCATGGACGAACGCGATGAAAACCTGTTGACGGTCCTGCGAGTGATGCCGATTTCCAGAAGTGCATATCTCATCTATCGAATGGCATTCATGAGCGTGCTTTCATTCATCTATATACTCCTTTTCCCAGCACTCACCGGTCTGATCGATATCAGCCTCTTAGATTTTCTCCCAATAGCAGTGTTACTTGCACTCTTTACCCCGGTCATGGGACTGATAGCCAATATCGTTGCCAACAATAAAGTACAAGCCTTCGCGGTATTCAAAATGCTCGGAGGAGTCTTTTTTCTCCCGTTATTTGCGTTTTTTATCAACAATGATTTCAAGTATATCTTTGGCGTCATCCCGAATTTCTGGACCTTTATGGCTCTTGACAAATTATTAAACACGGGCAACCAGGACGTCGTCTTTCTTGGAATTGGATTCATTTACCATTTCGTCTTTCTTGGCGTATTGTTCTATCTTTTCAATAAAAAATATTAGATAAATTCCTACTGAAAGGAAAATAGCGTTTCATTCTTTATTTTTTTAATTTGAATTGTGTACAAATCAGAAATTATAAAAGTGGTTATTGAGTTCCCATATCTAAATGAGTTTAAAAGCACTACTCGCAAATATGGGTTTTGTACTCCAAATGGCGGGAATTTTTATCATCCTCCCCATCATTCTGTCTTTTGTTTTTAATGAAACATCAGCTACAATCGCGCTCCTCTTAACGGCAATCGCGTTTTTCGCTACTGGATTTCTTCTAAACGCCTTGTGCGAGAGAAAAGAACTCACCTATAAACAGTCTTGTACGCTCATCGTACTTGTTTTCGTTCTTCTCAGCATTATCGGTGCCATCCCCTATATGTATATCAATATCTCACATGGCGATGCACTACAAAACCTCACGGATAGCGTGTTCGAATCCGCATCCGGATATACAACCACAGGTTTTTCTGTTATCTCAAATTTATCAACTATACCCAAATCAATAGTGTTTTATCGAGCGCTCACTCAGTTCATCGGTGGTATCGGCATCGTCCTCGTTTTACTTGCATTCTTTTATCCTGAGACGAAATTAACAGAATTCTCGCGAAGCATGGGATTTTCGACAAACCAAAAAATAAAGCGAACATTTCTTTTTATCCTTCTCATCTATTTTGTGTATACAATCGTGATGTTCATTCTCGGTATCGTAGCTGGGTATCGAGATCTCATCTCTCTTGTTTCATTTATTTTCGCAGCATTAAGCACCGGCGGATTTTCACCAATCGATAATATGGCTACGGTTGCTTCTCAATTTCCTTTAAATTTTATTCTGATTTTTGGGATGATACTAGGAGCAGCGAATTTCTTTGTCCTCGCGGGATTATTTAAAGGAAGAATAAAAGAGTTTTTCAAATCAGAATTCTCTGCTTTTCTTGGTCTTTCAATAGTCTCCATTATCGTTGTCACCGTTGCCTTCAAGCTTTCTTTCTTCGACGCTGTGTTCCAAGTGTTTAGTGCGATGTCGACAACCGGGTTTAGCTATCTTTCTGTACCAGATTTTTCAGATGGCTTGAAACTCTTTTTGGTTTTCCTTATGTTCGTCGGTGGTGCAAGTTTTTCAACCGCTGGTGGAATAAAAATCTACAGGTTTCTCCTGATATTCAAAACAATAAAAAAAGCGATTAGCGATTCTATTACAAAACAAGATGCCCCAGTCAAACTCTTTGGAAGGACATATACAAACCCAGAGCTGATTGAAGCGACGGCCATCGTAGTTTTAATGATTATTTTCATGTTTATTGGCACACTTATCGTAAGTCTCTATGGATTCCATCCTATCGACGCTCTTTTTGAAACAACATCCGCTATAGCCACGACCGGATTGAGTGCAGGAATTATAGGGCCTTCACTTGCTCTGGAACTGAAATGGTTATTTATTTTTCTCATGATAGTGGGACGTGTTGAAATCTTGGCATTCTTCATTATATTCTCAAGAAAAAAAGAGCCGGAAATTGTCTGATAGTTTAATACCTGTAGTAAAAAATAGAATCCAGAGATTATTATTATCTTCTAATAGATTGTCATCAACGGACATTACCATATCAACTTTATAAAAAAATTATAAACCAAATAATTAATCAGTCAATATGCTTAAAACAAAATATTTTATGAAATTTCTTTGTTTTTTTGCAAAAAGTTAATAATAATTATATTAAAGTCCAATCTTCTCACAATATTAGAACGTAAAAAAATGCACTCTTGGGTTAGATGAAAATGGAGGTGCCTCTTTTCTGCATCCACCCGCCGTTCTCTTCATAGAGGTGCCTCATTCAGCTCCCAAAAATTATCAAAAGTAAAAGAGGAAGAATCTTGGTTAAACAAAAACAGCAGTACAAATTGATTCTTTTTGATATGGATGGTATTCTCCTTGATGGAAGAACCATTTGTATCTTTGCAGAAAAAAAAGGGTTCACCAATCAATTATCAGCAATTCTTCTTAATACGAAGGAACCATATGAAAAAAGCATTGAAATTGCTATGTCGTTACGAGGTAAGATATACCAGGAGTTTTTAGATTTCTTTAGAGAAATCCCGCTCCAAGAACATGTCGAGGCAGTCATATCATCATTGAGAGAAAAACAGATAAAAACTGCACTCGTGACCGATGGGTACCAACGTTTTGCATATGATCTAAAAAAACGGTTGGGTCTCGATTATGCATTTGCCAATAGACTGGCTATAGAAAATCAATTTATAACTGGTGATCTACTTTTTCAAAATCAAGCTTTATTGCGAAACGATAATGGAAAAATCTATTCCATCTGTAAACGAGCTGTTTTAGATTTTCTGTGTGCGACGTTGGATATTTCCCCTAATGAAGTTATTGCTGTAGGAAATGGTCCTGTTGATATTGATATACTTGAATTTGCCGGTTTGGGAATCGCTTATCGAGCACCACCGGATGTCCGCTGTCATGCTGATATCGTTATAGATGATTTACGTTTAATCCTCAATTATGTAGATGAACCATTACAAATCCATTTGGAAAAATTTTAGGAATTCTTATTTTTCATATAATGCCTTAAAATTATTGGTACGAAGATCGTTGTAAGAAGGCTCATCAGGATCAATGATACATAAATATCTTGTCCGAGGAATCCCATGTTTAATCCAATAAGGGCGACAATCATCGCAACCTCCCCCCGAGGTGCCATACCCATCCCGACCGCTAATGAATTTTTATGAGTCATGCGACCAATTCTGGCACCGATGTAGCAGCCAATGATTTTCGAAAGAAATGCAAGTATGGTTAGTGCGATTAAGAAACCAATGATTGCAATGGTTAATTTGTGAAGATCAGCAAGAATCCCCAGTGAAACAAAAAATATCGAAGCGAATATGATTTGTAGATAATCTGCTCCTTCTTTGAAATTTTTTCCACATTTTATAGAACAACCCGATAACGCAATACCTGCAAGAAAGGAACCAACAATAGCAGAAAGACCAATGCCTTCCGCGATCATCGCATATAAAAACGCAATCGTTATAGCAAAAATAAACACGGTTTCAGGAAATCTTCTAATAATTTTTGTGTTATCTAATTTTTCAAGAAATTTTGTGATGTATCTTCGGCCAATAAATGCCCCAAGAATCATAAATACTGCAGCTAAGAGAATGGTAATAATAAGTGGTTCAATGGAGAAAGTATTTCGTGCAACCTGCATGGATATCGAAAGCACAAGAAGGCCAAGGATATCATCAATGACTGCGGCACCAATGATTGCTTTTGCAGCCTCTGTTTGAAGCTTTCCTAGTTCCCGGAGCACATTTGCGGTGATCGCTATGCTTGTTGCAGTAAGAGCAGTTCCAACAAAGACTGAACTTATGAAATTAAATCCATAGAAAATTGCAAGGAAATATCCACCAACCCAAGGAACAATAACACCGAATAGTGCAATAATGCCATATTTGATATTAAAAACGTCTTTGATGTTGAATTCAAGACCGATAACAAATAACAGAATAACAGCACCGATTTGAGCGAAACTCCGCACGGAATCGGTATAGGTAATTAATCCTAACAAACTTGGACCAATCGCGATACCTATCAAAATTTCCCAGATGATAGCAGATTGATTGATTTTCGCTGCAATGATATAACCTGCAAAGGCGACAAATAATAACAGGCATATCTGAAATTCTATGGTTGTTAGAAATTCTTCAAACATAAGATCATCAATATTCTAGACGTGAAACGGTGACCAATTTATAACATATTCTTTGTACACATGGGACACATCGTAATACACATAATTCTCTAAAAATTGCTCCTTGAATTTCTCCAATATTCCTCTAAGCATCTCATCGTTTTCAACATAAATTTCAAAAGACAAATCATATTTTCCTAACAACTCATGGGCGAAAACACATGTGTTTGTCTTATCAAAAAAATCAACAATTCGAGGAATCAATGCAGGATCTTTCAAAGCAATATCTACTTTGATTAGTTCTCGGTTTAATTTCACGAGATTTAAATCTGTTGAATATGTAACAATTATTCCTGTGCGTTCCATCCGTTTTATATGATATTCAATTAACCTCGAATCTAGCTTTAAATTATTCGCAATCTCACTAAGTTTTATCCGTGCATTAGTAGATATGGCCTTCATTATCCCCAAATCGATTTTATCAAGAGAGTAATCTTTCGTTTCCACATGGTTGAATGTCTTTTTTATAGTTCTTCCTTCAAGAAGAAACTTCTGGTTTAATTTGTATGTTTTCATCATCATAAGAACATTCTTTTCTTGTACGTACTTTCCATAATTATTAAAAAAGCATTGGAGAAACGCTTTTAATTCACCAGGATTTTTTTGAATAGTTAAGAAAACCAAGTCGTACTGACCGTCTAGTACCCTGAGATTGGCACATGTGGGATCGCTTGTTATATAATCGATTATTTCTGTTTCTGTTGATGCAGTAAGTTTGTTAAATTTAAGGAAGACCCGGTAATATGAATATCCGAAGAGAGATGCATTGAATATGGTGTAGAGACGATTGATCCAACCATCTTTTTCTAAGCGTTTTATTCGATAATTAACGGTTTCTTTTGGTAATTTTAATTTTTTTGCTATTTTTGAAGCTGAAGTTCTGGCATTGATATCAAGTTCAAATAAAATTTTTTTATCATATGCGTCTAATTCTTCTTTCATGCTTGCTTGAAATCCAATAGAATATAAAATATTTTTGTATTTGTGTAAAATCAGTATGAATTATTTTAATAACTCTTTTATCTTTATTTTGATACTGTTGGGGAGAAGGTGTAGAGCTACTTAAAAAAAAGCATTGAACACATTTGAGTAAACAAATCAAAATGAGATTGGATAATTGATGCCATGAGTAAGCTTGTTGAAATATGGGAAAACGTAGTTGCACGTGTCGTTATAACCGCAATGTGTTATTGCAGTGGATTAATGCTCTATTTCATTCTGCAGATGATATTGAAGTAATCATAAATACAAGATTTCTCAAGAGGGAACAACTTGAAACTAGTATTTGAGATGGAAATCATACGAGAAAATAAGAGATTATTACTGGTAATAACTAGCATATTGCTGATCATCATAGGACTTGTAATTATTACGATAATGCATTAATTTGTTTTAAAATAGGTGTTAAGATTTCTCTTCCATCACTCAAAGATGGTGATGATAAGTTTCCAAATGAAAAATTAGGAGCATACTAGTAAATTAGTGTTCATATCCCTCTCCTACATCTATGAATAATCTTTTTGTATAATTAGGTAAATATCCATATATGGGTAGGCATTCTATTGCAGTTGAACGTTTCTATAGTAATTTTTTCAGCATCTTTGGTTCTGGGTTTAAAATGTGATGGTTCTTAATGATAAAGAGCGTCTCTAAGAGAATATTCTTTTCGATTACACCAGGATGTAAAGCGATTAATGAGTCACAGAATTTTTTTGCTTGTACTATGGTTTGAGCGGTGAAGGTTAAGACCCAGTCGTATTCGCCATGAGTATAGTAACTACTTTCTACCGTTACCCCCATTTTAGATACAACATCTTCTATTTTTCTCGATATGATAATATCAAATGTTTTTTCATCGAGTTGTTCCACTGTTCGTTTTACCAATAGTGTGTAATGATTAAGGTCATTTTTCTTTTCATCAATAATGGCAGTGTATCCCCAGATTAACCGATTTTGTTCCAGCCTTTTAATCATTCTCCAGGCTTTTTGTCGTGAGAATCCGCATTGTTTTGCGATAGTATCGATACTTCCGTTTGCGTTTTTTTGAAGCTCAGTAAGTATTTTCTTTTCGTCTTTATTGATTTGTTCTTTACTGACTTTTGGCATGTTCCACTCCCATAATATTTATGTTTTTAGTTCAAAGTCAGGACAATTATCTAAGCAACCGCCTAATGGTATTTCATTGCCTAACCTGCATCGTTCACTTTCCACGTATTCTTTACCATTCAGTGTAACAGTTGGAATATGATACTTTTCAAGATATTTGCATTTTATCATGTTCCTTTCCCTAAATCCACGATATTATAACAAACATGTCTTTTTAAGACATATCCTTTGAATATAATATTTAATTAAAGAAGAGGAGTAGTATGAAATTCAATATGTAAAAATAGGAAATACAACATACTCCAGCGTTGGAATTTCCAAAATGTAATACATCAATACGTTTATTTGTATGAAGAAGATAACATAGCAAAATAGGAGAATTTCAAGCCGTTTTTTCCTGCGGGCTTTATAGTCATACGCCGTAATCCCTCCAGCGGCTTAGGTAACCTCGTTTTCTCCTGTTGGCGACCCTCGAAAATACAATCCAGCACGGGGCTCTATTAGTTAGGGTTAAAAGCCCTCTTACCCAAATGACATATTAATAGAAATTAAAAATGAAAAACCGTTCAACAGATATGAAATCATCAAATGCGTTAATAAATATAAGTTCAAATCTCCCGCCTAACATAAATATTATCCCAAAAAGCGAAAGAAATGAAGCTTATAAAGGAGTAAGCTATATGAGAAGGGTATTCAAAAGAGCATATGACCTGTAAGGTGATATAATGGCTACTAAATTAGAGCGGTTAAAAAGAAAACACAAAAAAAACAAAAGACAACGGAAAAAAGCAAGATGAAACTAATCTGTTTAGTGAAAGTTTAAGAGAAGATAAAGAATTTTGGCGAAATATGCATTCTGTATAGATGAAGTAAAAAAACAGTTTGATGAATTACATAATTTGCTAATGTAAAAGTATTTCATTCGTGATCGGTTAAGAAAATACCAGGAACAAAATAACATGGTTCCAACAGATTAGATTAAATATTGGTAATAAATTATCAATACTAACTATGACACGGGTAGTAAAGACGATTAAAGGACGTAAATACGCTTATGAGGTGACTTGGGACCCTGAAAAGAAGAAACAAACCTGGAAATATCAAGGAAGAACGGAGAAAAGAATCGATTCAGAAAAGTTGAAAGGAGAGCTCTATTGTGCAATAATGAGACGTGCGAGGAATAAAAAGGATGAGCGGAAGAAAATCATGAACACCATCCACGAGGTTTTAGCAAAATATGGATAACATTGGTAACTTTTACCAACAAACATCATTGTTTGATAATAATTGCAGATCCATCGTCTACCATCATACGTTTTACTCCTATTAAAAAAATATTTATTCCATCACGTCAAGGGTACGAAATATCGGCTATAAGATTGTAGTTTAAACGAGGAAAAAAACTATGAGCGAAGAAACAACAGAAGCGGGAACAGCTGAAAAAAGAAGAACCGATGAAAACGTGATATATGTTGGACACAAACCCCCGATGAGCTATGTGCTTGCCGTCGTAACACAGTTTAACGCTAGTGGTTCGGATGAGGTCATATTAAAAGCGAGAGGCAGAGCGATAAGTACAGCGGTAGATACTGCAGAAATCGTAAGAAACCGATTTATCAAAGACGCGACAATTAAAGGCATAAAGATTGGTACCGAAAGCGTTACCAATGAAGAAGGCAGAACCTCCAATGTATCTTCAATGGAAATAATCTTAACCAATAAAAAGAAGAGTAAATAGGGAGAACGGTAAACTTACAAGGCAATGTCTATATCTAGTTTTTTTGTGAGTTCCTTATAGCGATTTCGAATGGTAACCTCAGTAACGCCTGCTACATCTGCTACCTCGCGTTGTGTTCTACGTTCACCACAAAGTACTGATGCAATATAGAGCGATGCTGCTGCCATACCAGTTGGGCCACGTCCACTAGTAAGTTCTCGGTGTGCAGCTTCTTGTAATATCTCCAAGGTCTTCACTCGCACATCACCAGAAAGTTTCAGTTCACTGCAAAATCTTGAAATGTAATCCTCTGGTGAAGTCGGCAACAATTTTAATCCTAATTCACGAGAGACATATCTGTAGGTCCTTCCGATCTCTTTCCTAGATATATGTGCTATGTTACTTATTTCATCAAGTGTACGTGGCACATGGCACTGCCGGCATGCCGCATACAATGCTGCAGTGGTAACACCTTCTATGCTTCTACCACGGACCAATTTCTTCAATGCTGCTTTTCTATAAATCATAGCAGCGGTCTCTCTCACCGTTCTTGGAAGGCTCATGCCTGATGCCATTCTGTCAAGCTCAGAAAGTGCAATAGCAAGGTTTCTCTCTGTCGCATTGCTAATCCGAATACGCCGTTCCCATTTTCTCAAACGATAGATTTGTGCTCTATTTCTCGTTGGAATTGACTTCCCATAAGAATCTCTGTTTTTCCATCCTATTACTGTACTTAATCCCTTATCATGAATGGTATACGTCATTGGCGCTCCAGTTCGAGCTCGTTTTTCTTTTTGTTCACTATCAAACGCTCGCCATTCAGGTCCATGATCAATGATATCTTCATCAAGAACAAGTCCGCAATTTCTACAGACTAATTCTGCCCGAGAGTAATCTTTACTGAGATGGTTACTCCCACATTCAGGGCATTGAGTAATTTCTTCTATTTTCTGTTTTTCTTTTTTAACCAAAACAAATCAAATCCTTAATATTCTCTAACTTATCAGTTGAGTTATATAAATACTCGTACGTAAGAGTTTTTGAGGATTTTCTTATGGAAAAGAACGTCTCTCACTTTAACAGATTGGTTTTTTTCCGTTGCCCCATATAGTACGAGAAAGTTTTTACTTATGGAGAAGCCCTAATGACGTAAGCTCTTTTGATAATTTATCTACTGCTAATGACACATCCTCTATCTTTCTTGCACCTGCACAGACTATTTTACCAGAACCGAACAGCAACATAGCTACTTTCGGTTCTTTGATCCTATAAACCAAGCCAGGGAACTGCTCAGGCTCATATTCCACATTTTCTAAACCAAGAGATACAGCTACTTCGCTAAGATTAAGTTCTCCTCCCAGATCAGCTGTGGCAACAATATTCTGGATCACAATCTCAGGATTTTTATTTACTTTTACACCTATTTTTTCTAGTTTTTCTGCTATTATTTTGATAGTAGTTTTTACATCCTCTATATTTTTTGCACCGGTACAGTTAGCCGCTCCGCTTCGAAAGAGGAGCGTGGCTGTCTTCGGATTACCCAGGCGATATACAAGCCCTGGGAATTGTTCTGGTTCATATTCAGCTTCGTCTAACGATTGTGCTATCACATCAAGATCTAACTTATCTGCAAAGGATGTAGATGCAACAATATTTTCTACTTTTACTTCTATCATATAGCATCGTTTTCCATTAATTAGTGCAGCGTCATAGTTTTAAGGTGGCAAAACTAATAACAAGTATATCTATTAAAATGATTCTCTCATGGTATGCTGGCCACATAATCTGTTTTTTTAACATCTTTGTGTATGAACGGTTCCCTGTTTTCAATTGATGGTTGGTTTTATAAAAGAGTAAATGTTATATGTTATGAAATATGAGGAGGTGGAAAATATGAAACAAAAAAATGTGTATATGTTAGACAACGATGATGGTAAAGCCATTCAATTATTCATTAAGCTAGGGATGCCAAAAAATCTTGCTAAAACATTATTATACATTTCACAATTTGATGAATGTAAGTGTGCTGATATTGAACAGGGGACAGATATGCGTCAACCTGAAGTGAGCATAGCGATGCAGGAACTTCGCAGAAGAGGATGGGTAAAAAAGCGGGATCTTAAAAAGAAGGGGAAAGGCAGGCCAGTTCATATGTATAAACCTACAACACATTTATCTGAAATACTGAATGTCTTTGAGCAGGAAAAATTAAAAGAAGTTGAAAGCGTTAAAAATGATATATCGGTACTTAAAAATATTATCCTAAGTAGATAAAATTTAACCTATATCCTTCTTGTCTCACAGCTAACAAAACAACCTTGTTTTTCAACATCCTTTTATACTGACTTCACCGGATTGGCTTTTTAAAGAAAAAGAGGTTATGAACTACTAGTGAGAGTGAAAAAATGAAATGTATCAAATGCACATTTAAAGACAAAAATACAGACCTCTGCACGTATCCTTTCAATGCAACTGCTGTAGGTGATATCAAATTTGACAAGACTGGAAATATAATAGGATGCACATGCGGGAAGAAGAAATAATGAATATAGAACCTTACGTCAATAAATTTTTTCTAACATTTTACAAACCAGAATCATTAGTTGATACGTAAGCAATTCGTTATCAAAGTTGTTGGTTATTTTGGTAGAAATTTCAACAAATAATTGAACAAAGTATTTAATCAATTAGTTCATTCAGAAGTATTAGAAGAGGAGAAAAAAAACTTATGGCTGCGAAAGCAAAAAAGGCAACGAAGAAGAAAAAAACGAAGAAAAAGAAGTAAATCTCTTTTTCTTCCTCTTTTTTCCATTATTGAAAAAGGGAGACTAATAATTTCTTGAAATCAGATAGTACTCTTAATACAAAATCTGATATTTTACCGGTAATTTTTAGTTCAAATCTCCTCCCCTACTAATAATCATCAATACTTTTATTTGCATGAAGAAGATTATGATGTGTTATAACACAATTTTAGCTGTGTTTTTCCGCGGGCATTTAACTCTAGCTCAGTAATCCCTCCAGCGGCTCTTGTTAACGTTTAGCGTAGTTCATTTTAGATCAAAATTAATCGTATTAAACTGTTTTCTAGCACTTTGTATTCGGCATCTAAATCTGTCTATAAAACTAGAAACAGAAATACCTTGGACGCAATTTGAAATGCTTTCATGTAGATAAAAGCTATTTTGGATACTACGCGGTCATGCGAGATAATACTCACCTTGACGAAAAACAGTTTCTCCCTGAATAATGGGGCTTTTACTGTAATAACACAAACACCTTTTTCATTCGTGGTTCCATTGTAGGAACGGAATAAATTCCCGGCGGTTACGTTTGCTCCTTGATACGGGTGAATACCTTGCCCAGGGGTGAATGTAAGGACTAAGAATAACAGATATCCACTGCCTAACGAAGACACTTGGTTTTCATCAATAGCAGAACTTTTTCTTTCAAAATCTGTATTCCAAACAGTCGATTGTCCTTCGAATGTCCTAAAAGCAGAAACCAATGGCGTTGCTACAAGTGCGAGACTAACTAGCAAGCAACATACCACAATTTTTTTCTTCATTTTTTTCCTCCTGAATCTAATTAATGGTTTCTATAATGGAAGTGATTACATTTAAATGTTTCTTAGGTTATAAAATCAGTTCCAACGACGACGAAACAGATAGTAATAAAGCAAGCATGTGGTGTCTGCTCTAAAAGTGGTAATTCCCAATAGATTTTAATAACCTCGAGATGAAACCCTCTTCTCAAATCATATCTCAATATTTTGAATATATGAAAAGAATATATTTTAAAACTATGGTCCATTGCGGAGATGAGGTGGTTGTTTGGCAATTGAACAAGTAAAAGTCGGGTATGACAATTTTAGTTATATCATTTACTCCCAGGTCCATGAAAAGGCAGCGATTGTCGACCCGGGGGTTGATGCAACGAAAATTCTTGGCTTCATTTCCTCGAAAAATTTAGTGTTAGAATATATTATTCTTACTCACTATCATAGTGATCATTCATCTGAATGTAAAAGAATCAAGAAATTGATTCCATCTTCACAGATTGTCGCTTCTGAACAGGATGGAAAAAAACTTGATGTGAAACCAGATATTATTGTTTCAGATGAAAGTCATTTGAAAATCGGAAACATTAATCTTGATTTTCTCGTAACACCAGGGCATACCGCTGGTGGTATCTGCATTATAGTCGACAGCGAAGCGCTACTGACTGGTGATACCTTATTTATTGGAGATTGTGGAAGAACTGATTTACCAGGTGGAAACCTGGAACAGATGTTTACCACCCTCCATGAAAAGATAATGAAACTTCCAGATACCCTGATAGTCTATCCTGGGCACGACTATGGTGATAAGCCGTTTGATACTCTTGGGAATCAAAAACATATAAATAAGACGTTACGTGCGAAAAACTTCAAGGAATTTTCAATGATTCCTTAACCCCCCACTTAGAAAAAAATCTTATTCTTTGATACTATTACACAGTGTATTTACATCCCCTCCTGAAATAGTTCCATAAACAGGTCATTGTTCTATTTTTAATTTATTTTTTACTTGTTTTTTAGTTATAATTACTGACTTTTAGAGTGATTGAACAATACATTGACGGACCTCCGGGTCCCAAGGAAGTTCTGATTCAAAGAGGAACGATGTGACCAAGCGTGGTCGATGCTGCAGTTTTCTCATAGCACCTCGGAGGGCATGGATCAGATCAGCAGTGTTTTTCAAAGAGATATTCGCCAATTCTCTGGTTTTCACATAACTCCACACGGCCTCACCAGGGGAGATCGTTAGGACATCCTTATGCATCACGTCCCGGGTATAGGTCGTGTCCTAGTTGTCCTTATGAATGTTATGAAGATCCATTACTGTGATAATTCCCACTAATTTGTCATTCTCAAGCACGGGGTAACTCGTATGCTTGTGGGTATGAATGAAGTCAGTAAATTGATGAAGTGTGAGGTCGGGTGATACGAACTCTACGTGTGGTGTCATAATATCCTTGACTTTCAGGTCCTCAAGCGCGATTGAGATCTCCGTCGCTTGCGCCTCTTGAGATGCCCCGATATAGATAAACACCGCGATAAGGATAAGCCAGATGTTGAAGTAATCGAGAAAACCAAACACAGCCATAGCGATCACAAATACCTTTCCGACATTGGCTGCGATACGCGTCGCTCTCCCATGGTCAGTCGTCCGGGCGATCGCTGCGCGTAGGACCCTGCCACCGTCTATGGGAAACGCGGGAATCAAATTAAAAAAACCAAGAATCACGTTGTAAAACGCAAGCATCCCACTGGTCACAAACCCAATTTGCGGGATCAATGACCTGCCGAGGGAAGAAAAGAGCAGATATAGTACATAAGTACATAAAAAAAACCGTCGAGCAACAGACTGACCAACGGGCCGACCACTGCGATCGTAAGTTCCAAGCGTGGTTCCCGAGGCATCTCTTCGATTTGGGACACCCCGCCGAAAATGAACTAGGTAATCCCGTTGATTTTATACCCGTACCGTTGCGTCACATATGAATGCCCAAGCTCATGCAATAGCACGCAGACGAAGAATAACACAGAAAGGAATGCACCAAGGATGATCTGTCCTGGAAAGGAGACTGGTATATCCCTAAACCCAAGTATAAACCCATATATCGAGATATCATTGGTCGCAAACACCTACGTTAACAACGCAAGAATCAACAACAGCGAGATATCGATTTTAATCGGTATTCCTATGATTTTGCCTATCTGAAATGATGTCTTCATAGTTTTCCCCTATTTTTTAGTCCCCGGTATCAATCACATTGACAGGACAGGAGTCAGCAGCGTCCTGCGCACATTTCCATAATGGCTCGCCGACCTCTCCCTCAGCAGCGCTACCAAGCTGATAACATTCCACGATGCTCACCTTCTGGCCAGCTTTCAACTCAAATACATCAGGGCACGTCGATGCGCATAGCCCGCATTCGATACAGTCATCTCGATCAATATGGATCCTCATAATTCATCCTCGATAAATCTACGAATTTTTTCCAATCGCTCTTGCCTACTTACTCGATTTTCCACCGGATTCCAATCGCCGTACAACTCATGATGAAACACCGGTTTTGACACCTGATAAAATATACCGATAGGGAGTTTGCCTTCCCGTCGTTTTGCGAGCCGTACCGCCTCCTCGTACGACCCAAGTGGTTTCTCAAGAATCTCCACCCGTTCATTATACTCCTTGTACGTATCGTTGAACACGACGCTTGGTTGCAACACGTCGATGAAGGAAAACCCCTCATGCTCAACCGCTTTCACGATGAGATTTGCGAGATGATCTATCTTCCCAGCGTACCCTCGCGCAACAAATGTTGCACCAACCTCCATGAGGAGGGTGAGCGGATTCAGTGGTTCTTCGATGTTCCCCTGGGGTGTTGACGGTCCTTTGAACCCTTTGCTGCTTGTTGGGGAAAACTGTCCGGTCGTGAGCGCATACGTCCCGTTATCATGCGTAATTACCGTGATGTCCGCGTTTCGTTTCGCCGCAAAAATAATATGTGAGATGCCCTCACCGAATGCGTCTCCGTCTCCGGTAAAATCAATAAGTTTCAACGAAGGGTTGGCAAGTTTTATCCCTTGTACGGTTGCCATGGAACGGCCATGGATCGAATACAGCCCGCTGAGGTTGACATAATCGAAGATCTTCCCATGGCATCCAATCCCGCTTGAAATGATCACATAATCTCGAGTGATACCATGTTGCTCTAAGGTACTGATCGCTTTCTTAATCGCATTGAGAATGCCGAAGTTCCCGCACCCGGGACACCAGGTGTTCTCCGCTGCGGTCGCAAGCGTGTCAGCCATCACGTCACCTCCTTGATTTTTGATGCAAGCTCGGTAGGGGTGAACGGCCGCCCGTCATATTTCTGGATTAATGCTTTTGGTTCAACCCCGACCTTATCATGCAATATGGTTGCTAGTTGCCCAGTGGAATTCATCTCCACGACAATTCCTTGTTTCCCGCGGTATTTCTCAAGCTCCCATACAGGAAACGGCTCTAGATATACTGGTTGGATAACCGTCGCGGAAATATCCCCGTACTCAAGTGCCTCCAGCACGCTCATGGTCGTAGACCCAAAGGTGAAAATGAACGGTTTACCGTTCCCAAATACATTGACCGTCCGGATCGTTTTCAGATACTCAATTAAACTGTGTAATTTCTTCCTCCGTTTTTCATGCATCTGAGCGATCTCCTCTGGTTTTTCTGTCGTGAACCCTCGTTCATCATGTTCATAACTGCTCCATTTGATCACCGATGACGATGGTGGAAACAGCAGTGGTGAGATTCCATCAGATGTGTCACGGTACCGCTTGAACTCCCCGGAAGCATGCATGAGTGGTTCCGCCCAACTCGTCCTCTCGGGATTGAGAGTCACACTCATCGTTGTTTCAGCAAGATGTTTCTCTGTTAACAAGATGCCAGGGGTCTGGAACCGCCAGACTAAACCAAGCATCTCAGCGGTAAGGTAGAACGACTCCTCGACGCTCCCTGGTGAGGCGACGATACGTGGAAACTCGCCGTGCCCCGGGTTCAGTGCGTACCGCAGTTCCCCTTGCTCGGTGTAGGTTGGTACGCCGGTGGAAGGACCAGGGCGTTGCCCCAGGTAAAACAAGACAGGTGCCTCCACCATGCCTGCTAAGGAGAATGCCTCCTGCATGAGTCCAAATCCGCCTCCGCTTGTCGCAACCATTGCTCGGGCGCCAGCGAAGGTGGCGCCAATCGCCATGTTCGCGACCGCTATTTCATTTTCTGGTTGCATAGCGGTTACGCCGAATTCTTTCCCGTTATTTGCATAAAAATGAAGAAGTGACGTTGATGGGGTCATGGGATAGGCAAAATACAGGTCGAGGCCTCCCGCGATCGCACCAAGGGCGATTGCGTCATTTCCCGTAAGCGATTTCTTTTTCTCGGTCCCTTTTTTTAAGGTAAATTTATGGCCAATTGTTTTTTCTGCAATTCCATAAATTTCGGTGCTAAACACGATATTCTCCTCAAGATTCCGCTTGTACTCTTTTTTGATGATTTCGATAAGCTCTTCTTTGGGGATACCAACGGCGGCCGCAAGAATCGCAATGGAGGCAAGGCCAGAAATCAACATTGGATTAGAGTATTTCTTTGTCTCTGTCGTGATAGGAATCCCGGTGCCGCTTCCTTTGACTTCATCGGAGTTTACCACAATGATTCCGTTTTTTGCGAGATGGTTTTTATGGGTTTCAAAGCTTCTTTTATCTAATGCGACAATAAGATTTGCCTCGAGATAATGACTTCGAATGGGGCCAACCGAGGAGCTCACCACCGAGAAATTATGTCCCCCTCGTATCAAACTCGGGTAGTCGTTCATCTGAAAAACATCCCGCTGCATCTCAGAAAACAAATGGGCGGCGACACTGCCTGCTTTATTCGTTCCTTGGCCTGCTTTGCCGCCGATAATCACGGTGAACAGATCTTTATTCATTCCACTACTAGCTCCCTTATCATCTATAGTCCTGCCGTCCAACCGCCGTCAATCACCAGGGCATGACCGGTCATGTATTCTGATGCTCGTGACGAAAGAAAGATCACCGTGCCAACCAGTTCCTCTGGCACCCCCGGCCTAGCTAACGGTACCCGGGTTTTAATCAACTGCTGAAAACTCGGGTCCTTCAGATACGGATCCGTCATCGTGGTCACAAAGACCCCTGGACAAATCGCATTGACGTTGATGTTGTATTTCGCCCATTCCAATGCCAGTGTTTTTGTCATTAAAATAATGCCAGCCTTGCTCGCACAATATGCTGCTGTCCCCGTAGAGCCAAGCAGGCCGGCAACGCTTGCGATGTTGATGATCCGACCTGTTTGCTGTTTGATCATTTGTTTGCCGACTTCCTGGGCACAGAGGAACTCTCCTTTCAAATTTATCTGAATGACGTCATCCCAGTCTTTCTGTTTCATTGATTCAGCGAGTGCCTGCCTCACAATCCCAGCGTTATTTACTAAAATATCAATTCTTCCGAATTTTTTCACAGTCTGTTGCACCATTTTTTCAATATCCGCTGGTTTGGTGACATCGACTTTCACTCCGAATGATTCACGTCCAAGACGTTTTATATCGTCAACGGTGACGGCGACTTCTAACAGATCTGCGGCGACCACATTCGCGCCGGCTTTTGCGAGACCAATCGCCATCGCCTGTCCAAGGCCTCGACTCGCTCCCGTGACTATCGCGGTTTTTGTTTTCAGGTTAAATAGATCACTTATATTCATAGATCAATCCCTCTTGTTCCGCCCTTAATTACCTACCACATAATTGCTTATTGTATTGTTAGTTCTTTCGATGACTGCCATAGCCCATGGATGTTGCAATGTGAGACTGCAAAGAGTGTCCCTGACTTGTTGGTCTTGAAAAACGTACTGACTGCATGATGAGTGTACACGGTACTTGAATTTGGACCGTCTATTGATGCACCATGCGCATTGAAATCAAAATGGCCGAGATTGTACACGTATTTCTCCCCTGTTGGTTTGAAAAACAAGTTAATCCATCCGATAAAATGCTCTGTAGTATTTGGATGGGCAACTTCCTTGCCGATACTGATTTTTACCTCAATAAGCTCCCCTGCTTTCACTTTTGTTGGGCAATCAATCACAGGAACATGTTTTTCTTTTTTCCAATCTGCCATTTGAACAAAATCGCCTAATTTTTCCGACTGATATGTCTGATCGACCTTTTCCATATAACCTTCACCTCTATTAATGCACTAGTTCTCAATCCCTCCATCTTATATAAGCATGACGTAAAAACGATTAAAAAACAATTTAAGAATAGTTCACATTCAATCATTTTTACATAATGGACAAGAGTGTATCTGCCTCACGTTGCTGTTCTTGTTTCTATCAAAATTTATATTAGAGGGCATGGTTTATTCGTTACGTTGGTGAACCTATGGATGTGATAGAGGCGATAGCGACGAGAAGAAGCATCAGGAAGTACAAAAAACAACAACCAATTTCTGATGGGATCATGCATAAATTATTAGACGCAGGGTTTAGCGCACCTTCAGCGGGAAATCAACAGCCATGGCATTTTCTCATCATCGATGATCGCAAAATTCTTTCCGTCATCCAAACGTTTCATCCTAGTGCAAAAATGTTAACCGAAGCCGATAAGGCAATTCTTGTTTGTGGCGATATGAATCTTGAAAAATTTAAGGGATATTGGATGATCGATTGCGCGGCGGCAACAGAGAACATCCTCCTTGCAGCCCACGGTCTTGGACTAGGTTCCTGTTGGCTTGGTATTTTTCCGCGGGAAGGTCGTGTTACGGGGATGCGAAAGTTATTTCATCTTCCGCATAACATTATCCCCTTCGCCGTAATCTCTCTTGGATACCCCGCGGAGGAAAAACCACGGGAAGACCGGTTTAACAAGGAACGGATCCATTATAATAAATGGTAGAAGATATCATTTAGTCACCTATGATTTGAACGACGAGTTCCCTGGTTCTTGGTTGGGTGTCAAGTTCAATGAATACGAGTTGCTGCCATGTGCCATGAATGACATGACCTTCACGGAACGGTAAGGCTTGGCCCAAGGATATTTGCGCGGACATGTGACCTGCCGTTATCATCATGCCATGTTTCGTGATGATCGTACGACATCTTTGTCGGTGCGAGCCGTTCAAGTGCCCGCGGGAAATCTTTCAACAGCCCGGGTTCGTATTCCATCGTCGTTACTGCGCCGGTCGAACCCGGTATAAAAATACAGACCAGACCTTCACGGATTCGAGACTTGTGGACGATTTGTTGGACATCGTCGGTGAGGTCAATGATTTCCCCTTCATAGTGCGTGCTTATCGTTATCTCATCGTGGTAGACACCCATAATTTCACCCACTTAAAAAAGGATTTTTCGCCCCGCGGCATCTCTCTTATAGACGCCGAAGTCGTCAACATTTTTCAAGGTGTTTCTATCAAAGACCGGCCCGTCGACGCATACGCGCAGTCCTTTTCCAATGCAGCATTGCCCGCAGATGCCTATGGAGCATTTCATGTATCGTTCTAGGGACGCCTGAAAGGGTATTCCTTTGGATAAAGTAAAGATGGTTTTCATCATTGGCTCCGGACCGCAGGTGTAAATGCTGTCAATGGTTTCTTTCTTTAGGACATCGTTCGCGAGGTCTGATGCGAGGCCTTTGTATCCTTTAGATCCATCGTCTGTTGACACAAGAACCATGGCGCCTGATTTTTTTAATCTTTTTTCAAAGAACAGTTCCTTTTTTGTTTTCACCCCGATGATCACCGTGGATTTCAATTTTTCCCCCTGCGCTAGTTCAACGATTGGCGCAAGCATCGCGGCACCGGTTCCACCGCCAACAAATAAGAGGTGTTTGCCTTTGAGCGTGAACCCATGACCGCACGGGCCACGCACACCGATGGTATCTCCTTTTTTTAGATTGTATAACGCGGTGGTTGCATCCCCGATTTTTCGAAACGTGATTCCTTTCACTTCTCCTTGAATCAGGGAAACGCTCATGGGGATTTCGTCGATGCCGGGAATCCAAACCATGAAAAATTGACCAGGGTGGATCACCCCGGGGAATCGAAAGGAAATGGTCTTGATGTCTTGTGTCTCAATTGTGCTTTTCAGAATCGGTGTCACCAGTGGGCTGTTCATCGATGGGCAACTCCTCTGAGTTCTGTGAGTGTTTTGCATCCATGGGTTCTCATCCAGTGTTTGATTTCTTCGCAGACTTGATGGAAAACATCGGGGCCGCGATAGTACACTGCTGATCCTATTTGGACCGCGCAGGCTCCCGCCATGATATATTCAATAGCGTCTTCCCCCGTGGTTATACCACCCACGCCTATCACTGGGATATTGATATGTTGTGCGATATCATACACGCATCGAACCCCAATAGGTTTGATCGCTTTTCCAGAATACCCTCCGGTTTTATTCGCAAGGATTGGTCGTGTTGTTTCGAGATCGATCTTCATGGCCTTGACCGTGTTGATCGCGACAACTGCATCCGCGTTTCCTTTTTCCGCGGCTCGTGCGATGTCAACAATGTCTGTCACATTGGGTGAGATTTTCACGAAAACAGGGATGTCGATGCTCTTTTTGACGGAAGCGGTTATCGTTCGCAGCAACGTTGGATCGCATCCAACCTCCAGGCCGTATCGTTTTGCATGGGGGCAGCTGACGTTCAGTTCTACCGCAGCGGCGCCGTACAGCTGCATCTTTTCAGCAAGGAAAGCGAATTCTTCGACGGTGGCACCATAGATGCTGCCGATAATTGGAGCCGTGGATTTCCGCAATTGGTTCATCTCTTGGCCGTACTCATCGATCCCGGGGTTAGGAAGTCCCATGGCGTTTAAAATCCCGTGGTCCAGTTCGACGACCGTGGGATTGGGGTAGCCGTCTCGCGCATGCACGCCTATTGATTTTGTAACAATTGCGCCAGCCCCACAGTCAATGATGCGCTGCATGCTGCCTGCATCCTCATCCATGATCCCCGAGGCGAGCATCGTCGGATTTTTAAGGCGAAGAGATCCGATGGTTGTAGTGATGTCTGGCACGATAACACCAGCATGTTAAATGCAAACTTGTATAAAGTCATTTTCACGCAGGACAAGTGCAGGTAAGGCGCTTGTGAACACGTCTATATAAGTTAACAATCGTTAATTATATATACTTAAACGATAATACTCATCTATGCGGCGCACTCCCTGCGAATATATGGTTTGGAATGGGATACCAGTGATACGAAAAGAAATCGCGGAGAGGATGATTAAGGACTTCGGGCTCAGCCAGCGCGAGGCAGCGGAAAAACTCGGCATCACGCCCTCTGCCGTCTGCCAGTACATTTCGAATAAGCGAGGGAAAATAGAAATCCCTGATCATGGGATTGAGAAAGAAATCACCATTTCCGCAGAACGAATCATAAAAAATGGGTCCACTCACCTCGTCATCGAAACCTGCCGGATCTGCAGCCTCATCCGACAAAGCAAAGGATTCACCGCTTTTGCGAAGAAAAAAAATAAAATGAAATAGTACCTGCCGCACCCACACAATCCTTTTTTTGATTATATATTACTCGATCTCGTCATATCCATGGATCAATATATAGACGACATGATTTTTTTGTACGAGCTCGAACACAAGCGTACTCCTCCCCCCATGGTCAATGACGTAACTACATCCTTTTCCATTGAGCGTCCAGGTACCATTAGAAAAGCGCCCTTCCCGGAAACGATAGGTCCCTTTTGCAAGCCAGATCACCTGTTTACTGCCACCCTGAACCTTATAGAAAATAGCGGAACCGTCCTCCGTTACCTCCTGATGCAGCACGCCCGTGTTCCCGGCGTCAGGATCACCCCCAAAAGACAGATACACCAACGTCTCTGGCAGGGTGAGCGTCTGAATTCGTTTTGTCCCTTCAGCGGCATTCCATTCATCCAGGTCTCGAGGAACGCCGCTTTGTACCATCGTACACAACGTTGCCGTAACCTGCCGGCATTGCTGCTCGACCTCGCGTTCCGCAAGACTCGTCCGGAGAAACCCCATGCCAACCCCAACAAGGACCGCGATCACCGCAATTATCGCGATGCTGATGATCAATCGAATCGGAATCATCTCCGCAGCAAAAGTATCAAGGTGCTTCATGGGACCTCCCTGAAATACGGCGACCGTTCATCGATTCATTGATCACCGGCTCCGCACCCCCATGCCAGCTCACCCGCGGACGTACCTTAATCACGTGAACAGATTCAGAGGTGTCATCAACAAGTAGGGCAACACCTTTTTCATCACCCATCTTTTTAATCGATTCAGCGATATCGCCGTGCATGTAGGTCGGGCGAATCCGACTGAGCATATCGATGTCCTCCTGCGCGGTCAACCGATGACATATGATAATATCACTGTGGGAGAGAACCTCAGGCTCCACCGCGCTGGGTCGTTGTGTCGCGAGAATGAGGGACAACCCTGGCTGTCTGCCCTGCCGCATCCACTCCGAAATCAGCACCTCCTTGCTTAACGTGTCTTTGTCCCGCGGGATGAACAATTGCGCTTCATCGATAGCAAGCCACACCAGCGGAATACCGGTTTCTTCCACGCAAGCGCCCATTCTTTTTTGTTCGTACACCTTGCGCGCTCTGACCCGTTCTTCGAATATCTTTTCACTCACCAGCGACACAACAATATCCTTCAGGGTCTGACTTGGTAGAAGACTCAAATCAAGAATTGAGACGACGCCTCGCCTGACAATATCCGTAATCGAGATGCCATGGTTGCTAAAAATCCCCCAGGACTCAGCCAACATAAGGAAGTTCTCCGCGGCACTTTTTACCACATCAGTCGCTCGCTCATCAGCGTTGATACATATCAGAAGTTCCTCGATTGAAAAATTCTTTTTTGATGACTGCATCAAGAGTACTGCCCTGGCAAGCGTAATGCTCACCGGATCAGTGGGTCGGAGGTTGAACAGATGACACCAGTGAATCGGGGACACCTCGGAGACAGAAAGAGAAAAACACTCGACATCGATATCCTTTTTCACATACTCCTTCACCGCAGACAGGGGAACCAGCAGGCGAACCCTAAATCCCTCAGGTTTCCGTCCCCATCTCGTCAGATGGTCTGTCTCCCTGGTATTTGGGAAGTGCGTAGTCCAGTAAATCCCAAGCGTGTCAAGCACGACCACCCCGAGATTCTTTTTCACGTCGTCTTCCAACCCACAGATTTCTTCGAGCAATACGCCGATGGTGTACGACTTCCCGTACCCCCGCTTCCCGCAGATAAAAATAACGTGAGGCCGCGTCACATCGAGACAGACGGAGGCGCCAAGAGAACAGTCGAGAGCATAGTACCTGCCGATCGTGAGAATCCCATCGCTGGTTTGTTCCTTGCGACCTAACACGTATTGTTTTTCAGAAATCGATGTTCGCCTCTGACCAAGAGTTTGACTCATGTTTCTTTCTCCCAGACTGCATGTGCGTTAAATGAGTAAATTATATATGCTCATAAATATTATATAGTTTGTTGTCTGGGAGGTATCGGTGACAACTACCGGAGGAGATTACTCACTCGCCCTCTTCATCGAAAGTGGTCGTCTTATCTGGGAGGAAGACGCATGGATGAAAAACTCTGCCCGTATGAAGCAAAACGAAAAATGGAAAGTAAGACACTCACGATTCAGTGCCGAGACTGCGCAAAAGGAAATTCAACCATCTGCGACCACGTATGCCGCAGAAACATCCTGCAGATTTTACAAAACGAGCATGGCATCGATCGTCTTATCCTGAACCATGTGCTTGTGAAGGTGTTCGCGGGAGATGAGCTAAAATGCCTTCATGATCTTCTTTCGTTCATTCAAGGACTTGAGGTCTATCGTCATATCCAGGTGCCTCGCAAGGAGTTTCTCCGCTGTGCCGGTTGTGTGGAGAAACGGCGAAACGAACTGGGGTCCCTCATCGATGAAGCACTCAATGACCCCGTCTTTGTTTTTTTCAAGCTGCATGAGATGCGAGATAATATTTCGATCTCCTCATCGCCCTGTGCCGATTGCGAGGAGAAATATCGGGCGCTGCTTTCTGAGATGATAACGAAAAGCGAACTACAGCACCTCGAGGGAAAACGCATCACCAGCGATGTGTTTTACATGACGCATATCAGGCCGTACGTCAGACCTGGATTTATCGATTCGTTCATTCAGCTTGAGCCGCCTCCTGACGCGATTTTCCTTGAGTCATACGAGGTCCATCGAAAGGGTGGTCGCCCGCTCCATGTCGCGTTGTACGTCCTTCGCTCGCGCCCTGAGAAACTGTATTTCGTTGTCCCGCCGGAATATGAGCTTCCCCACGATGAACTCAATATACTCGAAAAGGTACGTGCCCATCTTTCGCATCATCGACCAAAGGATGTCTCCTTCATGGATGCGGCGACGGCAGAGGAGTACTTCCAACGCCTCGGTATCCAGATCATCTCCCGTTATACGAGCGACCAGGGGGTGAACCTTGATGCGGGGCGCATCGAGCATCTTGCTGATATATTCTCGCGGTACAGTGCAGGATTTGGGATCCTTGAAGACCTGCTGCTTGACCATCGAATCCAGGATATTTACGTGAATGCGCCGGTCAGCAATAACCCGCTCCATCTGGTCCTCGACGGCGAGGAGTACACATCGAATATCTATTTATCTGAGGGGGACAGCGATGCGCTTGCGTCCAGATTTCGTACCATCAGCGGGAGGGCTTTTTCTGAGGCGTCACCCGTGCTCGATTTGGACCTCAAGCAGTTTCGGACGCGTATCGCTGCGATTTCAAATCCGCTCACCCCGCACGGGATCGCGTTTGCGTTTCGCCGGCATCGGTCGAAACCATGGACGCTTGCCCATTTCATCGCGAATCACATGATGTCTCCACTCGCAGCCGGTTTTCTTGGTTTTCTCATCGACGGCCAGGCCTCGCTTCTCATCGCAGGAAGCCGCGGGGCAGGGAAAACCTCACTGCTTGGCGCCCTGATTCTTGAAATCCCGCAACGGTTCCGCATTCTCACCATTGAGGACACGGCGGAGATCCCTATTGATGATTTCCAGGGGTACGGCTACAAGATCCAGTCGCTCATCACAAAATCGATTGCGACCAGCGCCGCTTCCTCCGAGGTGGACCCAACCGATGCGCTACGAACCGCACTGCGACTCGGTGAATCGGTCTTGATCCTCGGGGAGGTCCGCGGTGTTGAGGCAAAAGTGCTCTTTGAAGCAATGCGGATTGGCGCGGCAGGCAACCTGATCATGGGGACAATCCATGGGTCTACCACCCGGGATGTCTACGAGCGGGTCGTCTATGACATCGGGGTGCCGCCGACATCGTTTAAGGCGGTCGACGCCGTGGTGATCGCGGCACCGATACGATGCGAGGGAGGCATCGAGCGGAAACGAAAGATCGTGCAAATCTCAGAGATCACAAAAACAGGGTGGAGTTCGACACCCGACCCAGATAAGATATTCCAGGACATCATGACCTATGATACCGCGAAGGACGAGCTGTGCGCAACGGACCTGTTTCATATGGGGCAATCCCAGGTGATACAATCTATTGCAAGAAAATGGGGGATCACCGTAGAAAAAGCACTTGAGAACATACAGCTTCGAACCGATATTAAAACCATCATCGTCGAACACAGCAACACCCATAAGGACTTGCTTGAGGCGCCAGCGGCACGGGATGCAAATAACGCGTTTTGGATGAGCATCGAAGACAGCAAACGTCGTAACGGAACCGTGGACTACGATGATGTACGCAGACAATGGATGAATTGGTTCCAGACGTACCTGAGGCGGATGACATGAACGAGGAATCCCATTGGTTTGAGCGAGGTGTGCGATTCATGAAAACATACCTTCCATGGATCCTACGAAATAACACTCGGACGCAAAAAAAATTAAAAAAATATTTCACGCAAGAATATCAGGATACCCTGATATTCACCGGACTTGCTGTTGAACCGTTGGACATTCTCCTCTTCGCGTACGGAAGCGCGTTGCTCTCCTTTCTTGTTTTTTTCTGTATCGACATCACCGTCCTTGTTTCCTACGGTCCCTCCCTTGGGGATATCGATGCGATGACGATACTGTTGATGCTCGTACCGCTCTGTGTAGTTCCTGTTGTCCTCATGAATCTTATCGCGACGTACCCGAAAACCTACGCGAAATACCTGCAGATCCGGTCCCTGGGTGACATCCCTGAGATCCTCAGCTACCTCGTCATGTACCTCAAGCTGGTCCCGAACCTTGAGAACAGCATTAAATTCGCCGCGTCAGAATCATCGACGGTGCTCGCCCAGGACATGCGGAAACTCATGTGGGATATCGAGATACGCGTATACACGGGGGTGGACGACGCGATGATTCATTTTGCGACACAATGGGGGCGGTTCAGCGACTATTTCAAACGCTCGTTGCATCTCGTTCATAGCTCGATCCAGCAGCGTGATGAGGCATCCCGTACGATGACCCTTGACCGGGCGCTTGATGTGTCGCTTGAGGGCACCAAGGAAACCATGAATCATTTCGCGAATCGCTTACATCAACCCACCGTGATGCTGTACTCCATCGGCATCATGATCCCATTGTCTCTTGTAGCGATGCTGCCCGCGGCCGGTCTTGTCGGACTACGCGTCACCATTTTCCAGGTTTTTTTCATGTATGATGTACTGCTCCCCCTGTTCGTATTCTTGTATACCAGGAGAATCCTTCTCCTGCGTCCCGCGACCTTCAACCCGCCGCACATCCCCCCGCATCATCCTGAGGTGATCGCGATCAATAAACACAGGAGACTCGGATTGTCAATCCTCATCGGATTTCTTATCGCGCTCCCCGGAGTCGTCTTTCTCCTCGTCCCGCTCATGACCTCGCCCGGATCGTCATTGGGCATTATTTCTTATATGAGTGATCTACGTGGGTTGAACGCGGTTGTTCCAACGACGTTGTTTTTCATCTGGGGTGTTGCAACATCAGTAACGGTCTACTGCGTGAGCGTCTACCGGCCTTATAAAAAAGTGCGGGACGGAATCAAGCAGATAGAAAAGGAATTCAGCGACGCCCTTTACATCCTGGGGAAACGGATCTCTGAAGAAAAATCCCCTGAGGAAAGCTTCCTGTACGCGGCGAGAACCATGGAAGGCTCGCGGATCGCTGAGGTGTTCCATCACACCAGTTATAACCTCACCGCGATGCATACGAATCTTCGCGACGCGCTATTTAGCACGGAATTCGGCTCGCTAACGCATGTGTATTCCGATCGGGTGAATGCTATTTTGCGTCTCTTTGTGGAAGGCATACAAAAAAGCCAGCGGGCGGTGAGCGCGTCCCTCATCCGCATCGCTGATCATCTCAAGCAGTTGCAGGAGGTTGAAACGAAGATCAAGGACATGCTGTATGAGCTCACAACGACCCTGCGGTCGACCGTGACCGTGTTCGCACCGCTTATCGCGGGGGTCACGCTTGCGATCACCGCGCTCATCGCACGGATCATTTCGTCTCTTGGTGGTGCCCTCCCCCATGATGCGGCCGGTCTTCCTCCCACCTTGTCGAGTGTGTCGGAGGCGTTCACGCTTGAAAACGTCCGCCCTGAATATTTCGTCCTGGTCATCGGGATTTACCTCATTGAACTGGTGTTTCTCCTCACCCGTTTCACCAACGGCATCAATGAGGGCGATGATAAGGCCACCTACATGTACAGCCTTGGGAGGACCATGCCGGTAGCGGTGGGTGTCTTTTCCGTCACTCTCATTCTCGGCCAACTCTTTTTTTCGCAGATCCTCCAGCCAGTGTAGCACCAAATGATCGGTCCTACGTCGTGTAAGTTCAAATAAACAGGGGTGTATGCCGATGGATATGGTGTCATCGGGATATGTATATGAACACGTAGACGAAGACCTACCAGACTAATTACATACGAAAATCGTTTATTAACCGATATCCCTTAAGCTTCTGTAGGTAGATGGTCGGGATGCAAAGCGAAATGAAAGTAGAGTCATCGCTCGAACTGAAACGGCCGCTTGCGGTTCGGGCGCTCCGGCGTAGTAACGTCCGGAAAAAAATCGCGGAATATCTTTTTGATATAAGCCCAAACTATAGTTATACTGCCGATATCGCGTATCATGTTCGGACAACGCCTTCAAATGTGATCGGCGCGATACGGGGGATGGAGGAGCGATACAAGAAGGATGAATCATTGCTCAATCTTGATATTGTTGAGGAGAAGAGTTGTGGGAATAATGTCCGGTTGTACGGTATCACGGATTTCGGTAAAGACATGATTAAGATAATGAAGGACAGAAAATAACCTACTGGATGTCTGAGGGCAGTTTTTCAGATGATCCGCTTGCGTTGAGAAGTTCTTGGAGAGCTGTCGTGTACTGTGACGATTCTGCTTCCAGGAGTTTTTTTGTGTAGGGGGCAAGGAATTCCCCGTATTCGATTTCTTCTTTCGAGTATTTCCATTTGACGTCTGTTGCCTTTCCGAAAGACAGTAAGAATGCGTAGGCGATGGATTTTCCTTTGGGCGTGTCAGGGTGTTTTTTTGTTTCAGCGAGCGCGTTTTTTTCGCCAAAGGTCTTGTGTGTCCGTGCGACGCGATCCGCAAAACCCGCCAGTGGAGGTAGCGACTCGTACTTTGGGAGTTTTGCAAGGATGCTTTTCCGTTGATTGTATTCGAATGCGAGCGTGATGATGTTCGAGGGGGTGTCTTCTAGGTGGAAAAAGGACTCGGCCATAGAGGGTTCATCGACGATTGAATCGAGATATTCTTTCCCGTATTGAGCCCAGTACCGTTCAAGTATTTTATTCGGGGTTACTTTTGAGACGATCAGCGGCTCCTCTGTTTTTGCAAGGATGAACTCTAATGCCTCTTTTTCATTGGGAGTCGGGTGTAACGCGTTGACAAAACCGGCGAGGTCTGTACCGTAGGAGACGCCGCCCAACACCAGGATTTTCTCCTCTGCTGATTTGACGTGCTCTTCATGGCTTTTCGCTAGTTGTTTTATGAAATCATAGTCAGTGAGCTCGCCGGTGAGGTACTGCTGGAGGAGCTTTGTTTTTTGTGCCATGGACAGGTCGCTGTGTTTTCCCACCTGTGTCATGACCTCGATATCGAAATCTTCTGAGAGGTTTCGCTGCAGCATATATTTAGAAATCGTAAACATGGTGTTTTTTGTGGATTTCGCGCAGTTTTCGCACACAGCGACAATGGTGTGTGCTGGCTTCCATTCTATCCGAAGGTACCCAAGGGTCAGGTACTCTTTTGCTTTCGCGGTGTGTGGCGGGATATGCGGGCAGGCGACGACGTCGTTCGTCGTTGAAAAATCAATTTTGTTTCTAATGAAGCAGATGAATTCCGGTGGGGGACGCGCTTCTTTTCCGGTGCAGACGTACCCGGTATCCCAGGAGTAGACATGGAGTTTTTTCCTAAAGACAAGGTCTTTGATGCCACGCAGCCGAAACACCGGGTCGTCGAAATGTTGTACGGCAATGAGTTTTTCCTTGTCTGCTTTTCCGCGCTGCGCGTACGTGATTTCGCCGGTGGGAAACGTCAATGCTGCAAGGAACGGTGCTTTTTCAGAAATGGCAAGCAGTAGGGTGCCTGCGAGCGCGCCGTCCAGTCCTTTTTTATTGGCGAGTCTCCCGAGTTTTTCCTCGTTATCCCGAAAGCGTTGTATTTTTTTCAGTTGTTTTCGCAGCTTCTGGAAATATTTCATGCAGTCGTCGGTACCAGTGGGAAGAACGAGGAAGGGATCCTGTCGTAATTTCTTCGCGTTGTGGATAAGGTACTTCTCTTGTGATTTCGGTGCGGATCGCGCGAAGCTTTTCGTACGGCGTTCTTTCTTTGCCATTTGAGGGGTAGATAAAAGGAGAGGTGTTAATGTATATTGTGGTAGTTTATTCTGTTCGGTTCAACACTATTAGTAAAAAAATGTGGTATGAAACAAAGGAAAAAAGATAGTTAGCTTTCACGCTAGATTGCGTAAATGGTGGTTAATGGAGGAACGCATCGTTCAGGCGGTCATGTCCGAGTATTTACTTATACGGTTGAACAGCAACGTCGAACATTCCCATGATAACCAAATGACCTACGTATCCCGAGTAATTTTTCGAAATCATCATCAGCCCTCTTGAATAAATATTGATACCGAATGGTGATGACCATAGGGTGAATACAAGGATTGGTTTGAACGTAATATGATCTCCTGAGATGGTCATATTATGAATTAAACCGATGAGACGTGCATGTCCGAGGATAAAGACGGTGAACGGGTCTGACCAATTGCTTTCATCATTGTAAATATCCTTAGCTTTCACTGTAATGGTATGGGTGTTTTTTGTCGACCATTTATGGCTTGCATTTGCTGTAATTCCAGAATCAAAAGGTCCAACCCACCCACTGTTTGTTCCATCGCCCCAGTCAAACCAGTAGTACACTGGGTCGCCTTCGGGATCGGTTGTTTTGGTTGTGTAGGTGTACGTGACATTGATTTTTCCAGAGATTGAACCCGATGGTGTTTCTGGTTTCTCTGGTGGGTTATTCGATGGACAAAAGAGATATAGTGATTTTGGTCTGTCCATGCCTCCCGGTTTGACTGAAACATATAAAATACGATTTTCGGAATCCCATCGATATCCTTCCCTCATGGTTTGATTCGTGTGCTGTCCCACACCTGGAGAAAACCCAGAGATATTCTCTAAACTATTGTTATACACCGTATTATTATTTCGCCATTTTACCGAAATGTTTCCATTCCAATGAAAATGGGTCAAATCGAAGGTAAAGGTAATCGGGACCTCCCAGATATTTGGATCATTTTCAAATACATTGATGTCATATATTTTTTCAGTACAGTTTGACGATGCATTACAGGTAACGTTCATTCGTTCTTTGTACCACCAATAGGAGGTAATTTCACCCAGTGTACAATGCCATCCGGTAATATCATTTTCGACAAATAATTTAAAATCTGGATCTAATGCATCTGGAGGATGCGCATAAAGATTGGCGTAGCTATTATTTTCTTTAAATCTCAGAGTCTTTTCGCGGTCCCATGGCTCTTTTATGTAACCTGCAACGCTGGTAAACATCCAATCCATCGGAACTTGACTTTTCGGCTCTGAAACATTGTAGATACTAACGTTTTGTCTGCCCAGAGGTCGCAACATCCACCCAGGCCCCAGGAAAGATCCAACACGTTTAAACCCCGCGTCGAGAAACGCCCGTCCTCCTGGTGGATCCATCACTGAATACGGAACAGCAAATGAAATGCACTTATCGCACCAGATGGATGTTTTGCTCGTGTATGTTTCGATACTCGCCTTTGCCGCATCTGCTCTCGGACGCCACCAGTTGTAATCTTTATTATAGTTCGCTCTATGGTCGCAACTGTCCCCATGCGATCCAACCTCCACATGTTTTGTATCGACAAGCGTCACGTTGACGGTGGATGACGGGTTATAACACATAACAGTTATTGGTAAGATATTTGCCCACCAGCTTGGAAATGAAGAAAGGCACCAGCAATCGTCGACTCGTACCGAGAGCGCCCAATCCAGCCCATTCCAAAACTTGGTGACTCTTCTGTACAATGGAATAGTGTTTTGTGTATATTTTCGGGGAGTAGTGTTTTCAAACAGCTCCAGTTCATTGATGACGACTTTTGTATACACACCAGGATGATCTATTGCCCCTCGTGTTCGCAATATTTCAAGTGTGAAATTCGTACACCAGATAATATCCTGAGAAAAATTTATGCGAACCCATTGCCCATCCACCTTAGGAGTAATATTATATGTCGCGACATATGATGAGCCATTATAGACCTCATACACTGCGGGAGCATAATCCATACCCTCAGGATCATAGAAATAAAACCTCATGAACGAGATGTTCGTTGCATTCGGGAAATTAAACCAAAAGAAGCAGGGACTTGTAGCAATATTGAATGCGATGTGTGTCTTATAGTACGTATCAAAATACCTGTCCTTTAATTTATATTTCATTTCATACGTCGATTTGGTCATTGAACCATCTTGACTCTCCCGGTCATAATGGATATCTGCTTCTTGACTTACCAGAGTATATTTTTCATAGATCCCGTCCCACTCTGATGGTGGCGGTGGCGGTTGTTCGATATAAGGATATTCTTTTATACCTGTGTACGTTAGGTTTTTTGCAGCCTGAATATCACTATCGTTACCGGGTTCATTCCCGCTAACATATGACCAATGATCACGACTCTCAGGTTTGGAAGAAGGAGACAGATTTTCATTAAAAGCTGATGAAACACTCGTTTCAACAAGCAGTACTAATATACTACTTGCTAATACTCTTTTCAACAAGCTTTTTTGCATGTCTTTCTGCCTCCCCAAAATATCAAATGAAATTATTAACTTCAATGATAATATAAATGTTTTGATAAAATAATTATATAACAGATGTAACAATAATTATAGCGCAGAACAAAAATAATCGTTTGGTCATGATTTATTATTCTATCGATTCAAAGCAGGGAGATTAGATCTTTTTCAGCTTGGGATAAACTAAAAAGTCTTGATCTAACCTCCCTACATTTAAAATATGGACTAATTTATGATATTATTTCAATACCTTTACAATGTTGATGGAAACCGGGCATCTTGTGATTCTTTCACCCTTGGTAGGGGTTAAACCATCCCTCGTGTCAAGAAATTCCAAGAAGGCGGGTGATTAATAAGATTTGTAATAGGTTATTTTTTGTCTCCTTTGCTTGAGACATGAATTTGTGACGTTTGATGAAATTGGGGGCCAATACATGCTCGCCTGAAATTTGGGACCCCCATTAGCTAGATGGAAGAGTTCTTTGGATAAGGCGATAGGGGGGAGGGCCTCGTCCCGCTCCGTTCTTTTTTCTTTCGTTTTGGAAATCCTGAAATCATACAAACATCTTATTAAGCGATAGATTAAAAACAAATATATGATATCTCTGTTCTAAGTGAGACCATGAAAGTGTATGACGCGATCATCTCCCGAAGGAGCATTCGCCGGTTTCAACAAAAACCTGTTGATCTTGAGGTGTTAAAAAAATGTGTGAACGCAGCGCGGCTTGCGCCCTCAGCAGCGAATCTGCAGCCGCTTGAGTACTGTATCGTGATTGATAAAAAGCTGTGTGCCCAGCTGTTCGAGGCGCTCAGCTGGGCGGCGTACATTCAGCCGAAGTGGGTTCCGAAGGAAGGGGAACGGCCGACCGCGTACATCGTTGTTCTTGTGAGGGACACGCAGAACCCCTATTATGAGCGGGATGTCGGGTTTGCGACGGAGAACATCGTCCTTACTGCTGAGGGAGAAGGCCTTGGAAGCTGTGTGTTATTAAATATTGAACATGTGAAGATTCAGGATATCCTAAAAATACCTCTCACGCTTGCGGTCGACTCCGTGGTCGCGCTTGGATACAAAGCGGAAACAGTCGTGGTGGAGGATATGACGGATTCGGTGAAGTACTGGCGGGATGAACACAACGTTCATCATGTGCCAAAGCGAAGGCTGGAAGAGATCCTCCATGTGAACACGTTTGCATAGTGGCCTGTGCGTGAAAATTATTTCAATATCGGAAATCGCTTGCTTTGGCGTTGCTCTTTTCTTTCGGTATCATCTGGGTAGTTGGATTTGTTGCATCAACGACGGTCATTGTTTCCGATGGGGACACTCCCCGGTGGGAACTAGTGAACCTCCTCAACCAACCCATACATAATAAAACGTCGTTTACCATTACAAAGGGTTACGGTCCTCCCTACTATGTTCCCTTACGTCTGTTGCTCGCAGTATCAATCCTGCTCACCCTTGCATTGACTCTCATTTTTTATTTCGTTATCAATTATGTTGAGAAAAAGAAAGGATAATTGCGGAATCTTGGTATTTAGCGTGAACGTGCAAGTTAACGTGACGACCGCCTCATCAAAACGTTAAAATCATTCTTCGGTATTACTCCCACTCTATGAGAGAGTTCAAGATCAAACGAGGTTTAAACCCGGATATCAGCGCGCTTGTTTCTCGTTATTTCGGGGCAACGGGTAATGTTTTTGATGGATTGCAATTTTCAGTTGACGGGATCGGGGATGTGACCATGAAACAGGAGAAAAGTATTCTCATCATCGATATCGTTCCACCCAAGAAGGTCTCTGGCGATTACGCAATAATCAAGAAATGGAATGAGTTTTTGTTCGAGGCAACAGGCAAAGACGCAAAGGAACGGAAGAAGGAGTTCGGGAAGTAATAACAACACATAGCATTTTACCTTTTCAACAGATAGGAATCGAAAAAGCGAATAGTTTCCATTTTCTTCAAAATGATAGTTTTAATAAGTGTATCCTTTGTCATGGGAGAAGCATTAACACGGTTTATAAGACACATGTTTTGTACTAATCGATGTAAAAAAAAGAAAGAGAGGATTTTTTTGATGTAGTTTGTGTAGGTTTTTTTATCAAGCTAGGAACTAGCGTGTCAAACTCAAGGGTCAATAATAACGGAGTCCTCACTCCCAGATGTTGAAATTACATGTATCCCAATTTGAGGATTACTGAGCGGACAAGCCAAAACTGAAACGATGAAATATACACTACTACCGAAAATACCACCTGGTGGAATCGCTAATCCTGAAGTTGTAGAACCAGGGATATGTATCCAACCATTGTTATAAAACAGCCTACCCCATAAGATGATACCTGTACCGGGAAGGACCGTAGTGTCGATGGTATAACCACTCAATGTAGCAGTGGGGTTATCATTTTGAAGCTCGATCACATAGTGATACAAAACAATGTGGAAAAACCATTTCCCCTTTTGTGTTACAGACCCCCAAATTGGTGGCTCATAAGTATTATCACCAATCAGGGTAAGAGTAGCACTAATTGGAAAGGACGAGGAACGATCGTGAATGATTAAATCGGGGCCACCTGGGGTGAACACATACGCCGAACCAATAAGGTTATGATTTCCAAATGCTCCGATGAGTGCGGTGTCACCTGAAAGGGAAATAGACCAGCCAAACCGGTCATTTGTTGCGCCGTCGCTGGCGAAGAGCTTTTGCTTCTGGGTCCACGTGTTGACATTGTGGGTGAACATGTACGCCGCCCCCTTGTAATTATCATTCATTGCGCCGATGAGGGCGTAGTCACCCAAAAGAGCAACAGAAACGCCAAAATAGTCAGATGCTGGGCCGTTTGAGGCAATGAGCTTTTGCTGCGAGGTCCACTGGTTGATATTGCCCGCGTACGCCGCCCCCATATAACTATTATAACCGTATGCGCCGATGAGGGCGGTGTCACCATAAAGGGAAACAGAACAGCCAAAGTAATCCCCTGCTACTCCACCTTGGGCGAGGAGTTTGGGTTGCTGGGTCCATATGTTAATATTGCGGGTGAACACGTACGCAGAACCAGAATCAACTCCGTTGTCATCATCCGCCATTGCGCCTATAAGGGCAGTGTCACCCGAAAGAGAAACAGACCAGCCAAACATGTCCCCTGCGGCTCCGTCTGAGGCGAGAAGCTTTTGTTGCAGGGTCCAGGTGGTGCTAGTGCGGGTGAACACGTATGTAGACCCGGAATTTTGTACGTTGGTATCATCAGTATATGCTCCGATGAGGGCGGTGTTACCTGAGAGGGAAACAGAACAGCCAAAATGGTCCCCTGCTGCGCCATCTTGAGCAAGGAGCTTTTGTTGCTGGTTCCAGGTGGTGCCGGAACGGGTGAACACGTACGCCGACCCAGAATCAACTCCGTTGTCATCATCATTACATGCTCCGATGAGAGCGGTATCACCAGAAAGAGAAACAGAAAAGCCAAACTCGTCTACGGCCCCGCCATCTGAGGCATTGATCTGAGCCTGCTGCGTCCAGGTGTTACCAGTGAGAGTGAACACGTACGCCGACCCGGACATATATGCTTTACCGGTAGCCTGGTATGAGCCGATAAGGGCAGTGTCACCATCAAGAGAAACAGAGTGGCCAAAATAGTCTAATGCTACGCCATCAGAGGCAAGAAGCTTCTGCATCTCAGTCCAACTTCCTGCCATGTTTGTCAGAGGTTTATTTGGAACCGTTGAATTTATCGAACTATTTTTTAAAGACTGGACTGCAGGAACAGCAGTAGCTATCAACAGCATACATACAAACATACCAATTATTTTTCTTTTCATTTTTTTTCCTCCTTCAACTTACCACTATTTACCACGAAACAGACTCTACTTTCCCCAACTTTACTGAACGAAAGTCTGTTCTCCCTTAGCATTTGTTATCCTGTAGTTTCATATAAATGTTTGGAAAAGATAAAAATTAATAACAGAAGCATTAACACGGTTTTAAGACACAATGGTTTTTTGTGCGAATCAAATGATAAAAAAAAGAAAAAAAGGGAAGAGGGTTTTTTGTGTGATAGCTGACTGTTTTCCTATCGAGCGAGAAACTGGCCGTCAAACTCAGGGGGCAAAAATAACCGAGTCCTCACTCCCAGATGCTGAACGTACATGTACTCCAATTTGAAAATTAGTGGCCGTAAGAGGCAAAGTCGTTACTACTAGCATCAACCACCTACTATTACCCGGTAGAATCAACATTCCATTTGTTGCAGAACCACCGATTGGTATTGTAGCAAAACTCCCAGTCGTATCCATATATCTCAGAAAACTAAGAGGTTTAATGATTGAACTGCTAGGGACGACGATACTAGTGTTGATGTAATGACCACTCAGCGGAATAGTGCCATCATTTTGAAGCTTAATCAGAACGCGATATACAAGAATGTGTGTTGTCCATTTTCCAATCTGTGTCACAGCTGCCCAATGTGGTTTATCATAAATATTATCACTAATTTTTATAACAGGACCTGGTTGAGAATGATCGTAGATGATTAAATCGGGGCCGACATGAGTGAACACATACGCAGAACCAGTACCGAATCCGTAGTCATCATCATAAGGTGCTCCGATGAAGGCGGTGTCTTTATAAACAGAAACAGACCACCCCATCGTCTCATCTGCGCCAGCTTCTGAGGCATTAAGCTGGGCTTGCTGTGTCCAGTGGGTGCCAACGCGGTTGAATACGTACGCAGATCCAGAATGGAGTGCTGTGCCGTTAGCATTTAATGCTCCAATGAGAGCGGTGTCTCCATAAAGGGAAACAGAGGTACCAAAAGAGTCATATACTGCTCCATCTGAAGCGAGAAGCTTTTGCTGCTGGGTCCAGGTGCCAGCAATATTGGTGAACACGTATGCCGTCCCCTTGTACGTATTATTCCAATCTGCTCCGATGAGGGCTGTGTCCCCCGAAAGAGAAACAGAGACGCCAAAATGATCATGATCTCTGCCGTCTGAAGGCTTGGCTGAGAAATGGGCTGTTTGTGTCCAGGTGGCCGTGGTGCGGGTGAAAATATATGCAGATCCACAATCAAATAATCCGTTGTAATCTTCCATATATGATCCGATGAGTGCGGTGTCCCCATAAAGGGAAACAGATATACCAAACCAGTCAAATGCCTCTCCATCTGAAGCGAGGAGCTTTGCTTGTTGTGTCCATGTGGTGCCAGTGCGGGTGAACACGTAAGCTGACCCTGATTGTGTGCCTTTGTCATCATCACCAGCTGCTCCGATGAGGGCGGTGTCTCCATAAAGGGAAACAGAGCAGCCAAAAGCATCCACTGCTGCGCCGTCTGAGGCATTAAGCTGGGCTTGCTGTTTCCAGTGGCCGAAGATGTCGCGGATGAACACGTACGCTGACCCACATCCGGTTACCTGGCCCTTAGCATCTGTCGCTCCGATGAGGGCGGTATCTCCATAAAGGGAAACAGAATAGCCAAAATAGTCCCCTGTTACGCCGTCTGAGGCATTGAGCTGGGCTTGCTGTATCCAGTAGCCGGTGCTGTTGCGGATGAACACATACGCAGTTCCAGAATGGAGTGCTGTGCCGTTAGCACTAAGCGCTCCGATGAGGGCGGTGTTTCCATACAGGGAAACAGTCCAGCCAAAATTATTATTATTTTTGCCGTTTGAGGCAAGAAGCTCTCGCATTTCCTGCCAGACATCTGTTATACTGCTCAGAGGGGTACTCGGAACCGTTGCATTTATCGCACTAATTTTTAAAGACTCGACTGCTGGAACAGCAGTAGCTATCATCAGCGTACATACAAAAATAACTATTATTTTTGCTTTCATTTTTTTTTGCCTCCTTCAAATATATAAAATAGGTAAAACAAAAGATAACAAAGAAGCTTAAAAATGTTTACTTTAAAAAAAATTTGCAACAATGGTAACGAAATATTATCTTACTATCTATGTGGTGAATGCGAATTTGACAATTAATTTGGATGAACATTTGAAAATGACAAGTTCTTTTTATATATTTATTCAATTATAAAATTCAATATTATGATAACCCTGGGGTTACTTCTTTAAAAACATATCCTTAGAACCCATTGTTTTTTTGTGTGAATCAAATGATAAAAAAAAAGAAAAGAAAGAGATTTTAATTATAGTTATCTCTTTTTTTTTATGGTGCTAATTGTGTTTTTATGGCTCCTTGTTTTGCGTAAAGGTGTCCATCAACCTGATCGCAATATAATACCCATCCTGTAGTTGGACCAGGTGGTTCTGCCATTGGATTTAGGGTGATTGCTCCGTTTACATGAAGTGCACTCGTAGGGTTGGTAGTTCCAATACCAACATTGTTTCGTGGCATGAGTAGAATATTTTTGATAGGATCTCCACTCGTTGTCAACATCAGAGCGTTATAGTCCGGGGAGTACTTGACCGTTCCTTGGGGACCGGCGTTAGTTTCATAGAAATTAAGTGATGATGTATAGCCTTGTAGGGCAGTCAAGTGTAAATCGATAGGACCGTTAGGGTTCGTAAAGGCTACCCAACTGCCTACCACATCCAACTTTGCAAGAGGGTTTTCCGTTCCGATGCCGACGTTACCAGTGTGGATCATGAATATATTGTTTGTAGAATTCCAAAAATTCCAGTCATCATTCAGATGAAAATATTTAATAAGCCAAATAGCCCATGCTGGTGTAAGATGTGCAGGTTTAGGAGTTCCCGGGTTTTTATCAGCATTCATGGCCCCTGCTACTGGCAAAACAGTAGCCGCTATCAACAGCGTACAAATTAATATACCTATTATTTTCTTTTTCATGGTTTTTATTCCTCCTTCAATTTACTACTATCATCCCACAAAACAGTCTCTTCTTTACTAAACTTTTTCCGCATAAAAAGCCTGTTCCTCCTAGGTATTTGTTATCTAGTAGCTTGATATAAACGTTTGGATAAGATAAAAATTCATTTTCTTCTTTAAAAACATATCCTTAAAAACAGAAGCATTAACACGGTTTTAAGACTCAATGTTTTTTGTGCGAATTAAAAATAAAAAATAAAAAAGAAAAAAAGAGGTTGTCTTATCAACCACAACCAGAATATTCATTGTTCAACTAGGGTATTCGTTGTGCATTACCTACGAAGAACAAAAATAAAAGAGCTGAATATCTGAATGGTGGGCAATTATCGACAGTCACGGTTATCGTTATTTTGCCAATGCCAAAAACAAAGTCTTTTATTGTCTTTGTAGAGGCTGCTGGAAAGCTTGCTATTGTACCAGTTTTAGTTTGCTTAGGCCACACATATGGACCGGTGACGTTGATACTCCAAGATACATTGGTTATAGTCTGATTACAGATGTTTTTAATAGTAACTTGAACACCAAATACAAATTGTTTTGGTATACTTACATTGAAACAGCAGCCACAAGTAATATTTAGGAACGCGCAATCAACAGCACTATCATCCTCTACGATCACATCGAGGAATGAATGATTAATCATATCATGAAAGACCTTAGGATAGGCGGTTAAATCTAAAACGACTGTCTTTTTTTGACCCACCGGAATGCTAAGGCTATGGGTTAGGTTCCACGACTTATCCATATTACTGGCATTATTAACTATGCAACCTACTTCCAGATTATCATTATCATTAAAAGTGTCCTGATTCCACACTGTAATAGTAAGAGTTGCTCCTTTAATGTAACCCTGCGGGCATACTCCAGCAAGGTTAAAAGTGGTCGCCCAAAATTCATCTGTACCAGTCCAATCACAAGGCCTTGTCACTGGTTCACCGGGATTGACGTGGACTATCCAATGCAAAAGTGCTGTGCTTGGGTAGGTTGGTTCCGTGGGTAAGATAAAATTATCACAGATGCCAACGGGTGGTGGACTACTACTCAGACCACATCCGCATCCTTCATCATACATATTTTCACTAACATTCGTATTCGCTTTTATAATAGTCTTATTCGCTGTTATCATAATAGTTGATAAAACCATCAGTGATGCGATCAGCAAAACACCAGCCTCTTTCAAAATATTTTTTCTTCTCATCTTTTTCGACCTCCGCCATTATATAAAAAGTTAAAAAATAATATACCATAGAAGCTTATAAATGTATACTATGAAAAATATTCGCACAATGGTAACAAAAAATTATCTTCATATCGATGATGACGCATGATAATTTGTTAATTAATTCCAATAAACATGTAAGAATAACAAGGTTTTTTTATATTGATTTCATCATAATATTCAATATTTCAATAACCTGTTGTTACTTCTTTAATAACATGTCCTTAAAAACCCATGTTTTGTGCTAATCATTGACAGATTTAAAAAAGAGCAAGAGGCGGGCGTGTCATGCGAAGTGGGGGATGTCGTAGGGTTTCTGAGCGGGATACAAATCAAGATTCATCCAGGGAATGGCTATATATTGTGGTGCTTGCTCCCAAATTAAAAACCATCCAAAAAGGAGTTTGGGAAGACCTAAAAAGGATTTAATCCTATTTTTTTTCAAGGGAGGGTCTTCCTCAATTTCGTATTATATAATGTATTATATTTATATAATATTTATAGAGATTAAGAAAAACTTGGGGGACAAGGTTTTATAAAGAACGAGATGTTTCATTCTTGTTGGGACGATGCCAGCGGTAAAAAATTCTATTCTGATGACCCGTGTGATTGACGCGCTGTTTCGGGTCGTGGGGAGACGAACCCTTAATAGTCATGCGATCAAGGTCATCCAGACAGTCCTGAGCAAACTCGTACCTACCTTTGATTTTCTTGATGCGGTAACCGTGCATGACGAATTTTTTTTACTGGAGGGAGTGGAGGTAACGATTGATCCTGCGTTCGATGCGGTTGAGCCAATGCAGGTGGGGAAGGCGATCGATACGATGATCCGGGTGATCTACATGGATCTTGTGGAGACGACCGGTGAAGAGGTCGGATTGTATTTTATCACCGAGTTAAAAGGGCATCTTGGGGATGTGGTCCTCGATGATCTGAGAAGCCGGGGCGTGGACCTGGTGGGCATCCAATTCGAACAGCATCTGTACCATCAGATGAAAGAGCCTCGACCACCGAAGCCGGCCCCTGAGCCGGAGGAAGAGGTCGAGCCGTTCTATTCTTGGGAGACTGTGTCCACCTGGAAATACGACAATAACGTCTGCCTTCTCTATGACAGTCACGGGAAACTGTTGGATACCATCCAGTTAGACCTTCTCATAGAGGAGTATGTGCGCAGGGTCACGGAGACGACCGACAAGGAGGAAAAACCATCGGTGCGCACAATCCTGCGGATCACCGACAAGGACGACGAGTTTTTAGGGATGCTTCAGCAGCGGGATATGGATGTCGAGTATGCGGTGACGCTGTTACATGTCTCACGGCAGAAGCTTGAAACGATGATCCAAAAATTGCTTCAGTTGGAGATGCTGCAGTATATCTCGGACAATGAGGTGAAACTAACGGAGAAAGGGCTTCAGCATCTTCTTGAGAAAAAAGAGGACAGTGCGCAACGCTCCTTGAATGGGCCACTACAATAACTGTCTTGAACCAGCTGGGGTACAAAGGGGGTTTTATTTTTTTACTTTCTCCCAGTCTTTCAGGAAGCTTTTAATGCCGGCGTCGGTCAAGGGGTGCTTCACCATCTTGCGGATGATCTCTGGTGGGACTGTCGCGATGTCCGCGCCGAGTCGCGCTGCCTCGATGACGTGGATCGGGTGGCGGATGCTTGCGACGATGACCTCGGTTTCGATGTCATAGTTGCAGAAGATGTCCATGATTTCCTCGATGACGGTCATGCCTTCTTGCCCGTTGTCATCAAGCCGTCCTATGAACGGGCTGACGAACGTCGCACCTGCTTTTGCCGCGAGGAGCGCTTGGTTCGCTGAGAAAATAAGCGTGACATTTGTTTTGATGCCCTCTTTTTTGAGTAGCTTTGCTGCTTTGAGCCCCTCGGGTGTCATCGGTATTTTTATCGCGATGTTTTTCCGGTGTTTCTGCGGGATTTTCCCGACGATTCCCTTTGCTTCTTTGACCATGTCAGACGCGTTCTCGCTGAGTACTTCAAGGCTGATCGGCCCGTCGATAAGGTCGAAGATCTCATCGATGACCTCTTGGAACGTGCGGCCGCATTTGGCAAGCAGCGTCGGGTTCGTGGTGACACCGTCAAGGATTCCCCAGGATGCAAGTTCCCTTATCTCGTTTAAATCTGCGGTGTCGACAAAGAGTTTCATGGTGCCTCTCCAGCCCCCAGTAATAGCTGTTTGTTCATAACTTTTTGGTTTTCGTTTTCTGGGATGAATGGGAATCACTCGCATGGGTTTATAAATATATTTGCAGAATTCTTTTTAGATATATTTGAAAAAATCGAAACATATATATAATCACATATACATTACGTCTATTGCCAGGAGGGGACTATGCCTCTAACGCGGAAGGCTAGAGTAGTGGGAAGCAGCCTCGTGATAACTATTCCAAGTCAGCTTGCCAAGGCGAATAATATCAATGACGGGGATGAATTGGAGATCATACCAGTCGGGATGGGAGAGTTTCGGATCCGGAAGATGAAAAAATAAGAAAAAGGATCCCCTGAGGCTTATCATCGAACACGGGGAAGGGGAGATTGTGGATGGTGGTGAGGAGATGATGAAAAGTCAGCGCATTCCACTGAAAAACGGTGAGGCGACCGGGTACCACCTTGATCTCGGGAATGCGCCACTTCTCATCATACAGGCGAAACACGGGTACATCATGTGCGGGTACCTCAATATGGCCGCGGCGAATAAACTCGGGGACACCGCAGGACGGGTCACGGGCGTCACAACGTTCGAGGAGGTGCTGAATGCGACGGTCGTCGAGGTATCAGAGCACGCGAAACAACGAGGGCTCCGGGAGGGAATAACCGGGAAAGAATTTCTGAATGCACTGCTGTGAGGCCACGGGTCATGGTAACGCTACGGAATATCCAAGAGGCGTATGAGATACTGAAACCAGTCGTCAAGCGTACGCCGCTGGAACGATCAAAGACGTTTTCCAATCTGATAAAAGCGAACGTGTTTCTCAAAGAGGAGAACCTGCAGACGACCGGGTCGTTTAAGATCCGCGGGGCGTACAATAAAATCTATCATTTGACGGACGATGAGCGGCGACGTGGCGTCGTCTGCGCGTCCGCCGGGAACCATGCGCAGGGCGTCGCCTACGCATCCACGCTCATGGGTGTGCACAGCGTCGTGTACATGCCGGTGTACACGCCCCCGTCGAAGATCGTTGCGACAAAATCCTACGGCGCGACCGTGGTCCTGGAGGGCGCCATCTATGACGATGCTGCCGAGGCTGCAAGGAAATACGCGACAAAGAAAAAAATGACGTTTGTACATGCGTTCAATGACGCGGATGTGATCGCGGGGCAGGGGACCATCGGGCTGGAGATCTATGAGACGTTACCCCAGGTTGATGCGGTGCTTGTGCCAATCGGTGGTGGGGGGCTCATCGGTGGGATCGCGGTCGCCCTAAAAACCTTGAAACCAACCGTGAAAATCATCGGTGTGGAGGCGGAAGGGGCGCAGTCGATGAAGCTGTCCCTTGAGCAGCATAAGATCGTGCCGCTGCAAAGCATCAATACGATCGCGGACGGCATCGCGGTGAAAACCCCCAAAGAGCTCACCTTTGAGATCGCACAGCGGTACGTCGACCAGGTTGTCACGGTGAACGACGAGGATATCGCGTACACGCTGTACCTGCTGTTGCAGCGGGCGAAATTGATCGTGGAGCCTGCAGGGGCGATCGCGCTTGCCGCGCTGTTAAGTAAGCAGGTCGTGTTCCCAAAGAAAAACGTGGTCGCGGTGCTCTCCGGGGGAAACGTGAACCTGTCGCTTCTGACGCAGATCATCGAACGGGGGATGATGCGCAACAAACAGCTCGTGAAAATCTCGGTGATCGCACTTGATAAACCGAAGGCGCTCGCAGATATCCTTGAGATCCTTGCGTATTTCGGTGCGAACGTTCAATCGATCGCGCATGACCGCTGCACGACCGCTGTCCCTGTTGGATACGTGAAAATCATGATCACGTTCCAAACGCTGGGACGGGAGCAGATCGAGCTCATCAAAAAGGAATTCGACCGGAAAAACGTCCGGTACCATGTCCAAAGCTAGGAACCACCCATATTTTTTTGGGTAAAGGAAAAGAAAAAGGGGGACTGTTTTATAGAAGTTTAATGGCGATCCGTGACCAGGGCACCGGGGTGAGTTTCCACGCGTTACCAGTGGTGTTCACCGACGCGATCTGGGAGCTGTCCGGGTTGATCGATTTTTTATCGAGCCTTCGGAGCTGCTCGATTGCCTCATCTTCTGTTTGGAAGAGATATTTTTCTTCCCCGGTGTCCAGGCAGTACACCACGGTGTCGATCTTTAAACCTTTGAATGTTTTTTCAGGAACCGGCGCAGCGGTGGGTTGTTCTTTCACCGATGGTTTCTTCTCGGTCTCGGTCACCATATTCACCGCTTGCTCTATAATGGTATTTCTCATTTGCATCCACCTCACGTACAGAAGACATATCGTATCTCTATAAATATGTATGGTCATTGATTTATATGACCCAGCCAAGGGGAGCCGAATGTATTTATAGGTCGGATTTTGTTTACCTGCCTGAACACCATGCCTGACCGGTTTTACCTGCGTTTACTGTCAGCCTTGTACATTTCAACGTTCTTTATTCGCGCGAGTTTCGGTATCATGCTTGCGACCCTTCCGATTTACTTGAAGATCACCCATACCTATATCGGGTATGGGATTGTTACGGCGGCATCCCCGTTGTTTGAGATGGGCACGGTGCTGTTCATCGGCGCGGTCGTGGACCGGTTCGGCAGGAAAATCGTGCTCTTAACCGGGCTTCTTGGGGGGGCCGTGTTCTTGTTTTTCTTAACGCTGACAAAAAATCTGTACGTAATCTTCTGTATTAACGCCGCGCACGGAATGGCAGCAGGCGCGATCCTGGTCGCGTCCCTTGCCCTTCTCACGGATTACGCTCCTGAGTATCACCGAGGGCGCGAGATGGGTGCGTTTGATGCGTTTAACCTGCTCGGGTGGGTCGTGGGGTACGCGCTAGGGGCCTTGTTCCTTGAGATCCTCAAGGCGACACTCTGGCAGGCCTTTGTGATCGCGGGTGTAATGGCGCTGATCGGGTTCGTGTATTCGTATGCGAACATCGCTGAGCCGAAGAAGTATGATATTCTATCGAAGAAAATACGGTTCGATTCGATTATCGGGGTGCTTCGGCAGCGGTCGGTGTTACTGCTCACGCTGCCGTGGTTCATCGTGTTTATGATCATCGGGTCGGTGCTGACGTTTCTCACCGTGTCGACGTCACAGGGGGTTCTCTCGGTCTCGCCGGTTGTCCTTTCTGCGGTTATCGCGGGCGCCGGGGTTGTCCTGGTCGGGACCCAGGTGTTCTACGGGTGGCTTTCCGACCGGTTCGGTCGGCTGCCGATCATGGTCGTGGGGACGATCGGGTTCATCGGGGTGATATCCGTGATCGGGATCGGGTATGGCCTTGCGTCGCCTGCAAGCGCGGAGAACGTGAAGAACAGCATCGTGCGGTTCTGGCCGTTCCTCGGGGTGTTCGGATTCATGGCGCTTGCGTTCGGGCCGTCCGCGCTGTCATCCCTTGCTGATGAGACGCATGAGAAGACGCGCGGCGTGACCATGGCCGTGTATAGCATCGTGATCAGCGCGGGGATGTTTGTCGGGGTTCCCGCGGTCGCCGGTATCTTCGATCGGTTTGGCGGCCCTGGGGTGTTGTTCTTCATGGTCGGATGTGCGGCTGCTATGATGTGTTTGATGGTGGCGCGCTACGCGGACATCCGTGCCCGCCGGAAGCTTTTGGTGGAATAACCCAAGAAGAAAAAGAAATCTCCTCTTTTTTAAAATGCGTTCTTCAGAATGGCAAGCACGTCGTTTTTGGTTAATTTCTTGAATTTGCCGATGTTGCCGAAGGTCACCGCGACGGCTGCCATATCCTTCAGTGTTTGCTCCTGTACCCCGAGTTCCTGTAACGAACCCGGCATCCCAAGGGATGTGAAGAACTCTCTGGTTTTCCTAATACCTTGTCTGGCGACTGCTTCAGTGGAGCCGGCAAGTCCCCACACGTTCTGGGAGTACTCGAGGAATCGACCCAGGGTTTGGTTGCTCAGGACGTACTCCATCCAGACGGGGGTGAGTACCGCGAGGCCGATGCCATGGGTGACGTCGTAGGCGGCGCTGACCGCGTGCTCAATGGCATGGGTCGCCCAGTCGGTCACTTTCCCGTAGCTGAGGAGCCCGTTGAGGGCGAGGCTGCTGGTCCACATGAGCTGCGCGCGTGCCTCGTAGTGTGTGGGCTTCCGAAGCGCGATAGGACCGAAGTGAAGGCATGTTTTCAGCAGGCTTTCTGCAAGTCTGTCCTGCACGTAGGATTCTTTTGTGGGGCTAAAGTACTGCTCGAGGATGTGGCTTACGATATCAACGGTACCTGCGGCAGTGTGCTGCGGGGGAACCGTGAAGGTATAGGTTGGGTCCAGGATCGAGAATTTTGGTCGGAGCAGGTCGTGATGGATCGCGAATTTTTGTTTGGTGGTTTCGTTCATGATCACCGCGTTTCTGTTCATCTCCGAGCCGGTCCCTGCGACGGTAAGGACGGTTCCGACGGGCAACGCGTTTCGTATCGCTGAATCTCCGACGAGGAAGAGGTCCCAGGGGTCACCGTCGTAATAGACCCCGGCAGCCACAGTCTTTGCGCAGTCGATCACGCTTCCTCCGCCAACCGCTAGTACTACTTCCACGTCATGGTCTTTGCACAGCTGTATCCCGGTCCGGACGGTCTCAATCCGAGGGTTCGGCTGCACACCAGATAGTTCAACGCAGTCGATGCCGCTCTTGGCAAGGATGTTTTTGACGGTATCGTAGATCCCGTGTTTCTTGATGCTTCCTTGGCCGTAGACGAAAAGAACTTTGTCCCCGTATTTTTTTATTTCTTCGTTGAGCCGTTCTATTTTGTTTTTCCCGAACAATATTTTGGTGAATACTGCGTAGGTAAAATCGTCCATAGTTCTGCCTCCGTTTGAGCGGTTTATGATTATTCATAATTTAAACGTTGTCAAAAAGCGATGACCGAATGTTCATAGAAAAAATATCAACTTGTATTTTATGTATTGTATATAAATAAATTCGTATGGTTTTTTTAGGAATTATTTTTAATGCTTACCAGATGTGACCCCAGTCGTGGCTTTTACATTCCGGGCACACAAATTCCGTGTGATGCTTCCCTTTCGACAGCTTCATCGGCGCGAGAAATTTGACGTCACAGTTCTTACAGTGGTACATATTGATAACTGTATTTCGTCTCCCCTTCATGAATAATATAGAACAAATTCGAGTTAAAATATCTTTCCGCCACGAAAAACGCTCATTTTGAATGATTTTATTAGATGGTTTATATATAAAAATGAGTTTTGGAATCACCCCTTCCATGATTCGTGGGATGACACAAGTACTAACGGAAAAAAGGTTGATCCTCCCCACACGCCTTTTTCCCCATGTTGGATTTGTTTTCATACCATTCTTCTCAGATCTGCAATCCTATGACCGTCATCTTTTTTAAAAACGTGTTTGGCTCAAGAACTTCGCTAGAGACGAGTGTTATGTCTGATCGGAAGAAGAGAAAATGCGCAAGTGCGGGGAATACCGGAAAAAAAAGTTTTTGTGAAAATATCACATTAATCGGTAGTTGACTATATATATACGCGCGCGGTCACGCAAAAAGGTTTAAATCCCATGGTTTCCTTATCATATATTCGTACCGAAAATATAAGGAGGTATTGAGAAATTGAAGAAACTACAAACTAAACACTTATTTTATATGAGGGGAATTGTCGGTGTCTTGTTATGCGCTATCCTCATGACATCACCACTCGCAATCACCCAAGGGGCTTCTGAAAAAACCAACACAGGAACTTCTGACACAAGTCTGCAGTACACGGTTTCCTTTAGCGAACCAACGTTCGGATCACGAACTATACAAGGATCCGAGTATACGCTGATTACCATCCCAGGCTGTATCGGTCTTGGACAAACCGCTGGGGAGCCGGCACTGCCCGTGAAGTTTATCACGCTACTGCTTCCGGCACGCACGACGGTCGCCGATATTCAAATCGACGGTGTCCCGGTGCACCTTGACACCAGCGCGCTGAACCTCGTCGCAAAACCGATCCTCCCGTATCAACATCCTGTTCCCATCGGAGATACTCAGACGCAACCGTTTGATATGAACATGCAGATCTATGCATCAAATGCAGCGTATCCCGGGACGCTTCGCTCTGACTACAAAATCGGGTATTCCCACGGGTACGCGCTCGTGAACTTCGGGGTGTATCCACTCCAGTACCAACCAGCGACAGGCACGCTGTTGTTTTGTCCGCAGCTTTCCGTCAAGGTCACCCTTCAATACACCGGGTATGTGAACCAGTTCTTCCAGAATAACCCTGAAGACGAGGCATATGTGAGAACCCTGGTGTCAAACCCGGGGATCACCGCATCCTACAAGGTGAACCCGCCTGCTCCTCTTGACTATCCTGGGGGGCTCTGCGATCCGAGTCAGCACTATGATTACGTCATTGTCACGACAACACAAAATAGCCTTAATTCCTGGCAGACAGGTGGTACGCTCACCTATAACTGGGACAGCCTTATCACGGAAAAAGCCAGTCAAGGACTGACCGCCACGGTCGTCACCGTCCAGGATATCAACGGGTGTACCACTTATCAGAACTCGGATCCATTGTTCAATGATCAACCAGCTCACATCCGGGAGTTCTGTAAGGACGCGTACGAAGACTGGGGAACGCGGTATGTTCTCATCGCGGCTGATGCAGACCAAATCGCTGCCCGGCAACTGTATTATACCTATGAAGGTACTGTCGACTCCGATCTCTACTGGAGTAACCTTGATCTCAACTTTAACGCTGACCATGATACCAGATGGGGCGAGGAGGGAGACACCGGCTTTGATCTCTACTCTGAACTCTTCATCGGGCGTATCACCTGTGACGTCCCGCAGGATGCCTCCAACTGGATGACCAAGAGCTTCGCCTATGCGAATAGCGTGGACTGGGAGTATCTCGATAACGCGGCGTTCTACGGCGGCGACACCACCTGGAACTGCCAGGGAGATGATTTCATCGATTACAGCGCGATAAAAGGTACCACTAACTGGCTTGGGCCGGACCCAAATCATGACGGCCCCTTCCCAGCATGGGCCGGCTTCCAGTATGGGTTTGAGACCTGGAACCTCGTGAACCCTGGGAATCAGTATAACCTTTCCGTGAAATGGACCGCGGAGCCGCCAAACCCAGGTGGTTGGAAAGGCGGCAGTACTTCCGCGGCAACCACCGGGCTGAAAAACGACATCAACAACAACGCGGTGACCCTTCTTAGCGGTATTGCGCACGCAAATGCACATATGTCGTTGGATGTGCAGGATACTGCATGGGCGAGTCAGTACCAGAACACAAAACCGTTCTTTATCACGGATTACGGGTGCCACTGCGGTGATTTCGATGCTGCGGATGACGGCGTCGTCGACGTGATGCTCTTCAACACGAACCACACCCTTGCCTTCGGCTGCGTCTATAACACCGGGTACGGGTGGGGGAATTCATATTGCACGAACTCCAGTAGCGCGTTCCAACAGAAAGCTTTCTGGGATTACCTCTTTGACGTCGAAAACAACTCGCTGGACCTGAGCAACTGGCAGCTCGGCCGGGGACACGCCCGGTCCAAGGACACCATGGCACCCACGATCAACTGGGATTACAGCTATGGGACATGGCGAGGCATTATTGAATGCTGCCTCCTGTTTGGCGACCCCGCACAAACTGTTCGAACACCACACCCTAGTGAACCACCCGTGACGCCAGGAAAGCCGCACGGGCAAACCCAAGGCGTCATTAACGTCACAGTTTCGTTTACGGCCACCACCACGGACCCTGAGGGGGATACCATCTACTATCTCTTCGACTGGGGCGACGGGAACTACAGCGCGTGGATCGGGCCGTACCCGTCAGGGGAGACGGCAATCGGTTCGTACAACTGGCAGGCGTTAGGGACGTATCAGATCAAGGTGAAAGCGCGGGATAGCTGGGGCGCATCAAGCAACTGGTCAGAACCGTTTACGTTCACCGTGATCGTAAACACGCCGCCTTCCGCACCTACCATCACCGGGTCAGCTTTCGCGAGAACCGGGAAGGCGTACGAGTATTCGTTCACCTCCACCGATATCAACGACAACCAGACGGTCAGCTACTTCGTCTTCTGGGGAGACGGGAATGTCTCTGGATGGGTCGGGCCGTGTCAGCCTGGTGAGCCGCTCACGCTGAATCACACCTGGACGAAGCGGGGAACCTTCACGATTACCGCGTGCGCGAAGGATTGCGTCGGCGGCACGAGTCAGTGGACATCGTTTAAGGTGATTGTACCGTTCAAGGGAGCCATGGGCTACTATCAGCCTGGAGGCTTCTTCCAGATGATCATTGAACGGATCCTCGAGTGGTTCAACCACCTGCGCACGTTGGGGTAACCACCCAACCCTCTCTTTTTTTTATTTTTTTTAACCGAGATATGAATCCTAGAGGCATCGTCTCGAGAACATACCATTGTAGGTGGTCTGTCGAGAGAAAGACAGATTTACTTATAGACTGCAGTCGATGTCGACAGAACGGAAATTCTACCGATCTATATCTCTGATACACGGTGTGCCCTTAATGCCTATCGGTTTCTAAAGAAAGTATTGAAATCATGGACGAATAAACCGGTAATCATTGGTCATAAAGCTCCTTGGTGCCGCTGGGCGTTACAGCGACTTTGATTACCCAATCGACATCACAACACGAAATCTTAGCAAGAGATTTTGAAGGGATGCAGAATCTAAAGTTTATTTGACGGAAAATAAAAAGCAATAAAAAGCAAATAATATATAATTATAACATATAAATAACGAAACATTTTTATGTATCTTCATTATTCTTACTCTAGAATATAACGCTATACAATAGGGAGGAATATTCTTGATAGAAAAAGGACCGAGAGTATTACGAATTTTTTTTCATTCGAAATCCATAAAAAAAGCGGCTGTGATTTGTACAACATTTTTTCTGATGTATAATGTGTTTTCCGTAGTCAACACCCAAGATTCTACGACCATAACTGCATTAAAAAATCACGGGCGGAGTATCATCTGGGATGTGACGCTAACCTTCAATGAACCAGGTGGTGGGTATGATTATACCGTGTTTGGTGAGGCGCCTGATGCCCATGATGGCCCACCAGCAGATTCCTACGATGTGACGAAGCCACCAGCGCCTATCCCACCGTATGTTCGAGCATGGTTCGATGATAATCTCCCAGCCCCCTATAATAAATTGTGGAAGGACTATCGGCATTATCCTGGTACCATGAAGGTGTGGAATCTTTCGGTTCAATGGGTTCCTAGCGATGGTGACTATCCGACGACGGTCACGATCTCTTGGGATCCCACGCTGTTTGACGACAGTGAATACACCGTGGTTACTCTTTGTACGAACTTAGGAGTACCTCTCAAGGACATGCTGTTGTACAATACTTATATATTTACCTGCCCTGCGGACACCCCTCAGAGTTTTAAGATCATCTGCTTGGTGAATCACCCACCGGCATTCGGAACACCCATCCCAGCAAATGGTTCAACAGGGAACCCGTTGAGTTTCACCTGGAGCATCCCCATCAACGATCCTGAAGGTAATACCTTCTCATGGACTATACAGTGTAACAATGGACAGACCAATAGTGGATCTGGGGCAGCCAATGGAACGAAAACACTTGCGCTCTCCGGGCTTGCCTATTCAACCACCTATAAAGTGTGGGTGAATGCGACTGATCCGACGGGGAGTGGTCTATGGACTCGGAGATGGTTTACGTTTACGACGAAGGGGAGTACTCCGCCGGTGTTTGGGACGCCGTCTCCAGTGAATGGTTCTACGGGGAACCAGTTGAGTTTCACGTGGAGCATCCCCATCAACGATCCTGAAGGAGACCTCTTCTCCTGGACTATCCAATGCAACAACGGACAAGCAAACAGCGGAACCAGTGCATCAAATGGAACAAAAACACTCGCCCTCTCAGGCCTTGCCTATTCGACCTCCTACAAGGTTTGGGTCAATGCGACTGATCCCACAGGCAGTGGTCTTTACACGAGGAGATGGTATAGCTTCACCACGAAAGCAAATCTTCCACCAGTCTTTGGAACACCATCTCCTGCGAACAGCTCAACTAACAATCCACTTAGTCTCACGTGGAGCATTCCGATTAATGATCCTGAGGGTAATACCTTCTCATGGACTATACAGTGTAACAATGGACAGATCAATAGTGGATCTGGGGCAGCCAATGGAACGAAAACACTTGCGCTCTCCGGGCTTGCCTATTCAACCACCTATAAAGTCTGGGTGAATGCGACTGATCCCACAGGCAGTGGTCTTTACACGAGGAGATGGTACACTTTTACTACAAAAGCAAGTCAGCCGCCAGTCTTTGGGTCACCAAATCCCGCAAATGGTTCCACCAATAATCCCTTGAGCCTTACGTGGAGCATCCCGATCAATGATCCTGAGGGAGACCTCTTCTCCTGGACTATCCAATGCAACAACGGACAAGCAAACAGCGGAACCAGTGCATCAAATGGAACAAAAACACTTGCCCTCACCGGCCTTGCCTATTCGACCTCCTACAAGGTATGGGTCAATGCGACTGACCCTGGCGGGAGCGGGATGTATACCCGCAAATGGTACACCTTCACCACGAAGGCAAATCAACCACCATATGTTCCAAGTAACTCCAGTCCACCCAACGGAGCTACGAATGTAAGTATTCCTTTAGAATTATTTTGGACCGGTGGTGACCCAGATCCAGGTGATACCGTTACCTATGACGTTTATTTTGGGACGATAAGCCCGCCAGTCATAATGGTGCACAACCTATCTGCAACCTCATATAACCCAGGGACGCTTCTGTATCAGAAAACGTATTACTGGCGGATTGTCGCATGGGATAGCCACAACGCATCAACCGCAGGACCAATTTGGAATTTCACAACCGAACAACAACCAGATACAACGCCTCCGCAGGTCGAAATAACGACCCCACAAAAAGGGTATCTCTATATTAATCTCGCAGACTTCGTGATCATGAAAATACCATTCTTTACCACCTTGATAATAGGAAAGATAACGGTTACCGTGAATGCAATCGATAATCAATCTGGCATCAATAGAGTCGAGTTTTACGTCGATACTGAGCTAAAAGCAAATGATACAACAGCCCCCTATGAGTGGACATGGACGGAACGAGGACACTTTTTCCCCTATTTACTGAAGGCAATCGCGTACGATAACGCTGGACATCATAATAGCGCCGAAGTGAAGGTCTGGAAGATATTCTAACCATCACTATCCCTGTTCAAAGAAGCAAACGCATCGAAACTACCTGGAACAGTTGTTGGATCCTGAGGCATGGGTCCCTTCTGATAAAAACAGGTGCGCTCTTCGACAGCAAAACAAGTAGTGAAAATGAAGGAAAAACAATGCAAAAAAATCATGAGAAAATAACAAATATGTATCATTCAAGCACGAGTGTCGGGGGAGAAGTTGTTGTTATTGCTCTCGCAATGGTTCTTATATTTCCTGCATGCAGTGCGGCGTACCTTCAAAATCAAGAATCCATAACAACACTAAAAAATCAGGGAAAAAGCATCGTTTGGGATGTTACTATGAACTTTATTAATCCTACTGGTCAAAACGATTACGTCGTGTTTGGTGAGGCGCCAGACGCCCATGACGGCCCGCCTGCTGATAGCTATGATGTTGCAAAACCACCAGCGCCAATGCCCCCCTATATTCGTGCGTATTTGAAAGATAACCTCCCCGCCCCTTATACGAACTTGTGGAGGGATTACCGTCATTACCCCGATTCCGCTAAAGTCTGGAATTTATCTGTAAAATGGGAGCCTGAGGATGGAGAATCACCTACCACCATCACCATGTCATGGAGTACCGCTGATGTTGATGAAAGTGAGTATACATCGGTGAATCTCTGCACAAACGCAGGGGTCGTTCTGCAAAATATGCTCGTCAACAATACCTACACGTTCAGCTGCCCGGCTTATGTTCTTCAAAATTTTAAAATTATATGTCGGATAAATTCTCCACCAGTCTTCGGTTCATCTTCTCCAGGGAATGGTTCTACGGGGAACCTGTTGAGTCTGACCTGGAGTATTCCGATCAATGATTCTGAGGGGAATAGCTTTAATTGGGTGATCCAGTGTAGTAATGGGCAGTCTGCGAATGCGAATGGTGCGTCGAATGGGACTAAATCATTGTCGTTGTCTGGGTTAGCATATTTAACGACGTATAAGGTCTGGGTGAATGCGACCGATCCCACGGGGAGTGGTCTGTGGACTAAGAGATGGTATACGTTTACGACGATGGCTCAGCCGTGGGTGAATAGGCCGCCGACGTTTAGTAATCCTTCTCCTGTGAATGGGAGTACAGGGGTGAAGCGGTATCATGCGACGAATGTGACGGTGAGTGATTTGGATGGGAATTCGACGACGGTGTGTTTCTGGTATAGTTTATCGAGTAATCCGTATTCGTGGGTGAAGGCTCAGCAGAATAATAGTGTTCCTGCGAATACGACGGTGAGGGATCTGAATTCAAGTTATTCCAGTGGGTGGAATACTCAGTATTGGTGGCGGGTGACTGCGTATGATGGTCATGCGAATTCGTCTGTGATTTATACGTTTACGACGATGGCTCAGCCGTGGGTGAATAGGCCGCCGACGTTTAGTAATCCTTCTCCTGTGAATGGGAGTACAGGGGTGAAGCGGTATCATGCGACGAATGTGACGGTGAGTGATTTGGATGGGAATTCGACGACGGTGTGTTTCTGGTATAGTTTATCGAGTAATCCGTATTCGTGGGTGAAGGCTCAGCAGAATAATAGTGTTCCTGCGAATACGACGGTGAGGGATCTGAATTCAAGTTATTCCAGTGGGTGGAATACTCAGTATTGGTGGCGGGTGACTGCGTATGATGGTCATGCGAATTCGTCTGTGATTTATACGTTTACGACGATGCAGTCTAACAGTCCGCCGGTGTTTGGAACACCTTCACCAGTGAATGGTTCTACGGGGAACCAGCTGAGTTTCACCTGGAGCATTCCGATCAACGATCCTGAAGGTAATGCCTTCTCATGGACTATACAGTGCAACAATGGACAGACCAATAGTGGTTCTGGGGCAACCAATGGGACGAAATCACTTGCTCTCTCTGGTCTCGCGTATTCAACGACGTATAAAGTCTGGGTGAACGCGACCGATCCTACGGGTAGTGGTCTTTACACGAGGAGATGGTATAGCTTCACCACGAAAGCAAATCTTCCACCGTTGTTTGGGACGCCGTCTCCAGTGAATGGTTCTACGGGGAACCAGTTGAGTTTCACCTGGAGCATTCCGATCAACGATCCTGAAGGTAATACCTTCTCATGGACTATACAGTGCAACAATGGACAGACCAATAGTGGTTCTGGGGCAACTAATGGGACGAAATCACTTGCTCTCTCTGGTCTCGCGTATTCAACGACGTACAAAGTGTGGGTGAACGCGACTGATCCTACTGGTAGTGGTCTGTATACTCGGAAATGGTATGGATTTACAACAGCAGAAGAACCTAACTCACCTCCAGCAATACCTCAAAGACCATCCGGTCAAGCATCAGGTAAGATCAATGTGGAATATACCTACACAACGATAACCACTGATCCTAACCATGACCAAATCTATTATAACTGGTCTTGGGGAGATGGTACCACCTCCGGGTGGCTAGGGCCTTATCCTTCTAATCAAACCGTTCAAGCAAAACATACATGGACGAAGAAAGGAAACTACGGAATAAAAGTCAAAGCAAAAGACATCCATGGTGCAGAGAGCAACTGGTCCGAATCCCTGCCAATCACCATGCCTGTCTCTCAACATTATGTCATAGGTCAATTAGGCGCATTGATCCATCTCCTCATTCGTTTCATCAGAGGTGAATTTGCGGGTATGACGTTAATTCAACTCTTGAGAATGGAGGGCTGGTTAAAATAACCAGCTGTATCACATGAGAAATGAACTCGGATCATTTCGAGTTAACATTTTTTCATGTCAACAAAAGGAAGATAAAATATGAGGAAAAATGGAATTGGGAAAACGACTGCTGCTTGCATCAATTTACGGAAATTCTGGAACCTTATCTCCTTACCGTTCAACGAAACAAAAGCGAAAACTACGATAAAGGTTCGAAACAACAGCATTGAGTATACCTGGGCGGAGGCCGTTAGTAATCACATTGTCCTTGATTCTTTTTATGATTGGGATACCACAGGTTATGTGATACGTGATTCTCTTGTTCCAGGGCAAGGATACTGGATGTGGGCGTATTATGATTGTGTCATGATTCTCACCAGTTCGAAAACAGAGGATGCTCGATTGAGTGATCTTCAAATCGGGTGGAATATCATTGGTTTGCCCGTTAGCACCTCTCTTGCCAAATCAACACTTATCGTGAATTACAGTGGAAATAATTATACCTGGGAGCAGGCAACGACTGGTGCAGACCCTATCATCCTTGGATTTATCTACGGATGGAATAGAATTAATCAAATGTACATGTTATCTGATACTTTTGTACCAGGCAATAGCTACTGGATGTACGCGTATAAAGATTGTATCTTGAAAAAAGGAGGTTCATAATTAATATACGAAACATTTAATAATTAATAGCACATCTCAGATTCCTGATAGATTTCTTAAATCTAACGGGGAGGAATAAAATTATGGAAAAACAAAATAAAATAGCAATAACAAAAGGCTGGTGTATCTTTCTAGCGATCGTAGGAATTTTCTCATTGATTGGGACCCCCTCTCTCGCTTCTATGGCTGAGAGGATTACTGGTCAGAGTACCACCACTGGTATAGGTACCATGGTCGAGAAGAATAGTCCACAAAGTGACAATATTCAAAGTACCACCACTGGTACAAGTTCCATGGTCGAGAAGAGTAGTTCACAAAGTGACAATATTCAAAGTACCACCAAGGGTACAAGTTCCATGGTCGAGAAGAGTAGTTCACAAAGTGACAATATTATTTCTGATAATCATGGGATTCCCCCGTTTAATCCTAGAGGCACGTTGAATGTCATCCCATATGGATTTCAAAAGCTTGGGAGTGGAACCGCAGGATGGACAACTGAGGCGTCCCATACAGGGAGTTACTCAGTGAAGCTCACCACCACCACTGCAACAGGAGACTATGCTGCCGTATCTGTAAACTATAATTTAGCGTTAAGTGGATTGGACAGTATCTCCTTCTGGTATAAACATACGGCATATGCGGACTGGTGTGGCCCTCGTGTATCGATAGGAATCGATAACGACGTCAACGGCGCCATAGATCATCTTGTAATCAGTGCAGCTGTCGGCCAAGCAAACGATTGGACCCAACGAAATCTTCCTACCGATGACGATCGCTGGTGGTACGGTACATATGATCCCGGTACAGGGGTATACACTCAGGAGGGAGGGCCGGTCACCTTTGCTTGGATAAAAAGCAATTACCCAAGCGCCTACGTTCGCAACCTAGCATTTTACATGGGGGTTGTGGGGTATGGTGCAGGCGCGGGAAGCGTTTACATCGATGACATCGCAATCAATAGTGTGGCATACTACGGGAGCATTCAGGATGCGGTAGATATAGCAAGCAACGGAGATACCATCAACGTAGCAGCAGGTACGTACGATGAGCAAATTGTTATCGATGGCAAGAGCTTGACGCTTCAAGGTGCAGGTGATACCACCATCATCCAGCCATCTGCCCCTGGTAAATTGACATCTATCTATACGTATCCGGCAGGGATGACCTATTATTCAGGCGTCACCATCGCTGGCATCATCATCGCTAAGAATGTTGGTGTCACGGGTGTTACAATTAAAAACCTCAAAGTGGATGGAGCAAGTGTTACCAGTCTACCCACTGGTGCAGCTAGACTCGCTGGCATCCTGTATGGCGAGTGCGCAGGTATGATACAGAATGTTGCGGTGACCACGATTAAGACGACTGGATATGCGGACCGTACTTATGGGATCGATGTGAGCCGCGCTGGCAGCGCTGTCTCTGTTGAGCTATCTGGTAACCGAATCACCGATTTCTCCCGGAATGGTATTATGGCCAATGGGCCCGGTCTCACGGTCAATATCCATGACAACATTATCACGGGTCCTGGTACGATAGGTCCCGCGAACGTTCCCAATGGCATTGTACTGATGGCACAGATCGGCGGGACAGTGATTCACAATACTATCCATAGCTGTCACTACAATGTGCCTCTTAGCTACCGCAGTGTTGGGATCATGATGTTTGATGTTTGCCAAGCAGGTGTCGTGATAGACAATAACGAGGTGTACGATGTTGACGATGCAATTAATACATGCAACGAGTGCATCATCAGGAACAACAATCTTCACAATAATGGTTTCGGGGTAGTGCTTGAATGGGGCGCCAACAATAATCAGATAGTCAACAATATTATCACAGGTAATACGAACGGTATTCAACTCAACGGTGCGCTCAACCCCAACCCACAAGGCACAGACCCGCCAGGACTCGGAAATTTTGCCCACGGCAACTACATCGCCGGCAATACGATGGGCGTCGTGAGCTATGACAACACGCAGATATTCGACGCTTCCGGCAACTGGTGGGGTACAAATACCCCGGCTGGTGTTGCGGCTGTCATTAGTGGCGCTGTTGATTATACACCATGGCTTGACGTAGGAACAGATACATCCACTGATCCCGGTTTCCAAGGTGACTTTACCACTCTTTGGGTTGATGATAACAGTCCGCAAACGGGATCAACAGGGACAATCCAAGAGGGAATAAACCTTGTTTCAGGAAGCACAGTAAATGTGGCAGCAGGGACGTATGACGAACAAGTAGTCATTGGTAAAACTCTTACCATACAGGGCGCTGGCGACAGTACGATAATCAAACCTTCTTCTGCTGCAAAGCTCACCCAAATATTCGATGGTCTGTTTTGGTATGGTGGTACAAAGCAGATCGCTGGCATAATGGTGGCAAATGGTCCTAGCGGCACCAGTGTTACGATAAAGAATCTGAAGGTTGACGAAAGCAGTGTTACTACGAAACCGACAGGCGCTGATTACCTTACCGGCATTTTCTACAGAGAGACCGGTGGTTGCATCGATCACGTATCAATAGTAGGTGGCGGTGCATGGAGCCTGGGTGACAGAGCTTATGGGGTATATCTATCCGCTGCTACCAATACAGTTACTGTTGAAATTAAGGATTCCAGTATAACGAACTTCGACAAGAATGGTATAGAAGCTATGGGTGATAAACTTAGCTTCAACATACATGATAATACAATTACTGGGCGCGGTCCTACATTGGTTGGAGATGAGGTACAAAACGGTATCAGTGCTGGTAGAGGGAGTACAGGGACAGTAAACTATAACATGATCAGCAATCTTGCGTATCAGCCTGAAACTTGGTGGGCTGCTGCCATTCTGTTCTGCGACAGCAGTGGTTCTGCCACTGGAAATACAATCACCAATTGTCAAATTGGAATAATGTATCAGGATGGTGGCGGTTCAGCTCAAGGCAACACAATAAATGGTGGTACAGTAGGACTGCTAGGATTATGGGCACAGTATACGAAGTCAGGAACTTGGACAGTTTCATTTTCAGGAAATGGTGTGAGTGGTGTGAGGGATTCGCCTCCTTATGAGAATGCTGCAGTGGGTATTCAATCCTATGATTCTGGTGTGATCATCACAGCTACCATTGATAACAATCAATTGACTGGTGGTGGTTCCACATCAGCGGATGGGATCTACATCGGTGATACCCCAGCAAACAGTCCAGCTGGGAGTATAACAGTTACAATAACAAACAATATCGTTTCTGGTTGGCAACACGGTATCAATTTAGTGAGTTCGGTGACCGGCGCAACCATCATCACGGGCAACACAATACAAAATAACGTTGCTGCAGGCTCGGGTATTCATATCGCATCCGGAATCAACGCAGCGAACATTCATGTCAACTTCAACACCATCGCCGGTAATGGCGGATCAGGTGGCTACGGGGTTTCCAACGGAGGCACTGGAACGCTCGATGCTGAATACAACTATTGGGGTGCTGCTTCTGGTCCAACCCACCCCGGCAATCCCGGCGGTTCAGGGGACCCCGTCAGCGGTAATGTTGACTACAATCCGTGGATTGATACCAATCCACCATGGGATGTAACATTGAATTTCCAGAAATTAGAGGATCCTCTAATAAAGGATACCGCTGTGTTCGGTGAAAAACTAGATGCGTTAGATGGTCGGGATGTGTATGATGTCCCGAAACCAGGTATTCCACCAACCCCGTATATTTACGCCTGGTTTGATGCAGGGTTGAGTGCACCGTACAACAAACTCTGGAAAGATTACCGACATTTCCCCCATGAGGAACAGGTGTGGGATTTATACGTTCGGGCCAATACAGATCTACCATTTTTAGGAACCACCAATGTCGTGATATCTTGGAGTACAGCTCAGGTTGTTGCAAGTGAATACGCTCACGTTGACTTATACGATGCATCCGATGTTCATCTTGCGGATATGACCACAGCGAGCTCTTATACGCTTACTGCGTCTGATGATACAAATATTCATCTTAAGATAAAATGCAGTTTATATCATTCAATCACTGTGAAACAGCACTGGAACCTCATCTCACTCCCTATGTACGACACTATCTCCAAAGCCAACATTATCGTCAGATACGGTGGCCATGACCATACCTGGGCCGAAGCAGTAAGTGAATCAATCGTTCTGGTTACTCTCTATGACTGGCAACGAGGCGCAACTCAGGCATATAATCCTACCGACACTCTTGTACCAGGAAACGGATACTGGATGTGGGCCTACCACGACTGCGAATTACTCATTGCAAGTAATGCGGTTGGAACTGGACATATCACTGATCTCCAAACGAAATGGAACATCATGGGTCTCCCCTACGAAACCTCACTCGATCAAGCCCTTCTGAAAATCGAATACCCCCCTGGCACAACCTTGACATGGGCAGAAGCTGTCGCTGGTAATATCATTCTTGGATTCATCTACGGATGGGACAGTACCACACAAATGTATACGTTACAGACCACGTTCGAACCAGGCCAAGGATACTGGATGTATGCGTATCATGATTGTCTCTTAAAGAAGTGATGGAAATGAAAATGAACAGTAACCCAAACAAAAGGCTGGTACCGCTCGCGCTCACTCTCATGGTAGCGCTTATAACAATGACACTCTGTCTCATAAGTTCTGCGGGGGCTCCTCTGCCCTCACTCTTTAAAACAAACGCTAATACTCAACATCCATCCCTCACTGATCATATTGCTCCACTGGATGACAGAGGTATTACCTGGGATGAACAAATAAACTCCATTGAAACTACGAATGGAACAACTGATTATGTGGTGTTTGGTGAAGCACCAGATGCCCATGGCGGTCCACCTGCTGATAGCTATGATGTCGCAAAACCACCAGCACCAATGGAACCCTATACGAGGGTTTGGTTAAGTGATAACCTTCCCGCCCCTTATAACAAATTGTGGAAGGATTATCGTTATTGGTCTAGTCTTAATGGAAAAAAAACCTGGAATTTAACTGTTCAATGGGTTCCTATAGATGGAGTAAAATATCCAACTACAAGCCTCACCTTATCATGGGGTACAGATGGTCTCGTTTTTAGTGAATACGATAAGATTGTATTATACGAATACATAGTACCAGGAAACAGTTATGTTCTTCTGGTTCCGAATATGGTCACCACAACAAGTTATCAATATACCGCCTATGCTTCTGTACTAAAATACTTTAGGATAAATTGTACCCGCGATACAACACCACCTGTAATCATCGATAATTCACCAGCTACTGGAGAAACCGGTGACTCATATACGTTTACCGCAAGTGTTTCCGATGACATGACACCCACAAGTTCGTTACTAGTGAAAGTGAACTGGGCTCATGGCAGTCTTTCTTCAAACGACACCATGACCTACAGCGGAGGGAATTTCGTAAAAACCATCACATTAGACGAATACAGCACGAATTATTTAACCTATCATTTCTACGCGGAGGACAATGCAAAGGAGCCCAATGCAATTTATACTTCTGAAAATACAGCATCGGTTACTGATGATGATCCTCCGTCGATTGGTTCTATTACGGGTGATACGGTTGGTACGACTGGTGAGACGACGACGGTTTCAGTGACGTTCTCTGATAATATTGGTGTTACTGTTGCGACGTTGTATTATAAGACTGCGAGTGCTGGTAGTTGGAGTTCGAAGTCTATTTTGAGTGGTAGTGCTGGTATTGATATTCCATCAATTTCGATTGAGAGCTGGTATTATTATGTGACGGTGAATGATGCTGCTGGTACTGGTCCGGTTGGTAATCCGTCTGTTGATGGTAGTGTGTATTATACGGTGACGGTTACTGATAATGATAAGCCGGTGATTAATACGATCACGGGTGATACGGTTGGTACGACTGGTGAGACGACGACGGTTTCAGTGACGTTCTCTGATAATATTGGTGTTACTGTTGCGACGTTGTATTATAAGACTGCGAGTGCTGGTAGTTGGAGTTCGAAGT